>Ga0310124_10002672_pt1 | contig 12200 bp, 9 predicted proteins | sample CB11b_AW_Bot5_MG_FD_203507 | JGI IMG/M metagenome (GOLD analysis project Ga0310124, IMG submission 203507) | Marine microbial communities from Western Arctic Ocean, Canada - CB11b_AW_Bot5 | ecosystem: Environmental > Aquatic > Marine > Oceanic | place: Canada: Western Arctic Ocean | collected...
AAATCCAGCATGTATAGCGTTGGATCGCCCGGTACCAACATGTCCACCACTGGAAACAGGTAAATCTTCATGAGCGCCAGCGCCCACAGGACTCCAAAGACGTTGAAGAAGAAATGTGCTGCGCCCGCACGCTTTGCGTTTTTGGAACAACCAATGGCTGCAAGATTAGCTGTGGCCGTAGTCCCGATGTTTTCACCCAACACCATCGCAGCTGCATACTCGTAGGGAATCCATCCCAAAGCGGCCAGGGTCAGGGTCAACGTGGTTGTCGCAGAACTGGACTGAAGTATTATGGTGAGTGCCGTACCGATCATGAGGAAGATCAGGACACTCCCAAATCCGTAGTGCGTGAGGTGAGCGACCCACTCCATCTGGGAAGAGTCTTCAATGCCCGGTACCGACTTCTTGAGCAGATGCAAGCCCAGAAAGAGCACGCCAAATCCCGTCAGTACCTCGCCCCACTGCCGGGTCCGACGATGCTTCATAAAGGTCATGGCCATACCAATCCCCACAGCGGGGAGCGCAAAGGCGGTAATCTTCACCTTGAACCCCAACAGGGCCACCAACCAGGCCGTGACCGTGGTGCCGATATTCGCGCCATAGATGACGCCGATGGACTGAACCAGCGACAACAATCCGGCGTTTACGAAGCTCACCAACATGACGGTTGTCGCAGAGCTGGATTGTACCACAATGGTCACCGTCAGACCCGCAATCACCCCGCTGAACCGATTGGACGTAATCTTGGACAAGATTTCTTTGAGCCGAGCACCTGCAACCTTTTGCAGCGCCTCGGACATTATCTTCATGCCCAGCAGGAACACACCCAGCGCGCCCGCAAGTATCAACAGTTGAACCAAAATATCAAACACCGCCATCACCTCATTTAATGTGAGTGGGACAGTATCATTGCTTTGATTTTTCTTGTAGCCCTACGCCCAAAAAAATCTCAGAAATAATGTAATTCGAGAAAAAATCAGCCTGATATCCAACTTCTTATACACACACCAAGGGAACACACCAGCTTGAAATGAACCACTTCCAACTGGAACTGCCGATCATTGGCCACATAAATCTCTACGGCCTTCGGTCAGCCGTCGCCCGTCTGCTCAGCGGCGGGTTTCCTGGTGAAGAATGCTCGGCGTAGCCAGCCGAAAACCGCTCGCAGCGGACCGGAGACCACGTAGATATTAATCGCTACGGCCGCGACCAGCCGAGAGTTCCAGTTGAACAGGATAAAGAATATGATCAGAACGAGAATCTTGACTTTATTTTTCTGCTTACTGCCCAGCCACCGGCCGAAATGCATGTACGGCACCGTCGACACCATGAGGACCCCCAGGACGCCGGTGTAGAACGGCAGGATTTTCGACACTATGATGATCGGTTCGGTCTGCGGATCGCTGTACAGCAAAACCAGACTCGCAACCGCCGCCGCTGCGCCTGGTGATGGCAGTCCCTGAAAGTCTTCCGTTTTTTCTTCTCCCGCGGCTTTGACATTGTACAACGCCAGACGCAGCGCCGCGCAGGCGAGGTAGATTGCGCACAACAGCCAAATCCAGAAGTAGGGGACGACGTTCAGCTTGTTGGTGTGTGCCATCACAGAAATCATTACCGCCGGCGCTACGCCGAAGGTCACCATGTCCGACAGCGAATCCATCTGCACGCCGTAAGGGGAGTGTGCGTTGAGCAAGCGAGCCGTCCATCCGTCGAGCATGTCGAAAATCATTGCACCGACAATCAACCATGCGCTCACTGCCAGCAACTGCCGTACTTCGTCGCCGGGTTCGGGTTCGCGCATATGCAGGAACCCCAGGAGCTGCCGGACTTCCTCCCCCTGGGTCGGCGCATAGATCTGCAGACAGCAAAGAATCGCGGTGAAGCCGCACAGCGAATTACCCAGAGTCAGAGCTGTTGGGATGTACTTGTACCAAGCGCGGATTGCCAGAAGTCCTATTCTCATGGCGTTACTCCCGTTTGCCAGCCGAAATATACACTTTCCGCATCGATCCTGCCTGCCTCACGCTTCTGCAACGCTCCCCTCGCCAGCGGCCTGTCGGCGTCGAATTCAACACCGCTCGCCTTGCGGCTGAGCGTTCCGCATGTCGCATGATCTCCAATATTCACCCACCCGCAGAAATATTGACCCGTACCGGTGTGCCTGCCCCTGCCTGCAATTGCTCGGCGGCGTTACCTTGGTTTACGGCGATTTCCAACACCTCGAAACTGTTGATCGCCGCCAACAGCGTCTGCGGCGGTGCCTGTGCATAGCTCGGTTGAATGCCCGCGATCCGCTCGCTCCCGATAGCGATCTGGACATTGGCGCCAAGTGCTTCCAATGCAGCGCTGCAGATGTTCGTGATCAGGTTGCCGAAGTGATCCACCATCAGCACCTGCCCGTCAATTGCCGTCGACGATACCGTCGGCTGCGGCAGATCGGCACAGACAAGACCCGTAACCGTTGGACCTAAAGATGTCAGCGGCGTGCCCCGGCTGAGATACGCCGCCACCGGTGCGAAAATGTCGCGGCCATGAAATGTCGCACTTGCCGGGTTGCGAAAAAAAACGGTCTCTTCCAATGAGACCGCAACGCCCGGGTTGTCCGCGTGTACTGCCGTCAGTACACCGTTGTCCGGCGCCACGAAATATTGACCACGGCAGGCGAGGGCAATATTTCGCCGTTCACTGCCGACGCCGGGATCGACCACGACGACGTGCACCGTGCCCGGTGGGAAACAACGGGATGCAGCATCGACAACCAGGGCTGCGGTCGGGATGTCCTGCGGCGGAATCCCATGCGTGATATCGACCAGCGTCGCAACGCGATTGATGCCGAGGATTACCCCCTTCAACACACCCACGAAAAGATCCTGAACGCCGAAGTCGGTCGTCAGAGTGACGATGCCGTTGGTCGTTGGCTGCATGATACGCGGGGAAAATATATGGTGGGACGGCCGGGGCTTGAACCCGGGACCCCCTGCTTAAAAGGCAGATGCTCTACCGACTGAGCTACCGTCCCGGTAACAACAAAAACATTGGGTTGCAAGGGAGTCCGTAGTATACAGCGCCGTTGTTTTGTCCGCAAGACGTCAATTCAAACGTCTCAACCCCAGACAGTCACCCACCCGAGTGGCGCATGACTTTCCCTATGAAATACTCATGCACAGCCATGCTCTCGTGTAACTCCGGATGGAATGTCGTTGCCAGGTGGTGGCGGCTCTCGACCATCACGGGGTGCCCGCCGTGTTTACCCAGTACGTTGACGTCGTCGTCCACTTGAAGGATCTGCGGTGCCCGGATGAAGATTGCTTCGATGTGGACGACCTCCGTCAAATTCAATTCCAGATCGTCGATGAAACTGTCGTTCTGCGAACCATAGGCATTGCGCCGCACGTCGATCGGCATCAAGCCGAGTGATTCCTGCGAAGGATTGTCGACGTGACGCGCCAGCAGGATGCAGCCTGCGCACACACCCCAGATCGGACGGGTTTCAGCAAAATCACTGACTGCAGACCACAGCCCGGGTGTTGCGGCTTTCAACATCGTCGAGCTCTCGCCGCCCGGCATCACCAGTCCGTCGATGCCGGTGAGGTCCTCGGGGGAAACGACGCGGCAGCAGTCGACGTCAAGCGTTGCGAACTTGCGTCCGTGCGGGACGCAACAACCTTGCAAGCCGAGTATCCCAATCTTCATTTGCGATCCCCGCAATGCAGCGTTCTCACAACTACCAGCCGCGATGCTCGAATTTGTCTTCTTCGCTCAGTTGTCCCGCGCCGATGCTCGGCATCGGGGTGCCGAGGTTGCGCGACACTTCCACAAGCTTCCCGGGATCGCGGAAATGCGTCACCGCCTGCACGATCGCACCCGCAAACCCTTGCGGGTCCGACGACCGGAAGATGCCGGAACCGACGAACACAGCTTCCGCACCGAGCTGCATCAGCATCGCCGCGTCTGCCGGCGTCGCGACGCCGCCCGCAGAAAAGTTGGGCACCGGCAGCTTACCCGTTTTCGCAACTTCCTGGATAACGTGCAACGGGGCCTGAAACCGTTTGGCCTCCGCGAAAAGGTCTCCTTCGTCGAGTTGAGCCAGGAGCTTCATCTCGCGAAGAATCGTCCGCAAATGTCGAACACCCTCGATAATGTTCCCCGTGCCTGCCTCGCCTTTCGTGCGGATCATCGAGGCGCCTTCACCAATCCGGCGCAGCGCCTCGCCCAGGTTGGTGGCGCCGCAGACGAACGGCGACTTGAACTGCCATTTGTCGATGTGATGGGTTTCGTCCGCCGGTGACAACACCTCGCTCTCGTCGATGAAATCGATGTCGAGCTCCTGTAGAATCTGAGCCTCGACGAAATGCCCGATGCGCACCTTTGCCATCACCGGAATCGAAACAGCATCCTTGATCGCCAGGATCATCTCGGGATCGCTCATGCGCGCAATACCGCCCTGTTTGCGGATGTCCGAGGGCACGCGCTCCAGCGCCATCACGGAAGACGCTCCGGCGTCCTCGGCGATGCAGGCCTCGTCTTTGGTGGTCACGTCCATGATGACCCCGCCGCACAGCATCTGTGCCAGACCGATGTTGAGCTTGTGTTGCTCATCTGTCATTGCCATATCCCTCTGATGGTAGTGGTTGATTGAGACTTAGACACTAGCGTCCGTTTCATGAAAAAGCAACCCCGCATTGTCACTGTTCCCGCATAACCCAATGAACCGTCGGCGCCACCGGTTCGGATGAATTCCGGAGATGATCGCGGACGATGTCGCGCGTCATCAGCCCTGTCGACCGGTACTGCACCGCCGCTGTTGCCAGCAGCGTCCGCAGCTTCGGGAAACGGCCGCCGCCGCCGGCCGCTGCATAACTGTGGAAGGCGACCGGTACGCGGGCGTTGGCCAGAGTGTCCCACTGCAGTTCAAGCACTGTCCGCCAATCATCACTGACTTGCGCCTTCACACCCCAGATTCCGTTGAATACATAACTTTCGCGATTCCGCAACTGCTCCGTCAGTACCATCGTGATCTCGTCCGCTGTCAGCATGGCAATGCCAATCTTGTTCTCGTACGGAATGGCGTCATAGAGTAACTGCTCGGTAACTGGTTGGTCCGCCGGCCACGACGTTTTCGACAGACGCCCCTGAAATACGACGCGGGCACCGGTTCGTTCCGCAATTGCACGGCAGTAAAGTTCACTCATGGCACAGCCGGAACCGGGGCGGCCGTAAGACGACACGGCCTCCGGCAATTGCCGGATTGGCGATTCCGCAAGCGCTGTCAAAGGGCTGATCAGATCGGCCACCGCCTGTTGTGCCGCGGGGTCGCGTAGTTCTCCGGCACAAGGGATCAACCGTGATTTGATCATCAGCGGGCGGTGCTGCTCTGTGTCAACCTGTACATCGATGCGCGCCAGGTACTTAGCGCCGAATCCGGCCTGTGCGTACCAGGCGCGGCCGCTGCGCATCCCCGCCACATCGCGATGCGTGTGACCGCCCAGGATGATGTCGATCTCCGGGAAACGCGCCGCCAGGTCATTGACTTCATTGACGCCGCGCGGATCGTTTGCCAGCAGGCCCTGGTGCAGAGCCAGCACGATCAGATCCGGTTCGAAAGAAGTCAGTTTCGGCATCAGATCTTCCAGTGCCGCTGCTGCCGTAGTCACCTCGAAGCCGCCGGCGTGCGGTTCGCAAAACCAGTTTTTCAGATAGCCGCTGTTCATTCCGATCACCGCTACGCGGGCACCGCCGCAGTTGTACATGCGCCAGGCGCGCAACCGTTTGCCATGCAGCGTTAGATTCCCGTTGAGTACCGGCACCTGAACCTGCTCGATGAGCTCCGCCAGTCGTCGGGTACCGAAATCCAGTTCGTGATTGCCCGGCACCCAGGCGTCGTATTCGAGATGATTCAACATGCGCACACTGATCTCGCCCCTGGTAGAAGTACCCGCCAGCGTACCCTGGATAGTATCGCCACAGTCGATCAGCAGACAGGCTGCCGTCGTAGCTCGCTCGCGACGGATGACTGTCGCCAGCTTCAGCCAGTCCGGTTGCCTGGAATCGGATATAGAGTCGATCACGTGCGCGTGGATGTCGGTCGTCTGCAGAATCGTCAGCTCGACAGGTGTCGCCGCCAGAGCTTGGACCGCAATCACACCCAAAATGCAGATCGGCCGCCAGCACCGGAGGTCAAGGGCAGTTTTGCAAAATTTCATGGCCATCCTATTGTACAGACTTATGGCGTATCAAGTTAAAATTGGTTGCTTCGGTTGCGGGCAGAAGCTGGATGTGACTGAACTGGAAGCATTTTCAACAATTGCTTGCCCCGAATGCAACACGGATCTGATCATTCCACTGCCGTTCGGCAATTACGTGCTCGAGGAAATTCTCTGCGACGTCGGCATGACCACGATCTACCGTGCCATGGATTTGACCCTGGATCGGGAGATTTGTGTCAAAATTCTCAAGCCCGAACTCGCCAGCGACGAGGCTCTCGCCAAAGCGTTTATCGAGGAAGCCAGCCGTGCCTCCGTACTCAGCCATCCCAATATCGTGCCCATATATTCCTGCGGTGAAACGACGGAACAGCCCTACATCGTCCGCCAGTACATGGAGCAGGGCGGCATCAATTCGAAGTTCGGCACGATTTACCTGTCCCAGGAAAAACTCTGCCGCTGGTTCATCGAAGCCGCCAAAGGCCTCGAATTCGCGTCGCGGCAGGAATTGCTGCACGGCAATATCCGGCCCGACAACATCCTGCTGGATGCGGATGAGTGCGTCAAGGTTGCCGATTTCGGCCTCGACCGTCTCGTGTACGCCGGTACCTCGGTCATTGGTCGGAAAGACGTGACCGCGGACGCCGCCATGTACATGAGCCCCGAGATGATCTCCACCGGGCGCCAGGATCTGCGCGGCGACCTCTACAGCCTTGGCGCCGTGATGTACTACATGGTGACCCAATGCCCGCCTTTTGACGGCGATGATGCCGAAACGGTCATGAACGTCCGATTCGCCGGTCCGCCACGCCCCGCCAGTGAGCTGCGCCACGATACTGTCGAGGAGCTCGATCAATTGATGACCGACATGCTCGCCGCATACCCGAAGGACCGACTCAATGACTACGCAGCGGTCATCGAACGGTTGCTGCGCGTTCTGGAGAACCCGCTGCCCGAGCCCGGGCCAGTGTCCAATGTCGTCGTGGCGCCGGCAATCAAACTGTCCGAGCCCGATCTGCATACCACCCAGCCATCGACCCCATCGTCGGAGCCCAGTTCAGATGTCATTGATTCAGGTGATGCAGATCCAGCGCCCGTCGCGGCCATCGTCGATTCATCGCCGAAGCCGAAGCCGAAGCCGAAGCCGAAGCCGAAGCCGAAAATTTCGTTGAAAAAAGGCATCCGGCCAAAGAAAAAAATGACCATGGCTCCTCGGAAGCCCCCCGCCGGTGCCGACGCTGATGCCGAAACAGCTGTCGCATCCACCCCTGGCGAAACCGCAAAAGACGATAAGTCGAAGACCGACGCGAAGCCGTTGTCAATCAAGGCGACAATGCCGAAGCTGAAGCCGAGGAAAGCCAGTGCCACGCGGGCGGCAGGCGCAAAGGGCGGCGTCTCAGGCTTGGCAGCGAAAAGCAGAGCGCAACCCGGGTCGAAAGACGCTGCGTCCAGGGCCGAGACAGAATCTGGAACGCACGAGGAAGGGCCAAAGCAGTATTGCGCGCGTTGGTACTGGTGGGTAATCCCGGCAGCCGTGATGATCGTCTGCCTGACGCTGCTTGCCATTGTCCTGTTCGATCTGCCCGGTGCCTGGTATCAGGAAAATCTCGGCCCCCTGCTCAAGGGTGAGTGAGCGTTGATCAGCGCGCCCAGCCCAGCGCTCGCTCCACAGCCGATGCCCAGCGAGCCTGCGCCGCCTGCCGATCCGCTTTGCCCAGCGCCGGCCTGAACTCCCGGTCGATTCGTCGTCCCGCAACCAGCGCTTCGCGGCTCCACAGACCGCTGGACAGACCCGCCAGAGCTGCTGCGCCGAACGCCGTCGATTCCGTAATCACCGGCCGTTCGATCGTCAAACCGGTCACGTCCGCCTGGAACTGCATCAGGAAATTGTTCGCCGTGGCGCCGCCGTCGACACGCATGCGGTCGAAGCCAGAGATTGCTGCCGCCTGCTGCAATTCATTCACCAGGTCCGCTGTCTGAAACGCTATCGCCTCCAGCGCCGCCCGTGCCAGGTGTGCCCGCGTCGTGCCCTGAGTCAGACCGACGATCGCACCGCGTGCCGTCGGATCCCAGTACGGCGCCCCCATGCCCGCGAGCGCCGGCACGAAATACACATCATCATTGTCGCTCAATGACTCTGCCAGCGCCTCCGTTTCAGCCGCCGTGTCGACGATCCCCAGACCGTCCCGAAGCCATTGCACACACGCACCGCCGATGAATACGCTCCCTTCGATCGCGTAGGTGACTTCCTCGCCCAACTGCCAGGCCACCGTGTTGATCAGCCGGCCCGAATCCGGGATGCCGCTGCCGGTTGCCGCCATCATGAACAGCCCAGTGCCGTATGTGTTCTTGACGACACCTGTTTCCCAGCCGAGCTGCCCGAACAGGGCCGCGTGTTGATCGCCCAACACCCCGCATATCGGTATTTCGCGTCCCGTGACCGCCGCATCCGTCGAGCCGAAGTTTCCGTCGCTGGCGCGCACTTCCGGCAGCACCGCACGCGGCACATTGAAGAGCGACAGCAGGGCATCGTCGTATTCGCCTGTCCGGATGTTGTAACAGAGAGTGCGCGAGGCATTCGACGGATCGGTCACGTGTTGTCGGCCGCCCGTGAGCTTCCAGATCAGCCACGAGTCCACCGTGCCAAAGGCGATCTCGCCGTTCTCTGCGCGGCTGCGCAGTCCCGCATGATGGTCCAGCAGCCAGGCGATCTTTGTCGCCGAGAAATAAGGATCGATGAACAGTCCGGTGCGGTTCTTGACGTCGGCGCTGTGTTCTGCCAATGCGGCGCAGGCATCCGCAGTACGTCGATCCTGCCAGACCAGCGCGTTACCGACTGGCGCGCCGGTCGCACGATCCCATAGAATCGTTGTTTCCCGCTGATTCGTCACCCCGATTGCCCGGATATCCTCACCCTCGACTGCATGGAGCACATCTTTCAACGCCTGTGCTGTTGTCGACCAGATGGCATCCGGATCCTGCTCCACCCAACCGGGTTTCGGGGTGGTGCGCGGAAACTCGTAATAGGCATTCGCCACGATCACCTGGTCGTTTGAAAACGCCAGTACGCGATTGCCTGTTGTCCCCGCATCGATAGCCAGAATGAGTTGATCGGCCATGTTGCAAGTGTACTCGTCCACGCCCCCATCAACAAGCCATTACCCATTAACCATTGTCGGAAAATTGCTGACTTCACATGAATCTTCGCAGAAGCTTGCAACCGCGTGATTCGCATGTACAAGTGATTCATCCAAAGCGCTGCAGATTTTCTGACAACAGCCTCGAAAAATTGTCAACCCCGGCGCCCGCTTGCAGGCCGCAATGAAAAATAGGCGTTTTTTGCAGATAGGCGTTTGCCTGGCAGCCGTGGCGGTCTGTCCCTTGATCCACGCGGAGGGTCCGTGCCGCGGCTTCAAGTCGGTGCCCAAGGCGCGAGCCGCGGAAAATGCTTGCCGCAGCCTGGAAACCTCGGCCTTGAAGATCAATTGTCTCGAGTGTATTTCCGAGTGGTGGTATCATGTCGGGGGTATCCACGTCGATTATAATCCGTACACTGAAATCATCCGGATAATCCGTCTGCAACTCGAGCTCGACCCGACAGACGTGGATCTGATCAGTGAACTCACCTTTTTCATCTACGGTATCGAGTCGACAGGGATCAGTGCAGGTCGACTGGCGGATTACAGCGATCGGGCGATTGAGATTATTAATGAATTTGCCGCAAAAAACCAGGGTAACTTCGCCTATAGTCAGAGCCTCATGCAGGTGCCGATCCTGGTCGTCAGAAACAGCCAGCTCGGCTCCGACGATTCCAGGCGCCGCTATTATGCCGTCCTCAAACGCCTGCACACAGAGGCGGCGACACGCTGGCGCAAGGTCGATCACGATGACTGGTCGGTCGAGGAAAGAGAGTTGATGGCCAGGACCCGCGACTTTGTCGACGGCCTACTGGAGCGCTTCAAGGAATTCGACGCAGAGGAGTAGATCGAACCAGCGATGATCACCGACCTTTTTGACGCCGCCGCCGGCGCGGCCTGGAAACACTTTCAGGATATCTGCAACATTCCGCGCCCGTCCGGACACGAAGAACGGATTCGGGCGCACCTGCTCGACATCGCCCGCGGCAATGGCTGGCAGAGGCGGCAGGATAGTATTGGCAACATCGTTCTGGTGTGCCCTGGCATCGGTACTCTCGGTGACGAACCTGTTCTGGTGCTGCAGGCGCACATGGACATGGTCTGCGAAAAGAACGTCGACACCGTCCACGATTTCATGACCGATCCGATCCGCCCGCTCATCGACGGTGGCTGGGTGACTGCCGACGGCACGACCCTCGGCGCGGATAACGGCATCGGTGTCGCGCTGGCGCTGGCGGTTGCGGAGTCCACAATGGATCGGGTTCCGCTGGAACTGCTGATCACCATCGACGAGGAACGTGGTCTGACCGGTGCTTTCGGCTGTGATCCGGAGATTGTTCAAGGCCGTCGCATAATCAATCTCGATTCCGAAGAGGACGGTGTTTTCATCATCGGTTGTGCCGGTGGTACGGACTGGACCGTGTCTTTTGCGAAGTGCCAAAATGCCAGCAGCAGTGGCGACTGCTGGCACTGCTGCCTCGGTGGTTTCCGTGGCGGACATTCCGGTGTCGATATCGACAAGGGCCGAGTCAACGCGATTCGGACGGCAGCGGCGATTGTCGAGGCGCTGGCGGCGGCGCACACCGGAGTGCAGGTAGCCAGATTCGCCGGCGGCAATGCCATGAATGCGATCCCGAGGGAATGCAGCTTTACGGTGGCGGGCTGTGCGCGGGACGATGTCGAGGCAGCGGCTGCGCAGGTACTCGCCGGCGTCCGCCATGCCGAGCCGGAGGCAGCAATGACTATCGAACCAGCCGACGCCGCCGGTTACGAGATCCCGATGGCCGTGGTGTCGTTCATAAGTGCTGTATCCGATGGCGTGCTGGCGATGGACCCGATGTACACGGAGCAAGTGCAGACCTCGTCGAATCTCGGTGTTGTCACGGACGCTGCGGACAGTATCGCCATAAAGGTGATGGGGCGCTCGACAGTATACGCAGAGCAGCAGCAGATCGGTCGGGAGATCGAACAGGCAGCGGCAGTGCTGGGGGGGACTATTGCGATCGGCAGCGATTTTCCCGGATGGGCGCCAAAACCGGATTCGTCTCTGCTGCAGCTTGGTCTGGCGGCGTACCGCGAGCAATTCGATGCGGCACCGCGGATCGAGTCGATCCATGCCGGTCTGGAGTGCGGCATCATCGGCGCGGCGCTGGGGACGGATGAGCTGTTGTCCTTTGGTCCGTCGATCGAGAATGCTCATTCACCGGATGAACGGGTCAACATCGATGGCGTCGAGCGCATTTACGGTCTGCTCAAATCGGTCGTGACGCGGCGGCAGTGAGGCCAGTATCCGGCGCCGGTGATCCGTGCAGGGCGTCGGTGACAGTGTTTCCGATCAGCACTGGGCCGGTATCGCAGAGACAGGCATGAGGGGAAAATTCATGATGCAACAGGGCGGTGGAATACTCTTGCAAAATATCGACGTCGGCGATATGGTCAAGTCAGGATGTGACGCACTGAACAACGCCACAACCACCGGATTGCGCCATGCCGAAAATCCGTCCCCCAGCCGTCGCCGGCCAGTTTTATCCGGACAGCGTTCTGCGTCTGCAGGACTTTCTCAACGAGTTCCTGGTTTCACCAAGCCCGTGTGACACTGCGCCAGTCACTGCTTTGATTGTGCCGCACGCAGGCTTGCGTTATTCCGGTGAGACGGCAGCGATTGCCTTTTCGGTTGTTGATCCGGCACGCTGGCGTCACATCGTGCTGATCGGACCGACCCACCATCGCTGGTTCCATGGTATTGCGGTTGCGCCGCACGATTTTTTTCGGACGCCTCTGGGCGAGGTGCCGGTAGACACCGCTGTGTGCAACGCGCTTGTCGCAGTCGATACGCTGTTCGAAATGAATGAAGACGCGC
>Ga0310124_10002673_pt1 | contig 12199 bp, 10 predicted proteins | sample CB11b_AW_Bot5_MG_FD_203507 | JGI IMG/M metagenome (GOLD analysis project Ga0310124, IMG submission 203507) | Marine microbial communities from Western Arctic Ocean, Canada - CB11b_AW_Bot5 | ecosystem: Environmental > Aquatic > Marine > Oceanic | place: Canada: Western Arctic Ocean | collected...
CTGACTGTTCCAATTTCCAGGCAAGGACCTTTATTTTTAAAGTGTCTGAACTGAGCATATAATTTACGCCAAGAAGTCCTACAAGCAATACTGCGCACACCGACTTAATCCGGAACACGCGTCGGTGATGTTTTTGTAGCATTTCTGGCTTTTTTAGACAAATCGATAAAAAATCAATTCTCTGCTGAATTCCGTAATGGTGCCAGTTGTCCTGTTCCGGATTGATTCCGTTGAGCAGGGAAACTTTCATGAGGGCAGTTGAGATAGGTGAAATTCCGTGACGTTCAAAAGCGTGGCAGTCTGCCTGCCGTTCAAAATTTTGGCTTAGAAAGCCGATACCAAAACGAATAAACAATATAATGCTTAAAATAGACGCAACACCCATCAGCATTCCTGAAACCTCCAAAACTCCTGTCCAGGTCAGCAATAAGTTTGCACTGCCTGCAAATGCAAACAACTCCAGTAAACATATAAATGCAAGCAGATAAAAAAGCAGATGCTGCTTCCGTAAGTGTCCGGCTTCATGAGCAGTTACAGCTCGCAGTTCCGTTGCTGAAAGTGATTTGAGCAGTTGCGGGCTGATCAGTAAATAGCGGAATCCACGCACGAAGCCAATTATTCCTGCAGTGGAGTATGGCATTATCGAATCTGGCCACGATAAAATTGCTGTTACCGGTGTCCGTGAATTTTCCAGTTCTTTATGGATTTCTTCAAAATCATTCCCGTTTTCGATAGCTTTTGCCCCCCAGCTTTTCACAAAAACAACTGGAGCAACAAGCACCATCAGGATTAAACTGCACAACAATTCAAATATAAGACTCCAGTTTGAAGTGAAGGAAAGAAGAAACTTGCTGGTAATCCAAAACCAGACTGTCTGGATGATAATTAGAGCCAGCACCGGTAACTGCAGGCGTAGGTGCAGAACAGACTTTTTGATCTTTTCTTCAAGCCCATGAGCATTCCATTGATAAACTGGAATTGCGGCAACAGCGTCAGCAAGCCAGTAAAGCAGAAGTAATACACCAAAACTTACCGATTCAGCTTCAGTAATGTTATTAAATAAATGACCTATGCGTAAATCTAAATGTTCACCATAAACAAGAGCCAGCCAGACAATCAAAATCAGGGTTCTTGGTCGGGAGAATTTTGTTGAGGAATAGCTTCCTTTTCTGACTTCTGGAAATTGCTTAAATTTGCTAAATTGCCGGAGCCATTGAGGCATTTGCGCCAGAAGGAAACTGAAAAGAATAATGAGAGACATATTCACGGCAAGTGGTAAATTCAACCATGGTTCTGTTCGTTCCAGCTCTCTGGAAAATAAGGTTAAACCTGCTGAAGCAAGAATCAGAGGTAAAAATGGCAAAAACATTTTGCGCCTTTGTTTAGTTTCGCTTAAAATTAAATGTCTATTTATTGACTTTTGTTGATTCTAAAAAATAAAACTTATTTTAGTAAATGTCTTACTCCGGCAATGTACATGAGATTAGCTTTGATGAAAAGCAAATCTTACTTATCGGAACTGCACACATTTCACAATCAAGTGTGGATGAGGTGAACTCTGTCATTGATCAGGAAAAGCCCGACACAGTTTGTATTGAACTCTGTTCTTCCCGACATCAGGCGATGCTGGATAAAGATCAATGGAAAAACATGGACATTTATAAGGTCGTTCGTGAAGGTAAATCCTTTTTGCTTTTTGCAAATTTGATCATGACTGCCTTCCAAAAACGCTTGGGTTCTCAGCTGGGAGTAAAACCTGGTGCAGAAATGCTTGAAGCAGCAAATGCTGCAGAACGGGTTGGAGCGGAACTGATTTTGGCAGACAGGGATGTTAAAATAACCCTGCAGCGTACCTGGCGGGGGATGACATTTTGGGGCAGAATGAAAGTCTTGAGTCAACTTCTTGCCAGTTTGTTTGTCCGTGAAGAAATCAGCAAGGAAGAAATAGAAAAACTCAAGGAAAGCGATGCACTTTCTGAAGCAATGCAGATGCTGGCAGAACAGTCTCCTGAAATGAAACGTATTCTGATTGATGAAAGAGATCAGTTTATGGCAGAAAAAATAAAACTGGCTCAAGGCAAAAGGATTGTGGCAGTAGTTGGAGCCGGACATGTAAAAGGACTGACGGCAGAACTGGGGCGGGAACATAATTTGGCTGAATTAGAGACAGTGCCTCCTCCCGGGAAAATTGGCACCTGGCTGAAATGGGGTATTCCAACCCTGATTTTAGGGTTGGTTGTGTACGGATTTTTTACTGTTGAAACGGACGTTAGCATTGAAATGATTCAGCGCTGGTTTTTGATCAACGGCACACTTTCAGCTCTCGGAACTGCGATTGCATTTGGCCATCCAATAACAATTGCAACTGCATTCGTGGCAGCTCCCTTTACTTCTCTCAATCCTGCTGTTGCTGCAGGTTGGGTGGCAGGATTAGTTGAAGCATTTCTACGTAAACCTCAGGTACGGGATTTTGAAAGCCTTGCAGATGATATCACACATTTGAGAGGTTTTTGGCAAAATAATATCACCAGAATTTTACTCGTAGTCATGTTCGCAAATTTAGGCAGTGCAATCGGCACATTTGTGGGAGGATTTGCCATTGCGTCTCTCCTTTGATCGGGAAGCAGAGATATTCCATGTGCAGACACTCATGTAACAATTGGGCGAAAAATGCCTTCGGGAGTTGCCTCAAAGCACAATTCTCTTTGCAGGCAGTTTAAATGATCAGCTGCGGCGTGCGTTACGTAAAGTATTTGTGTTGTTGTGTTTTGTCCAACCAGGTCAACTAGTTCTAAAACGCGGTTCCGGTTTGTACGATCCAATCCCTGGCAGGGCTCATCAAGGATGAGTAAAGGTGGAGATTTTATCATTGCTCTCGCAATTAAGATAAGTCGTTGCTGTCCATACGAAAGACGCGTGAAGTCAAGATCAGCAAGATTTGTAATTTCCAGCAGTTCCATCAAACTGGATGCCTTTTCTTTTTGTGTTACAGATGCTGGCTGATAATAACCGATTGAATCAAAAAATCCTGAAAGTACCACTTTCAACGCAGTAACAGGTTGCCGATAACGTACCTGAAACTCAGAGGAGACAAATCCTATTTTCTGCTTGATGTCCCAAATGCTTTCACCCGTACCACGACGACGCCCAAAAAGATAAATTTCATTTGCATAAGCCTGTAGATTGTCTCCGCAAATTAAACTGAGCAAGGTCGATTTACCGGATCCATTTGGACCCACAATTTTCCAGTTTTCCCCCTGTTCTACCGACCAGTAAAAATTTTTCAGCACCACTGTTTCACCATAGTGAACATTAACGTTCCTCATCCGGATAAGACTGTGCTTTCTATCTTTTTCAGGTACTGATTCAAAGAAGTCAGTTTGAATTAGGTTTTCATTTATTTCTGCAGAAATTTCGTTTGTTTTTAAGTTAGTTTCTTTGTGATCAGCTTTCTCATAAAGGCCCTCCATCACTTCCGTAATCAAAACTTGCGAGCGCAAACCTTGAGCAAAAATTTCTCCCGATTTCAAACAAAGAACATGTGTGATTTCCGGAACTAATTCCTCAAAACGGTGACTGACTAACCAGACTGCTAATCCGTTTTTAATAAGATCTGAAAGTGCTCCTTTAAGCCACAGAACAGATTCTGTGTCCAAACCTTCAAAAGGCTCATCAAGAATCAACAATTTTGGTTCAGAAAGCAGGGCTTTTCCAATCAAAGTTTTACGAGTTTCACCATTTGAAAAGTAGCGCAAAGGTTTTCCCAGTAGGGACGAAATTCCAAGTTGTTCTGCAATCTTGAGAAGTGATTCCGGATGCTTCCCTTCCGGATCCATGACTTCTTGTCCGGTTAAAAAATGTTCTTCATTTCCGCTGTATTCTTCGTAGCGGTCTTTTTTTTCTTCACGGGCAATCAAGATCTTTTGCTGCTCAAGTGAAACATGTGCGATTTTGCCAAAATCCTCAATTTCCTGGTGACGTTTGATGGTACCGCAATATGGAATTTGCCCCAGTACAACTTTTATCAGAGTTGATTTGCCAGCGCCGTTTGGACCTAGAATCGCCCAGCTTTGTACGAATTCTGTGGACCAGGAAATGTCTTTAAGAATTTGCTTGTCCCAGAGTCGATTGGAAACGTTTTTGAGAGAGAGCAAAGGAAAGTACCGAGTTTTGAGAGTTGGATGTTGGGTTTCGAAATGAGATGGATTCTCAACACTGTTCAGGAATTGTGGTCGTTTTGCAGTGCCCACATTTGTTGATAATAACCTGGACGTTGAATCAGGTCAGCATGCTGTCCCTGATCCACTATTTGTCCTTCATCAAGAACCAGGATCAAATCTGCATGTTCCATCGATGTAACACGATGGGAAACGATAAGCAGGCTTCCTGCCAGGGCTTGTTGATTATTAATCGGTTTGAGGAGTTTGTGGATTTCTCTCAGCAGATGACGTTCTGTTTCATAGTCAACTGCAGAAAGGACATTGTCTAAAATCAGCAGGTCACAAGGTTCCATCATTGCCCGTGCCAGGCTGATTCTTTGTTTCTGTCCACCGGAAAGCATGATTCCTTTTTCGCCGACCACAGTTTTTTCCTGTTTTGGGAAACGTGCAACTTCCTTGTCAAGAGCTGCTGAGTACAAAATTTTCTGAAACAATTCCCGGTCACCGGAATCCCCATTTTCCAGAGCAAAGTTGATATTATTTTCTGCAGTATCTGAAAATAAAAATGGTAACTGAGTGACAGTTCTGATACAGGTACGGACATCTTTGTCGCTGAGAGTTGCGAGGTCCTGGTCTCCTAAATAGATGGAACCCTTGCCCATGTCCAAATAACGATTCAAGCCGTTGACAAGGGTCGATTTTCCAGAACCAATTCTTCCCAGTACGCCAATTACCTGGCCTGGATGGATGGAAAAATTTATGTGCCTTAGTACATCTTTCTTGCTCTCCGGGTAGTGGTAACTTAAATTATTTACTTTCAGTCCTCCTTCCGCAAAAAGAGATTTAAGTTTTTTCTCCGGAAGTGAAATAAGGTTTGCACGAGGCAGGTCCTGCTGCAAAACAGTCTGGATACTGGTCAGTCCCACCAGACCCTGCTGGAACATGGTTGTTACCCAGCCCAACCCCATCAAAGGAAATGTCAATAATGCAGAATATGCAATAAAAGCAGTTAACTGACCAATGGTGAAGCCTTCTTCGATTACCATGATTCCACCAACAAGCAATACCAGGAGTTTTAAAAAATGCTCTAAATTACTTAACATCGGCATCACAAAAGAGCGGGTCCAGGCAATTTTCATTGAACGTCGAAGCATGTCCTGATTTTCTTTCTCAAAACGCCTCGTGCTCCATTCACGCATTGTCTGGGTTTTAATCAGGTCTATTGCCGAGAGAGATGAAACAGTAAAACCGGAGAGACGCTGTAAGCTTTCCATACGGGCCCTCAAATTACGCACCAGCACATTCATACCCAGGCGCACTACTGTAAAAACAATGATAATGGGAATAATGCAGTAAAGTGTGAGATTTGGTGAGAGTTGCCACATTTTAAAAGGCGTCATTGAAAGCGCTGTTATGATATTGAAGGCCTGCATGAGGCCGAATCCGCAAATCATACGGACTCCAGTGATGTCATTATTGATGCGGGAAATTATGTTTCCTGAAGGATTTTTATCATAATAATTTTTTTGCAGAGCCATCAGTTTTCTGAACATGTCATTTTTTATCTGACACTCTATGGCACGTCCGGGATTAAAAAAAAGAATCCTGGAAAGTGTCCGCACCACCACCATTACAAGTGCTAATCCAAGCATGATAAACATATATTCCCACAATAAATCCTGCCTTGACTTGAGATCATTATTTAACAAATCAATACTTAAACGCACATATTCCGGTATACTGACAGCAATCCAGTTGGTACCTAAAATAGCAACCACTCCCAGAGAATAATAAAACAAATGCTGCCGGATATAGTAACCAAGCAGGGCAAATTTACTGCTGGTTTTAGGCGGCATTTTCAATAACGGAATGAATGAGGAATCACCAAGTTGAATTGACTGGGCTGAGGACATGGGACTATAATTTCTTTGAGGAAGCTTTTTTAGCTTTGCGACGCATTGCCTGACGGTTCTTACGGTTTTTCTGAAAATACGAAACTGCCTTATTGTGTTCCCGCAGTGTTTTTGAAAATTTACTGCTTCCATCCCCGCGTCCGACAAAATAAAGGAACTTTTTGTCTGCCGGATAAAGCACACTTTGCAGTGATGCTCGACCGGGATTCGAAATTGGAGTAGGGGGCAACCCGTATTTGGTGTAAGTGTTATACGGAGTTGGTTTTCGCAAATGCTTTCGAGTCAAATTTCCATTAAAATCACTCAGTCCGTAAATTACTGTTGGATCACTGTCGAGCCGCATTCTGCGTTTGAGTCGATTATGAAAAACGGAAGCAATCTTTGGTCGGTCTGAATCAATTCCAGTTTCCTTTTCCACAATAGAAGCCAGGGTAAGAACTTTATACTCGCTCATTCCAATTTCTTTGGCACGCTTCTGAAAATCAGCATTAAAAACCCGCCGGTATTGTGTAATCATTGCTGATAAAATTTGTCGCTCTGTATCTACCCGCGAAAAAAAATAAGTTTCCGGAAACAAGAATCCTTCAAGATTGGTCATGTCCGGAATTCCAGTTTTTGCTAATAACTCCGGATCATCTTTCAGGGACAGGATCACGTCTTTATCTGCAATTTCTGCAAGCTGCAGGCGCTCTGCAATTTGTAGATAATTTTCACCTTCCGGAATGGTAATGCGATGCCGGATGCTTTTCCCGGAAATCAGATACTGCAGCAACTCATAGGTATTCCAATTGTGTTGAATTTTAAATTCTCCGGCCTGGATTCTGGAATGTACTTTTAATTTTTCCGCCAAATAGTCGTAAAGTCTGGGATAGGGCAGGAGTCCCTTTTTTCTGATACGTGCCGTAACGCTGTCAAAGGTGGAACCTCGAGGGATCAAGATAACCGAATTACCATCCGGAGCACTGCTCATGATGGGGCTATAGTAAATTTGATAAATATATCCTGCAACACCAACCATGCACGAAACCCCTAGTATAAACAGGCCGGCAAGCAGAAGTTTCTGTTTGTTGGTGATGAACAACTTCATTGAGTTGAAAAATACAGATAAATGTGAGTATTGTTAATATTGAAATCAATTATATCGACAGACAGAACAGAACGCAATATGTTGAACCTTGGGGCTTGACTTTCTGTTATTTTGTGAATTAGTGAAATGTTCATAATTACTGCATTTTTGAAACAGGCACTGGATGAATGGATTATGTATGCTTCATAAAATTAAACTTGTATTCCATTCATAAATCATTTATTATTTTATGTTCACTAATTAAAAAACGCTCCGAGATTATGCATGAGCGTTTAAAAAATAAAGAATTTTAAGATTGAGGACTCCATGTTGAATGGACTATTAGCACGCAAGATTGGCATGACCCAGGTTTTTGAAGAAGACGGAACTGCACTTCCAGTCACCGTTCTGCAATCCGGACCTGTGACAGTTGTCCAAAAAAAGACCCTGGAAAAAGACGGTTGCAACCATGTACAAGTCGGTTTTGAAGAAATACCGGAGCGTAAAGTAAATAAACCAATCAAAGGGCATTTTAAGGCACAGGCTCCAACTCGCATCCTGCGTGAATTTGAAGTAGAGAACATTGATGAAGTAGAAGTAGGACAGGTATTTGATGTGAGCTTATTTTCTGAAGGTGAAAGTATCACTGTTTCCGGCAACTCAAAAGGTAAAGGATTCACCGGAGTTATGAAACGTCATGGATTTCATGGTCAACCTGCCAGTCATGGACACCGTGGGCACCGCGGTACAGGAAGTATTGGACAGTGTGCAACCCCTGCCCGTGTTTTCAAAGGCAAAAAAATGCATGGTCGACACGGCAACAGTAAAGTAACTCAACTCGGCTTAAAGATTGTTAAAATTCTTGCAGATGAAGCAATTGTACTTGTCAAAGGTGCAGTTCCTGGTCCCAACGGCGGACTGGTAACAATTCTCAAGAGCAACCGCTAATTTGTTAGCAGCATAATGTGGGCGGCGCTTTCTGTGTCGCCTTTCTTTTTATATTCCCCGATATTCATCTTAAAGTTTCCGGCTGTTCTGTCGATAACGAACTATGAGGTTTGGATTGCTTTCCCGTTGGAATGGCAGGGAGAGTTCTGTCTGGAATTCCGTCTGCTTAACTCTATGGGGCGTGGTGTGTCCACAGGGTGGTCCTGATTTATGTTCTTGTAAATAATAGATGAATTGTTGTCATAACAAATACAGCGTATTGTTCCGGTTTTGTGAACAATCGCCTGTGGAGAACTGCGTACTGCATGGTGTGGTTTCGCAGTTTGTGATGGCTTAGTTTATCGAAATGACAGGTTGAAGGGCGGAGTTTCCCGTTATTTTGTGCGGGAAAATATCCATTCTTTGAAGCCGTAAATCGTAATAGAAAAAAGGAGAAAAATGGCATTCAAAACCAAGGTGGTTCTGGTAGTCTTACTTGCAGCTTTGTTGATTGGAGTACCTCCGGGACTTGGTCAGCAGCCTCCTGCAGACAACAGGGGGAACCTGTATTCCATCTGGTTGAAGCTCTCAATGATGGGACACAACCAGTCTGAGATTGAGGGTATCCTTACCGGAATAACGGAGCAACAACTCCAGCGTCTCAAAAACCGCTTACGGCGGGATGTGCTGGAAACTTTGATGCATCACAATCTGCATAATGAAATTGAGTTGAGCAGGACCGAACAGGATCTGGTGATGATTCGTGACATAATCAGAACGGAAATCCGTTTTGCAGGATTGGAAAACGACCGCCTGCTGCAGCGCATGATCCGTCATAAATTCGGGATTGCACTGCAGAATATTTAAAGCAAATGACATATTGTGTGAGTGTTGAATTATAGTGTGCTCTCTTTGGTCCTCAAGAAAAACCTAACACTCAACACTTACACATCTTAATGCCAGCGGTATAATCTCAAACCCAGCGCGAAACAAACACCTCCTATCCCAAATAAGCCAATAGCCGGCTGGATGGCTTGAGCGAGTCCGATTCCTTCCGTTATTACTCCACGTAAAGAATTGGTTAGTATCGTTAATGGAAGTACCTCAACATAAGGAATGAGCCAGTCCGGGAAGTTGTGGTAACTGAAAAATATTCCGGAAAGGATGAACATTGGCAGGGTCACGCTGTTAATCAAGCCGTTACCGCTTTGCGTATTTTCTGCTCGGGATGAAATGAGAACGGCAATTCCGGCAAAAGCACTGTATCCACTCAAAAAAATCAAAGACAGCGCCAGCAGACTCCCCTGAATTGTAATATCAAAATAGAAGTGTGCAAAAACGTAAAGCAAAAGCAGTTCTGCGGCACTGATAAACATGCGGTTCAAACCGTGCGAGAGCAGGAAAACTGACTTCTTTAGTGGAGTGGCAACCATCCGGCGCAGCAATTTTTTGATACGTAACTCAATTAAATTCCAGCCGATTCCCCACAAACATGCATTCATGATGGAAATGGCCATCAAACCCGGAATCAAAAAATCAACATAGCGGATACCGATTGTGGTCAAAGGCAGGACTTCCGTTTTTCGATTTAAAGATTTTTGCTTCCGGAAAGCTGACTCTAAAAGTAAATAAGTCAGCCGTGCATCTGTATTGTTTGGATCAAAGCGAAAACGCAAATCTCTTTCCGAACTGCCTTCGATCCAGAGTGCAATTTGTCCTCTTTTGAGAGCAAGTATCGCTGCATCTTCTGACATGACAAGGAAACGAAAGTGTGCCTGTTCTCCATGGTTCTCACCTACTTTCCACTCAAGTCCTGATTCTCTGCTATACTTAGTGGATGCAGTTCCTGTTTTATTAAGCAGCCATTCAGGAACCAAGTAAACCTCTTCCGGATTTTCTGCAACAACTGCAATATTCCGCTCAATCTCACCTTTGTTAGCAAAGGCAATTCCCAAAATCCAGGCCATCAAAACCGGAAACCCAAAAGACCAGAACACGACTCCCGGTTCCCTGAAGAACAGTTTGAATTGAGAAATAACGAGTCTGAAAAGTATTTTATTCATCCAAATGCCTCCCGCTCATGGCCATGAACAAATCATCAAGAGTACGCCTGCGGCACTCAAGGGAAGTCAAAGAAGCTGTAGAAAATTTTATCAAATCTAAAAAATCCGGCAATGTTTCTGAAATACTTTTTACTGTCAAAAGTCCCTGTCCACTTTCTGCATTCCATTGGGAGCTAACAACTCCGGAAAGAGCTTTTGCCCGTTCAATTGGAAATGTTCCATCAATCGCATATTCGATCAAATCCCCCTCGCTGAATTTTTCCAGCAATTGACTTAAAGAACCTTCTGCGAGAATTTTACCCTGATCCATCATCACGATTCGTTCGCAGAGAAATTCTGCTTCCTCCATGTAATGTGTGGTGAGAATCAATGTGGTTCCAGTTGCCTTAAAATCTTCGAGGATTTTCCAGAGATCACGCCTGGCGTTTGGATCAAGGCCGGTTGTAGGTTCGTCGAGAATGAGGATTCGGGGCCGGGATAGAATTGCAATACCCAGGGCGAGCCGCTGCCGTTGTCCTCCGGAAAGCTGGACAACCCATGTTTTGCGCTTACTTTCGAGTTGAATGATCTTGAGAACCTCGTTTGTACGCTCCTTTTCAAGATGATAAAAACTGGCAAAAAGCCAGAGTGTTTCTTCTACTGTCAAACGGTCCTGAAACCTTGTTTCCTGCAGGGCAAGGCCTATTTCCTGACGCAAAAAACTTTCATCACTTTGCCAGGTTTTTCCAAGGATCAATATTTCGCCGGAATCTGGAGTTTGAACGCCTTCTATCATCTCCACCAAAGTTGTCTTGCCCGCACCGTTTGGTCCAAGCAAGGCCACCGCTTCTCCGGATTCAACCCGTAAATTGACGTTTAGAACCGCATCAACGTCTTTGAAGGATTTGCAGACGTTCCGGACTTCAATCGTCATAGAATTTTCCCGATCAGCCGCCGTAAAAAGTCTTTTCACCAAGGTCCTTCAGCAACAAAGTTGCCTCATCTGCACGACCTTCCAGTTTCTGGGTTACTCCTGCATCAACGACTTCTCCCACAAAAATGGAATGGTCTCCTTCTTCCACAGTTGTTACAAGTCTGCATTCAACGAAAGCAGGTGTGTTCTCCAAAACTGGTGCTCCGGTACTTCCTGCACGAAAGGGCTCGCCGCTGATTTTTTGTCCGTCTCTTTCAGCCGGTTTGAAAAATGAATAGGCTGTACCTTGTTGTCCGTTGCCCAAAACATTGAGTGCAAAATTTCCGGCTGTTTTAATAATGTCATGTATCTGGGAATCAGTTTTAACACCGACTGCAACCAGGGGTGGTTTGAACGAAGCCTGTGTGACCCAGTTCACAGTAGCAGCCGAAATTCGACCATCTTTGTCTTCGGCTGTCATAAAGTAAAGTCCATAATGAATCATCCGCGATGCGGTTTTTTAGCATTCTCATCCATAAAGCCTCCTTTTGAGAAAAATAGAAAGAAGTTGAAACTGCAGTGTTTCAGAAATGAGTTAGATTTGTCAAGTTAAGTTGGCGAGACACTAGGATTTTGCACATATTCACTTCGGCAGTTTAGCAGGAAATATTCCGCAGCGAACAATACTTTTTGATCGGTGTCAATCAGCAGGCTTAAGTAAAATTTTTCCAATGTGGGCACTGCTTTCCATCAGGCGATGTGCTTCTGACGCTTGTTTGAGCGGAAATGTTTCATGGATGATCGGTCGGATAGCTCCGGATTCCAGCAATGGCCAAACGTTCTTTTGCAGGGCATGAGCGATTTTAGTTTTTTCTTCAACGCTGCGGGGACGCAAGGTGGAGCCGGTCAAGGTTACACGTTTGAGCAGTAAGGAGCGAAAATCAACTTCTGCTTTGCTGCCCTGCATCAGAGCGATTTGCACTAACCGACCTTCGTCGGCCAGCAACCGGATGTTTTTTGGAAAGTATGGGCCGCCAACCATGTCAAGGATCACATTTACGCCTTTTCCTTCAGTCAAGCGTTTGATTTCTTCGGAGAAATCCTGTTCTCTGTAATTGATGGCAGCATCGGCACCAAGATTATTACAAAACTCACATTTATCCGAAGTTCCTGCAGTG
>Ga0310124_10002675_pt1 | contig 12195 bp, 10 predicted proteins | sample CB11b_AW_Bot5_MG_FD_203507 | JGI IMG/M metagenome (GOLD analysis project Ga0310124, IMG submission 203507) | Marine microbial communities from Western Arctic Ocean, Canada - CB11b_AW_Bot5 | ecosystem: Environmental > Aquatic > Marine > Oceanic | place: Canada: Western Arctic Ocean | collected...
TGTTTTTTGATCTTGTTAACCAAAAATCAACACCATCATAATTTACAGTATTGTATGTTTCAACACCAATCTTCTCAGATGGTCTAGCTTCAGCTTCCCACTGTGCTCTTGCCGACAAAACTGCCGTTGCAAAACCACCAGCGACACCTTCAATGCTTGATTTTTTAGCCTCATCTGTCACGTCGAGGAAGCGGGGTAAAGCTGCTACCGCCAATAAACCAACGACCACGATCACTATGACTAATTCGACAAGGGAGAAACCCTTTTGATTCTTAAGCATTTTCTACCTACTCATCTAATTATTAACGCGCATTATACATTCGCGCACGTATAAAACCATACAAAAACTGTCAATATTTTCACAAAGCCAAAATATTGGCTTTCACACTAAACCTTTCTTTCTTGAGTAATATATCTATCTGATACTTATCACTATAATGATAACGACAATGAAACTGTATGTTATCACTTTTATCTTCAACACTCGGTGAACTGAGCCCTAAAATGCTCTCTTGAGGGTATAATTCCTCAAGCCAATAATGACAGTCTCGCTCATCTCCTTGAATCGGCATTATCCAGCCTGTTCGGCTATAATTTTTAGGACGTTCCGAGTCATTGTCTTGCTCAGCACCCGATAACAAATACTGTTGTTTGAACAAATTTGCTTGCTCTAAAATTCGCTTGCTCGCGACGATCAATGCCGTATTAGTCGCTTCTTCTTCTACCATTTTAAAGGCAGAGAGCACCCCCACAATAAGAAAAAGAATAACGACACTCCAAATAACAAAACGTGAGCGTTGTAGGTTATTTAGCATTCCCTAGCCTTTGATTGCATCCAGCATTCCCCACATAGGTAGGAAAATACCCAGAGCTAAGATCAGCACCATACCAGCCACAACCACCAATAAAATAGGTTCGATCCTTGCGGTTAAGGTCTTTAAGTCATAATCGACTTCTCGATCATAAAAATCGGATACCTCAAGTAGCAGCTCATCAATACGGCCGGTTTCTTCACCCACCGAAATCATTTGTATCACCAGTGGGGTGAAAATTTCGCTATTGATCGCTGTTGAAGAAACCGTACTACCGGCTTCTATTGCGGCTTTCATCGCCTGAACTCTCAACTCAAGAAATCGATTATCCAACGCTTCCGCAGACAACGACAGTGATTGATTCAGTGGTACACCGGCTTTTAGCATCAAGGCAAAAGTACGAGAAAATCGCGAAAGTAGCGCTCGATTCACTACCCCACCAATCACGGGTATTTTTAAGCGTAACCTGTCCCACTTTTCCAATCCTTTGTCTGTCTTAACCCATGCTTTGAAAGCAAAAATAAGACCAAAGATAACGGCGAGCATTAAGCCCCAATAATTTACAAAGAACTCCGACATACCAATTAAGATACGAGTTGGGAGCGGCAGGTCGACACCAAAGCGCGCAAACATACTAGAGAACTGTGGAATAACCTTAATATTGAGAATGAACATCGCGACCAAAATAAAGCTGATCACAAAGGTTGGATAACGCATCGCTGTCTTGATTCTCTTACGAGTCTCTACTTCTTGCTCATAGTATCCAGCTAACTGCAGTAAAGCCTGATCTAGACGACCGGTATTTTCACCAACCCCTATCATAGAGACAAACAGCGGGCTGAACACCTTGGGATGCATCTGCATCGATGCTGATAATCCACGGCCATTGGTTAGCTCAGCAACCACGTCTTCTAAGGCCGCTTTCAACTGCTTATTTTCACAGTTTTGGGTCAGGCCTTTCATCGACCTTAATAGTGGTACACCCGCCTTGGTTAGGCTGTATAACTGTCGACAAAATAGAACCAAGACTTCAAGCGGAACATTTGGTGAAAACAGACTCGATACATCCATATCCAGTACTGAACCACCACTTTTACCCAGCTTGATTGAGGTCGGAATAATCCCCTTACTCATCAAACTTTCTGCGGCAAGATCTTCGTTATTCGCATCTAACTGGCCAGTCACTTGGCTGCCATCAGAACTGCGACCTACATAACGATACGTTGGCATATCACTCTACCCCTACAGATAAATTGGGTCAGTGGCACCGGAAGCATCGCCTTCACCAAGGTGCATGATCTCATCGAGGCTCACGACACCTTGCAAAGCTAACTCCATCGCAGAAGCCAACAACGGTTTGTAGTTTTTAGACCGCCTTGCCGTTTGAGCAAAGCCAACCGCATCATTCGCTCTGAGTGCATCCATCATGTCTTGCTCTAGCTCCAACATTTCAAATACACCAATACGCCCTCGATAACCGGTTAGGTTACAGTTCTGGCAGCCACGACCTTTCATGAATGGCACAGCCACTTGATTAGGAAAACGTACGCTCAACCACTGCTTACGAGGTTCATCCAATTCATCCTCAACCTTACAATCAGTACACACTTTACGAACTAATCGCTGTGCGACCACAGCTCTAACAGCACTTGCCACGAGATAACCGGGAGCACCCATGTCCATCATACGTAGTGCACTGTCTACTGCATCGTTGGTATGCAGCGTACTTAAGACTAAGTGGCCAGTCAGTGCAGCTCTCAAACCAATCTCAACGGTTTCGTGGTCACGCATCTCACCAATAAGGATGATATCGGGATCCTGACGAAGAAAAGTTCTGAGGATAGTAGAGAAATCGAGATTGATCTTAGGGTTTACCTGAACTTGGTTTACGCGAGGAAGACGGTACTCGACCGGGTCTTCCGCAGTAATGATCTTTTTGCCCGGCTCGTTTAATTCACTTAGCGCACCATAAAGGGTGGTTGTTTTACCTGAACCCGTCGGGCCAGTGACCAAGATCATGCCATGTGGGCGGCGTAACTGTTGACGAAGTCGAACCAACAGATCACTTGGTATGCCTGACGCCTCTAATTTACGAAGGCCGGCTGATTGATTGAGAAGACGCATAACCACAGATTCCCCATGTTGCACGGGCATGGTCGACATACGAATATCAACAGACTGACCTTTGGCTCGAATGTTAAAACGACCATCTTGAGGAAGACGCTTCTCTGAGATATCGAGGTTTGCCATTAACTTCAAGCGCAGTACGAGTGCAGAAGCAATATTGACTTCATTCAGCAGTGTTTCATGCAGCACGCCATCAATACGCTGACGAAGACGCAATACGTTTGAATCTGGCTCAATATGAATATCAGATGCACCGACTTGGATTGCATCTTCAAATAGCGAGTTGATCAGCTTAACGACCGTAACTTCGTCACTGTCTTCACCAGCAATATCAAAATCAAAGGCGTCATTGACTTGGTGTTCGGCATGAAGCTGCTCGGCGAAAGACGCTATTTCTTTGGTTCGGCGGTAATAGCGATCAAAGCCATCCACTAATTGTCTTTCTTGAGCGACAACGAATTCAAGCGCGTAATCACCTAGTTGGCCAAGCAAAGATTCCTGAGCAAACAAGTCCGCAGGATCACTCATGGCGACACGTAACGTATCGCCTTGGCGTCCAATCACCAATGCACGAAGGCGACGAGCATGTACTTCAGGTAAAAGCTGCACCGCTTCAACATCAACAACGGCTCGACTTAAATCAATGAGAGGAATAGCGAGTTGCTGAGACAAGAAACTCAACATCTGTTGTTCTGATAAGAAACCAAGTTCAATCAGCGCATCACCTAGCTTACGACCGGTACTTTTTTGAGCAGCAAGAGCTTGTTCAACTTGGGCCTCAGTGATGATTCCCTCTTCGACAAGCAAATCACCTAGCCTTTTTCTTAATCTAATTTGCATCGCCACTCTCCTCTAAAGCTTTGATTATTTTTAAGCGGTCACGCACAAAGTTTTGCGATTGAGATGAGATTCCAATTCTGGTTAAGGCACCTTGGTATGACTCTTTTGCTGCAGAAAAATCAAGTTGACGCTCTTGTTGAATCGCAAGACCAAGCCACCAGCGAGCATTATCTGAATCAACCTCGACTAATTTTTGGTAACTCTCGAGCGCGATGTCTTCTTGCTGAGATTTTTGACTCAATGCCGCACGCATTGCCAAATAATCTTGAGTAGGATTTGGTGGCAGGTGGATCAACGGGCTTAAAGCCGCTTCTGCTTGGTTAGCTTTAACCAGCAGTTTAGATAAACCCAACCGTAGCTTTTCGCTATTGATATTAAGTTTGATGCCAGATTGAAACAGCTCGTAGGCTTTGCGAGTATCGCCCTTGCCAAAATAGAGAATCGCGAGTTTCTGACGAACCTCTTCATTGCGAGGCGTATAACGCAAGGCTTCGGTGTAACCTTTCAAAGCACCAGTAAGATCATTCGCATCAAGTGCTTTCTGAGCTCGCCCTTGTGCATTCACTGATAACTGCTCAGGCGTTAACTCTACCTGCTCAATCAACATTTCGCTATTTGCTGAACTGTCAGAGGATTCTTTCTCATTAGAGATAGGAGCCGGATCTTTTTTTGCCACGCTAGCAACGTAAATCGGCTTTGGAATGTCAGTGTTACTCGCTTTAGCCGTGCTTAACGGTTTAGGCGTAACGTCGGGGGTTCTCGCTTTAGAAGTACTCGACGTTGTCGTTGGCTTATCTTGAACCTTATTTGCCGCTACTGTGTTTTCTGTTGAACGGGGCGTTAAATCTAGCGTCACTAATTTCTGGGTTGGCGATGGGAGTGTTTGAGTAACAACATCCTGCACTTCTCCAGAACTCTCTACGACAGAGACCTGGACTTGTGCATCTCGAGTTGAGATTGAATGTTCAACGGTAGGGCCTTGTGATATCGCCCAACCGCCCATAGCTAAGCTCAGAGTGAAACCTGTCACTAACCAAACCAATGGGGAGCGTGTTTTCACTTTAGGCACCACTGCCGCTTCAATCGAAGTCGCTGACTTTTTCTTTGCCAATTCAGACAAGGCGTTATTTATGACGCTCATAATTAATTCCAACCCCACAGTATTGGCGTTTTAAATTTAGGCTTACATACATCGTAAGTTTCATGCATGGCTGAAAACAGGTGCTGGTTGTCGATACTTTTCTTATCTTCACTGAATGAGAGCAAAAGAGCCTTATGGCATAGTTGATTTATCAATCTTGGAATACCTAACGAGGAGCGACAAATCGCCTTTTTTTGATTCAAACTGAACAATTCAGGATTGCCACCAGATTTAGCGATCCGATTATCAATATACGCCACCGTTTCATCGAGAGTCAGCGGCCTCAGTGTTGAACTAAACGTGATTCTTTGACGAAACTGCCTAAGGTGATAAGCCTCTAATCGAACATCCAATTCAGGCTGCCCTAATAAAACAATTTGCAGCAGTTTTTTATCTTCAGTTTCAAGGTTACCGAACAACCTTAATGTTTCGAGAGCTTCATCCGATAGAGCTTGAGCCTCATCAAGAATCGCTACCACTCTTAAACCTGAGTTGTGTAACTCAATGAGCTTATGCTGAATGTTATCAACTAAGGTTGCTTCATTATCGATAGTCAAACCCAGTTCTTTAGCAACAGCTTGGCGTAAGTCAGCACCAGAGAGCACTGGGTTTGGCAGGTAAATAAGAGCAGTACAATCATTTAGGTGATTGACCAACATCCGACAAACCATGGTTTTTCCAGTACCAACCTCTCCGGTGACCTTAATCACGCCCTCGCCCATTTCTAACGCCGAGATGACCGTCTGAATCGCTTCGAAGTGAGGCGCTAAACCATAAAATAAATCGGTGTTCGGCGTTAAGGTAAATGGCAGTTGTTCAAAACCAAAGTGAGCTTGATACATAATTGACCTAGCTTAGTTAGATACTGCCAATCTACATGGAGAAGATGAGTGGCTACTCTTCATCAGGGAACCATTCTTGTAAAAGGTCTCGAGAACGCTCCAACTCAGATTGCCAAGTATTGACGCCTACAATGGTCGGTTTCAATAAAATCACAAGCTCAGTTTTTTGAGTTAATTGACTGGTGTTGCGGAACAAGTGACCGAGTGCTGGGATATCACCAAGAAATGGGACTTTAGAGGTCACATCACTGGTATTTGATTTCATTAACCCACCAATCACCACAACATCTCCATCTTTGGCTCGAATCACTGAATCAGACTCACGAATAGAGCTTTTCGCCAAAGGAAGTTGCACCAAGCCCGTCGTGGAACCTAGGTTGAGCTCTTTCACTTCTTCCTCTACTTCAATAACGGCTGGGTGAACATGTAAGAACACGCTACCTTTATCGTCTATCTGAGGGGTCACATCTAAAGAGATACCAGAGAAGAACGGAGTTAATTCAACCTCAGGTGCGACATTCGCGTCATCACCACTACCGACCGAACTTGATAAATCTGTTACGTAGTATTCGTCGGTACCCACTTTAATAACCGCTTTCTGGTTATTTGCCGCTGTGACTCGCGGGCTCGATAGAACATTAAGGTCACCTTGAGTGTCCATAAAGCTCAAAACTGCTTCAAAGCTGCCATCTGAAATCGTTACGTTAGTTTGTCCGCCTAACAAAGAGCTGATTGCATCTAACGGCGGTAAAGTACTTGCCGGACGATCAATTACAACGCCACCGCTGCCAATCGACTTAGACAAATTCGACCAGCTAATTCCCTGTTGGTAACCATCACTCAAAGTGACTTCCATGATCTTGGCTTCTAAGATAACTTGACGTTGCAAACGCTTCTGAGAAATACCTAAGAACTCTCGAACCTCACGAATTTCGTCAGGGTAAGCACGAACCGTAATCACACTAGCTTGCGGGGTTACCACTACGCTTTGCCCATCACCAGAACCAATGAGGTGAGCAACTGCCGCTTCAAGCTGTGGCCAGAAATCACTTTCAGAGGTCGTTTCAATCTCTGTTCCACCATTCGATGTCGAATTCGATGAGTTAGAAGAGTTGGATGAATTTGACGAGTTTGAGTTCGAGCTTGAAGAGCTCGATGAATTAGAATCTGAGTTAGAGATCGTGCCTGTGGTGATGGTCGTCAATGAGCGACCTGAACGCTTCACTTGTAAGTAATCAACCGGGATCGTAACCGTGCGCAGACCAGCAGGGTAAATCTGAATAACTTTGCCACGTTTTTCTATATCGTAGCCATACATATCCTGAGCAACAGCCAACACTTCATCTAACGTCACGTCAGTTAAATTAAGAGTAAGGTTTCCAGACACTCCAGGGTGAATAGCCGCGCTGTATTCAGTGCCTTTTACCAAGCTAGCAAAAAAGGTTCTCGCTTCAACACCTTTAGCTTGAATACGAAAACGCTTAACGGTTTCCATACCCGGAGACATGGCATCAGAATTAAGCTGAGGCATCAGGTCATCTTGTACCGACGAAGGAAGATCACGAAGCGCTTTGCTATTCGCTTCATTAATCGATTCGTTTAAAGACTCTTTGATCTCAACGGGATCTCGATGCCCCATCGAACAGCCGACTAAAGATGACACTAGGATTGCTACTACAAGTTTACGCATGTCTTCACTCTAACCTTAATTATTCTTAACATCTAAAGAGAACATCTCTAATTTCCACTGCTTAGAGCTTCTCTGCAGAGTGACGTATTCTGGATCTATGTTCTTAACTCGGTACCCTCTGATCGTTTCTCCTTGACCGAGAATCTGACCATTCATAATGGCATAGCAAGGTGTATCGCCTTTGCACACAATACTTTCTAGAGAAGGTAAGCGATAACGAGTTGGCGCCTTTTTAGCTGACGTTGTTTTTTGTTGTGGCGTCAACCAGCCTAATGGTGCTGTAGGATCCTGTTCGGCCCAAGCCATTTGGCTACTAAAAAGTAATGACAACAAAAGAGTTCTAACCACCGATAAACTCCTGTCTAGTACCTAGTGTGTAAACCTCAAACACCAGTCGAGCTTTAGGGTATTCTTCGACCGAATACTGAAATGTGCGCCAGTAATAACTGACAGGAAGAGACTCAAGCGCTTGAAGATAAGCGGAAATATCAAAGTAACTGCCCGTTAATTCCATTCTTACAGGGTGAAGAAAGTAGCCCGAATATTCACTGGTCTCTTGATTATTCGAAATCGCTTCTGGTTTTAACGACTCTAGCGATTCGAGCTTAAGTCCATTCCCGGCATTAAGAACACTCTCCAATAACTGAGACATTTGAGAAGGCGTGATCAGTCCATCGACAATCTGGGAAAGCTGAAGAGACAAATCTTGGCTCTCCACCAGCAGTTTTTTGTACTCTCGATTTATGTCTTTATCTGGGTCTTTGTTTAACTTAGCTTGAAGAACGAGCAACTCACCTTGCTGTCTCTGGTTTGACTGAGTCAGATTCATCGTCTTTGCATTTTTAGCCTGTAAATCGAGATACGCAGGCTCAACCAACAAGGTGAACAACAACATGAATAGGCCAACAAAACCACACACGAAAAGTAGCCATTTTTCTCTCTGACTTAATGCAAGAAACTTATCGCTGAGCTGGTTCCACTGCTGCATTATTTACTCTCCCTGCGAGTACTTAGCTCAAACGTCACCACATCCTGATCATTGCGACCAATTTTTAGTTTTTCAAAAGCACGTCCAACTAAATTAAGCTCACTTTTAAACTGACCAATCCAGTTAGGAACCACATTTGCGTTACGAGCAAAGCCACTAAGATCTAAAGTATCGTGAGTCATGTAGATGTGCGAAAGAGAGATGTCATTTCGGCCTAATTTAGCTAAGGAATTCATGACGCCAGAATACCCGACTTGTTGTGATTCGTCGTATTGTCCTACCGCCTTCAAAGCCTCTTTTTTAGCCTGAGTCTCACGTTTGAGACGCGCAACTGCCGCCACTTTCTCTGGAGACGGTTTATGCTGAGTTAACTTACTATTCAATTGGTTAACTTGCTTGTTAAGCTGGTTCGAGTCATGTTGCAAAGCTGTTAGGGCTTTATCTAGATTAGAAGCTTGATACTGCATTACAAAGTAACCACCAAGTAGCAGTACACAAACGAGCCCCCAACTCGCAACAACATTGGTCAGCGTAAAATATTCTTTCTTAGGCTTGAGATGTTCAGGGTAAAGGTTGACATTAAAAGCCTCTTTTTCAGCCGCGAGCTTAACCAACAAGCCCTCTGAATTATCACGCTCACCTTCAACGAGTAGAGAAACTGTCGAACTCAATGTGTTATTTAACGCGCCTTGTAACTCAGACTCATCTTCCTCATCACAGCAGATTTTCAACTGATGAAGTTGAGTACCTTTGATTTGAGAAGAAAGGTAATCAATCGAGCGTTGGAGTTCTAGAGCAAGACCATCTAACTGCAGAGCGCTTGATGCAACACCCGTTAAAGGTGGAACAACACTACGGATGGTTCTTTGAAAGCAAACAGTATTTTCAACAAACGCACCCAGCTTAAAGTGTGAATTGGCGCTGCGCTGCAAAAGGATGAAATTAGACAGTTCGCCAGCACTGTAACCCCAGATTTCATCTTCAGGAGCAACGCCTATTAATTCAACCTGAACCGAATTAGCAATATTCAAAAGCTTGTCTAACAGCTTTTTAGGCAGAACATACACTTGCAGCTTATTCGACGTCGGTAACGCGACTGCACTCGCGATAATTTCAGTCACTCTTTCAGAGACTAGATCTTTGAGTAAAAAAGGCAAGGCAACCGACCATTCACTCTCTGGAATGTCCGGTTTATCAATTTGGTAAGTTTGGTAGTAGTTAGCACAGACAATCAGCTGGAGGCTATTACTGGTAAACGCCTCACTGCTAAGCGATTTTTTTAGCGCACTCTCCCAGTCCCCATTAACCACGGGAATGCTGGTTACTTGAGGTTCTTGTTCTGTCGATGAAATATAAATGGCATCGTTGCCTAACATGACAACTTGAGAGCTGCCTTTATTATTCGTTGGCTTTATCTTGTCTAAAATCGCTTTAAAATTCATTGTTAACTACTACTCTTACGCCATCGATTTCTTCGTCCAACTTTCACAACAGATTCCGCTTTCGCGACCTTTTCAGCTTGATTAGGCAAAGGGATAATTTGTTGTTCTTCGTCGAAATATCTCCCTTGATAGCCGTTAATGCCTAACTCTATCAAGGTGTTCTTTTCTTGTTTTGTCTCGACTCCAACGGCAATAACTTGAGTTGGAGAGTCACCGCATGCCCCAATTAAGCTTCGGACAAACAGTTGGTTCTCATGCCTTTGATCGATTTTCTTTATTAAGCTTCGATGAAGCTTAATGTAATTGACCTTTAAGTCTTTTATATAGTGAGTGCTAACAATGGTTCGTCCAGCTTGGCCAACCACAACTTTACACCCTAAACCTCGCAGCATCTTTGCCACCGGTCTCATATAATCAAGATGGGCAATCAAGTGCCCTTCTGGAAACTCAAACGCAAGCTGAGAGCGGTGCTGAGCAGAGAGCTGTAACAACTCACTTCTAAACCACTTAAAATGCTGTTTATTCGCAAATGGAGTAACATTCAGATTCACCGAATAGTTGAGAGGCTGAGTTGACTCTTTCAGCGATTTCAACAAAACCTTTAGAACCGATTGGTCCATTTGAGCTTGATAACCCACTTGCTCTACCGCAGGCATGAATCGAGACGATTTCAATAAACCTTTATCAGGATCCTGAATCCTAGTGAATATTTCTCTATGTAATTCATTAGCTTGACCAGATTCCGGCATAAGATAACATCGCTGAGCAAAGATTACTAAATTTTCAGGAAGCAGCGCTTTATCCAATAATGTTCTCCAACGAACGCTGCCTCTATCCAACTCATTTGTATTCTGCTTAGGGTAACGGCTCCAGTTATTAATACGCTCCAGCTGGGCACTCTTTAATGCTGTTTCCGTTTCATCCATGATCTGACTGTGACGCTCACCTTCGGTATACATGGTTACGCCAATATGGCACCAATTATCAGAATCTAAAGGCTCTGGCGGGGTTAGTTTATCTAACTGTCTTAAACACTGAGCCGCCAAGGTAGCAATATCTTTAGCCCCTTGATGCGGAATAAATACGGCAAAATCAGCATCGTAATAACGAGAAAAAATGACATCAGGATAGCGTTGAACAATATTCGACAATACTTCGCCAACTTCAATAATAAAGCCGTCAGTGATTTGCTTGTCATTAGCATCACGAACTTGCTCCCATTCGTCGATACGTATCAGTAATACACCACCTCGAGCACCGCTTTCATGCAAAGCCGATTCAAGCTTGTTATCGAATAAGACTCGGTTTGCCGTGCCTGTGAGTTTGTCTAGGAAGGTATGGGTACGAATAAAGGTATCGAAGCGGCTTCTTTCTTGACGAGCATCTTGCAGCTCTTCAATCAAGACATCCAAGGCTTCACTTGCCGTGTATGGCCATTCAAGTTCATCTCCCTTTGCATGGGCCTCAACTTGCCCTGCGAGGATCATTCTTCCTCGCTCTTCCAAGATCTCAGAACCCATCAACTGTTCCTTCAACCAACGAACACCACGAGCCAGACAGAAAAGGATCAATGCAACCGCCAAAGTAATTGACCACATTGCTTCCATTGAGTAGCTATAACCAATATAGGGAGGCAATGCTTTAAACTCGATTCGATAACCTTCATTGCGCTCTAGAATGAAGCTTCTTTCATAAAGACGATTGGGATCAATTTGTGGGGAGGTATCTTTGAAGCGATAAACGATGCCAGTCTGGTTCGAGAGTTTCATCTCAACAATATTGCTCGCCTGCAACATCTTAGGCATCCAACGCTGCATCGAATACGCGGCGTCGGGATCTTCCATCTCTTTATCTACAACGTCGACAATACCAACCAAATAATGGTCTAAATATTCCTGTCCGATACGCTTAAAGGAAAGTGTGCCACCAATAAAAAGAATGAACATCGCACTGATCACTATCACAGTGACAAATGCGACCAATCGAGTGCTCAATTTTAGTGTCGGGGTATATCTCATGAATAACGAAATCCTTTTCAACTCACATTATACCGTATTGCTACTTATACTATAAATTGACGTTGTAAATAAAGCGTTAAGAATTCTAGGTAACAAAAAGCCGCGATAAACGCGGCTTTTTCCAATTTAATACTGTCTTTATAATATATTAAAAACAGGGCTTAAAATGGGATGTCATCATCAAAATCCATTGGCGGCTCATTATATTGAGGTTGAGCCTGCTGAGGAGCTTGTTGAGGTGCTTTCGGCTGCTGTTGAGCTGGAGCACTGTATTGTTGTTGTGCTTGTTGCTGCT
>Ga0310124_10002676_pt1 | contig 12195 bp, 12 predicted proteins | sample CB11b_AW_Bot5_MG_FD_203507 | JGI IMG/M metagenome (GOLD analysis project Ga0310124, IMG submission 203507) | Marine microbial communities from Western Arctic Ocean, Canada - CB11b_AW_Bot5 | ecosystem: Environmental > Aquatic > Marine > Oceanic | place: Canada: Western Arctic Ocean | collected...
CAGTGGTTCCTCTGTTACAAAGTGGCTCGTTACTGGCGATTAAAAATACCGGAAGCTCGATATACTCACAGCAAGAACTCAAATTGCTAAGTGCTAATAAGCTAGTAATGAAAAGCTGGAGTCACGCATTGAAAGCTACCTCTTCGCAAGTCATGCCATCTTATGATGAAAGTGAAGCATTGGTTGTCTATAAGAATTACCTTTCAAACAGCAGCTTAGCGGCAGAAGTTATCGATACGGCTAACCTATCCACTAAGATGACGATTGATAAGTTAAACCTTAAAACAGCCAATATTGTCGTGAATCAACAGATATTGTTGGGGCTGGATAGTAATAAGGTTGAGTGGGTGTCTAACTCGATACAACAAACTGTACTTGGGGAGCTGACCGTTGATTCTGCTATTAGCAAGATAGCGACATCGCGAGACGGAAAAACCAGTGCGATTACCACAGCAAGTTCTCTTTATATCGTTGATAACATGACGAGAACCTTACTTGTAACAGAGTCTCTGAGTAACAATGCTATCAAGTCTTTGTATGTGTTAGAAGATAAGGTGATTGCGTTAACTTCTTCGGGTGCGGACTATTATCAGTTCCGAAATATCAGCGGCCCGGCTCTAAAAGTTGGCAGCCAACTGGTGACCAAAGAACTCCTCAAAAAGTGGGAAGACAGCGGCAATTCAAATTGGAGTTCAACGAACTTGGGCTACATTCTTTCTCAAACGGGCACGGAAAGTGAAATCTCCGATCAATTCAAAAACGTAAACCTCTCGTTTTCTCCGACCAATGCGACAACTTCAAGTGGCATCTCTGGTGTGCACGTCAGTGGCTTAGAACGAGGTGAATGGCTAACTTTTTATAAGGCGCTGTAAGCCTAATAGTTCAATGGAAGGGGAACATTTTTTGTTGAGCTAGGAAGTCAACTTATGTGTTTGGTTGACTTTTTTCCTTGCTACTAGTTCTATCTGAAATTAAAAGCGTGGTATTACTTAAGTGTTGTATTGCGCTTTTCTGTTTTAGATATTGCCTTTTTTGGTGTTCTTTGAACCTATTTACCTTATCGGAATTCAAGGTAAGTTGTTGTGTGAAATTTCCTCCTGATCTTTACTCCTCCCAAAGTTCTACTACATCCAATATGGTGTCTATATCATTATTATTTTTGTCCTCTTTATTCTCCAAAATGACGTATAAAGATGATGATATCTTATCCATGTTAGAAGTTTTGTCCGAAGAGAATACGAGGTTCTCCTCTTTATCGTACTGGAAGCTAGTATTTTCTATCGAATGCTTACAAACGATACTAGAACAACTTCTATCTAGGGGGAGGTATTTTTCATTATCAGCATAGGCTGTATTTATCCATAACATGAAAATACAGCTAGTAGTAATGACCGATATTCGAGTGAGCATGGCTAAAACCTTGGATTTTGTTGGCGTTGAATTTTTTATTGTACTATTCATTATCGATTAAATGAAACTGTGACTTAAAATAAATATCGAAAATAGTACTTCTTACGTCATTCAATTTGATGTTAATAAGTGGTTCTCTCACCATTGATAGTTCAACGTTGTAGGTGGATTCTTTGATTTCCTCATTAAATATATAATTTAATGAAAGTGAATTTAATAAATTTTATATTCAGTTGAATTCTATCTAATATTTACTGGTCGCACATCTTACCAGTGTCTGTTAACTTTCTTGAATAAATAGAATTAAGTCTAGTCATGAGTGGTTATTAGCAGGATTAACGTGTTGTTAGGATATATTTCAAATTGTGATGAGTTGTTAATAAGATTTAATGTGAATACATACAAAATATCATTGAATACACCCTAACTAAGTTGTACCTTAGCCTTGATTTATAAAATGTATATCTGGATGTATAATGAAAAAAATAAGTAAAATAATCATTGCGTTACCTATCATGTTTTCTAGTTTTGCGCATGCTGAGCAGAATTACTTTAATAGTTTCAGTTTTGGCCTTCAAGGTGGGCAAAATGAAGGTTTGGACCAATATTTAGGATCCAAATTTTCAGAGAAAGAAGAGCAAGACCTTGTGGGCGCATATGCTTCACTATCTTTCTCATTGACTAACAATGTATTCGTGGAAACTGAATTCTCTGGGATGAGCACCGGAAAAACTCAGTTTAGAGATCATTATGCTGGATTAGGGTTTAACAGTAACTATGTCAATGGAGTCGTGCCTTTTTTATCTGTTGGCGTAAATCGTATCGATGCAGAGCGACGCGAACTTGAGTTTAGTGAATATGCTCCTTCTGCGCATGTTGGTTTCAAATATACTCCAATTAGCTTTCTGACTTTTACTCCTAGCTATCGTTACTCTTACGTTGATAAAAATACGATGAATAAATACTCGCTAATGGGCGAGATAAACTTTACTGATTTTTTTGCGATTGAGTTAGGTGCAAGCTATAAAACTTATAAAGAATCTGAACAATGGTCTGGGGTAACAGGTTTAAAGTTCTACTTTTGATTTAAAAGTAAACCTGATTCCTTCCAAGGTTGCTACTTTGTAAGTTTAGAAAACAGATCCTCATAGAATTGTTCTATGAGGATTTTTTCGTTTTTGTTGCTTATCTACAATACCCATTCGGTCTTCAGTCATTGTAGAGATATGAGGATGTATTATGTACACCGAATGAATACTACTCAATCACCTATTAAGGTCGATTTGGTGTAATTCATAATTCATATCTTTTCGACATTTAAAGCCTCCTCGTTTACCGCCACAGTCTAATTTTACTATCAAAGGCTTCGTTGCTCACCTTGTAAATGCCGAGTTAATCATTTGTTGATTCTAATGAAACGAGAGTATGATGTTGGATTAATGATAAGGAAATTCTACTCATGAGTGAACCTGTTACGAATTGGAAAACGCCACAAAACTTCTTATTACTGATTTCGATTGTTGTCCCTATTGCGTTTTCGAGCTGGATGGCTTTGCTGAATAACTTCGTGATTGAGAAAGCGAACTTTGATGGTGCCGATATTGGCTTGTTGCAAAGTGTTCGTGAGATCCCTGGCTTCTTAGCGTTTACTGTGGTGTTTGTGTTGGCATTCATTCGTGAGCAACGCTTTATGTTGATATCGCTGGCGATGTTAACTGTAGGCACGGCGATTACCGGTTTATTCCCTTCACTTACAGGTTTGTTGCTGACGACGATTTTGATGTCGACGGGCTTTCACTATTTTGAAACGCTGAAGCAGTCTTTGTCACTGCAATGGCTGAGTAAAGAAGAGGCGCCAGAGATGCTGGGTAAAATGATCTCTGTTGGTGCGTTAGCCTCGTTAATCACTTACGGATCTATCTGGGTGATGTTAGAACAGCTCAAACTCGATTTTGCTTGGGTGTATGGCATCACTGGCGGTATTGGCTTTATTTTGGTTTTGGTGATGACCTTTGGTTTCCCTGAATTTCAAACCAAGACTCAACAGAATAAGAAGTTGGTGCTGAGAAAGCGTTACTGGCTCTACTACGCTCTCACCTTTATGAGTGGTGCAAGAAGACAGATCTTCACGGTGTTCGCAGGCTTTTTGATGGTAGAGAAGTTCGGTTATTCTGCCGCAGACATCACGCTACTGTTCTTAATCAACTATCTGTTTAACTTCTTGTTCGCAAAACGCATTGGTAAATTTATTGGTGTAGTCGGTGAGCGCAAAGCGCTGATCTTCGAGTATGTTGGTTTGATTGGCGTGTTTGTCGGTTATGGCTTGGTGCAAAGTGCCGAGTGGGCGGCAGCACTTTACGTGGTCGATCATCTGTTTTTTGCGTTGGCATTGGCGATCAAAACCTACTTCCAGAAAATTGCGGATCCTGCTGACATGGCATCAACCGCGGGTGTCTCTTTCACCATCAACCATATTGCAGCGGTTGTTATTCCAGTCGCGTTTGGTGTGATTTGGTTATCGTCTCCTGCAACGGTTTTCTACATTGGTGCAGTGATGGCGGCGGTTTCTTTGGCACTGTCTTTAAACATTCCTAAGAAGCCTGAAGAGGGTAACGAAGTCCGGATGTTCAGCTGGCGCTAAGTTGTTTTCAATCTGGTGAGATAGACAAAAAGCTCCAATAGCGATATTGGAGCTTTTTTGTATGTGCTAAATGGAATACCTAATTAACTTTCAGTCGGATTAGCTTCTTACGGTTTTTAATCCACCACGCAGCTTGAAGATTCCCTTTGGTGCCTTGGTCAGCAAGATGCCACAAAGTAGAGGGAGCATCATAAGCAGAGACTGTTCAGATAGAACCTCACCATTGATGTAGCAAGAGATCAGTAACGCAACCACTGGGAAAATCAGGAAGCAGATAGATGCTTGGAAAGGCGTCGAAACTTGTCCTAATTTAAAGTAAGCCACAATGCCGCCAACACTCGCCACAAAACCTAGGTACACGACTGCTGAGATTGAATCCCAAGTGAAGGACTCAACATTAACGCTTTCACCCATCGCTGAAACTGCGAACAAGAATAGAGAAGCAATTAAGCTCGGAACGGCGTTGTAGGTAAGTACTTCGATGCCTTTACAGTGCTTTTGAACTAAAACATACATCACTGCGTGAATGGCAACAGCAAGGCCTAAGCAAACCGTGCCAATAAGGTAGTCATCACCACCCATTTGCATTTCATTGCCAAGGATTAAACATAGGCTCACAACAGCTGTGACCAAACCAAAGATTTGATGTTTCGCCAATCGTAGACCTAAGAATAAACCCGACATCAGCATGACAGCGACTGGCATGTTGGCGAAGATGATCGACGCTAGACCAGAAGAGATGTATTGCTCACCATAGATCATCAAAGTGAACGGAATAGCAAAATACATCAGTGCCACAATAAGCAGCCATTGACGTTTACCTTTAGGGAAAAGCAAAGGTTGGTTGAAGACTTTTGCTAATACCGCAAGCAAAGGTGCTGCAAGTAAAAAGCGTAACGCAGTGGCAAAAATAGGTGGGATAGAATGCAATGCCACTTCCATAGCGAACCAAGTGGTTCCCCAAATTAAGCAAACAGAGACAAAAAGCAAGATAGTTAGCGACTTCGAATTCATGGTGACTACTCATTAATAATTATTTTAAATCATAGGCTTGTGGCGCCTTAATGACGTGGCACAGTATAGAAAGGTAGTCGGAGAAAAGTTTTGCCTTTTTATCTCTAATTTGAGTTTTTTGTGGAAATTAAATCTATAATGTAATTGTTTTGAAGAAAATTATTTTATTTTAGATAACTTGAACAAAGCCATTATTCTTTGTGAGGTTTAATGTTGGTCGATAAATCGTCAGTTTAGCGACGTATGGAAATTTGGTTGAAAGATATTAAGAATAAGATTCAGCGTGTTGTTTTAGGTGTTCAATAAAGGCGCGAATTCTGGCTGGCACCTGTAACCCATAATTATGTACGACATAGAAAGAGGCTTTAAGAACTTGATCTTTGGGCAAGATGTTTACCAATGTTCCTTTTTTCAGGTCTTCTTCAATTGCTTGTTTAGGTAAACAGGCAATCCCCAACCCATTTAAGGCCATCATGCGGATCGTCGGAACGCTATCTCCGATTCGACTTGCCCTGAATTGATACGTGCTTACTTTGCCCTTATTAATTTCAAAGCTTCTTTGGCTGTTGATTCCTTCCCACTGATTGGCAATGTAGTCATATTGGGAGAGGTCACTTGGCATGATTGGCTGCGGTATTTGTGCCTTAGTAAGATAATCTGGGTGACAACACAGTACCTGATGAAGCTCTCCGAGCTTAATTGCACGAGACGTTGAATCAGGAAGAGCCCCAACAGTGACCGACAGATCTATGTATTTCTCGATAAGATCTACGCGCATATCGTTGGCCAATAGTTGAGGCTCGATACGAGGGTGGCTTTTCATAAACTCACACATTGCAGGTCCAATAAGATGTGTCATCAATGTGTGTGGGGATGTGATGGTGATAGTGCCTGCAAAATCAGAACAGGACTCGCGCACTTCTTCTTCCGCAAGCGACATTAATTTTCGCATTTCTAAGCATCGTTGATAAAAACGTTGTCCAGCGTCGGTTAAGGATTGGCGACGTGTTGTTCGAGTGAGTAATTTCACACCAAGGTGTTGCTCAAGCCCTTGTAAGTGATGGCTAACGACAGACTTTGAGAGATCTAGCTTATCAGCTGCTTTCGTTATGGAGCCCGATTCTACAATTTGGGCGAACACTTGCATGCGATGCAATTCGTTTTTCATGGTGGTTTATTGTCTTATTAAATCGAACTATGTTTCAAATATTACTGTATTTATCTATTTTAACAAACAAGTAAGATTCTCCTCGTACCTTAACAAAATAAGAAAACGGAGAGAATGATGACTATTTTAGTGCAATTTACCTTGAGCCATACTGAAAATAAAACGGCAGAGATCGGTGAGTTTTTTAACGAAATATTGCCAGATACTCGTACTTTTAACGGCAACCTTTCTGCGGAGCTTTATCAAAAAGATTTGGCAGAAAATTCCTTGGTTTTATGTGAAGAATGGGAAAGTACCGCTCACTTTAATGAATACATTGCTTGGCGCAAAGATATTGGTGATTTTGACCGTTTAGGCGCGATGCTTACGGATATGCCAATTATCACCGTCATGTCAAAAATCGTCACAGCCTCTGAGGGGTAATGATGAATAAGATATGGAGCCCTTCTTCAGTACCCGCTCCAGCCGCGAATTATCATCAATGTGCGTTGATCCCCGCAGGTTCAACGCGGTTGCACATCGCTGGGCAACTGGGGATTGATAGCGAAGGGATGGTGGCTGAAAGTGCGGAACAACAGATTGTACTGGCTTGGAAAAATCTGAGAGGTGTGCTTCAGGCAAACCAAATGGATATCGAAGATTTAATCAGTGTAAGGCTGTACTTAGTTGACCGGAATGATATGTCTGACTATCAAGCCGCAAAGCAGCGATTGCCCTTTGATGTTGGTGGTCTCCCAACGACATTACTGTTTGTACAAGGGCTCTTTGACGAGCGATGGAAAGTTGAAATTGAGGCCGAAGCGGCGAAACTGATTTAAGTCGATCGCTGTATGCTCAATTGATACGAAAGACATGATATGAAGCAAAAAGCCCCTTTATTTAATCAGACTATAAAGGGGTGAGAGCTACCACACGAAACGGTAAACTAAAAACGAAGGTTGAAGCCTAGCTCAACGCTACCATTAGAACGAAATACGTCTCCCGGACTAACGCGCTTTTGACCGAATGTATATTTCACATACGGTTCCACCCATTTGGGTTTCAGCGTAAAAGTAACGTCTTGGCTGTTGTAATAGCCTTTTGAACCCGTTAATTGGCGGTCATGACTGAATGAATAAGAAAAGTTCATAAACTGTGTGGGAGAGTAACTGGTACCAACCGTGTTCTTCCATTCCCTATCTGTCATATCTATGAGGGATAAAGAAACATCGCGCCATTCATGCGATGTGTTCGCAAAAACCATAATATTGTTTGTGATAGCTGTGCCACCAAACAAGCCTATGTCGTAAATATCGATAAGATCTGCTCGGCCATAACTCACGAACGCTTCAGTATAAAAGTTACCCAACATCAAGCCGTAGCCAGTCCCAATTTCCAAATAACCTTCAGAATCTATTTCTGCACTAATATTGATTTCTTCAGTCGCTTGAATTACGCCGGATACTGTACCTATCCAGCTGTCTCCGGCTTTGGCTGTTTGAAAACTTAAACTCGGCTCGTGGTAGCTTAATGTTTGTAATTGATGGTCGTTTGCATATATGGCGAAGGGCATCAATAAAGTGATCAATAGTCGTTTCATCGTGTTCTCAACTCTCAAATAAAAAGGAGCCGCTAATAAGCGGCTCCTTTGCTTTTATCTTTATTATTTTTTATTAGCTGCGGCTAGCGCGGTCTTTTACTGCTTGTTTAATTTGCTGACGTTGTTCTTGAGAAAGAGATTGAATTTTTTGTTTCAGCTCTGCTTTTGTAACATTTTGGTTGTCACGGTCTATGTTGGAGCCATCAAATTTATTATTGATAACTGAACCGCCAACTTCAATGTACCGGATAGAATCGTCTTGGTTACGAACGATTGCTACTTGGTGCCAGTTATTATTATTGTTGTTAGTAATATTTAAAACAGTCAGATACTTACTATCGGTTTCGACTCGGATTTCGTAGGTATCTTTTAGTTTATCTTGGATCTTGTTTACGATACCTTCAATGTTACTACCGTCGAACTTGTGATTGAATATTGTCCCACCAATTTCAACATAAAGCAGATTACCGTCTACATCGCGACGCACAACAACTTGATGCCAGTTCCCATTTTCGTCATTCTTAATGTCGTAAGCAGTTAGGATCTTTGTATCGATAATTACTTCTGTGGTGAAGATGTCACCTAATTTATCTTTAAAGCCTGGTAGCTCGTTATCGGGGATTCCTTCGATAGGGTTTGATGGTGTAGCGTCTTCTATAGGATTAGATGGCTCTACATAAATCGGGTTTGAAGGTGTAACAGGAAGTCCATAGTCAGGATCGATAGGACCATGTACATCAGAAGCTATTAAGCGCCCGTCTTCAACACTGATTACAAACGTACCACCGTGTGTGCCTACAAAGATTAGCTCACCATTTTTACTTTGAACATCACCAACTTTTTGTCCTTCTGCATCACTTACAATGTTATTTTCTACTGTGTACGCTTGTCCGTTAATTAGAACATAACTTTTTCCGTCAGCGCCACGTACAATTAACGAATTATGTTCACCTTCATCGCCATTGATACGAGCAACTTCTACGTTTTCGCCTTGGAAATATGTAACATCAGCAATGCCATCTTGTGGATCAATACCGCCGCCGTTATCACTTGAACCAGAAGAAGAACAACCCGCTAGGAAAGAGGCTGCGATAAGTGTGCTTAATAGTTTTAGTTTCATTGTTTACTCTCAAATATTGTATAGGAACAAAGGTTGCTTCTTGCAGTGTTATGTGGCGTTCCTAGCCGATGAGAGAAGTATAGGGATGGAACAAAAAAGCCTCTAATCCCTTAAAAGAATAGAGGCCTTAACGATCAGTTATTAATGAAACAGAGTAAAGAGGGTGATAACTACTGGTTATTATTGAGTTGGAGAACCAGTATTTTCTTAAGCCATAGTGTCATTGGACTATTTCTATTTTTATGGTGGTAATAAGCACAAACGGTTGGTTGATAATAATTACTATCAAACAATAACTTGATAGTTCTTAATGACGTCTCTTGCTCAACTTCTAAGAATTTAGATGCTGGGAATAACATGTCTGAATTTTTGACGACATCAATAACTGCAGACGGCAATTCTGAACGGAAACCAATGTTTGCTTTCAATCCTTTTACTTTTAGTATTTTCTCCGCTTGTGATTGGTGTGAATTCCAATCAACCGCAATGACTGAAGCTAATTCAAAGTTAACTCCGTCTTTAACTTCCAAAGACTCTTTTTCGTATGGGTGATCTTTCCTGACATACCCTTTGAAAGTATCTTGTGCAATGGGCTTTTGCAGTAGCTCTTTAGGTGCGTGGTTGATCTCGTAGTTCAACCCGATGTGGACTTCATCATTAATAATGTCAGTCATGGTGGTACCAGACCAATTCAATAGCTGAATTTGCACTAATGGCGCTTCAGAACGAATGGCATTAAAGAGCTTGCTTGAAAGGGACGACAGCAAATATGGGGATAGTGCGACTTTTACCACTCCTTGTAGTTCGGCGGGGTTAAAATCATTGCTGTTATTAATGGCAAAAGAAAGTTCATCAAGTATTGGTGAAATGCTTTCCGCTAACATTGTCGCGTGATCAGTCGCGCGCAAGCCATGGTGTGTTTTTACAAACAGTTCATCGTCAAAATGGTCACGCAGCCTTTGTAGGGCTTTACTGACCGCTGGTTGAGATACAAAGAGACGTTCAGCTGCTTTTCGCATGTTTCGTTCTTGATGCAAGATGATAAAAGTGCGAAGAAGATTTAAGTCTAAGTTGGAGAAGAGATCTTTTGCCATATCGAACGCCTGAATTGATGATTGAATTCATAATAAGGTGTGCGTCGTTAGAGAACAAATAGATATCTTATATAGATGTGAAGTCGGTAAAATAAAACCCGCACTTGGCGGGTTTTTGTGTAGGTCGTTACTATATGTAGATTCTACTGCGTAACAGGCTTAACTTGTTTGGTTTGTCTTACCGCAAGGATAAGCTGCGGCAGCAGTGACATCACGATCATGCCGGTCATTAGTGAGTATTGGACTGGAGTAAATGATTCACCCATTAACACCATACCGGTCACGATGCCCGCAACTGGGTTTGCAATACCGCCGAAGGTGAAATCAACCACTGACATACGTTGTAGCAGCCACACATACATGCCATAACCCAGAGCTGTGTTTAGTCCAATCACCCACAATAGCCCCATAGCATTACGAGAATCGAAATGAGTGACAGCGTTAACATAAGGCTGCGGGTCGATGAACGCATGAACGCCAGATGCGACAGATAAAATCGTACCGCCTAGAATCAGCTGCCACGTTAATACTTTCCACCAGTGCATGCGATTACCCAGTGATTTGGTAATGCTGCTGCCGATAACGATACACATGATTGCCGCGAACATGGCACCTAAACCGATCGGGTTTAATGCGATCTGACTTGGATTAAACAATATCCACGCTAAGGTGATCAAGCCAATACCAGACAGGGCTTGAATCAGATGTGGGCGTTGCTTTTTCACTACCCAGTGGAAGATCATCGCGAACACCGGCACAGAGATCATACCCACGCCAGAGATCGCCGAAGGTAGCGTTAGCGCCATTACGAAGATCAAGCCAAAGAAGGTCGCAATATTGATAAGGCCCAATGTGAAAATGATCTGCCACTCGCCTTTTTTAGGCAGCGTTGGTTTTACCGCTAGCAATAACAAACCAGCAGGTAACGCACGCAAAGCACCCAATAATAATGGTGGCCACTCCTGTAGCGTAAATTGCGTCACTGCATAGGTTGTTCCCCAAAAGAATGCGGGGATCATTGCTAATAATATGTTCATCTGAAATATCTTTACGTTAAGATAACTATTGTGTGAACTGTATACTGAGAACTAGTGGTTGTAAAGTATCTTTATGTTAAACTAGTTTGAAGTAATCAGACTAATAACGGAGCGAGATCGCAAATGGATGCTATCGACCGCGTAGTAGAGCAATGGGCAAAGGAAAAGCCTGAGCTAGAAACTGAGCCTATGGCAATGATGGGCCGGATTATGCGTATTACCAAGTATATGGAGACGCAAGTTGCCGAGCTTCATAAAAAATACGACATGAAGCTGGGTGAGTTTGATGTGCTGGCGACGTTGCGACGTTCTGGAAAGCCTTACCGACTGACTCCGTCAGAACTGATCGGGTCGATGATGCTGACATCAGGCGCGATGACCAATCGCCTTGATAAGCTAGAAGCCAAAGGGCTGATCAGTCGTGAGCACAGTAAAGAAGATAGACGCAGCGTGAGTGTTCAGTTAACAAAAGATGGTCTTATTCTGATTGATCAAATGATGACAGAGCATGTCGAAACGCAAAAAAAGCTCGTTAAATCACTGTCTACTAGTCAGAAGAAAAATACTAACCAGTTGCTTAAAACATGGCTGAGTGCTTACGAGTAATTGACTGGCTGGATCGGCTTGCTGAATTTATTGAACTGAGCTAACTCAAACTGATTTGAAAACCGAAGTGATGAGCTTCGGTTTTTTTGTGCTTGTTAAACGGGGTTATTTCTCTGACTCATTTAGATGACTTAGGCTGAGCCGAGGCTCTTCAGCACTTCTCTAGCTTTTTCAAAGCGAGTGTTTCAATGAATTTAAGACAATGGTAACAGCATTGAGGTTGTTCAATCTTCGGATTTAGTCAGTAATTTGCATGTGAGTATGTCTACTAAAATTTCAAACAAGTTGTTCTATTTTTCTCGTTATCATCTTAATGCTAAGTCGAATAACCTATCGGCAATGAAACTTATCAAGGCTTAGAACTATGAACACTAGATTGAATGACACACTGACTTTTTTCGCTCGTATTTTATTGACTTACTTGTTTATTCAAGCGGGTTGGGGAAAGCTATTTAGCTATGAAGGAACGGCGGGATACATGGTTTCTCAAGGAGTCAGCGCTTACTTATTACCTTTGGTTATCTTA
>Ga0310124_10002677_pt1 | contig 12193 bp, 10 predicted proteins | sample CB11b_AW_Bot5_MG_FD_203507 | JGI IMG/M metagenome (GOLD analysis project Ga0310124, IMG submission 203507) | Marine microbial communities from Western Arctic Ocean, Canada - CB11b_AW_Bot5 | ecosystem: Environmental > Aquatic > Marine > Oceanic | place: Canada: Western Arctic Ocean | collected...
TAATTTTCACATAAACTGAAATAGAACTGTTCCATACCGAAATCCATGAGCGACGACGGCGCGATATTTCGGTGGTGGAATAGAAGAGCTCTAGTAGTTTCAGCCGTTCTAATGATAATCTTGTTTTACATTGATAATCCTGATTTTTCAACTTACAAAGGAGGGGTGATTGGCGGGCTGTTCCTTTATCTGTTGTTGACTTTCGGTGGTATGTTGGTTGTTTCGGGGGTAGTCAATTGGGTCGTAGCAGGGACTATCGTTATGGATGAAAATTGGTTGCATGCACAAGGTATGTCGGAACAAACCGAGGGTGAACGATTAATGAAATTGTATAATGCAACCGGCTCAATTGAAGAAGACGAATGATGTTTGTTTTCCTAATATAAACAAGCAAAATCTCAGAAGATAGAAACTCTATGTCCAGACGCACAAGGGTCTACACCCCGCCAATAGGTTCAACATAATGGAGCGCATGGCGAGGCTTGATGAAGCCGCTAATAGTTGTCAACTTCAAGACCTATAGCAGCGCACATGGCGCTAATGCAGAAATGCTGGCAAAATTCATGGCAGAAGCAGATGCGGCCTGTGATTCAGCGGATTTCGTTGCTGTTGTTTCAGCATTTGACTTGGCTTCAGTAAAGGCCGCGGCACCTAACCTGCAAGTTTGGACTCAACATCTCGACCCAGTCGGATTTGGATCTAATACCGGCTGGCTTCATCCTGAAACAGCAATTGAAAGAGGAGCAACAGGCAGCATCATCAATCATGCAGAACACAAAGTCAGCATTGACCATGTGAAAAATCTGCTCGCACAACTTCCTGACGGATTTCCAGTATGCGCTTGTGCGGCAGATTTGGATGAAGCAAAAGCACTCGCGGCTCTTGGTCCAACTATGATTGCTGTTGAGCCGCCCGAACTGATTGGGGGCGACATTTCAGTCACATCTGCCGACCCTGAAATTGTTTCAGGAACCTCTGAACTCGTCAAGTCTGTTAACCCAGATGTGCGCGTTCTTTGTGGAGCAGGCGTCAAGAACGGAGAAGATGTGGCTATGGCTTTACAACTCGGAACTGAAGGTGTCTTGCTTGCCAGCGGAGTCACAAAAGCGAATGACCCAGCAAGCATTCTAACCGACCTAGTCTCAAAACTCTGAATCGGTTTGCCAAGCTCTGCAAACTCATGATTCAGGGTAAGTGCCACCAACTTGGGAATAACCCTCAAGAATTTCAGCCCTGTAGTCAACTACTACGCCTTCTAATTTGACACCGGCACCAATTTTTGCCCCTTCGCCAATTAAACATTCAACAATTGAGGCGTTCTCACCGATGAAAACATCGCTCATCAACGCTGACCTCACCACATCAGCACCTGGTGAAATCGTTGAACCATGTCCTATTGCACTACTCAATGGGCCAGACCCATCAAACACACCATCACCTATCCAAGAGGTGTCGGCAAAACCACCGCGCCCACCACTAGACCAGCGCTGACCATTGAGACAAACTTGCACACCTTCTAACCAAGAAGGTGGAGTACCAGCGTCAACGAAGTGGCCTTCAAAGCCAAATCCGTTCAACACGCCTTCGGATGCAATTTCAGTGTAAACATCTCTCTCCATACTATGTGGACCATCAGGCATTCGCTCAAAAATCGCTGGTTCAAGAATGTAGCAACCAGCGTTAATCATGTTGCTGACCGCATCTTCTAATGCAGGCTTTTCTTGAAACTGGTAGATCTTACCATCCTCACGAATGTCACAGACTCCAAACCTAGTGGGGTCCTCAACCTCCCACAGAGAAATAGTGGCTAAACCACCCTGAGAATTGTGGAAATTGAGCATTTCTTCAACCGGCACGCTAGAGAGCAGGTCACCATTCATCACGCAAAATGTCTCATCACGAAGATGGCTCCTACAATTAGCAATCGCACCTCCTGTTCCAAGTGGTTCAGTCTCTTCAACGATGGTGACTTTGTATGGCAAATCAACAGTGGAAAAATGTTTTCTCATCTCATCAATTTTGTATCCTGCTGCCAAAATTACTTCATCAACTAAATTTTCAGGCAATGCTTCAACTACTCTCTCTAGCAGAGTTTTGTCAAGCATTGGTAACAATGGCTTAGCAACATGCTTTGTCCATGGGCGAAGTCTAGTGCCAAATCCTCCGGCCAAAACGATGACTTGCATGATGCTCCCTGTTATCGCCGGTTAAACACCCTCACTTCAAGGGATTCCTCTCGGGTTTAGGTCTGGTCACTTCTTTCACGCGCGAGCAAGTATTCAAAGACGGGCTTTAGGTCGACCGCCTTGTAGGGGAGATTAGGTGAACATCCACGAATACCAAGCAAAGAGCATGTTCCGAGATGCTGGGCTCCCGGTAGTTGCCGGAGTTCATTGTACGACTGTAGAACAAGCACTCTATGCGTATGATGATTTGGCTAGCAAAATCGTTGCTGTAAAGAGCCAAATTCATGCTGGTGGGCGAGGTAAAGGAGTCCTTTATGATCCAGAAACCGGTGCTGAAGTGATGCAGGGTGGAGTCAAGATTGCTTTCAATCGAGATGATGTTGAAACTTATGCAACAAACTTGCTTGGCAACAAATTAGTCACAAAACAAACCGGTGAAGCCGGGAAAATTGTCAACAATTTGTACATTGAATCTGGCTGTGCAATTGCCCACGAGTATTACCTTGCAATTTTAATTGATAGAGAGGAAAAAATGCCTCTGATTATGGCTTCAACAGAAGGCGGAATGGATATTGAAGAAGTTGCAGAATCAAATCCTGAGGCGATTCACAAGATTCACGTAGACCTGACTGTGGGGGTTACAGACTCGCAAGCGATGGGCTTGGCAACCTCACTTGGGTTAGATGGTTCAGCCAGTGATTCCTTTGTCACAATGATTCAAGGATTATTCTCATTATTTGTTGAGAAAGATTGTGCCATGGTCGAAATCAACCCACTCGTACGCAATGAAGATGACGAGATGGTATTGCTTGATGCCAAGGTTAGTTTTGATGAAAACGCTCTATTCCGGCATCCAGAAATCGTTGAATTACGTGACCTTTCAGAAGAAGAAGGCACTGAGATTCGCGCCAAGGAAGCGGGATTGTCTTATGTCAAACTTGATGGAAACATCGGATGTTTAGTCAACGGAGCCGGCCTAGCAATGGCAACAATGGATGTCATCAAATTGTATGGTGGTGAGCCGGCAAATTTCTTAGATGTTGGAGGCGGCGCTGACGAGCAACAAGTTGAAACCGCTTTCAGTATCATTATGGAAGACCCAAATGTGAAGGGGATTCTAGTCAACATTTTTGGTGGAATCATGCGCTGTGACATCATCGCAAGAGGAGTCATTGCCGCAACCGAATCACTTGGCTTAGAAGACCCACTAGTCGTGAGACTAGTGGGAACAAACTTCGAAAAAGGAAGAGCGATTTTAGCAGCCAGCGACCTCAACATTCACACTGCTGAAACGCTGGCCGAAGGCGCTGAAAAAATTGTTTCACTCATTGGTGGTGGTCAGTAATGGCAATCTGGATTGAAGCAGATGCGAAAATCTTGGTTCAAGGGATTACAGGAAAGCAAGGCACATTCCACGCCACAAAATCGGCAGAATTTGGGGCCAATGTTGTTGGAGGAGTTACACCCGGAAAAGGTGGTCAAACTGCTGACCTTGGAGTTATTCAAGTTCCAGTCTGGAACACAATGGTAGAAGCGATTTTGGAAACAGATGCTGATGCCAGCGTCATTTATGTTCCACCAAGATTCGCTGGCGCCGCTATCATCGAAGCGGCTGACGCCTTCAAATCAGTCAAAGGCACTGGCGTCATTGTCTGCATCACTGAGGGGGTTCCAACTCTTGATATGGTCAAGGCAACTGCTCACGTGAGAGGAATTGAGGGGGTTCGACTCATCGGGCCAAACTGCCCTGGAATCATCACACCAAGCGAAACCGGCGGGGCGAAAATTGGAATAATGCCGGGCTCTATCCATGCCAAGGGAAGAATAGGGGTCGTCTCCAAATCAGGCACCCTCACCTACGAAGCCGTGGCTCAAACCATGAGTATCGACGAAGGACAATCCACCTGTGTTGGGATAGGTGGGGACCCTGTTAACGGCACTGGATTCATTGACTGTTTGTCAGCATTTGAGGCTGATGAACAGACTGTCGCCGTTGTCATGATTGGTGAAATCGGTGGCACTGCTGAAGAAGAGGCGGCGGCTTGGGTTGCTGAAAATATGAGCAAGCCGGTGGTTGGATTTGTTGCTGGAATGACTGCGCCTCCTGGCAAAAGAATGGGCCATGCTGGAGCGATTATTTCGGGCGGAAAAGGAACCGCTTCTGAGAAGGTGGAGGCGATGGAGGCGGCTGGAATCAGATGCGCAAATGACCCATCTGAAATCGGTGCAGTCCTACTAAAGTCACTGCAAGATGCTGGACTTCGTTAATCTACATCGAAGAATAATCTGTTAGCCGCTCGTTTCAAGACAAGCACCCGATGTCAGCATAGCAAAGCACTGAGGAGGGATGGCAATGACAGTTGATGTAACTAGCCTAATTCCAGTCGCTTTTGTCTTGGCTGGCGGAGCGATTTCACCCGGTCCAAGTCTTGCAGTCGTGCTTCGCAACACCATCGCTGGTGGACGAGCACGAGGAATTGCATGTTCTATCGGCCATGGTCTTGGGTTAGGCATTTACGCATTCTTAGCAATAAGTGGAATTGCACTTTTGAAATCAGGTGGAGGGACTGTTTCCACCTTTCTAGAATTAGCAGGTGCGGCCTTCTTGGTTTGGGTGGGGATATCAATGCTACGCGAAAGTGGCAGCGATGGAAGAAAATCAAACAAAAGTGATGGAAATGAACAACACGGTGATGGCAAACGTCAAGGCTTTGTAGAGGGATTCCTCATCGCATTTCTGAACCCGAAAATTTTCGTCTTTTTGACTGCTATTTTCAGTCAATTCATTGCCGCAGGAATGCCATTTTCAGATCGATTAATCATTGCTTGTCTAGCTTTGCTAATTGACACTACATGGTACATTATTGTCGCTATTGCACTTTCAGGAACGGCCCTTCTTGAAGGCCTGAAGCAAAGAGGAAGACTCATCGATATCGTTGTAGCAATTATTCTGCTTGGGCTAGCAGTAACCATCTTTGTCAAATATTTGCTGTGAATTAAAAATCAAGATTTGGTGCACACGCAATGACAATGCGGTGAACACGTAATCAAAATTTGCTGAATGGCAAACAAAATTTTGTTAACACAAAATCAACACAAATTTGTGAATCAGCGGGGTGGGCCACCGCGCTTTTTCGGACCTCTTGGAGGTCCGCCGCGTTTTGGTGGACCGCCTCCACTTGGAGGACCGCCTCTACCGGGTGGACCACCGCCTTTTGGAGGGCCACCGGGTGCACCAGGACCACTTGGGCCGCGACTTGGAGGACCGCCTCTGCCGGGTGGACCACCGCCTTTTGGAGGACCACCGGGACCACCAGGTCCACTTGGACCGCGACTTGGAGGACCGCCTCTACTCGGAGGGCCGCCTCTACTTGGTGAACCACCGGGGCCACTTGGACCTCTACTTGGAGGGCCGCCTCTACTTGGTGGGCCACCTGGGCCACCGGGACCACTTGGACCGCGACTTGGAGGGCCGCCTCTACTTGGAGGACCACCTGAACCGCCTCTACTTGGGCCTCTTGGTGGGCCACCTCTGCTAGGAGGACCATCCGCCATCCCATCTTCGACTTCATCGTCATCATCATCTTCGAACATTGCACCGCAACTAGGACAAGCGGGGTCAGAATCCATTACTGGGAAATGTCCGCAAGCCTCGCAAGCGAATTTTTCTTCTTCGTCCTCTATCTCAACTTCTTCTTCTTCTGGTGCATCGCCCCATACGTGGGAGACTTCACCTTCGGTTGAAGAGAATAGTACCACAGACACTGAGAGTTCAAGCCCTTTGAGAGCAACCTCGGTTTGGATTGCGTGTGAAAATGCGTTTGAAAGGTCTGAAGGAGTGTCTAGAACCCGGCCGTCATCAATGTAAGTTACATTGACTCTTACTAAATCATCCTCTAAGGAGATTTGAGGGGATTCAACTGCCACACCTCGCTTTCGTGCCACTCGTCGAACTGCTACCTCTGCCATTCTTCTGAGTAAACCAACTGAAGGTCCATCCTTTGGGTCTGGAGGCGCATCACCTAATGCATCTTCTAGGAAACGAGCAGCGCCTGATTCGGCAGTGTCTTCACGGCGCAGATGAGCCGGTAATTCAGCATTAACTTGGGAAAGAACATCTGTTGCAGTCTGTTGATTCATGGTAAGCCATTCGCTGCGAGCTTCTGATTTATATTCCTTCTCAGCATCAACCATCCGGTCAACAACTTGGTTGGTACCCGAAATAGCACCGTCAAAAGCATCAGAAATGTCGACCAGGGATTCGGCACTCGGCTCGGTTGCCACGGCCTCGGCCTCGGCGCTTTGACCTGTTTTCATTTGGAAAGCAAGCCGATTAAGAGTATCAACATCCATCGCTTGGGGTGCAGGTTGGGCAGCAGTTTCATCTTGGCTAGCAGCCTGAACTGCTTGAGGAGTAACAACACCAAAAGAGCGCCCACCTGCATTTGACAAATCTTGCCTTGCACCACACTCTGGGCAGAAAATAGAGTCGTCAGGAATCTCATCTGCACATGATTGACAGTCCATAGCCTAACCTCCCTACAACCCTTCGGGTTGGCCCTCTCAGTAAAAACCGTTGCCGCGTATGGACTAAATTAAAGCCGATTTATTTAACAGAACAGATTCACAAAAAACAATACATCAAGTCAATATTAGCAGGTTCTCATTAATTTACCAATGTACTGTTCTAGGAAATTTTGAATATGTACCCATGATAGAAAAAATTGGCATTATTCGGCATCCCGATTGGTGTGTAAAAGTTTCATGCTCCTCTTGCGAGAAAACATAACCCAAAGGGTTTTATTTTTCAACCGCTTTATTTCGGGTCGTAATACCTTAACTCGATTATTCCTATCCAAGACATTTTGAGAACCCAGTAATGTCAGAGTTCTCTGACCAATTAGCACCGGTAACATGCAGGCAGCGCGAAGTCTAAATTGACCCCTTGGCAATAACCCGATATAGTCAACTGCTGCATCCAAATGTGCCCAAGCCAAATCAAGATGAGAGTCAAAAAGTGGGCGGAATTCCTCCATATTATTCAAGTCCAGTAAATCACCTGGATTTAGGTTAGATTTTGCCATTGAATCTGTTGGAATGTAGCACCTTCCCAAAGCCAAATCAGCAGGGATGTCCCGTAAAATATTGATCAGTTGTAACGCCTTGCCAAAACGCACACCTTGCTCAAACAGGAGGGCCTCCGTTTCTTTATCGACCTTGATACAATGGGCCAAGGACATATGTGTCCAAAATTCACCTACACAACCTGCCACACGGTAGGTATAATCATCAAGTTCATCCGCATTCGATAGAGGTGTTATTGTGCCTTTTTCAACATTGCCAAAGCGTTGTAAATCAAGCGTTTGGCCACTAACAATTGTATCTAAACAATGCCTGATTCTTTTCTGGTCGCTGTCAGAAAATCGGCTTAAAGAGTCAACAACTTCCCTAACGTTTTCCAGTAATTTAGCCTCATAGGGATTGGACTGAACTTTTGCCAATTCACTCAAGTTTGGTGCGTCATTGAGATTACCTTGTGCATATTGATTATATTGCTTAATATTGTCAATTAATTGGTTAGTATTTCCAGTCGCAGAATCTGCAATAGTGTCTGCCAGCCGAGCCAGCAAATATAGCAAGGCAATTTGGCCGCGAATCTTTGCTGGCAATACCTTCAAAGTTAGATAGAAAGAGCGGGAGGTCTGCTCAAGAAGAGAGTCAATTTCTGGACTGATTAATTTAGCCATGACTCGACCTCCTGTTGACCTGTAGGTGACCTGTTCTTGCCCCGCTATTAATCTCTTTTCAAACGGAGATTCATTTTGATGTGCTCAATCATGGTGTCCGGCCCTAAGGGCCGTTGGGTTCATTAAGAGATGATAAACACACTCTCAACGTAGCGCATGTCAGGAACAGCAAACATCTCAGATTCGCACATATTTGATGGTGCATCCGAAAGCGCTCTAAACTCTAATCAACAAGAGCGATTAGAACACATTCGTTCAGCGGTTGAAATCTCTCGAGAAGCTGTAAAAGCAGTCAGTATAACTGCAATAGATTTGTTGAAAGATATTCCCGCTTTCATGGCTGGTCTGAATTTTGAAACAGAGTTAGTAAATCCATTTGCCCACATTGAAGCACCGATTTGGGAAGAAGAAAATGTGCCTGCAGAAATGATGGAAGCGGCATATGCATATTGCGAACTGCTAACTCGTAAAGAAGCGGGAAATTTCTACCACTCGTTCAAGTATCTCCCTGATGAACAACGCAAAGCGATGTGTGCGTATTACGCATTCTGCCGCAGAGCGGATGACATCGCTGACGGTGATTACGTCGATGTATTCCCTGGTGGTGAGGGAGCTCTAGACCCTGAAGCAAAAGAGTATCGTGAAAGCCTTGAGCAATTAACTGGAGACAAGAGTGTGTTGGATGCACCGACTTATCGAGACAAACTCGCCCAACTATTCTTTTTCCGAAAGAAGTTGTCTACTGCTTACAATTGCCACGCATCTACGGACCCAATTTTCATGGCGCTAAAAGACACGGTTTCAAGGTTTGATGTACCAAGAGAGCACCTAGATGACCTAATCTCTGGGATGGAAGATGACCTTTACACAAACCGTTACCGCAACTTTGATGACTTGTACAAATACTGCTACCGAGTTGCTTCAACTGTTGGACTGGTCTGCATTGAAATTTATGATTATGATGACCCAAGGGCAGCAGAATATGCTGAGTCTTGGGGTATTTTCATGCAGATGACAAACATCTTGCGAGATGTTTCAGAGGATGCAGGTCGCAATCGAGTATACTTGCCTCTAGATGATTTAGAACGACATGGAATCAAGCCTAGTGAATTATCTGGTGACTTGGCCAATGACAAGCGATGGCAGGCCTTTTCATCCGAGTTCATTGGCAAAATAGAGTCGTATCATGAGAAAGCACTCAAATTACTTCCACTACTAAATCGTAAAGCGAGATATTCCCCCGCAGCAATGATGGCATTTTATGGTTCAATTTTGAAGAAAATTAAGAGGAGGGATGGCAACATCTTCCACGGCCAAATTAAACTTTCAAAAGTAGAGAAAGTGACGCTAGCAGCAGCCATTTATGCCAAGCAGCGGTTTTTCCGTTTGTAATCAAAAAACCCCCATCCTAAAGGATGGGAACAGTAAGCATGAAACAATGAATCCAAGCCGAAAAGAATTAGAGGTGAGCAAATGAGAGTCGCAGTTCTTCTTGATGACAGATGTCAACCAAAGAAATGCGATGACCAATGTCACGCCTTTTGCCCACCTGTTCGCAATGGGCAGGAATGTATTGTTTTCGACGAGAAAACAAAAAAGCCAATAATATCTGAACAACTCTGTATCGGCTGTGGAATCTGTGTCAACAAATGCCCATTTGACGCGTTAGTCATCCACAATCTGCCTGAAGAATTGAAGTCTGATATGATTCATCGTTATGGAAGAAACGGTTTCCGTCTTTTCCGGCTCCCTGCACCACGTGAGGAAAAAGTGGTAGGGATACTTGGGCAAAACGGGATGGGGAAATCTACTGCGATCAACATTCTCTCAGGCGCGCTAACCCCCAACATGGGTGACTGGCATATTGAGGCTGCCGAGTGGGACGAGATTCTCACAAGTCTGCCAAAGGGTGAACTATCGGATTACCTAGGACTCGTGGCTGGGACAGGGGTTCGGGTGGCGCTAAAACCACAATATGTAGACCATATTCCAAAGGCTTTCAAAGGCCAAGTAGGTGAATTACTGGCCACTGTTGATGAGCGAGATGCTTTGATTGAAGTCACTACTGACTTAGGGATTGACCATTTGATGGAGAGGAATTTGCCGCAACTTTCTGGCGGCGAATTACAGCGAGTTGCTATTGCAGCAACTTTGTTGAAAGATGCTGATGTGTATTTCTTTGACGAGCCGTCATCTTATCTTGACATATTTGAGCGAATGAGAATTGTCAAAATTTTACAGAAGTTGTCAGAAGGTAAGCGAGTCATCGTAATTGAGCACGACTTGGCGATTCTTGACGTATTGTGCGACCTTGTTCACATCGTTTATGGAACTCGGGCGGCGTATGGGATTTTTACGCCAGCCCGCTCAACTCGCAAAGCGATTAATTCCTATCTTGACGGATTTTTGGTTGAAGAGAATATCAGAATTCGTGACAAACCGATTTCTTTTGTCAGAGGCTCCGTCCGCGAGCAGGCGGTTGGACAACCTATTCTAGAGTGGGGAGGACTTGAGAAAACACTAGGGGAATTCAAACTCACAACTGGCAAAGGTACGCTCCATGAAACAGAAGTGGTTGGAGTTGTTGGTCCCAATGCAACCGGAAAAACCACACTCGCAAGGATATTTGCGGGCGAATTAGAAATGGATGCTGGATGGTGCACTATGGAAGCAAAAGTTTCCTATAAACCGCAGCACATAACGGCTGAATTCCCCGGAACTGTGCGAGAATGGCTAGATGCTGAAATCGGAAATTCTTGGCATGTAGGCCAATTTCAGACCCGAGTTGTAAGGCCTTTAGAGGTTGATAAATTGTTAGAGATGGATGCAACTCGGCTTTCTGGCGGCGAATTACAAGCCGTCTCAATTGTCATCTGTCTTGGCCGAGATGCTGACATTTATTTGCTCGATGAGCCAAGTGCTCACTTGGATGCAAATGCTAGGATGGAAGCCGCGAAAGCGATTAGAAGAACCATGGAAGCAAATGAGAAGTCAGCGATGGTTATTGACCACGACATCTATTTCATTGACATTGTAAGTGACTCTTTACTTGTCTTTGAGGGCGAAGGTGGAACCTCAGGAAATGCGATTGGTCCACTCACATTGAGAAAAGGAATGAACCGATTCTTGAAAGGTGTTGGAGTCACTTTTAGACGAGACCATGATTCTAAGCGACCACGGATTAACAAAGAGTCAAGTCAGAAAGACAGGGACCAAAAAGCCCGAGATGATTATTACTACAGTTGAGTGATTTAATGCCAGTTGTACTTCCCCCCGGCGCAGGATATCTTGGCAAGAGTCGACGTCGCATTTCAGCAAGTGGCCTAGTAACTTGGGAAAGGTGTCCTCGTCAATGGCATTACCGCAGAAGGATTGGACTCAATGATGCCACAAATCCAGAGATGATTATTGGATTAGTCGTTGAAGATGCTCTTTGCGGGCTTTTCATGCAACGTTTTCCAGAAAACGCAACACCAATGCCCGGATTGGTAGAATGGGTAAATTTCAGCCGTCAAGAAAGTGGTTTAGGCAAAATTAGTCCTGATGGTGAGGTGATTATCTCAGACCTAGAATCACTCTCAAAGTGGATGGATTTGGTAGTTCCTTCACTAGTTGAGGAAGTTCAGAGACTCTTACAAGCACGCTGGAATGCAACTCAATGGAAAGCCGCAGGCAGAGATATGGCTGAAGTTAAAGACCCGCGGATTGAGAATTTAATCACTGGTGGCATCAAATTACAACTTGAAGAAGTTGAAAACTGTCTCAAAGCCAGCGGCGGTCCTCATCTCAATTCCTACAGAGCCGCCGGTGACCCATTTACTGTTCCAGCTCCTTGTTGGGACGAAGAACCAGTCAAGCCTGGTGAAGATTCCAATCGAACAAAGGCAGATGGGTTTGAAACATCAGGTGATGTCACTATCTGGGAGGCTTGGGAAATCGCTCGACCTTGGGTCAAAGACCCTAGAATTGCCGCCCCTCAAAGGCTCTTTCATCCCGACGGATGGGCTGCTGGCGAGATGGACTTAGTTCACAGATGGGATGGTACTGTCAGAATATGTGACATAAAGGCAAGCGCTGGAACGAGCGGGTATTCTGCTGGATTAGCCAATCAACTACGTTTCTACCAATGGCTATGGAGTATCACTCGCACTCACCCAGGCAGACCTAAAACAGGAGAAAGTGGTGGCGAACTAGCCGCTCTTGAAGGATGGTATTTGAGCGGTCCACACCGGAAAATCATTGATTTACTTGACGAAAAAA
>Ga0310124_10002678_pt1 | contig 12188 bp, 5 predicted proteins | sample CB11b_AW_Bot5_MG_FD_203507 | JGI IMG/M metagenome (GOLD analysis project Ga0310124, IMG submission 203507) | Marine microbial communities from Western Arctic Ocean, Canada - CB11b_AW_Bot5 | ecosystem: Environmental > Aquatic > Marine > Oceanic | place: Canada: Western Arctic Ocean | collected...
GGGCGTGAGTATTGAAGCCGGCACGTCCGGGGCAAGTCTGTTTGTGTTGCAGGGTGAGCATGAGTTTCAAACACCCGTGAGTTTGATCACTGACGCAGACGTGCAAGTGGTGGGTGGTTCGAGACTGATCCTCAACAACTCCTTGAATCTCAACGGAAATACCCTCACCAAAACCGGTGGCGGTGATTTGGCGATTCGCAACGACCTGGTCTCTTCTGGTGGAACCATTGAAGTTCAAGGCGGTACCCTTTCTGGAAACGGGACGATCGGTGGTGCTTTGGTCAATGGTGCTTTGGTCTCACCTGGAAATGGAGCTGGCGTTGCCTCTGCAGTACCCGAGCCCTCAGCAATGATCCAGGTCGTTTGTGGACTTGTCGGACTGTTCCTCACGCGACGCAACCGTCCAACGATCCGGTTTTGACCCCTGAATGCCCATTTTACATATTCGGCCGTCGGACCGATCGTGCGGACAAGGGACGCCGGTCGGGTTGTGCCGTCTGTGAGAGATAAAACGGCGTCACTCGCATCCCATTCCGAGTGTGGGGTGTTGCCAAAGTGCGCCGTACAATGAAGATATCGACCTGGTCAATGGTTGGGTTAGGTCGTGGAACGCCGTCGAGACGAAAGTCAGACTGGGACGACGTTTGGCCGGGTTTTGGCCAGGTTGTTGTACGGTCCTCTCGGTGGGCTACCTTTTGCTGAACCCCGGCACCGTTTTACCCGCTTTTAGCGGGTCCTACCGTGTCGTTTGGATTTCAAGTTAGGATTATAATCATGGGATTGACTCACGGGCGTGGCGCTGCCCAATAGGGTTAACGGAAAATCCCTGGTGATGAGCAACAAGGCATGTTTGTTCTTTAGACAATGTTTCAAGAGCTGGCCGATGGTTGTTCCAGGCCACCGTTGTTAGCCATGTCGTTCCCGCGGTTGCGTTCAAAGATTGGGACGTACAAATTGCCAGATGTCCAGGAATCGAAAGCACACACCGTTTGTTGGATCTGTCAAGGCCGTTCAATCTGCGAAGAAATCCAACGAGAAAAGGTTGTCACCGCCGTTGGTGGCCATTCTGGTGTTGGTCGTAGCCGGCGCGATGGCCGCCTGGTTGCAGGTGCCACGGTTTCTATCGGACCAGCGTACCGATCCGATAGAAACCGTGTCTGCAAAGTTTACGGAGAACTCTGCTCAACTGACGGTTCCCCGCTTGAGCACTCAATCGTGGGAACAATTGGATGACCCGTCCCAAGACGGTTGGCAGACGGAGGTGTTTAACAGTAAAGCGAACGCGGTGCTCAAGAAATTGGGCAAGCTGCTTCTCCAGGGTGGTCCGGCTGATCCGCTGGAAGTGGCTGAGATTGCCGCGGAGACCTATTCCAGCGGAGCCCTGCGACCCGAGTCAGCTGAAATCGTTTTTCAGGACCAGGTCGTTCAGGTTCAGCGGGCTGGGGCCGAAAAGGTTGCCGATGTTTCTCACCCAGAGAATGGCTTTCAGGGGCCGGCCGGATTGTGCGAAGCGCTCAGGGCATTGGCCGAGTCGTTTCGTGATGCTGAAAATGTCAACTTCAAGTTCAAACTTTTTCGAGTCCAGCCGACAGCGGAAGCGATTGTGACGCGTCAGTATTTCTCGATCTCAGGTGTTACACCCCGGGGAATCACCGAACAGCATGCCACCTGGACCGTGCGTTGGACGACCGACGACCAGCCACGGATAGAATGGATTGGCGTAGAGGATTTTGAGCAGGTTCGGACTCTCAACACGACCGGTCGTTTGTTTTCTGACTGCACGGAGTCTGTCTTGTCGGAAAACGCTTGTTACAAGACACAACTGGCGCGAGGTTGGGGGCATTGGCTGGGACGGATCGAGGACCAGCCCTATTGGGATGTACTGGGCAATCCTGGAATTACGGTGGGGGATGTCAACGGTGACGGTCTGGATGACCTGTATCTTTGCCAGGAGCGGGGATTGCCCAATCGACTTTTCCTGCAAAAAGCGGATGGAGCCTTGCAAGACGTTTCTGAGTCAGCAGGCGTCAACTGGTTAGAGGACTCACGCAGCGCACTGTTGGTCGATTTGAACAACGACGGCAACCAGGACCTGGTGGTCGGCATGGTTGGCGGAGTGGTGTTGGCCGAAGGCGATGGCCAAGGGGGATTCGCCGTGCGTGGGGTGCTTGATGTCAGCGATGATGTCATGTCTTTGTCAGCCGTGGATTACGATCGAGACGGGCGACTGGACCTGTACGTGACAGTTTACTATGAAGATCGTTTGAAAGACGATACTGAGCGCGCTGCGATTGCCGCTTTGGGATCGAGCCTGGTTTTTTACGATGCCGATACGGGTGGTGGAAATAGCTTGATGCGCAATGAAATCGGAGAGGACGTGGGTTGGAAATTTACTGACGTGACGGCACAGCTGGGCCTGGACGTCAATAATTCCCACTACAGCCTGGCCGCTGCCTGGGAGGATTTTGACAACGATGGTGATCAGGATCTCTATGTCGGAAACGATTACGGTCGAAACAATTTGTATCGCAACGACAATGGGAAATTCAAAGACGTGGCGTCCACAGCAGCGGTTGAAGATCATGCCTTCGGCATGTCGGTCAGCTGGGGTGATGTCGACCGAGACGGTTGGATGGATTTATACGTAGCCAACATGTTCTCCGCAGCAGGAAACCGGATTGCGTACCAGGCGGAGTTCAAACCGGATGTAAAACCAGACATCAAATCCAGGTTTCAACATTTGGCGAGGGGAAATTCGCTCTTTCGAAACCAACGTGACGGCAAGTTTGTTGACATCAGCAGCGCGGCCCAGGTGACGATGGGGCGCTGGGCCTGGTCGTCTAACTTTGTCGATCTCAATAACGACGGTTGGCAGGACCTGGTCGTGGCCAATGGCTTCATTACCACCGAGGACACTGGCGATTTGTGAAGCTTTTTCTGGCGGCAGGTCGTGTCGCAATCGCGAAGTGATCAAGAAGACCCGGGCCAGGCAGAGGGGGCGGCCGGCGGCATTCTTTCGCAAATGATTGGAGAGGGACGATCCTTCAGCGGACGGGAGCGAAATTGCTGCTTCTTGAACACGGCGGCCGACCCGCGTGCCGGTGGACAGTTTGCAAATATCTCCGCGATCAGCGGATTGGATTTTCCTGACGATGGTCGCGCGCTGTCGCTGGTCGATTGGGACCACGACGGGGACCTCGATCTGTGGATCTCCAATCGAAACGCACCCCGTTTGCGATTCATGCGCAACGATACGCCAGCTGGAAATCATTTTGTGTCGTTGCGGCTGGCAGGCAATGGACGCACGACCAATCGTGACGCGATTGGTGCACGTGTGGAAATTCGAATTGCCAGCGCGGAATCGGCAGGACAGAGTGATCAAAGTCATGATGATGCCCCACTCATCAAGACGTTGCGGGCAGGTGAAGGTTTTCTGGCCCAGTCGACGAAGTGGCTGCACTTTGGATTGGGCCGGTCCACCCGGCTGGAAAAAGTGATTGTGCACTGGCCTGGTTCAGGAACGCGTGAGGAATTGGTTGAAGAATTTGCTTTGACTGAAATCGATCGTCGCTACGAGTTAGTTCAGGGTACGGGGATGGCCCGGGAGGTGATTTCGAAAGATCGGGCGTTGAAACTCGAGTCGTCAGCACCGGAGTTGCCGGCTCCCCAGGGCGAGGCGAGAATTCGACCCTACGTGTTGCTGCCAGCACCCGCCTTGAATTTCAAGGGATTTGACAATCGTCGGCTCACCCTGACACCAGGTTCTGACAAAGCAGTGCTGGTCAACTTCTGGTCCCGATCCTGTGGCCGGTGTGTTAAGGAATTGGCCGAGTTTACCCGCCAGGCCGAAAGAATTCGCACGGCCGGGATCAAGATTTTGGCGCTCACGGTGGATCCCCTGATCGACGAGAGAGCCGACCCGGCCTTGGAAAGGCAGTTGTTATCGCAGCTTGGATTTCCATTTTCTGCCGGTCGGTCGACACGAGAGTTGAGTGCTGCTTTTCAAAAACTTCATGACGACCTGATCCCGTTGCACCAGGCGTTGCCATTGCCTGTAAGTTTACTGATTGACCGTCATGGTCGATTGACAGCCATCTACAAGGGTTTCGTTTCGGTCGATGCGATTATCGAGGACGCGAAGTATTTGCCAACAGGTGCGTTAGAACGTTTCGCGCGTTCTGGTGCCCTGCCTGGCGCGGTAATCGGTCATGATGTTCTTAACCAGGCCAGGCAGGCAGGAGAAGCCGACATTCGATTTCGATTTGGCCAACGATTGGAGAAATCGGGGTTCATCAGAGAAGCGGCTGCTCAATATTCAGAGGTGTTGAGTTTTAACCCCGATTCGTCCGAGGCGCACCACCATCTTGGCCTGCTGCTGGCCAAACAAGGCAAGCTTCCCCAGGCCAAGGAGCACATGCAGTTGGCCTTGCAACTCAGGGCTGATGATACTGATTTGTTATCCAATCTCGGCAACATTTTCTATTTGGAAGAAAACTTTTCACAGGCGCGGGTCCATTTTCGACAGGTACTCAGTTTGAAACCCAGGGATATTGATACGTACATCCGAATTGGAAATACCTTCTTCGTTGAAGGAAATCTTACCCAAGCCAAGGCGCACTATGAGAACGCCCTGCGCATTCAACCCCATCATGAGGAAGCTAGAAGCAGCCTCATTCGTCTCAAAGCCCGCCTTCAAGGTGTTCGTTGAAATTAGGTCATGAATCGAAATCGGCAAAGACGGCAAGCGAATGCTCGGATCGAACAGGACCGTGTTGTGTCACGGTACCGGGTTGGGATAGCGATCGCCGTGACATTGAGCGTGGCCATCGCCGGATATCTGTTCACCAGGCAATTTCACTCTCCGGCTCAGGTTACAAGTTCCAACTCGCAAGGTAAGCCTTTGGCGGTTGCCAGTAGTTCGGCTGGATATGTCGGGGTTGACGCCTGCCGGGAATGTCACACCGAGCGGGTCGATCATTTCAAGGAAACCAACCATTTCCGCACGTGTCGATTTCCCCAGACCGAAGAAATGCTTGAGAAGTTTTCTCATGGTCCAACCCGATATCAGACGCGTCAGCCCGATTGCTGGTTTGAAATGGCTGTCCAGGGTGATCGATTTGTGCAAACGGCTGTTACCAGGACAGCTGTGGGTGAGCAGCGCCAGTCCGAACAAATCGGCCTGGTGTACGGTGCGGGTACTTATGATGAAGTGTTCCACTACTGGCAGGGCAACGGTCTTTTCCAGATGCCTGTGGCGTATTTAAATCCTACTCAAGAGTGGGGCAATTCGCCCGGTTACCTGGACGGAGACGTCAAATTCACTCGTGAAACGGGTCCCCGGTGTGTCGAATGCCACAACACGTATTTTGAACACATTCCCGGAACGCCCAACCAATACCGGCGAGATAATCTTGTGCTCGGGGTGACCTGTGAACGTTGTCATGGTCCAGGTGAACAACATGTCAGGCACCATCGCTCCCATCCTGAAGATGCGGAGGCCAGGTATGTTGTTCAACCCGCCAGTCTTTCGCGTGAACGCCAACTGGACCTCTGCTCACAGTGTCACAGCAGCGCCGACAAACATCGTCGCCCGGCTTTCAGTTACCGACCTGGAGAACCATTGGAAAAGTATTATCGATTTGCCCGCGGTATGTTTCCAGAAGAGGAGCACACGGCAAACCAGCTTCATTACCTGCGCCAATCAAAGTGTTTTCAATCCGATGAGACAATGACATGTGTCAACTGCCACGATCCCCACCAACCCGAAGGTGTTGAAAACTCGGCAGCGGTTGAGAACTCTTGCTACGGCTGCCATCAACCGGAGCACTGTGGGGCACGACCGTCCCTTCCGTCCGCTGTCCGCAATCGGTGTATCGATTGTCATATGCCCAGGCACAAGCCTATGAATATTTGGTTCAGCTCGGCCACGGACGACTTCTTTCCAATCATCCAGCGCCATGATCACCGCATTGCCGTTCATCCGGAGGGTACCAAGGAGGTCTTATTGTCGTGGTACCGCAAGCTGGATGACGCATCGAGCCAGGAGGTAGCCGACCGTTTGACGGACGAACTCGCCGCACACCGGTTGCAACAAGGTGATCAATTGAAGCAAGATTATCGCTTCCTGGCCGCCATTGGAGTCTACCGCGAGGCATTACGGCTCAGCTCCACACCCGCAATTCAAAAAAAATTGGCTGAAACACAGCAGGTTCTCAGAAAACTCAAGACTCAACATGATTTGGCCGTGCGACAGATCGAGCAGCACAACCGCCCCGCGGCGATCAAGACCTTGCAAGAGATGCTGCAGTTAAAGCCCAACCTGGCCATGGCACATGGCCAATTGGGAACGCTGCTGGCAAGCAGCGGGCAATTGGAAGCAGGTGTCTCCCATTTGAAAATGGTTGCTAAATACGATCCGAATTTGCCCTACGGTGTGGCATCGCTAGGCCAGATTTATGGGGATCGGGGAGAGTTGGCAGAGGCGGTCCGATATTATCAACAGGCAGTGGACATAGATCCTTCCAACGCGATCATTCATTTTCATTATGGACAGGTGTTGGCAAAGTCAAGCCGATTGGACGAGGCCGCTGAACACCTTCGACGTTCATTGGAAATCAACCCCCAGCAACAAGAGGTCTATTATAAACTGGCCAACTTGTTGATCCTGCAACGGCGTCCTCAGGAAGCAATCAAGCTTTTGGAGCAAGCCGTCCAAGTAACGGGAACGACCAGTGTAGCCATCTTGATGACCCTGGCAGATACCTATGCCGAAGTGGGACGGTATGATCGTGCCATCGCCACAACGGGTTGGGCGCTGGAGTTGGCCGAGCATGGCGAAACGGAAATTCTCACCCGGATTCAAAAGCAGCTGGAAATATTTAAGCAGGGACGGCAAGGGTTCAGTTCCCCGTGATGAGAAAGGGTCCTGCCGACCAACTTATCTCATTTCATGAGCCCCTGAAGTTTCACGACTTTGGCGACAGACTAAATTTCGGATTTTGGTAATTCACGTTGGTCAATCGCCAGAGGGTGGAAGATCCGCAGGCAGCAGATAGGTCCCGCGAATCCAGGTAATTCCCAGGCGGGGCCAGACGCGCGCCTGGTGTCCAGCCTGGGGGCCCGTGTTGATGGGGGCACCATCATCGGTATAGTCAACAACAAATATCCGGCCGTCGTCCAGTTGAACCCACCCCGAATAGCCCTGATCGTTACCTGCAATACTGGCGCCGATTTCGATGATGTGATCCAGCTGGTGTTGGTCCGGGAAACCATCGCGATCGGCTAACCAGGAATTCTCATAGCGGCCCACCAGGGGATCCTCCTGGACGACTTCGACCATTCTCCAGATCGCATGACCGGTCACACCCAGGCTGATGTCGCTGTCACAGATGCGAGAATGCAGCTTTTTCCTTTCGGACTCGTTGCCGAAAGCCAGCCGATACACGCTGACCTCTTTGACGGGTGTGTACGGCATTTCCATGACAGCTCCATCGACTTGATCGGTGTCCAAAACGAGCTTTCCATCGACGTGCACCGTGGCCCTGTCGCCATCCCGGATCACCCGGTAGGTATGAAACTTATTGGCCGCGATCGAGGTGGTCCACTTGGCAGTGTCGGACGTGTCGTGGACCAACTCCACTCGATTGGGGAAGAAACGCAGCTTGCCTACATGGGGTACCGATAGGGTGGCCGTTCGACCCTGGCTGGAGAGAACTTTGACTTCGACAGTGACGTCGATCTTGGTATCCAGGCTGTCCGGCTGCCGCAGAAAGTACTGTGTGAATTGTCCACATACGCCATCGTTATCGATATACAGGGCACCATATTTCAGGCCGACACTTTGTTTGTCGTTGAAGTGAATCCCCACGGCACGGTACGGAGTGGCGTCGTCAGGATCGCCTATCCAGGCCCACAGGGCGCCCTTAAACATCGAACGGAAGGTCACCATCACCCGACCGTCGCGGAGCATTCCGACGTCGGTACGGCCTTGGATGGCAAATGGTAGCTCCTGCGGTTCCCAGCTCTGGCCATTGTCGCGGGAGAACGCCTTGATCCCTGGAAAGCCGTCGCTGCGGTCATCCCGTGCGAAGAGCAGCAGTCGGCCATCCTCCAAAACGACACTGGTTGCCTCGTTGTTACTTCGTAAGGGCCCTGATTCGACCGAGGAAAGGAACTTCCAAGTCTGCCCCCGATCCGTAGAGCGGAAGGCTTCGACGAACTGTTCGCAGTTCTGAGGTGTCCAATCGGTACGTGTCCCCGACGAGACCGACAGCCACGAACCGTCGGGGAGTTCGGTAATCGGACCACTGAGGCCTTGCGACACCTTGTCGAGACCGCCAAAATTCTGACGGTTTGTAAAGGCCAGCTTTGCCCACGACGTCCCACCATCATTGCTGTAATAACTCTTGTCGGCAAATAGCAGCAGCGTGCCATCCTTCAGCTTCTGGACCCATCCGCTTCCCGGGCTGGGTTTCGGTTCACTCCAGGTCCGACCCAGATCATGGCTGGTTGTAATCGACACTCCGCGGCTGGCGCCGGAAGAATGCGAGACATTGTCAAAGATACAAACCAAACTGGTGGGGCCGCTCCGGGAGACGTCGGGAAAGGCAAAGTGCAATCCCTGTTTACGGCAGACGGTCACTCGTCGGTCGGCCAGACTCCAGGTTGAACGCATGGATTGGAGCTTGAAACCGTAACCAGGCCCCACCATGCGGTTTGGCTTGGCCAGAGGGTGGGGTTGCACTCTCTCGGCGGATGTCAACGGTTCGCTGCGCACCAGCAGCTGTCGCACACCTGCTGCCCCTGGAGTTTGCCGGACCTTCACCTGGCTGATCTCAGTGACCGCGTTCATCAGCGGTGCATCGGCGACCAGCAGGTACCAGTTATCATCGCCATGGCCACTGCACCAGGCGGTCATCCGCCCGTTTGCCAGATCCAGTCGTAATTTAAAGTCATACGGAGTATTGGGACGCAACCACATCCCGTAGTATTCGAGTTGTCCATCCGACAGATAGGTCGTCAAGAATCCCCTCTCCCGGATACTTTCCCGCACACCAAAACGCACTGCGGGGACCAACTTGCCCGCCGTAGTCTGCCCTAGAGTGACAAACTGCCTGCCGTGAGGCTGTTCTCCGGTGGTGGCAATGGGATTTTGCTGTCCCATCTCGAAGGTGGCATAAACAAAGACCTGATCTGTTGCCGGGTCCACCTTGACTTCGTGGGTGCGTGCGCCCGCTTTGTCGTCAGGAACGGTTTGGCCCTGCTCATAATCGAAGGATAACGGTGCCGCAGCCCAGCTGCACCGGATGGCAATGATGACCACGATCCAGATGGCAACCGTGTTAGACAATAACTTGAATTGATTTTGACTCATGCCATTGGCTCCAGAATGGTGTTGGTGATGATGAGCGGCCAACCGTGTCGACAGATTTCAATGGAGGAGGGTATTCTTTGCACCTCCGTTGGAATTTTATCCTAACCAATCGTAATGCCTTTAACGATCGCCCGTGGCGATAACGATGCCACTGCCTTTGGCCAGGTAATCGAGAATCAATAGTCGTTGAGCCGAGTCCGGAAGCGGGGTTGTTTTAATGGACAGCTAGTGCAGAATAATGAATTCCAGTGGGCATCTGGGTTGCCAGTTGGACATGTCGGTTGGATGCGCAAAGCTGAAAAAGTGGGGTCGCCCGAACTGGCCATTGAAAGGTTGTCAGCAACAATGATCATCGACAGTCATGTTCACGTTTGGGAAATCGATCCTCTGAAATACCCGGTGGGTATCACAGCAGCCAACTGGACAGCGATGCCAGATGAGCCGGGAACTGCCGACCAGCTGTTGGCTGAAATGGACGCCCATGGTGTCGATCGAACCGTACTGGTACAGACCAGCTGGTCCACCTGGGACAACGGTTACATTGCTGACTCGGTTGCCCGTTTTCCCGATCGGTTTGTAGGACATGGGCTGATCGATCCCCTGGATCCGGACAACGCTGAGCGGGTACGTTATTGGTTGACCGAGAGGGGACTGGTTGGTTTCCGTCTTCATCCGACCTACTATCCGGATGAGCAAGTTTTGATTGCTCCACGAAACCAAAATATGTGGGAGGAATTGGCGGCCAGGGATGCCATCGTGCAGCTTCATATGCGGTCTGAGGATGCCGAGCAGGTTGCCGTCATTGCCGCCCGGCATTCCCATTTGACCCTGATCATCGACCATCTGGGGTATCCTCCCGTTGGCGGTGATCCGGTCACCTTTCAGCCAATTTTGGATTTGTCCCGGTTTGACAATATCTATCTCAAGCTTTCTGATGTTGCCGGACGTTCTCAACAGGGATTTCCCTACGTTGACGTCCATCCGTTCATTCAGAAATTGTTGCTTGTTTTTGGCTCACAACGCATTGTCTGGGGTACGGGATGGCCTGCCCAACATCGTGTCAGACAGAATTGGCCCTCGCTGGCAGATGAGCTACGATTGATTCGGGAAGGATTACCCTTCTTGACTGAGACCGATCGCGAACGCATTCTTGGAGAAACGGCCCAGGCTGTCTGGAAACTGTCATCCTAGACCAAATTGAGATCCTATCGACTCGATTCTGGAGAATCCACATGTTACGAATTGCAATACTCCCGCCGTTTCATATTGTGATTTGTCTTGGGGTTGTTTTTTGTGTCAACGCAACGGCAGAGGAGAGCCAAGAGAGCAGGACGGAGCAAGCTGAGGCTGTCTCTTCCGCCGAGAGCAATTTGGAAGTTGACAATCAACATTGGGCATTTCGACAGCCTGCCAGGCCGCTGGTTCCCTTGTGTGATGATGAGTCGTGGCCTGCGGGTGAGATTGACCGGTTTATTCTTCGAAAACTCGAACAGGAAAATCTGAATCCGACCCGGGACGCGGACCGCTATTCCCTACTTCGCCGAGTCACTTTCGATTTGACTGGCTTGCCCCCGACTCCCCTTGAGATCGAGTCGTTCGTTGCCGATGATTCTCCGGTTGCGTTTCAAAAGGTTGTCGAGCGGATGCTTGCCTCAACTCACTTTGGTGAGCGATGGGGGCGGCACTGGCTAGATTTGACTGGTTATGCGGACACGATGGGTGTTGGTCGCACCATCCCAGCCCGACATGCGTGGCGATATCGTGATTACGTCATCAAGGCATTTAACGACGACAAACCTTACGACCGCTTTCTCACCGAACAACTTGCTGGTGATTCGCTGCCCTACGAACATCCAGCACTCAAGGCGGAACAGGTTACCGCAACCGGATTTCTGGCCATCGGTCCCTGGGAGTTGGTCAACGGGGACAAAGTACAGTTGCGGATGGATGTTGTTGACCTGCAAATCGATCGGGTCGGAAGAACATTGCTGGGTTTGACACTTGGTTGTTCACGCTGTCACGATCACAAGTTCGATCCGATACCACAGACAGATTACTACGGGTTGGCCGGGATTTTCATGAGCACGACGACACTGCGGGGTCGGCTTGCGAATGTTGTCAGCGGCGTCAATCTTGTGCCTTTGAAAGAGACGGCTGGGCAATTGCGACGTCGGGCGGCTGAATACGAACGGTATGAAGCAGAGCTCGCCGATCTTAAAGGGCAACGTGATGATGCTTCCAGCCAACAGGATGAAATTGATAGTCGGGTTAAAGCGTTGAAGAAAGAAACATCGCCAGCCGGTGAAAATCAACAGGCGGCTCGCGTCGAGAGTGGGGATGGGTCAGCGGCGCACGATGAACTTGTCTCAGAGATCGCCAAGCTCGAGAAACAACTTGAATCCGTGGCCCAACAGATTGGCCAGTTGAATCAACAAATAACAATTCTTGAGTACAACCGTCCTCGTACGCTGATGGCAATGGCGGTTGAGGATTACCCCGAGCCAAAAGACTGCCGAATCAACTTGCGTGGTAATGCGAGGCAGCTGGGTGATGCCGTACCACGTGGATTTCTCAGTGCGGCCTCCAAGTCGAAGCCGCAAATCATTCCTGGTACAAGCGGCCGACTAGAGTTGGCGACGTGGATTGCCAATGCCGATAACCCGTTGACCGCGCGCGTATTCGTCAATCGTGTATGGCATCACTTGTTTGGCGCGGGCCTGGTGCGATCGGTGGATAACTTGGGTGTTCGTGGCGAGCAGCCCACGCATCCGGAACTACTTGATTACCTTGCGATACGATTTGTCGAACAGGGCTG
>Ga0310124_10002679_pt1 | contig 12185 bp, 8 predicted proteins | sample CB11b_AW_Bot5_MG_FD_203507 | JGI IMG/M metagenome (GOLD analysis project Ga0310124, IMG submission 203507) | Marine microbial communities from Western Arctic Ocean, Canada - CB11b_AW_Bot5 | ecosystem: Environmental > Aquatic > Marine > Oceanic | place: Canada: Western Arctic Ocean | collected...
TGGGTCACGACTCGCACGGCATCCTCAGGCTTCCCGAATACCTGGGCCTGGTCGAGGAGGGGTCGATTGTGCCGGGTGCCGAGATCACCGTCGAGCGGCGTTCGGTGACCTCTGCGGTCGTCGATTGCGGGCTGGGCTTCGGGCCGGTGGGTGGTGTGCGAGCGATCGAGACTGCGATCGAGCTGGCCGTGGAATCGGGCACCGGCTGCGTGGTCACCCGCAGGTGCAACCACGTGGCCCGGCTGGGGGCGTATGTCCAGTTGGCTGCCGAGCGAGGCCTGGTGGCGTTGGCGACGTGCAACTCACCCATCCACGGGCACTTCGTATTGCCGGTGGGTGGCCGCGAGGGCCGGTTGGCAACCAATCCGATCGCGTATGCGTTTCCGACCGATGGAGATCCGATCCTGGCCGACTTTTCGACGTCGGTGGCACCCGAGGGCAAGATCCGCGTGTATCGGAACCGTGGCGAGAGCCTTCCGGAGGGCTGGGTGCAGGACGCCGAGGGTCACCCGACGACCGACCCCGATGCGTTCTACGGTCCACCTCGAGGAGGCATCCTGCCGTTGGGCGGCGTGGCGGCTCACAAGGGCTACGCCCTGGGGCTGTTCGTCGAGTTGCTTGGCAGCTCGCTGGCGGGGCTGGCCTGCGACGATCCCGGCAGCGGTGGAAACGGGGTCTGCTTCGTGGTGATCGATCCCGCGCGGTTTGTGGATCTCGATGCGTACCGTCAGCTGGTTGCCGGGACCCGGGACTACATGAAGAGTGCCGAGCCGGTTGCGGGTGTGGAGGAGGTGCTGGTTCCCGGTGAGCTGGAATTCCGGGCCAGGCGGCAGCGGTTGGCCGAGGGTGTACCGATCGACCCGGTGGCCTGGGGCCAGATTGTCGAGCACGCCGGGCGGCTGGGTGTTGAGGTGTAGGCAGCGGCGGCTTGGCCGGTTGCCCTAGGCGGTTTCCCTGCGCGGGTCGCCGTCGTGCAGCACCGGCTCGAATCTCGAAAGCCTCCCGATCATCACCTCGATCGCCTCGGGGTTGACGTCGACCAGCACGGCATTGCGATCGTGCTTGAGTGCGGCTTCGCCGGTGGTGCCGCTGCCGGCGAAGAAGTCGAGCACGGTATCGCCCGGGTTGCTGTGCACTCGGACAATCCGTTCGAGGATCCCCAGCGGTTTCTGTGTGGGGTAGCCGGTACGTTCCTTGCCGGTGGGGCTGACGATGGTGTGCCACCACGAATCGGTGGGCGTCTTGCCTCGAGCGGCCTTTTCGGGTCCGACCAGTCCGGGTGCCATGTAGGGGATGCGATCGATGTCGTCGTAGCGGTAGGTGAATTCGCCGCTCGTGCGAGCGTACCACAGGATGTTGTCGTGCTTGGGTGACCAGCGTTTTTTTGTACGGCCGCCGTAGTCGTAGCTCCAGATGATCTCGTTGACGAACGCGTCGCGGCCGAAGATCAGGTCCAGGGCGACCTTGGCATAGTGCACCTCGCGGTAGTCCAGGTGCAGCATCAGGCTGCCGGTGGGTGTCAGCAGCCGATGAGCCTGCTGGAGTCGGGGTTCGAGGAAGTCGAGGTAGTCGTCGAAGGCATCGGCAAACGCCTGCCGCCCGATCTCCTCGGTCCGGTACCTCTGGCCTCCGAACCCGGTTCGATCGCCTTCTTCGTCGCGGACGGTCTTCAGTCGGCGACGCGACTGCACTTTGCCGGTATTGAACGGCGGATCGATGTAGATCAACTCGAAGGACCCGTCGGCCCACTGTTCGAGCAGGGGCAGGTTGTCGGCGTGATGGATATCGAGAGTGGGCATGGTGGGGAAACCGCGTTGGCCGGCGGCGGCGATTCTAACACGAGTCCCCTCGGGGTCCTCGACAAGAAAAACACCCGCTGTCGCATTGCGACAGCGGGTGTCAAGGAGCGAGGCCGACGGGACTCGAACCCGCAACCCCCGGATCGACAGTCCGGTACTCTAACCAGTTGAGCTACGGCCCCTACCCGCCGATCAGACCGAGGCCCGATCGACAGCCACGATTCTAGCCCGAGCGGTTTGGTGGTCAAGAGACGCGGCGGGCGCAATGGGATCGGGGCCGCAGTAGACTGGCCCCTGAATCGACCTCGAGGGGAGGCTCATGATGGCCCGCCACTGGATACTTCTCGCCACGCTGCTGGGAACGCCTGTATCGGCCGCATCCGCCCAGGACGCTCTGACCCCAGGGACTGCTCGGTCGGCCCTGCACAAGGCGGTCGGGTTCTTCCGCAACACGGTTTCCGCCGAGGGCGGATACCTCTGGAAGTACAGCCATGACTTGAAGCGTCGCGAGGGTGAGGGTCGAGCCGAGCGGGGGACCTCGTGGGTGCAGCCGCCGGGGACTCCGACGGTCGGTGAAGGCCTGCTTGAGGCCTGGCTGACCTGTGGCGACCCGATGCTGCGGGCCGCCGCTGTCGCCGCCGGCCACCACCTCGTCAACGGTCAACTGCTCTCTGGTGGCTGGGACTACCGGATCGAGACCGATCCGGTCCAGCGCCGGAAGTACGCCTACCGCGTCAGGGGCAATCCCGAGGGCCGCAACCGCACGACCCTGGACGACAACACCACGCAGTCGGCACTCAGGTTCCTGATGCACCTGGACCGGGCCCTGGGCTATCGCGACACCCAGGTCCACTCGTCCGTCGAGTACGCTCTGGATGCGCTGATCAAGGCCCAGTTCCCCAACGGAGCCTGGCCTCAGCGGTACGAGGAGTTCCCCGACGCGAAGAAGTTCCTGGTCCGCCGGGCGAGTTACCAGGCGAAGTGGTCGCGGACGTTTCCCAAACAGCGTTACTACAGCTTCTACACGTTCAACGACAACTCGATCGCCGACGTGGTGAAGACGATGATCGAGGCGCGTGAGATCTACGGGAAGCGGAAGTACCAGGTTGCGGCCGAGAAGGCCGGCGACTTCATCCTGCTGGCCCAGATGCCCGACCCTCAACCCGCCTGGGCCCAGCAGTACGACCTGCAGATGCACCCGGCCTGGGCCCGCAAGTTTGAACCTCCCTCGGTCTGCGGCGGCGAGTCGCAGGGGGTGATGCGGACGCTGATCTTCCTGTACCGCAAGACCGGCCGCGAGGACTTTCTGAAGGCGGTGCCCCGGGCACTGAAGTACCTGAAGGCGTCGGAGATTTCCAACGGGCGGTTGGCGAGGTTCTATGAACTGAAGACCAATCGCCCGCTGTACTTCACGATGAAGTACGAGCTGGTCTACACCGACACCGACCTGCCGACTCACTACGGATTCCAGGTCGGTTCTCGGCTGGATTCGATCGAGAGTGCCTGGCGTCAGGCGAAGCGGTTGGGGCCGTCGCGGCCGGTCGATGCCCGCCGGCTGACCACTCGGAAGCGTCGCAAGTTGACCCCCGCGATCAGCCGCCGGGCGATGGCGGCGATCCGGGCGATGGATTCGCGAGGTGCGTGGGTCGAGATGGGTGAATTGCGCCACCAGGCCGGTGGCCGAAAGAAGGCTCGAATCATCTCGACCCAGACCTTCGTCGGTCACATCGGGGCTCTGGCGGCGTACCTCGGGTCGCGGCAGTAGCGACGCTCAGCCTTCGGCAACCGCCCGCATTTTTTCGAGGCCTTCGCGAGCGACCTCTTCGGGGTCCAGCTGCCAGAGGTCCTCGCGGAAGAGTTCCAGCGACAGCCACTTGTTGTAGCCGACTTCGCGGAGCAGTTGGCAGTAGCGACCGAGGTCGAAGCAGCCGTCACCGGGCATTACGCGGTCGGGGTCGTGCTGCTCGATGCGGGGCTTGGTGTCGATGCAGTCGTTGAAGTGCGAGATGGCAATCTGGTCGGCGGTCAGCTTGGCGATCGATTCGACATCTCCGCCGCCGCGGTAGATGTGGAACGGGTCGAGCACCGTGGTAGCGTCGGCGTCGCCGCTGCCCTCGATCACTCTCAACGCCGCCTCGATCGAATTCACCTGCTCGCTGAAGCCCAGGAACTCCATGATCGGCTTCACGCCGAACTCGCGACCGACTTCCAGCAATCGAGCATATTGCCGGGCACCGAGTTCGAAATCGACCTCGCCCAGAGGCGGTCCGCCGATGGCGTAGCCTGCTCCCACGGCGACACTCTGCTCGAGCCGCCGCTTGATCTCGTCGATCTCCTTGGCATACTCCTCGCCACTGGTGTCCCACCATCCCTTGAGGAAGATGGTGGTGGGCACTTGCAGGCCGGCGTCGTCGGCCGCGTTGCGGATGTCGGCCAGGGTGCCGCCGGTCAGCAGGTAGAGGTCGATGTCGTCGTGCCAGAGTTCGATGGCGGCGTAGCCGCACCGACCGGCGATCGCGATCTTCTCGAGGATCGGCGTCGGCCGAATGGTGCTCGAGTTCAGGCTGTAAATGAAGTCGGCCATGAGAGTCCTCGGGCGGCTGTGGTCTTTCAAGGTGGTAAGGCGAATTGTACTCTGCCCAAAGCAACGCTTCCAAACCGCCTGAGTTCTCAGCCCCGGTGCGGTGTTCCCGATGACCGTATTCTTCCAGAGACGACCGTGGCTTTGTCTCAGCTTGGTGCTGGGGGTGCTGGGGGTGCTGGGGGTGCTGGTCTCGGGTGCAGAGGCCGTGGCCGGCGAGATTACCCGATACGAATCGAAGCGGCTGGTGCTGCATACTGACGTGAAACCGGCGACAGCCCGGATGCTGGTCTCGGCCTTCGACGTGGCGTGGGAGACCTGGGTCGCTGAATTCGGCGCACCGCCGGTAGGCAAGGACGGCCGGAAGCTGAGGATCACCGGCTGCGTGATGGTCGACCCCGAGGACTTTGCCGAGGCCGGGCTACTGCCCAAGTCGATCGCGAGTTTCCTGGCGGGTGAGCATCCGGGCAAACACCAGCGGGACCGGTTCTGGATGAAGGACCAGAAGGGCGACTACTACCGTCGTCACCTGATGATCCACGAGGCGACTCACTGCTTCATGACCGCCCGCGGCGGACCGAGGCTGCCGGTGTGGTACCTCGAGGGCACCGCCGAATTGTATGCCACTCACGTGGTCGACCCTCTGACCGGCCGGTATCGCTTCGGAGTGATGCCGCGAGATGTCGGCCAGCTGCCGGGTTGGGGTCGGCTGGGGATGTTGCGTCGAGATGTCCGCCGCGGCCGACTGCCTCGATTCGATTTGATCACGAGGCTGTGGACGATCGAGCACAAGAAGATCGAGACTTACGCCTGGAGCTGGGCGTACTGCCGATTCCTGGCGTCGCACCCGACCTACCGTGTTGGTTTCCGGGAGCTGGGCAAGCACCTGGCTGACGGGAAGTTCGATGCGGCGCTGGAACGGGTCTTCGGATCGCAGAGGCATGCGTTGCAGTTCGAGTGGCGGATGGCGGCTCGCGACATGGTGCCGGGGTTCGATTTCCAGCGTGCGGCGATCAGGTTCACCAGGCCTCGACCGTTGACGGTCCGTGGGTCTACGGTGGAGGTGACGGCCGAGAGGGGCTGGCAATCGAGCGGTGTGCTGGTTGAGAAGGGAGTGGGTGTGAAGCTGGTGGCCGGCGGTCGGTTCATCCTGGCTCGCAAGCCCAAGCCCTGGGTCAGCACGGCCGAGGGGATCAGTTTTCGTTACCACGCGAAGTTGCCGCTGGGCCGGCTGGTCGGCGTGATAAAGCCCGAGGAGGTGAGGTCGGATACTCCGCCTCGAGTGGTGTCACTGGGTGCAGAGGGCCGGTTGGTGCCGAAGGTCTCGGGGACCCTGTTCCTGAGGTTGAACGACGTCTTGAGCGAACTGGCCGACAACACTGGTTCGGTGACTGTCGAGATTCGCGAAGCGGAGTAGGCCGTTCAGACCTCAAGGCACTCGGCCATCGAGTTCACCAGGTGGTCGATCTGCTCGACGGTGTTGTAGAGGTGGCAGGAGATGCGGATGTAGCGGTGTTGGTGCAGTGTGGTCACGGGGGTCTCGATTCCGAATTCCTGCTGCAGGGTGGTCTGCAGCGGGTCGACGTGTCCGTGACCGGTTTCGGAGTCGGGACTTGCCGGCAGCGGGACGATGACCATCGGCCCGTACCACGCCCGGCTCTCGGGCAGCGGAGCCTCGAGCCGGGTCAATTCGAGCACCCGTCGCCTGGCCTCGTTGACCAGTTCATGCGACTGCCGGCGAAACTTCTCGATGCCGTAGTCCTCGAGAAACGCGATCGCATCGGGGATCGCCAGCCAGCAGGCCGGGTCGCGGGTTCCGCTCCAGGTGAATTCGTCCTTCCACGACGGATCCCGACCTCCGATGCTGCCGCCCCAGCTGAGGATTGCCGGGCGGATTCGGTGCTGGTGTCTCCGGCGGACCCACAGGAATCCGCTGCCAAATGGTGCCGAAAGCCACTTGTGGCAGCTGGCGGTGTAGTAGTCGCAGCCGAGTTGTTCGATGTCGAGGTCGAGCATGGCGAGGGCGTGTGGGCCATCGACGCAGACGGGGACTCCTCGTGCTGCAGCGGCCTGGCAGATCGAGGCGATCGGCAGGGTGGTGGCGGTGGCCGAGGTCACGTGACTGGCGACCAGCAGTTTTGTGCGGTCGGTGATCGAGGCCACGAGGTGTTCGACGAGCTGTTCGGCCGAGTCGTCTTCGAGCAGTGGCCAGGGCAACTTGCGGACCACCAGTTCGGCTCCGGCCGCCTGGCAGGTCTTTTGCCACAGCCGCCTTACGGCTCCGTATTCGTGATCGGTCAGCAGCACCTGGTCGCCCGCTTCCAGCTCGATGCTGCCGGCGACGATGTTCATGCCGGCGGTGGCGTTGTCGACGAGCACCAGGTCCCGTGGGTCGGCTCCGATGAACCGCCCCAACTCGGCACAGGTCTCATCGAGCAGTCCTTCGAGCCGCCTGACGAAGAACTCCATCGGCTGCCGCTGCAATTCCAGTGTCCAGCGGGCCTGGGATTCGCGGACCGGCCGCGGCGCCGGGCCGAACGAGCCGTGATTCAGGTAGGTGACTCCCTCGGGGATCTCCCACGAGTCGGCGATCGATGCTGTGACGCCGTTCATGTCGTTCACGTCGTTGGTGCGGTCGGCGATTGTGTTGGGGGCTCGGTTGGGGGCTCGGTTGGTGGTGTCGGAGCGGTGGTGGGTTCTGTCGAGGGGGGAGTTGTCAGGAGATCGGGTTCGAGCACGGTCATCGTCTGCCACTTGCCGCCGAGGAATCGGAGCAGGAAACCGATGCCGAGAGTGACGATGAACCCGGTACAGGCGAGCCAGCCGATGTGCAGGGTCAGTTGATCCGAGCGGATGGCGACCCAGGTGGGAACGACCATCACCATCCAGGCGGCGACCAGTGTCAGCAGCAGTCCGAATCGCGTATCGCCGGCTCCTCGGACCGCCGAGCTGAAGACGATGATCATCGCGTCAAAGAAGGCGTAGATAGCGACATACCTCAGCAGCATGATGACCATCTCCTGGACCTCGGCAAATTCCTCGGCTTCGGCCAACGCCGCGTAGGGAGCCAGGATCAGTTCGGGCACGGTGAGGTAGAGGGTTGAGCAGCAGACCATGTAGAGGGCGGCTCCTGCGAAGGCGATCCAGGTCGTGCGGACTGCCAGGGCCGGTCGTCCCTCACCCACCCGCCGACCGACCAGGATCATCACAGCGGTGCCGACTCCGAGCATCGGGACAAAGGCCATCGAGTTGATATTGAAGGCGAGGTTGGTGGCGGCGAGTTCGGTGGAGCCGAGTTGACCCAGCAGCAGCAGGAACACGGTGAACCCGGCGACATCGACCAGGAACATCGCACCGTTGGGCAGGCCGTACTTGATGAGCCGGCCAAACAGTTCAGGATCGAAGCTGCGGTGGGCCAGCAGCTGGAACTGCTGGACCGTCTCGGGTCGCAGCAGGACCACGGAGTACAGCAGCACGGCGGTGCACTGGGCCGAGACGGTGGCGATGGCGGCTCCGGTGACGCCCAGTGCGGGAATCGTCCCATTGCCGAAGATCAGGATGTAGTCGAGGCCGATGTTCAGCAGCGATGCGGCGACGTTGACCCACATCACCACTTTCGTGCGACCGCGGCCGGTGAAGAAGCCCGAGAGGGTCCCGGAGAGCAGGAAGGGGAGGCTGCCCAGGCAGAGCACTTCGAGGTAGCGGACTTCGAGCTTCTCGACGGCGGCACCGTGGTCGGCCCAGGCGAAGATCGGTCCGGCCAGCGGAGTGCACACCGCCAGCAGGACTCCGCTGATCAGTGAGAGATAGATCGCCTGCCACAGCGAGGCCACGATCCGGTCGGGACGTCCGGCTCCGTCGTACTGCGAGACGAACGTGTTGGTGTACATCGCCACGCCAAAGGGGAGTGACAGCAGGCTCCAGTGCACCATCGATGCCGGCATGGCCGCTGCCAGCGCTTCGGAGCTGTGCCAGGTCAGGAAGATGCGGTCGACGACGTACATCAGCGTCACCGAGCCGGAACTGATCACCAGGGGTATGGCAACGGCGAGCAATTCTCTGAGACTGCCGGGTGGGTGCCGATGCACGGGGTGGGGAGGCGACGGGTCCCCGGACGAATTGTTGTCGGTGGTCACCTCCGTACCTCTTCCCTTGTGCCCGATGACATGACTACTCACGTCATGATTGCGGCACGGGTTTTTCAACGGCCTGCTAGGTTAGAGCGGTGGTGGGGCAGGGTAAAGCGGCCGACCTGCGTGCCGCGGAGTCGGGCTTGTTGCGATCCCGCGGGGCAGCCGCTAGGTTGCCCTATGCGCCCGTTTCGACTTCAGCGTGAGCCACATCATGAAGTTCCTCGATCCCCCCGAGTCGACTCGATCACTGGCAACCCTGTTGTTGCTCCTGGTTGCCGCCGCGATGTTGGCAGCGCCGGTCGAGGTCCGGGCCGAGGTAAAGCTGGCGAGAGTGTTTGGCGATTCGATGGTGCTGCAGCGGGACCGCGAGGTGCCGGTCTGGGGCACGGCGGCCGCCGGTGAAGAAGTCAAAGTGACCCTCGGCAAGCAGTCTCACACCATCAAGGCCGGCCAGGACGGTCGGTGGAGAGTGAAGCTGGAGGCGATGCCAGCCGGGGGGCCTCATGAACTGGTCGTCAAGGCTGCCAACACGTTGAGGGTCAAGGATGTCCTGTTCGGAGAGGTGTGGCTGGCCAGTGGGCAGAGCAACATGGCGATGACGGTGGGCCGCTGCCGCGACGCCCAGGCCGAGCAGGCTGCGGCCGATTTTCCGAAGATCCGGATGTTCACCGTCAAGAGAACCGCGGCGTTGAAGCCTGCAGCGGATTGCCAGGGCACGTGGCAGGTCTGCAGCCCCCGGACCGTGGCAGGGTTCTCGGCAGCCGCCTACTACTTCGGTCGACGCCTGCACAAGGAACTGGGCGTCCCGGTCGGGTTGATCAACTCGTCGTGGGGTGGGACGGCGATCGAGGCTTGGACCAGTCTCGAGGTGCAGAAGCAGGACAATCGCTTCGCCGCCGTGTTCGCTCCCTGGAAGAACAAGCCCGAAGCCGATCGCAACAAGCCGGCCAACCTCTTCAACGGGATGATCCAGCCCCTGGTCGGATACGGCATCCGGGGCGCGATCTGGTACCAGGGCGAGCGGAACTCGCGGACGATCGCCTCGTCTCGACTCTACCGACACCAACTGCCGCTGTTGATCAGGGACTGGCGAAAGCGATGGGGGCAGGGCAAAGGGCAGGCCGCGAACTTTCCGTTTGTCTGGGTGCAACTGCCGAATTTCAAGGCGAGGCAGGCCGACCCGAACCCGGTCACGACCTGGGCGGTGATGCGTGAGAGCATGCAGTTGGGGCTGAAGGAGCCGGCGACCGCGATGGCCGTGACGATCGACATCGGAGAAGCCCGGGACATCCATCCGAAGAACAAGCAGGACGTCGGTCACCGGCTGGCCCAGGCGGCTCTTGCCGTGGCGTATAAGAAGGAAGTGGTGGCGATGGGTCCGCTGCTGCGATCGGTGACGATCGAGGACACTCGGGTGCGGGTCCAGTTCGACCATGTGGGAACGAAGCTGGTGGTCCGCGGCAAGGGCCAGGCGGTCAAGGGGTTTGCCCTGGCCGGGCCCGACAGGGTGTTTCACCTGGCCGAGGCGCGGGTCGAGGGAAAGACGGTGGTGGTCGAGTCACGGCTGGTGGGCGACCCGATCGCGGTTCGCTACGCATTTGGCGACAATCCCGCCGTCAACCTGTACAACTCGGCCGGCATCCCGGTGGCTCCGTTTCGAACCGACGACTGGGAACCGCCCGCGGCCCGGTGATCGTGTGACGAGCAACGAACCGTATCTGCTGCGGCTGAGCAACCGGCTGGCGAGGGGACTTGCCGAGATCGACGCCGACCGACGTGGGCGTCATCGCGACTTCCTGCTGTCGCAGCAGTTGCCCGATGGAGGATTCCGCGGCCGCGAGGGTGATTCGGACCTGTACTACACCAGCTTCGCTGTCCGTGGGCTGGCGATGCTCGGCGGCCTGGAGGGCCAGCAGTGCGAGAGAATCGGGGACTACGTGATCGGATGCCGGTCCCAGAATCTCTCGGTCATCGACCTGGTCAGCTGGCTTTACACCGGACTGGTCGTGCAGTTGGCCGGTGGCCCCGATCCGCTGGCCGGTGCCGAAGAGGGTTTTATCGAGTCGGTGTCCACGTCGCTCGAGAGCACTCGGACGGCCGACGGGGGGTACGCTCGAACAACTCTGGGTGCCGCCGGCAGCACGTATCACTCGTTCATGGTCGCCCTGGCGTATGAACTGCTGGGGCAAAGCGTGCCCGAGCCGGACCGGATGATCCAGTTTGTCTATGACCGCCAGCGTGACGACGGGGGCTTTGTCGAGATTGCTCCGATGAAGCGGAGCGGGACCAACCCCACGGCCGCGGCGGTCGCGTTGCTGGTGATGCTGGGTGGGATGGATGACGAGTTGCGGGATGACGTCCGGGAATTTCTGGAAGTGGTACGAGGCGACGAGGGGGGGTTCCTGGCCAACACGAGGATCCCGTTCTGCGACGGACTCTCGACCTTCACCGGCCTGCTGACCGTGCAGGACCTGGGACTGGTGGGGGTGTTGAAGTGCGAGCGGGTCGAGGCGTTCTTGAAGAGTGAGCTGGAGTTTCCGACGGGAGGATTCCGGGGCGCTGCATGGGACACCGACGCGGATGTCGAGTACACCTTCTACGGTCTGGGCACCCTGGCCCTGGTCCTGGGGTCAGAATCTGCACAGTGAGCCGGGGTTGGCGACCTGGTAAAATACGAAGTTTGCGCAAGCTGCTGACCACTTTGAAGCTCTGAGCCCAGGACGATTGCGGGGGGTTGACTCAGCCGGAGCGATGCGGGTAGAGTTTTCGGCTGAGGCGGTTTGCTGAGAGCGGGCCGCAGGATTCTGACGAACCGGGAGAAAACGGAGTTTCCCACACGGCTTAGACGCTCACGACAATTCCGGTCGAAGAGCCAGCTTGGTCATGACCCGCCTGGCTGTTGGATCGATGCAGGTGAGACGTGGTGAATTGGGAGCATGAGGCTCGATGCTGATCCGTCAAGACGGCTTGGCCTTGCGAGTCGATGCTCCGGCCAAGTTGAATCTGTTCCTGGAAGTTCTGGGCAGGCGAGGTGACGGATTTCACGAGTTGGAGACGCTCATGGTCGCCATCTCGCTGCATGACACACTGCGTTTCACGGAGGAACCCACCCCAGCGATTCGGCTGCGTTGTCATGGTCGGAGTGGTGTCGACGATTCGGTGCCATCTGGCGATGACAATCTCGTCGTCCAAGCGGCAAAGCTGTTGCAGGCTCATTCGGGCACCTCACGGGGTGCAGCGATCGACCTGTGGAAGCGGATCCCGGTGTCGGCGGGTTTGGCGGGCGGATCGACCGATGCGGCGGCGACCCTGGTGGCATTGGACCGGCTCTGGGAGCTGGGCCTTTCATCCGGGGAGTTGTTGTCGCTGGCTGCCGAGCTGGGCAGCGACGTGGCTTTTTTTGTCCGAGGGGTTCCGGCGGCGATTTGTCGGGGCCGTGGCGAGGAGATCCATCCGGTCGAGCGTTCGTTGGAGTTGTCGTTTGTCGTGGCGCGACCGGCGAGTGGTTTGTCGACGGCGGAGGTGTACCGGCATTGCCAGGTCAGCTCCGATCCTCGTTCGGCACAGCCGCTGGTCGAGTTGCTTGCCGACGGTCGACTCGCCGACGCCTCGAGGTTTTTCCACAATTCCCTGCAACAGACCGCAAGCAGATTGAACCGGGAGGTCACCGAC
>Ga0310124_10002683_pt1 | contig 12176 bp, 7 predicted proteins | sample CB11b_AW_Bot5_MG_FD_203507 | JGI IMG/M metagenome (GOLD analysis project Ga0310124, IMG submission 203507) | Marine microbial communities from Western Arctic Ocean, Canada - CB11b_AW_Bot5 | ecosystem: Environmental > Aquatic > Marine > Oceanic | place: Canada: Western Arctic Ocean | collected...
GGTTCCAGGCAAACGGTTCGCAGTAGAGCGTCGAGCCGACGATGACGGGGTGATGATCCTGTTCGCCGTGCGAGCCGCCGATCTGGGTCCCCTGTTTCTGGCTGGCCGCCCACAGCCGATCGCCCTCAGCATCGTCAAAGACCTGGATGTCGTACCAGACACGTGACGCCTTGGGATCCTCGCCGTCGTTCCGCGACCCGACCACGACCAGGCGGCCGTTGCTGGTGGCCAGGTAGACCGAGTGTTGTATGGCCGAGAAGTCGTGGGGTCGGCTGAAGCGGACGCTGCCGGTCTTGAGGTCCAGTGACACCAGCCGTGCGCCCTTTGAGAAGAGGTCCCCGGGGGTGGCGCGGCCGGTGGCCGAGTCGACCGTCTGCTTGTTGTCGCTCTCGATCAGGCTCACCGCTCCGTTGCCGATCGCGATGGCCGGGTTGGGCAACAGCCCCGCTCCGGTGTGGTAGCTCCAGAGGTGCCGGCCGCTGCGGCGGTCAAAGGCGAACAGGTACTCGCTGCCCACCAGTGGTCGGCGGTCGTAATAGGTGCCCTCCTGGATCGCCTCACGAGAGTGTTTGCGACGCGACGCGCCCGGTGACACGGCCGAACCGACCAGCGTGTCGCCGACGACGGCCAGGTAGCCCCAGTCCCTGGGCTTGCCATCAGCGGCCGGGGGTACCGAAAACGTCTTCAGCGTCTTACCGGTGTCGCCATCCATTCTCAGGCACTTGCCCTGCGTGGCGATGTAGATCGAATCCCCGGTGGCGGCCAGGTAGCTGCAGTCGCGGAAGGCTCCGATCCGCAGCGAGCCGGGGACGGCGTTGTTCCACAGCACCGTGCCGTTGTACCCGTCGACGGCGATCACGCGGTTGTTGCCCGGTACGAACAGTCGCCCGGCCACAAACAGCGGTGCGACCGTGCGGTGGTGCCGGTCGATCATCTGGCGAGGTCCGGGGGGTCCGAACCATTGCAGTTCGAGTGGTCCGGAGACGTGCTGGTCGTCGCTGCAGACGGTGTTGGCCGCGTCGGCGTACATGTGAGACCAGTGTCCGGCACCTTCGAGCGGGCCTCGTCGCGACAGGACCTTGCCGCTTGTGAGTTCCACGACCAAGCCGCCCCAGGGTCGGACCAGTCGGGAGGCGGTTTTGTGAGTCCGGGGCTGGGCAGCGGCGGGGACCAGGGCGATGTTGAACAGTCCGTCGACGTAGGCGGGTTCCCGGCCCGGGGGGGCGTGGACGGGGGTCACTCGTCCGGTGAGTCCCTGGGACCAGATGCTCTTTCTCGCCGAGGCCACCTGCCCGGCGGTTTCGAGCAGGACGTGGACCTGGATCTGGGTGTGGCGTGCCAGTTCGATTCCGGCCTCCGGGTCGGTGCCACCCAGCACAACGGCGTAGCCCTTGAGGTGTCCCAGTTGCTTGATGAGCCGCGTGGTCCACGCGGCAGGCGCCGAGGTTGGTGTGTCGTGCCGAGAATCGTGAGTGACGGGTTCTTTGACCGGCCGGGGTCCGAAGGCGGTCACCTGGCCGGCATCGGTACTGACCAGCAGGCAGCCACCGGCAACTGCCAGCGACCAGGCCCGTCCCTGGACCCTGGCCGACCAGGTCTTGGCTCCGGTGAGGCTGTCAAACGCCGCCACGTGTCCGTCGGCACCTCCGAATCTCAGGTCCGAGGCTCCGACGAAGGCGAAGCGGTAGTCGTCGGGCAGAGTCGAGAGTTCGCGTCCGACTCCCTTGCCCCGGCGTTTCAATTCGGCGACGAAGCCCCCGGCCGGATCACGGCCGGTGGCCACAAACAGGCGACCCGAGCGGCGGGCGAGGTATCCCTGGGCCGAGACGGTGACCCGGTTGGCGGCCAGGCGGTGACCATCCTGGACTCGGAAGGCGACCTGGTGAACGCCCTGGTTGGGGAAGATTCCCGCACAGCAGTAGGCCACACCCTGCTCGACCAACACCCCGGTGCGGATGGGCCAGGCACTGATCAATCGTCCGTTGCCGGCGATCACCCGCAGGTCGGGGGCGGCGGGTTGTCTCCAGATGCGGCGGCCGTCGGCCAGTGCGACGCAGTAGACGTATCCGTCGTCGGATCCGAACAGCACACGGTCTCCGGCGATGGTGGGTGCCAGGCGGACCGGGCCCTCGGCCGTGACGCTCCAGGCCAGGCGGCCGGTGGCCAGTTCGAGACAGCGGACGGTGTCGTCGGCCGAATGGCCCAGCACGACCCGGCCGGCGGCAGCGACCAGGTGCGGAGCCCGGTCGTAGGTGACTCGTCCTCTCAGAGCCTGCTTGCGGTGCCAGAAGTCCTGCCGGGCCGGGTCGGGCCAGGCGGGGACCGGCAGGGGCACGCGGTGAGTCCATTGCCGGGTCAGCGGCAACTGGAGGCGTTGCCCCGAGACTCCGGTCCGCTGGTTGTCTCGATTGAAAGTCGGCCAGTCGACCACCCGGGGCGGCTGGGCCTTGATCCCGGGAAAGCGAGCGGATCGCTGGTCGAAGAGTGTCTTGATTTCGGTTTCTGAAAGAGCCTTGTGCCAGAGGCTGGCGCTTTCGAGCAGTCCGCTGAGCGGGTAGTACTCGTTGTCGTCCTCGTAGGCCCCCAGGGCGACGACGCCGCGGGGCGGGTAGGCGATCGGTCCGGATTGAGCCTTCGATTCGCTCTGCAATTGGCCGTCGACATACAGCCGTTGCAAGCGGCCGTCGTAGGTGCCGACGACGTGATACCAGTGGCCGGTTTCGAACAGGCGAGGCGATTCGAGATAGGTCAGGCGTCCGGTCTTTGTGGTGCACAGTGCGAAGGCAAAACGCGAGCGGTGCTGGCCCAGCAGCCAGCCCTTTTCGTAGTTGCCGTTGTCCTGCAGTGCGCTGACGAAGCCGGTCCACTCGCCGGCCGAATCGACTCTGAGCCAGGCCGACACGGTCATGGCCGTGGTGGGCAGGATCGCAGCGGCGTCGGAGATCGATTCGGCGACGTGGAATCTCTGTCGAGGCGACTTCTGCCCGGTCAGGCGGATGATCTCTTCAGGACCGGCGGCGGTCGGTGAAGTAAACTGCAGCGGTCCGGTCACTCGGGCAGCCAGCGGGCCGGCGACGGGCTTGATGCTGCGATCTGCGAGGTGCTTTCGGTCGAACTGCCAACGAGCCACAGGTGGTGGGGTGGCGGCTGGCAGGGGAGCGATTGTGGCCAGCAGCAGACAGGCGGTCAGGAGTCGGGTCACGAGTGGTGTGTCCGGGGAATCCGGGTAAAACGGACGTGCCAGTCGATTATGGTACCTCGGACGGATGGGACGTGAACAGATCGAGGCCGGCTGGGGATTGGTGGGCGGAGAATCATGAGGGTTTCGGTTGTCGTGCCGGCTTTGAACGAGGAGCCACGAATCGGCGCTGCGGTCAGCTCGGCCTGGTCCTTTGGTGCAGCTGAAGTGATCGTGGTGGACGGTGGCAGCGGTGATGCCACGTGTCGGATCGCCGCAGAGTCTGGGGCAGAGGTGTTGTCGAGCCTGCCGGGTCGAGCGGTCCAGCAGAACGCGGGTGCGGCGGTTTCCAGCGGCGAGGTGCTGTTGTTCCTTCACGCCGACTGCCGGTTGCCCTCGGGTGGGGTGCAGCAGATCGAGACGGTGCTACAGGACCCGGCGGTGGTGGGCGGTTCGTTCCGGCAGCGGATCGAGGATTCAGGGTGGATGTACCGCTGGCTCGAGCGAGGCAATGCGTGGCGAGCCGGTTGGCGTCAGGTGCCCTATGGGGACCAGGGGCTGTTTGTGCGGCGATCGAGTTTCGAAGCGGCCGGCGGGTTTCCCGAGGTCCCGCTGATGGACGACGTGATGCTGGCGAGGTCTCTGCGGCGACTGGGACGATTGAAACTGGTCGAAGGTCCACTGGGAGTGGATGCCCGCAGATGGCAGCAGCGAGGGGTCATCCGGCAGACGATGCGAAACTGGTGCCTGTTGACGGCCTGGCGACTTGGTGTTTCGCCCCAGCGACTGGCCGGGCATTACGGAATGTCAACTGCCGATGGGAAGGGCGTTGACCTGTCGGGCTGCGGTCACCGGATCAACCGTCGAAATGATCCCGCCATGTAGTGCGAATCGCTGAAGTGGACCTCCATGATCTGTCGGCTCTTCAGGTTGACTTCCACAATCAAACGCCGCTTGCCTGCGGGGCGTGGGTCACCCGGACGTGCCGCTCCCACGCGTATTTTTCGGAATTCGCAGCCGCGGTCGGGCCGTGGCAACCGGTGTTCCTCGTTCCTGAACTGTTCGCCGGGGAGTGACGACTTGAGGCGTGTCTTCACATCGGCGATTGCGGTGCGAAGGTCAGGAGCCAGCAGGTTCGAACGGATGGTCAGGATCTGCGCCTTTTGCTTGGCCATGGCTTCATGCTCCTTTCCGCAAGAGCGGTTGCCGGGGTGAGTTGCCGGGGATCCTCACAGTGATTCTCTTCGATGGGCCGAAAAAGTTGCGTAGGTTGTCCCCGATCCTCTGCTGATTCGGGATCTCGTCCGCGTGCGTGGGCAAGCGGCGTGATGCGCCATATAGCAGATGATGGCGATGAGGATCGGCAGGATCAGGCCCACGAGTGCCAGTCAGAGACCGGTCCAGCCAAGTCGGCTGTCTGATTGGTCCACCTCGCTGTTCTCGTCGTGAATGTCCTTGATACGGCCGAAGACATGTCCTGGGTCGCAACCCAGAACTCCTGCTGCCGATCACCCGCTCGACGTCCCCATGCCATCAGAATCCCTTCTGGACTCGACTCCACAACACCAACACCAAACCACACCTGTAGAGTGCGAGTGTTTTCAACGGGCTGCCAGGAGGCGATGTGTGACAGAATCGCTAGCGGTCAGAGGTCTTTGATCTTGCAGCGAATGTCCTGGGCGCCGTGACAGATGAGCAGTCGCGATTCTTGCGGGGCGACCTTCAGCAAGTGCTCCTCCACTTTCATCATCTGGCCCGGCCAGCAGTAGGTAAAGTAGACATCGGCGGCGGGATGGTCATCGAAGTAGCTCCCTGTTGTGACGATTGCGGAGAGGCCAAAGTCGGCCAGCAACGACCTGGACGCCGCGGCCAGGTCTGGGTCGATCTCGAAACCGCAGGCTTCAAAGCCCAGGCTGGCTGCCAGGCCGACGGCGATCCCGATCCCGCTGCCCCACTCGCAATACCGACCGCGGGGGATGTTGACCAGGATCGCGTGGAGCAGTGAGGAATCGCTGGGAACAAAATCAAAACAGTCGATTGCCTTGGCGCGACGAAGCCCCTCCTGAGCGAAGGCGAATGTGGAATCTGACATCGGCTCTTTGGAGTGAGTCAGAGGTGCCTGGTGGAGTTGCCGGCACATGAGACTGTTGGAGTAGTCGCGGTGGTTTGGACGGAAAACCGAATCCAGCCTGAATCGGTCGACTGCGAGAGACGCGGCGTCTAGCCCATGTGGAGAACAGATTTCAGGATGCGGGAGCCTGCTGCTGCTGCTGCGACGTGGTTTCCAGAAAAGTCCTGACAAAATCCTCCCGGTCTTTGGAGTCCTCGGTACGGAACACCAGCAGCCAGCCCTTCATCCACCAGAGGTGGTTTTGATGATGAGCGGTTGACGAGAAGTAGCAGCGATAGCCCGACCGGATCAAGCCCTTGGATCCACTGTCCTGGTCGTCAAAAGTGTCCTCGATACGTCCGAAGAGAGCTTCTCGCTCGAGGTCGGTCACCTGGTAGACAAATACGTCGATCCGACTTTCGCTTGAGCGGTAGCGAGCGTGCCAACCGGGGATGTCGAAGCGTAGCGCCGGAATCGCTGCTTCGGTATCGTGTTTGACCAGACCGTAGCCAGACACCTTGGCCGGGAAGAAGGTCTCCGGTGACGCGTCGTCCTCGGGCGCCTGCCAACTTTTGGCGAGTGCCCGCCGCTGGTTTTCGAGTTCGATCTGGTTCCCAGCCCATTCGAACGCATTCGGGACCAGGTAGACGATGGCAATGACACCAATCACCAGGATCACGGTGAAACCGGTGCAGCCAATGGCCAAGACTGTGATGGTTTTCTTTTGCATGGAGGATGATCCGTCGTGGGGTTGCACCGTACATGTCTAGGCGGTGGATTCCAATTCGGCAATCCGCTGATTGAGCCGTGTGATCTCGTTCGCTGCGCTCGGAATGACAGTTGTGTCACTGTTTCCGGAAACACCTGACTCTTCAACCCGCCGCAGGCGGGCTAGGGCCCATCAGGCACTGACACCGACAGCACCTCCCAGAGGATGAAGCCGCTGAACCAGCAGGCACGTGTGAGGCCCTGGCTGATCAGCCATGCCCGTGCGCCGCTGCGGTCCCGGGCGTGAGCGGTCCAGGCCAGGCGGATCGGCAACACCAGGCCATAGACGGCCAGGGCCGCAGCGAGGGCCATGAGGAGCGGGAATGTCGACCAGTAGCCCGGAACGACTCCATTGAGTATCGCGAACACCAGCACGTGATAGGCAAGAAAGGGAAGCGTCGAGGCTGCCAATTCGCGCTGAGTGAATCCGCCAACCCTCAACGTCGGTTCCTCCCTGTTCCCTAGGCCACGATCGGCCGGATCACGTGGCCGTCGCCTTCAGGCCCGATCAGTCTCTGGTTGAGACCCTGGTAGCGATACGAGAGTCGGTGCGGGTCGAAGCCCAAGAGGTGCAGCACCGTGGCCTGCAGGTCGTGGACTCCGACCTTGTCGCGGGCCACGAAGTAGCCCAGGTCGTCGGTTTCGCCATGAGTCACCCCGCCCTTGATGCCGCCTCCGGCCATCCACATCGAGAAGCAGTGCGGGTGGTGGTCTCGGCCGAGGAACTTCGATCCGTTGCGTTCTTCGTTCAGTGACGTGCGGCCGAACTCGCCACTCCAGATCACCAGGGTCTCATCGAGCAGGCCTCTCTGCTTCAGGTCACTCAGCAGCGCGGCGATCGGCTGGTCGACCTCCTTGCACTTCTTCGGCATCGCCGTGACCAGGTCGTTGCTCTTGGCCGTGCCGTGCATGTCCCAGCCCCAGTCGAACAGTTGGACGTAGCGGACCCCCTGCTCGACCAGTCGCCGGGCCAGCAGGCAGTTGTTGGCAAACGAGGCCTTGCCCGGAGTGGTGCCGTAGGATTCCTGGACGTGCTTGGGTTCGCGGGTGACATCCATCACCTGCGGCACCGACATCTGCATCCGGAAGGCGAGCTCGTACTGGCTGATCCGGGTCCGCGTTTCGGGGTCTCCGATCCGTTCGAGCTCGAGCTCGTTGAGTTTTCTCAGAGCATCGAGGCTGCGGCGTCGGACGTTGCGATCGAGTCCCTTGGGGTTTGAGACGAAGAGTATCGGGTCACCGGCACTTCGACATTGCACACCCTGGAAGACCGAGGGCAGAAATCCGCTGCCCCACAGGCTCTTGCCTCCGCTGGGATCGGTGCCTCCGGAGATCAGCACGACGAAGCCCGGCAGGTTGGCATTCTCGGAACCCAGCCCCCAGGTGGCCCACGAGCCCATCGAGGCGCCTCCGAATCGGGCGGCCCCGGTGTAGAGCAGCAATTGGGCCGGGGCGTGATTGAACTGGTCGGTGTGCATCGAGCGGATGATCGCCATCTCGTCGGCGTGGTGCGAGAGGTGGGGCAGCAGTTCGCTGATCATCAGGCCGCTGTCGCCTCGAGGCTGAAAGCGGTAGGGAGTGCCCAGCAGCTTGGGACGGCGGGCTTTGAGGTTGATGAACGGCAGCCGTTCCTTCTGCAGCACCGCCAGCAGGTCATCGGGGCACGGCTGCATGTTGTGTTTCAGCAACTCCGGCTTGAAATCAAACAGCTCGTGCTGTGGCGGCGAACCGGCCATGTGCAGGTAGATCACATGCTTGGCCTTGCCCGGCAGCGGCGGGCTGTGCGGATGGCGGGGGTCGGCGGTGGCTGCGGTGGCTGCGGTGTTGGCTGCGGTGTTGAGTCCGCCGAGGGCCAGGGCTCCGAGTCCGACGTTTGAGTCGCGGAGGAAGTGGCGGCGGGTGATGGTCTGCAGGTAGTGCTGGCGTGGGTCCATGGGGATGTCACGTGGTGAGTGGTGGATGGAATGATCGGCAGTTGGTCGGTTGGTGCTAGGGTCGCGTGAGTGCCTGGTCGAGGTTCAGCAGGACATTGGCGACGACGGTCCAGGCGGCCATGTTCGCGATATCGCCATCAGAGGAAGGGGGCCCGGCGGGCAGGGTTGCGAGTTCTTTGGCCGCTGCGGTGTTCTTTCGGTAGTGAGCCAGTTCGGATTCAAACAATCCGACCAGGACCTGTTGTTGGGCGGGGCTGGGCTGTTGTCCGGTGGCCAGTTTCAATCCGAAGGAGACACGCGAGGCGGGGTTGGGTCCGCCTTCTGCGACGAGTCGTCGGCCGAGTGCCTGTGAGATTTCGACGTAGACCGGGTCATTGAGTGTCACGAAGGCCTGCAGCGGGGTGTTGGTACGGATCCGTCGTGGCATGCAGATTTCTCGACTGGGCGCGTCGAAGGTGGCCATCGACGGGTACGGCACGGTACGGCGCCAGAAGGTATAGAGTCCGCGTCGGTGTTTCTGGGACCCGGGGCTGGTGGGCCATTTCCGCTGTCCGTTGAAGGCGGCCTGCCAGAGTCCCGGTGGCTGGAACGGGTAGACGCTGGCTCCGCCCATCCGGCGATCGAGCAGGCCGGCGATCGAGAGTGCCTGGTCGCGGATCGTCTCGGCCTCGAGCCGAAACCGTGCTCCTCGTCCGAGCCAGAGGTTGGTGGGATCGGCCGCCAGCATCGGGGGGGTGACGCGAGCCGATTGTCGGTAGGTGTGGGAGGTGACGATGGTCCGCAGCAGGGACTTGACGTTCCAGTCGGAGGCCGTGAACTCGGTGGCGAGCCAATCGAGCAGCAGCGGGTGCGTGGGCGGGTTGCCCTGTGTCCCAAAGTCCTCCTCGGTCGCCACCAGCCCTCGCCCGAACAGGTGGCTCCAGAAGCGGTTGACCGCCACTCGTGCTGTCAGCGGGTTCTGGTCGTTGGTGATCCAGTTGGCGACTCCCAGGCGGGTCCTGGGCAGTTGTTTCCCGGCGGGGTGGAATCCGGAGGGAAATTCGGGCGTGACCTTCTGGCCCTTTTGCAGGAAGCTGCCGCGGATCATCACAAACGTGTCGCGACGTTTTCCCTCGGGCAGGTCCTGCATCACGGGCAGGGTGGGGAACTTGGGCCGGGTTTTCTTGAGCATCGCGATCGTGTCGGCCAGTCGGGCGGCCTGTTGGGCCAGTGGGCCGGGGCGGCTGGTGTTGTGCTGGTGCTGGGCGGTCGGCTTGGCCATGAGCGTGGTTTCCCAGACAGTCTTCCGCTTGGCATCGAGCAACCGGATGACCAGGCCGACCTGTCGCGAGAACAGCCCGCCATCGGTGCGGTTGTGGATGTGGACTCGGGAGACCGCCAGTTGGGCCCCCAGGTCGACTTCCCACCAGGGGCTGGCCTCCCCGTCGGTATGCGTGGTCGATTTGGCCTTGAAGTAGTCGCCGTCGGTGTTGCCATCGACTGCCAGGCCGGCTGGTCCGTCGAAGGCGGTGCTGGACTGTTTGGCTTTTTTCTTCAAGGCGACGTTGACCGGTTTCTCGGGGTTCTTGCTGTCAAAGGCAAACACCTGCACCTCGGCCAGCGACAGGTGCTGTTTGGCGCCCTTCTTGCCGGGCAGTTCGATGCGGATGAAGCGACCGGTGACCGGCCGCGCGTCGGCGGCGTTCTTTTCGGCGGCAACGCGGGGCACGAGTGCCTTGCGTTGGCCCTCGAGGGCCACGATGCGGGCGTCGAGGTCTGCCACGTCGCGGACCATCTGCGGCGTGGGGGCTTCGATCACCGGGGCCTCGTCGCCCCGGTCGGAGTCGGCCGACTGGTTGAACATGTCGTAGAGTCGGTAGTACTCGAGCTGGGTGATCGGGTCGTACTTGTGGTCGTGACATTTTGCACAACCGATGGTGAGCCCCATCCAGACCTGCAGCGTGGTGTCGACGCGATCCTTGACGGCCGCCACGCGGAACTCCTCGTCGTCGGTCCCGCCCTCGGTGTTGGTCATCGTATTTCGGTGAAACGCGGTGGCGATTTTCTGTTCGAGTGTTGCGTCGGCCAGCAGGTCACCGGCCAGTTGCTCGGTGGTGAATTGGTCGAAGGGCTGGTTGGAGTTGAAGGCGTCGATGACCCAGGTCCGGAATCTCCAGGCGTTGGGTCTCAATGGGTCCGAGCCGTAGCCTCGCGAATCGGCATAGCGGGCCAGGTCGAGCCAGACTCGGGCCCAGCGTTCTCCGTAGGCCGGATCGGCCAGGAAGCGGTCGACCAGTCGGTTCCAGGCACCGGGAGCCTGGTCGGCGAGGAACCCGGCGATTTCGTCGCTGGTGGCCGGCAGTCCCCTGAGGTCCAGGCTCAGCCGGCGAATCAGCGTTTCGCGGTCGGCCCGGGGTGAGGGTTGCAGGCCCCTGGTCTTCAGGGTGGCCTGGATGAATCGATCGACGGAGTTCTTGGAGGTCCAGCCGGCGTGTGCGGCGGGAATGCCGGGACGCCGAGGCGGGATGAAGGACCAATGGCGTGAGTAGGGAGCTCCCTGTTGGACCCAGCGAGAGAGGGTGTCGATCTGCTGGGCCGAGAGAGCGGGTCCGTGGTCGGCGGGAGGCATCCGCAGATCGGGGTCGGCGCTGGTGATGCGGGCGATCAGCGAGCTGCTGGTCGTCTTGCCCGGCACAATCGCCGTGCGGCCGCTCTCGAGTTTGCTGGTGCTGGAGGTGCGGAGATCGAGGCGGAGGCCGGCCTGGCGGTTGCCCGTGTCGCGGCCGTGGCACTTGAGGCAGTGAAGCGAGAGCAGCGAGCGGATCTCGCGGTTGAAGTCGACCGGCGGGTCGGCTGCGGTGGCCGTGGTGGCAGTGGTGGCTGTGGTGGCTGCGGTGGTGAGCAGTCCGAGTACGAGCAGGCGGTGGAGGTTGGGCATGTGCGGGGTGTGCCTGGAGAGCTGGTTCATGTCGAGTGGGCCGGGGGGGGGGTCAGGCGATGATGTCGTGGATGACGTGTCCGTGGACATCGGTCAGTCGTCGATCGATGCCGTTGTGTCGGACGGTGAGCAGTTCGTGGTCGATTCCGAGCAGGTGCAGGATTGTGGCATGGACATCGTAAACGTGAGTGGGTTTGTCTCGTTCGGCGGGCTTGTAGCCCCACTGGTCGCTGGGTCCGTAGGTAGTGCCGCCCTTGATGCCGCCTCCGGCCAACCAGTTGGTAAAGACATAGGGGTTGTGATCGCGGCCCTTGGTGCCCTGTGTCGAGGGCATGCGTCCGAACTCGGTGGTCCAGAGGATGATGGTATCTTCGAGCAGTCCTCGTTGTTTCAGGTCCGCGATCAGTCCCGCGGTCCCGACGGCCATCCCTTCGGCCAGCGGCCCGTGGTCTCGAGCAATGTCCTCGTGCGAGTCCCAGTTGCGACGGGGAAACCCGTTGTCGCAGCCGGACCAGATCTGCACGAACCTGACACCTCGTTCCAGCAGCCTGCGGGCGACCAGGCACTTGCGGCCGAAGTAGGTGATTTCTTCGGGGACGTTGATCTGGGCCGGGAAGCCGGTGCGAGGGGAATCGAGACCATAGAGCTTGAGGACGTGCTTGGGTTCGCCGCTGATGTCGAGAGCTTCGGGGGCGGAGAGCTGGAGTTGTGCTGCGAGTTCGTAGCTGCGGATGCGTGCTTCGAGTCGTGAATCGCCCTGACCGGGTTGCTGGTGTTTGCGATTGAGGGTCTTGAGCAGTTCGAGTCCTTCGCGGTCTCCCTGGGGCGTGACGAAGCTGTCCGGGTCGGCTTTGAGGTCGGCGATCGGGTTGCGGAGCCCGGGTCGAATGATGGTGCCCTGGTAGCGAGCCGGCAGGAAGGCGGTGTCCCAGTTCTTGGGACCATTGGAGGCGAACCCACGGTGATCGGGCAGCACGACAAAGCTGGGCAGGTTTTCGGTCTCGGCACCCAGTGCGTAGCTGACCCAGGCCCCTGCCCCGGGGAACCCGGGTCGCTGGAAGCCGGTGGCCTGCAGCAGAGTGGCCTGGCTGTGGACTCCGGTCTTGCCCACCATCGAATGGATGAAGGCCAATTCATCGGCGCAGCGGCCCAGTGCTCGGACGGGGTGGCTGAGCATCTTGCCGCATTCGCCGTAGGGCCGGAACGAGAAGGGAGATCTCATCCAGGGCCCCAGCCCGTTCTGAAACGCCTCGACCGGCTCGCCGAAGT
>Ga0310124_10002685_pt1 | contig 12175 bp, 3 predicted proteins | sample CB11b_AW_Bot5_MG_FD_203507 | JGI IMG/M metagenome (GOLD analysis project Ga0310124, IMG submission 203507) | Marine microbial communities from Western Arctic Ocean, Canada - CB11b_AW_Bot5 | ecosystem: Environmental > Aquatic > Marine > Oceanic | place: Canada: Western Arctic Ocean | collected...
AATTAATATAGAAAGAATATTTTTAAGATAAAATTTAAAAAAAACTTGTCTAGTTTTAATAATTTTAGAATTTTATTGGAATTTATTTAGAAAATAATTAGAATATTTAAAAAAATTGTTTAGTTTTATAAAAGAAAATATCTTAATATTATTGTAGAATGGATTTAGAAAATCATTTCAAGGTAGATATTGCCGAAAATTATAAAATTTTTAAATTTTTGGATAATAACCGAAAACCTAATGAAAAAATATTAGGCAAACTGCAAAAAAGTATACAAGAGAATGGTATTCAGATTCCTATTGTTTTAAATAATGATAATCAAATTATTGATGGTCAACATAGATTTTGGGCTTTAAAAAATTTAGGTTATAAGGTTCCTTATATTATAAGTAAGACTTGGAAAGAAGATAAACACACTATAGAAATAAACAATACGGGCTCAAAATGGAATGCTATGGATTTTGCTAACTATGCATCTGAAAGCGGAAATCAAGATGTCGTTGAAGCAATTAAGGTTGCTATACGCTGGGAAAAAGAAACTGCTAAAAGACTCCGGCCTACTACGTCTCTTGAAATTCTAATGGAAGGTAGGTCTCATGTAGGTCTGTTAGGTAAATTAAAGAAACTAACATATAAATTAGATCGAGACAGAGGTATGCAAGTCTATGATTCTTTAAATGAAATGAGCAAGCATAAAATGAAAGCTACCCCCTACTCTTCTAGAATTGCTAGATCAATCAAAATAATGAATTATGATTTAGATGATCTAGATGAAGAAGTAATTGAAGTTATGTGTGCTGATAATTACATTCAAAACTTTAATAAAGAGAATGATCAGCTTGAATATCTAAAAGATATTTATGAAGAAGCTAGACAAAAATTAAAAAGATAATGATAAATAATTCTTTAAAACATCTTTTTGTAGCTCTCCTATTTTCATCGGGTCTTTTAGCCCAGCAGAACACAGCAGAGCAGGTACAAGTAGGACCATCTATTTTAGGTGAAGCTTCAGGAGATTATTTTGGAGAAAATACAGCTATAAACGGAAACGGAACAATAGTTGCTGGTTTTGCCCCTCTTAATTCAAGCAACAGAGGTCACGTTAGAGTTTTTAAACACACACCAACGGGACAAACTTCTTGGACACAAATGGGTAGTGATATTGATGGTGAAGCAACCGGTGATAATGGTACTATTGAAAATGGCTCTAATAACATTGCTCTTGATTATGCTGGAAATATTTTAGCTTTTGGTTCAGTAAATAACGATGGCGGTGGTTCTAATGCAGGTAATGTTAGGGTTTTTAAATTTACAAATAACTCATGGGTTCAAATGGGTTCTGATATTAACGGTGAAGCTGCTAATGATAATTTTGGTCTTTCAGTAGACTTAAGTGATGATGGTTTAACCTTAGTTGTTGGTGCCGATCTACACGATTCTACTAATAATAGTAATACAGGAGCTATTTATGTTTTTGAGTATAGCAATGCAAATGGTTGGGTTGAAAAAGGTGATCTTATACATGGGGAAGAAACTGGTAATTATTATTTTGGTAATTCTGTTTCTATAAACCGTAGTGGTACAATAGTTGCGGGCTCATCAATATCAGCAGAGAGTAGTAAAGGAGATGTAAAAATCTTCCAGTATACGCCAACAGGGTCAACTTCCTGGACTCAAATGGGATCAGATATTGTTGGTGAAACAGCTAGTGATAACTCAGGGCAAAGTATTTCTCTTGATGGAAGTGGTAATAGAATTGCTATAGGAGCTGTTAATAATGATGGTGGTGGAAGTAATTCAGGACATGTTCGTGTTTATCAATATACACCTTCAGGAACAACCTCCTGGACTCAGGTGGGTGCTGATATAGATGGGGAATCTGCCAGTGACTATTTTGGAGATGCTGTTTCTTTAAGTTCCGATGGTATAACATTAGCTGTTGGAGCAAGAACTAATGAAGGAGGAGGATCTTCTCGTGGAAGTATTAGAGTTTATAAACATACTCCAACACAAACAGTATCATGGACTCAATTTGGTTTTGATATTGATGGTAGTGCGAATAGTGACTACTTTGGAGAATCTGTTAGTTTGAGTAAAGATGGAACAAGATTGGTTGGTGGAGCCTGCTTAGCAAATGATGGTCCAGGTTCAGACGCAGGTTTAATTAAAATATATGATTTTATTCCAGATGTTGATATTTTTCCTGAATCAAGTCGTTATATCGAAGATTCTAATAATTATGAATATGGTGGGGCTATAATACCAAGTACTGGGCAAGTTACATTTACAGCTATTTTTTCTGAACCCATGATCAGTGCACCAACATTTACAATTTCTGCTACTGATGGTGGATATTATGTTGTTAGCGCAACAATGACAGAAATAACAAGTTTAACTTTTGATGACTTTGCTAGAAGTGGTGTTGCTAGCTATGTTACCACAGATAGTTCAAGTATGACTTTTTGGACTTATCAAGTAAATGGACAAACTCTAAATTACAGTACTGCTTTTGCCTACAAGTCCGTTTGGGTTTATACCCTTGATATGGATAATTGGTCTGGTTCAGCCAGTGGAACTTTTACCGCAAAAGTTTCTGCTACTGATTTTGGTGGATATAGTATTTCCGCTACTGATAGTTATACTTTTTTTGAAAACATAATGATTGATACTACTACACCTACAGTTATACTTAGTGATAGTCTTAAACAAGAAAAAAATCTAGATATAGGGTGGGATTCAAACACAAGTACAGGAGGTGATGGTGCTTGGCAAGAATTTACACCAACTAAAGACGGTTATGTTTATTCAATTCTTTTAAGACAAAAAAGTCCTACAAATTATGGTTATGGTTTTGATAGATCAAAAAATGTACCCTCTCGAGATTTTGGCTTCGAAATGAAAATATATAGTGGTGTTACTGGAAACAATGGAAGCTCTTTAAGTGGGGGAACTTTACTGGGTACAACAAAAGGTTCTATCCCAAGAAAACAAACAAGCGCAGGTGGTGTAGCTTATATATTTGACACTCCTGTTTCAGTGGCTGGTGGAACTAAATACTGGTTTCAGATTAGAGCATTAGATTCTTCTATTAGTACTTCTTCTAATACTTATACGGCAAATCCAGACACTTACGCTAACAATGCAGGGTTGATTGGAGGAAGTTCTAAAGACTTAGCTTTCCAACTTTGGATGAAAAGTACTCTTGCAAGAAATATTGGGCTTTCTTCTACAGTAACAGTTGTAGCGAATTTTAGCAAATCAATGGCAGATTCTCCGACAATAACCTTTGGAAATGGAGTAACTAATGCCGTTATGACGGCAAGCAGTTCAATGACTTGGAAATATGTTTTAGATATGACCAGCTGGCAAGGGTCTGGATCATCGGCTACGGTTACCGTTACTGGTAAAGATTATTTTGGAAAGACCTATGTAGGTACTGAAAGTATAACATTTAATATTGATACTACAACTCCTACTGTTACCCTTACAGATACAGATGCTGACAACCGCCTGGGAATTTCAGATACAGTAACCTTTACAGCTACTTTTTCTGAGTCTATGTTAGATTCTCCTACAATTACAATAGGCGATGGTGTCGTTAATAAAACAATGACCGTTTCTAACTCAAATTCTAGTGTGGTTTCCACAGTTTGGATTTATGGCCTTGTTATGTCTACCTGGTCTGGAACAGATAGTGACACCTTTAAGGTCACAGTTGCTGGAAAAGATCTTGCCGATAACCCTTATTCAGGTTTAGATAGTATTACTATATCGATAGATACTGCTACCCCAACAGTCACACTGACAGACACTGATGCTGATAATATTATTGGGTCTAGTGGAAGTGTAACTATAACGGCTACATTTTCAGAAGCTATGGCTGTTTCTCCGACAATAACAATTGGTAACGGCATAACAAATCTAGCTATGACTGCCACAAGTTCTTCAGCAGTTTGGATTTATTACTTAAATGCAAATAATTATCAAGGTACAGGAACAACAGCTAGCGCTACTGTTGCAGGAACAGACATTAATGGAAATGCTTACTCTGGATTAGAAAGTATAACATTCACTTTTGACGAAACTATACCTCAAGTAAGCGCAACAGGTATTTATGCTGATAACCTAACCGTTAGTTTAACATTTAGTGAAGCTGTATTTACAAATCTAAATAATGGTCAAGGATCTGACACACTTAATACAAGTGATTTTCAAATTTCACTATCTGGTAACTCAAGTGCAACTTTGGGATCTAGTTCTCCAACTTCAGTAAGTAGAATTTCAGGCACTAATATATATTCACTAACAGTTTCAATTACAGGACCAGCCTCTGGACAAGAAACTCTAACAATAACAATTCCTAATAATTCAATTTATGATATTGCTGGAAACACGTCAACTACTATAGTTCAAATTTCATTAAAAAATAACCTTTTAATTTACTATGATTTTTCAGATCCAAATTCTTATAATGGACAAACGACTACTGCAAACAATAATACTGTAGAAGATTTAAGTGGAAATAATTATGATGGTATTATCAAAGGGACAAATAGAGTTTATTATGATTCTTATGAGGATGCCATGTATTTTACTGGTAATGAAGAGGAAGAAAAAGGTATAGCAATAAAAACATTAAACTATGTTAATAATGATTCTGATCAACTTAATGAATTAAGTATTGTTGCTCGAATAAAATTAAAATCTGGAGAATTAAATAGAGGTAGAGATTCTAGAATTATTTTAACGATGGATAGATCTGAAAATTTTAGATTTTCAATAGGATCTGATTATATTGAAGCAGCAAAAGGTAAACCTGCTTTTCATTTTACTGTTAATGGAACAACATTTGACACTTATGCTGTAAGCCAGACAACTGATTTAAGAGATGATCAGTGGCATACTGTAGGAGTTACATTTAAAGCTAATGTAGCTGGGGGACTAAAATATTATGTAGATGGAGTATTAGTTTATCAACATTCTGGAACTTTTGGTCCTATTGGAAACCAGAATGGAGGCCCTGGACCAAGATATGGTTGGGTTGGTACTGGTAGTGAATCTTCTTCAGAAGGTAATAATTCAGGCCCTAATTATCTTTTTTATGGTCATATTCAGGCTGTAAAATATTTTAATAAAGAGCTGTCGGCTAATCATCTTAATATACCTGAGACAAGTCCTCCAAATGTTATTTTATCAGATACAGAATCTGATAATCTAGTCAAGGGATCTGATACAGTTACTATAACTGCAACATTTAATGAAGCAATGAGCTCCTCTCCTACTATAAATATTACAAATCAAATTACTAATGCAACAATGAATGTTTCAAGTACTAATAACATTTGGTATTACTCTTGGAATGTAGGAAGTCAAAATTCTGGACTAGCAACAGCTACTGTTTCAGGAACTGATCTCTCAGGAAATGCTTATGCAGGTAGCGAAAGTATAACATTTACAATTGATAATACAGGGCCTAATGTAGGACTTACTTCTACTCACCCTGATCAAATCGTATCAGATATAGATACTGTTGTCATGACAGCTACATTTAATGAATCTCTAAGTTCTACTCCAACTATATTTATAACTGGGTTAATGAGTCCGACACTAACGACAGCAACCTCAACACCTACTGTATGGAGTTTTGATTGGAATGTTCCAGGAGTAGCTTCAGTCACTTCTGGAAATTATAGTATCTCTGTATCTGCAACTGATGTTGTGGGCAATCCTGCAACTATGACTAATAGTCTGACGTTTACAATTGATAATACAGTGCCTAAATTTAGCTCAGCTGAAATTAGTACTAATGAAGATGAAATAAAAATTGGTTTTACAGAAAATGTTTATTCGGCGTATTCTAATTCATCAGCCTCAGGGGCACTAAATGTTAATGATTTTGTCTATTCTATTTCTGGTGGAACAGCCACTCTATCAAGCACCACCCCTTCAAGTATTTCGATTGATTCAAATTCTTCTATAAAACTGGGCGTTCAAATAAATGGTATCCCTGATGGTAATGAAATAATAACAATTGATGCTGCTAGCTCAACAGCTATTTATGATATAGCTGGAAATAGCGTATTAGGACCTGCTGGATATCTATTAGGTCCGAATAAAGATTGGACAGCTTCTGCAGGTTCCTTTCAAGCTTTTTCTGGAAGTGCAGGAAACAAACCTTATTTAGGAGAAAATATTTTAACTTTTGCATATGCAGATAATACATATGTTTACAAATATTTTGATGTCTCTTCAGGAGTATCAAATATAAAATTAAGTGTAGATTACTTTAAAAATTATAGCGCAGATACAGGAAAGGTACTTATTAAGTATTACAATGGAAACAATGATACAGGTCAAGCCGATACCTCTGGTACACTTACGGCTAGTGCTAATGGAACTTTCCAACAAACCTGGACGATACCTACCAATGTTAGTGTTAATAAAATCAGAGTGGAACTACATCAACTTAATGAGTCTGAGTATTGGGCTGGAAACTATGGCATGAAATATAGAAACCTTAAAATTTTCGGGGTGAATGGCGGATCAGATACAGCTCAGACAAGTAATACTGTTACCCTTACAAATGTTAAACCAAAAATTACTTCCACTACTGTTGCAAGTAACAATGCTACTGTTACTATTGTCTTCAGTGAAAATGTGTCAGCTCTACAAGGCCAAAGTGCTATAGATGCAGGTGATTTTGAATTTTCAATCAGTGGAGGATCAGCAACGCTTTCTTCGACAACTCCTTCATCATTTACAGCTACTAATTCAAAAACTTATATTCTAGGGCTTCCTCTATCCACTCCTGCTAATGGCTCTGAAATATTAACTGTAAAAACTCTTTCAAATTCTATAATTGATACCTCTGAAGAACAGATTGATTTTTCTTTAGCTCAATCAAATACAGTTCAATTAAATGATAAAGCAGGCCCTGTTATTGAATCCTCTGAGCTTCAAAAAAGAAACAATTACATTGATTTAACTTTTGATGAAGGAGTCTATGCTGATACATCATCATCAACAGGCCTTTCATCACCAACACTTAGTTTAACTCAAACAAGCGGGGTTGATGTAGGATTAAAAATTATTGATATTAAAAGAATAGACATTGAAAGTTTATCAAATACAGGAAATCTGTCTGGTGGAGAAACTACAATTAGAGTCTTTTTGACTACTACAAACTCTCCAACTGGAACAGAAATTTATACAATAAGTGCTACAAATTCATCTTCAATCTATGATGCATTAGGAAATAGAATGTTGGTGAACCAAAGTAATAATAAGTTTACTTTAAATCCTCCTGTTTCCGGACCTCCATCATTAAAGCTATCAACTATTAAAGCTGCTCCAGAACGGTTAATTGTTTTACCTCCATTTCTTTCAGCTGGAAACACAATAACAAGAGATCTTTCTTCAACCCTAACTGATTATAATGTCAGAGTAGTTAGAAGTGATATTATTAGAGAAAGGGCAATGACAGCGGATCTTTCTTCTACTTTAAATATTCGTTCAAATATTAAATCATTTGAAGTTACAAAACCTGATTCACCTAAAAGTTCTATAATAACAGTTCAAGCTATAGATAGCATGGGTCAGAAATTTAATCAAGGTGGAGCAATTATTAAAATCTTCTATAAGGGTAAATATGAACTTCCAGTCACAGATAATAATGATGGAACCTACACGGCAAATTATGAACCCAAAACAACGTTTGAAATGAGAACCATAATACCAATAAGTTTTAGTATATATGGAGTTCAAGCTGCCAATAGAACTAAAGTTGAATTATATTTAGATTCAGATGGTGATGGTGTTTTTGATGAACTTGATTTATGTAGACGTACACCTTTAGGAGATGCTGTTAACAAAGAAGGATGTTCTTTAAGTCAAGTTGATTTTGACAAAGATGGTGTTTTTGATAATATGGATCTTTGCCCAAAAACACCTGAAGGTGAAGAAGTTGATAAATTTGGTTGTTCAGAATCTGAAAGAGATACTGATAGAGATGGAATCTTTGATGATAAAGATAATTGTCCTGATACACCCAACCCAAAACAAAAAGATGAAGATGATGATGGAATAGGCGATGTTTGTGATTCAGATAATCCTTTACCAGAATTAATAACATCCGAAATTAAATTTGTTCAATTACCTAAAAAAGGTGAAAAAATAGGTGTAATAGAAGCTATTGATCCTGAAGAAGAAGAATTAAAATTTAGTTTAGCCCCTTCATCAATGTTTTATGGATTAATTAATATTAGTCCAACTGGAGAGATCTTTGTCGAAAATGGAAACTTACTTGAATTTAATTCAAGATATAATGGAGCAGACCTGAAAATTATAATTGACGACGGGAAAAATAAATTAATAACCTCTATTAAAGTTATAATTGAAGATGTACCAAGACCACCACAAATATATGTAACTCTTCTCCCCGTTAAAGAAGACGCAGAACCTGGTGTTACTGTCGCTATTATTAAGGCTGAAGATCCTATGGGTGGACCAATTCTTTCATTAACTTTTGAAAATCCAACTGGACTTTTTGAATTTATCCCTGCAGTAGAGGGAATAGGTGGAATAGTAAAATTAATCGGAGAACTTGATTTTGAAGACAAAGAGAAACACGATATCATAATCAAAGCAGTAGGTGAAAAACTTACAGGAGTTTACAGTGATTTTATATATATTGAAGATATTCCTAACGCTTCATATATTGGTAGATTTTCACTTTCTGTTTTTCCAATTGAAAATCCAAATCTTGGATCTAAAGTAGATCACCGCAGGTATTTTAACCCATATAATAAAAGTGTTGGAAAATGGAAAATTAAAAAGAAAATTGCTGGAGGCGCTGATAGAGCTTTATTTGAAATAAAAACTAAAACAACAGATGAAAATTTAAATCAAAAAACACCAGAAGATGAAAATGAAGATTATCTTGCTTTTATTATTCCTCCTGATTTCAGCAATCCACATGATCATAATTTAGATAATGTATACGAAGTTGAAGTTGAATTTATAAATACTGAAGATGGAGCTATTGAAGTGCCAATCGTTGTTACTCAAACTCAAATTCAAGTTCCTGAAGGTTCTCCAATTGCAATTGAACTGCAATCAACACCTGCTCTTCCTACTGATGACATTGATCAAGATGGTGTGCCTGATATAATTGACAATAGTCCTTTAGTTCCTAATCCTGATCAAATTGATGAAGACGGAGATGGTGAAGGAGATGTTTCAGATGATTTCGACCATGATGGTGTTTGGAATCCATTTGATACTTGTGCTGATACTCCTTTAGGAGAAGTTGTTAATATGGAAGGATGTTTATTATTTTACATTCCAAGCCAGAACTTTAGTATTTCAAAAACTGAAAAGTGTGCTGGAACAAACCAAATAAATCTTGATGTAGAAGATACTTCTGTTGTTTACAATATATCCGTAACAGGAGCAGTAAACACAAATGATAGTTTTTCAAGTAAAAATTGGACTTTAGACAATTTATCAGCTGGTGATTACAATATCTGTATTACAGTTGATGGTGTGGAGCCAAGTATGTTTGAAAGATGTTTTAATGTAAATATTACAGAACCGTCACCCTTATCAGTGTTTGCTATGGCTAATGATATGGAAAACAAAGTTTCTTTCAATCTTTATGGGGGTTCACTTTATAACATCACTCACAATGGTATAACAACCCAAACTTTAAAATCAAATCACACCTTAAGCCTAAAAAGAGGAGTAAACAGAGTGACTATTACAACAGGTATTGAATGTCAAGGTATTTTTGAAGCCACTTATCTTAACTCTCACGAAGTAAAATTCTATCCTAATCCATTTAATGAATTCATCAGTATATATGTAGGTGGAGAAGATAAGGATATAAATGTTAGGGTATATTCAACAGATGGTAGGTTAATCCATACCGAAAATTGTGATTTAGATAATTTTTCAAGAACTTTAGAGTTAAACACTAGTGAATTCAAACAAGGAACCTATTATATAAAAGTAAAGGGAAATAATACGGATCAATCATTTAAAGCAATAAAATATTAATTATGAAAAAAAATATACTTCATATCTTCTTATTAATAATTGTTTTAATTCAATTTAATTGTAGCAAAGATGCTGGTCCTCAAGACCCAACGGTGCCAAATCTAATTTTTCCAAACAATAATGAAGCTTGTTTTGATGGAAACATTATAAATGATACTCAAAGTGATGTTAATTTTCAGTGGAGTTTATCAACCAATGCTATAAACTATGAAGTTGTCGTAAATAACCTAGCAAATCAAAGTACACAAGTCTTTGGAAGCTCAACTAATCAACTTGAAATAACACTTACTAATGCAGAGCCATATTCATGGTCTGTAAATGCTATAGGAGAAGATGGAAGCACTCCTGCATCTAGTGATACTTGGAAATTTTATTTAGCTGGAAAAAACGTGATTAATTATGCTCCATTCCCCCCAGAATTATTAAATCCAAGATCTGGTGGGAACCTAACACCTGTAAATGGAACGATTATTTTAAGTTGGAATTGTACAGATGTTGATAATGATCTAGATTCATTTGAAATCTATCTTGACAACTTAAATGCAACAACCTTAATTAAATCAGTTCCATATGAAACTTTAACCACTGAAGTTGAAATAAATGTTGAAAATAGAAAAGATTATTATTGGAAAATTATTGCTTATGATTCTAATGGTAATTCGAGCAGCTCAGGTGTTTATGGCTTTAGAACTAATTAAAAGCTTTCATTCTTAGTTTTTTTACTGTATATGTAGTAATTTTTTAACTATTTTTAAATCCTAATAATTAAAAAAAGCATACACATGAAGTCAAAAAAATTAAATAATTCTAAATCTAGAAGATATTTTATAAAAAAAGGCTTAGCCGCCTCATCTATTTTTATTATTCCTAGAAATGTACTTGGAGGTCCTGGATTTACAGCTCCAAGTGATCAATTAAATCTTGCTGCTATAGGATCCGGAGGAAAAGGAGCTAGTGATATTAGACTAGCTTCTGTTAAAGGAAGAGAAAAAGTTGTAGCTCTTTGTGATGTGGATTTTTCTGGAAGTCGTGCAGTAAGCAGCGTAAAAAAATTTCCTAAAGCAAAAAAATATGCTGATTATAGAATTATGCTAGATAAAGAAAAAAATATCGATGCAGTGACAATATCAACACCTGATCATGTTCACGCACCTGCTGGAGTTTTTGCAATGGAAAGAGGTAAACATGTTTATATTCAAAAACCAATGGCTCACAATATAAGAGAAACAAGAATCTTAACTGAAATGGCCCGTAAACAAAAAGTTGTGACACAAATGGGGAATCAAGGTGGCTCTAATCCATATTTGAATATGGTGCAAAAATGGATTGATGACAGATCTATAGGTGAAATTTCTGAAGTTAAAATATGGACAAATCGTCCTGTTTGGCCTCAAGGTATTAAAATGCCTAAACCAGATCCAAATCAAAAGCCCGAGGCTCTCAATTGGAATCTTTGGTTAGGTCCTGCTCCTATGAAAGCATATACACCAAATATGCACCCATTTAATTGGAGAGGATGGTGGGACTATGGAACAGGTGCTCTAGGTGATGTTGGTTGTCATTTAATTGATATTCCATTTAGAACGCTTAATTTAAAATCTCCAACTGATGCAGAATGTAGTATTGGAAGTGTTTTTACTAAAATGTGGACCCCTGATTATCATCCTGAAGGTTGCCCCCCTTCATCTTTAATTACAATAAACTTTAAAGCTACTAATAAAAGTAAATCTCCAATTAAAATGACATGGAGTGATGGAGGAATTAGACCGCCACACCCTGATATAATTCCAGCTAATAGTGATATTGGTGGGACAAATAGCGAAAATGGTGTTTTATTCATTGGAGATAAAGGAATAATCTCAACTAACATTAATGACAGTTCTCCATTAATGCCAAAATTATATCTCTATAATGGAACAACAGAATTTGGTCCTGAAACTCAGAGAGGACCATTATTTCCAGAACCAGAGTATGGTCATCAACATAAATGGGTAGATGCTTGTAAAGCTGGTTTTGACAGCAAAGAACATAGAAGTCTAACTTGCTCTTTTGACTATGCTGGACCTATGACTGAAACAGTTCTAATGGGAAATCTTGCTATTAGAAGCTTTATGCTTA
>Ga0310124_10002688_pt1 | contig 12163 bp, 8 predicted proteins | sample CB11b_AW_Bot5_MG_FD_203507 | JGI IMG/M metagenome (GOLD analysis project Ga0310124, IMG submission 203507) | Marine microbial communities from Western Arctic Ocean, Canada - CB11b_AW_Bot5 | ecosystem: Environmental > Aquatic > Marine > Oceanic | place: Canada: Western Arctic Ocean | collected...
CCCTCGATCACCAGCCCGGCCGCGGCACTGATAACCCCGGGCAAATCACTCCAGTCGGCATCAGGTGGCATGAATCCGCGCTGACGCAGGTTGCGTTGCAGCATCGCCAGACCTACCTGATAAACGGCGTTGAGAATGGACTCGTCGGCGGACAACTCGATCCCCAGGGCCTCTGCCATTTCCAACAGACGAGCTCGAAGAACCTGCCGCGAATCACTGACATTGGTCGCTTTGATGGCTACCGGCAAAGCCAGTACAGGCGCATCCCCACCCAATTGCTGTTGGGCCTTGATAGCTATAAAGGCCGGTCCTTCGAGAAACGGCGTCACACGGTCGTTCATCAACAGCACGTTACCTTCTGGAAAAATCGTCAAAGCGTACTTACCAGACTCAAGGATTGCGATCGCCTGCTTGAGGGAATGCCTGTCACTCCCATCGCGATCCACAGAAAATGCACCCATGCGTTGCATCACCCAAGCATGCAGAGCATTGCGTTCGAAAACATCGGAGGCTGCCATAAAAAAAGATCGTATACGAACCTGGCGCAACACCTCGATCATGATCTGCGGATCACTGTGGGTTGAATGGTTGGGCAACAACAACAACCGCTTTCCACGTATTTCTCGCAACACCTCTGGGTTGACCACCGAAACCGATTCGATGCGATGCTGGTCGCTGGGCAGAAACCGGGTCCGATTGACCCAACGGCCCAAGCGTTGAACAAGCCAGTTGGGTTGGGGCGGATAATACTGATAGGGACGATCTGCAAAATCCAGCATTGCTACGCTCTAAAAATTTCAGGATGCCCGGTGAGATCCATTCCGAGAATTTTCTTTTGTATCAGCGCGCTTTGCAACGGCGCACATCAGTTCACGATATCTTGTCAGAATCAATTCCAAGTACGCTGACTGATCCTCATTCCAATACTTATCAGAAAATACTTCCACTTCATGAAACCCTTTGAAACCAGCCGAATTCATCATGATCTGAATTGCCGGAAGATCAATACAACCATCTCCCATCAATCCTCGATCACCCTGGATTTTCTGCGTATCAGCACGCCAGTCGTTGATGTGATAGGCAAATAAAAACCCTTGTCTTCCGGCGGCATGAATTTCTTCTTCCAAGTCAGGATCGAACCAGACATGGTAGACGTCAATGGCCATTCCAACGAGCGGATGTTTTAGCAACTCACACACTTCGCGTGCCTCGCTGAGTCGATGGATGCAGGACCATTGGGCAGCATACATCGGATGCATCGGCTCCACGGCCAGTTTGACACCACAGGCTTCGGCATGTGGAATCAATGCCTCGATAGATTCAGCGACTTGTTTGCGGGCCTCAGCGAACGGCATCCCGGGAACCGCCCCCACGACCAAGACCAACATCTCGGCCGTCAATGCGGCCGCTTCATCAATACATTGCCGATTTTCATCGATGGCCTTTGCCCGTTGAGCGCGCTCCCAGGCCGGAAAAAACCCTCCCCGCGCCAGCGATACCACCTGCAAACCGGAACTGCCAAGCAGACGTGCAGCCTGGTCAAGACCAATACCTCCTTCGTCCGGATTGATAACGTTTCGCCACACTGATAGGGCAGGAATACCCGACTGTGAGTAATGTTCCACACATTCGGCCAACGACCATGGACGGTTCGTCATGGTGTGGATGGAAAGGTGAGAAAGATCGTTGCAGATCAATGGATCAAACTTCCTCGCAAACAAGCTGAGTAAAACGGGCCGCCCACGTTATCCTGACGAATTACTCTTCTCAAAGTCCTGCATTTGCCATGACGCTAACCATTTGCTACTCGATTAGCCCAACTGATCGACAGCACTCGCCTGAATGGCCGTCCGTCGCGAGACACCCGCATGTTGCAGGAACGGTTTTCGTTCTGCGTTCATGGTACACCTGTTGTCGAAATCATATATTGTTGAGCATTTCACATGCGAGTTGCCTCTCCGCCAACATTATAGAAATCTCAAAGCCAACCCACATTTATTTTTATCAACCATTCTCTATAAGTCGCCTCAGTTTTGGTTAAGCCAAGATTTCCTTAACGATTCGTGGCTTGAATGTATCCGTCAGCTTTTCTTTGAAACCATTTTTCTCGAAAAACAACTTTTCATAGTCCAGACCAAGTAAATGCAGAATCGTTGCATGCCAGTCTGCAATGCTCACTGGATTATCTTGTGCTGCATAGCCGACTTCATCGGTTGTGCCATAGCTAACACCTGGTTGGATGCCACCGCCTGCCATCCATAGTGTGAAACCACGAGGTCCATGATCTCGACCCGCTGAGCTGTAATTCTTCTTGTCCTTCATCTGCGCGATTGGAAGACGTCCAAATTCACCACCCCAAACAACCAGGACTTCATCGAGCAAGCCTCGATCTTTGAGATCTTCCAGCAGGGCTGCCACCGGTTGATCGGTTCTACCGGCAGCGCCACGGAGACTTTTCTCCAGGTTGCTATGACTATCCCACGGTTGCCCGTTCATGAATATTTGGACATATCGGACGCCACGTTCAACCATCCGGCGAGCCATCAGTGTTCGCCGTGCGTAAGAATCCGTAGATTCTTTTCCTACCCCGTACTTATCCAATGTTCCTTGAGTCTCTTGACCGATGTCGAGTACATCAGTTGCTTCGAGTTGCATGCGCGCTGCCAATTCATAGCTCTTAATTCGTGCATCCAGCTGCAATTGATTGGGACGTTGCTTCTGATGTAAGGTGTCGATCTTTTTCAACAACTCACGTTGCAGTTGTGTAATGCCGATCGGATCTTCGACTTCCGCATTGAGGTTCAAAATCGGAGCACCCTGAGATCGCACCCGCGTGCCTTGGTAAATCGGAGGCAGGAATCCGTTTTGCCAGTTCTGAACAGTATTAATTGGAAGTCCTTTTGGATCATCCAGCACGATGTACGCTGGCAAATTTTGATTCACACTCCCCAATCCATAACTGACCCAGGCACCGATTGCGGGGCGTCCTGGCAATAGCCGACCCGATTGAATTTTGAATAACGCTGGTTCATGGTTCGGATGGTTGTTGAACATCGATTTAATGAATGACACGTTATCAACAACACGAGCCAGGTGCGGCAACGCGTCGCTAACCCACGCACCGCTCTCGCCGTGTTGTTTGAACTTGAATGGACTGCGCAACAGCCCCCCAGCCTGTTCCGGCGAACTGATATCCTCAGCAATTTGGTTGAAGTAATCCTCGCCATGATGCTTGTCGAGCATTTCCTTCGGTTCAAACAAGTCCATTTGACTGGGACCACCATTCATAAACAGCTGGATAATTGCTTTTGCTTTGGCAGGGTGATGCGATTCCCGTGGATGGGTATCAAAACCACGGCGAGGTGCGCCAGATGCGGGCAGCAACTGTTCTGCAAGCGGGATTTTTTCCTCCGCTCGTAACTCCTGACAGGCCAAGTCAGCTAACGCCGCACCGCTAATGCCGTAAGCGGCTCTTTGCAAGAAACAGCGGCGACTCGCTACATCATGGTTTTCGTTCGACAAGTGATTCACGATTTCACCTAAACAGCGATTGTCCTAGATCTTGTCAGTCAACGTAAAGGAAGCTGGCTGAGTTAAGCATTGTGTGACAATAGGTTGCCAACGCTTTAAGCTCAACATTAAATTCCTGCTGCTTCTCTTCGGATAATGTGGTTTGATGGTCTCGCCATACGGCTTCGAGCTGGTCGAAAGAGTTCAACGCCACTGTACGTTCTTCCTCCGTTGGCAAACGACCTGTGACGGTTATGAATACACGTCTTACCCGTTCAGCACGATCTTCCGAATAGGATCGAACGGCTTCAGCGAATGACTGTGATAAGTCACGAACCATGGTACTGTTGAGCAAGTACAGTGCTTGTTGGGCGACGATACTGACAGCTCGATCTTGACAGGCGGGATTCATTTGCGGCAAGTCAAATGTCTCGAGAAAGGACGGCATTTCTTTGCGACGCTGACGCAGATAAATACTACGGCGATAGGCTCCGTCAACTGCCACAGCAGTCACAAGTCCATCCTTACGGACATTCACTTCGTCGGGTGTTCCAAATTGGCGACGTTCAAACATACCTGAAACGAAAATAATTGAATCTCGCACTTCTTCTGCTGTTAACCGCCGCAATTGCATACGACCAACCAACTCGTTTTCGGGGTCCTGTTCCAGATGTTGGCCCGACACCTTCGATGTCTGCCGATAGGCTCGTGAAGTTACAATCTCACGGTGTAAGCCTTTGAGGCTCCAACCTGAGTCGACGAATTGATTTGCCAAATAATCTAGCAACTCTGGATGAGTAGGTAATGTTCCGAGTTTTCCGAAATTATCGATACTCGACACAATTCCACGCCCGAAGTGATGATGCCAGATTCGATTAACCATAACACGTGCCGTCAGCGGATGATCTGACTGAGTCAACCAGTGGGCCAATGCAAGTCGCCGACCGGTTCCCTGCGCACCCTGCGGGAGCTCGGTTGGCACAAATGGAGTCTGACCGTCAGTGAGCACACTTGGCACTCCGGGGCCAACCAGTCGTCCCGATTGACGGTGATCACCACGTCTATAGATGTACGTGGGTGACGGACGACCACGATCCCACAAAGCACGAATGGTCGGTATCTCTTGCCGTTGTGCGTTGAAGCTTGCGACAGCGGCGTCGACTTCCTTTTTCGTCGCAGCGTATTGTTTATCTTTTTCAACGTCCTTGTCGGTGAGTGTCACTGATTCGGAAAACTTCTCAACTAAATATTCTTGAACTTTGTTACGTTTGCCGACCTCAAGATTCAAAGCGGCCTTAACGTCTTCGCGAATCGGTTCAGGAAGTGCTGCGATCGTTTCATCAAATCGTTTTTGTTTTAGTTTGGCGAGGAGGACTTTCAGCGGAGCTTCTGCTTCTTTGACTTTGCCATCGATCATCCTGTTGTTTGCCGTAACTTGCTCATGCAGCTCAGGTGTGGCAATCTCCAACATGCGATTTGGCATAACTCCGTCGGTTTGGCTAGAAACAGCGGTCGGCTTCAACCAATCGTATTGATCGTACGCACCTTGGAAAATCGCGAGCAGGCGGTAGTAGTCTCGGTGTGGAATCGGGTCATATTTGTGTGAGTGGCATCGCGCACACTTGAGCGTCATCGCCAAAACCGTCGAACCAAAGATATCGATTTCATCTGCAATTACCTCCATACGTTCTGCAACTGAATTCACAACATCAGAACCTGTACCGTCGGGAGCCATGCGGAGAAACCCTGTTGCAATAAGGTTGTCGACCACTTCGTTAGTAATCATATCCGGATTTGAAAAGTCAGCCAGTTCATCACCGGCAATCTGTTCAATCAAGAACTGCGAATAGGGTTTATCCTGGTTGAATGCCTGAATGACATAGTCTCGATAGCGCCATGCTGATGGACGAATCGGATCGGAACTTCGTTTACCTTCTGAGTCCGCATATCCTGATGCGTCGAGCCACATGCGAGCCCATTTTTCGCCATAGGCGGGTGAAGCCAGTAGCTTTTCGACCCGTTGTTCATAGGCCAGCGGATCCGAGTTTGAAACGAACTGCTCAACTTCCTCTGAAGTCGGAGGTAATCCAGTTAGGTCCAAGTAGACACGACGAAGTAAAGTTGTCGACTCTGCCTCGGGTGAGAATTCCATGCCGTTTTCGTGCAGTCTAGCAAGCAGGAATAAGTCGATTGCTGTGCGCGCTTCGTCCGCGTTCTCAAGTTGCGGTGGGATAACCGACTGTCGTGGTCGAAATGCCCAATGTTGGCGATCTTCATCTGTGATCAGTGGATCCGGCTCGAATGTCGCCACATCCGGCTTGAGATCAATTTCAGGTCCGCCTTTGGAAATCCATTGTGAAAGTTGTTCGATTTCAGCGGACGTGATGACTTTGACTCCGGAAGGAAGTAGCTTGTCGCGCGGCGGCATCTCTTGGGCATGAATCCGTCTGAGGATCAGACTGTCTTCTGGTTTACCAAGAATAACTGCGGGTCCTGACTTGCCACCTTTCAGCATTGACTCTTTGGTGCGGAGGTCCAATCCACCTTCTTGACGAGCAGCTCCATGACATACTGCGCAGCGCAATAACATGATCGGCTTGATCACGTGTTGATTGACTTCCGACACAGCGATCAACGCCTGAGGATCCGTTCCATCAGCAAACGGCGATCCAGCGGCAATCCAACTTGCGATTTTGTGTATTTCGTCGGAAGTGAGTGGTTTACCTTCATCTTCCGGGGGCATTTGTTTGTCATGTACCATGTGATAGAGATAACTATCATCGAGATTACCCGGAATCACAACATGACCGGATGCACCTCCCTTGAACAAACCAGCTGAGTCAGATAGATCCAATTCACCTTTATGGCTTGACGCATTGTGGCAACGTACACAGTGTTGCTTGAACAGCGGCAACACGTCTTTCTCGTACGTCACCCTAACATCATCAGCCAAGCCCATAATAGGTGAATACGTAAATGCTAGAACGAGAGCTAACAGAATTTGTGGGATCATATAGCAATCTTAATACTTGGTTGGGCCTGTATCTCCGTTCTTTAATTTTACACGAATCAAAACTGTGATTCTGTGCCAGTCTGCCATCGTTCATGATCGCAGGGTGCTTCTTTCACCTCGACACACGTGCACAAATCAATATTGCAATTCTGCCCGTTTGTCCGGCAAAGCGGAATAGCAAAAGCGGACCGCACATTTCACGGTCTCATCTGCAGGTATCCGGCGGGGAGCCCACAAACCGAAGACCGATCCGAGAATAACCTGCCTCTGCCAACACCTCTTTTTTTCAGTGGTGACAAAACTTTGCCGCTTTGCCCCAGCCAAGTGCCTACGGTTCCCGATAACGAAGACGCAATTCCAGCTTTTCTACCAACAAAGGACGCGCGGACACATCACGCCCCATCACCCGTACTCCCACGAGATTTTCTCCCAAAGCACACATGTCAGCAGCCACCGGAAATACCAGCCAACCTGCACGAACTTCTGGTGTCGGTAATAACAGGTTGTTCACGCGCACTTCAACCTGATTTTCAATTCCCTGTTGGGGAGGTGAATTGTACAGAAAGTTTTCATTGGACTTTCCCTCACGCTCAGGAATGAACCAATCACGAATCACGGCCCGTTTGATTTGGCCATTTCCTACTACAGACGGTTGATCGTAACGGGGAAAGTTCTGGTAAGTTCCCAAATTAGAATCATGTAACAGCAACCACATTTCGAGAGACTCTACCCTGTCAGCGTGGGCCTGCAAATCGTCGCCAATGCGAAGCGCGAGCAAGACGTCCGCCTTGCCCAGGTTATCCAATGGAACCGGTAGAGGCGAAAGCAGATTGGTGTTGGCAAATCCTGCGCGAGGCGTGGACCAATCTTCCGGGTTAGGATGGACAATCGTACCGTGACCGCCACCGTGTCTTTGCACAACAAAAGTTTTTGCCAAACGCTCCCAACGATCGGGGTCGCTGATGTCTCGATAAAATTGGCGGTGCATTTCCCACCACGGCTCGTCCTCTCCCCTGGGACCGTAGGCAAAATTAAACGTCTGCAGCCCATCCGCTCCCTGTTGCCGCCAATTAGAAACAACGCCCCGGAACACCTCGATCTCAGGTGTACAATAACCGTCAGAGGAATGGTGGTCGTCCAGGGCAGGAAACAGCCGAATCGTTTTGCCCGCCGTGATCTGTCGGAAGGCAGCAACCTCTACCTCCAGCGAACGACATCCCAGCACCAAGATGTCGACAAGCTGTTCTTGTGCCCAGGTTTCGACATCCAGCCCGTCGAAGTGGCAACCCATCAGATTTTCTGGTACGCGAGCTGCCAGCAAAAATGGTTTTTCCCGCCGGGCTTCAACTTCCAGAAGAAACCGCCTCAATTGCCTCATAAAATCCGTGACATGGTGACGATTCTGCCAGGCTTCCCCCGGAGGCAAGACTAAACCACGGGCGAAGTCCAATTCGATTCCGTCAAAATCGTATCTCTCAGCCACCTCACGAAGATTGCGCAAATAGTATTCGCGTACCCCTTCGTGTGCATAATTCCAATAACCATTCTCAGTCCATTGCGTGTGAAACAACCATTCGGGATGTTCCTCCTTGAGAGGAATCCGGTAAACCTTGGGAGCGTTGTTGATCTGCTTTCCTGATTCGCCCCTCGCGAGGTCACCCCCTGGTGAATCACTCTCGCCCTGTACCGTCATATCCATAATCGTTCCCAATCCGGGCACGAACTGAGGATCGTTATCGGCACCATTCATCCGCATCGAAAAGAAACACTCAATACCCCTGGCGTGCGTCTCGGCCAGAAAAACCTCAACAATGTCGATCTCATGATCAAACCAGTATTGAAATCCGGGGTGATTGTAGCGTGGCAAAAACTGGCTAGGATAAGGCACGGCGTTGCCCTCGCCCCAGTTCCACCAGATTGAATCGATGCGAATCTCAGGATCGTCGGTAAAAGCAAGCCGGTCGTGAGCCAGTTCGCGGGCGTCCTGTCCGGGCTTGGGATCGACAATCATCACGTCAAAATTCAAAACGATTTCCCGGCGTCGCTCAACTGCGGTCAAGTGTTCCTCCGACAGCCGAATTTTTCCAGGCGAGGCATCACGGCACGCATGTGGTAGAGGCAATTCGCTCGAACCACAGGCTGGAAAAGTTGCCAACGCAACAACTAGCAGCAAAGATTGAATTTGCCTATAAGCAAGCTTTAAAGTGTGCATGACGACTTTCTATACGGGCGGCACTGGACCGCATACTGGCGTTACAAGAAAAAGACAACTTCAATCGCCAGACAGAGAATTACATCCAAACACTGGAAGGGTTAAGATACTTCGCAAATTTTTGCTCGCCAAGTCCGGCCAATGAAATTCTGTGGAGGACGTTGCCCGCAGCATCCCCTCGTTACTCTACATCGCAAATCCCAAAGCTCGCATTGGAGCAAAGGCCTACAACGACTTCGTCACCAAAACCAATGATGATCACTGTGGAATCATTCGTGCCGCTTCCAGTCCTGCGCTTCGAATTTTGGTGTTTCCGATGGGATGGGACCGAAGACAAAGTAATAGCACAACTCCTCATCGCCAGTGTTGACCGTTTGATGGACGACACCAGCTGGAATGTAAACGGTCATTCCTTTACTCACGGTAAACTCCTCGTCGCCCAGAGTCAGCCGGCCTTCGCCGCTGACAACGAAATAAACTTCGGCCGCGTCGGGATGAATATCGGGTTCGGACTTGTTTCCCGGCGCAAGCCACCACAAACCGGTACAAAGTCCGTGGGCATCGCAACTCTCTGGACCAATCAGGGGCGCTACCCGGCGCGACTCGTCGCGAGCCTGCCAATACGGAAACGTCTGTGGATCAATGACGCAATTTTCGTACTTCTTCATCAAGATTTCCCTTCGTAGGATGCTATTGCATTTGAATTCGTCGTAAAACTAAACCAACGGTGACCACTGTTCACATGTATTTTTGCACTGGTCAGGTACGTTGAACAATGGGACAGGCAAAACTCCGACTTGAATCTGCGGCACCGCTCTGGGCACCTGTCTGGGCACCTGTCTGTTCAACATCGGTCAAAACAACTCCTGAAATGTCGAACCCGACAAACACCTCAGCAACTCCGCTAACAATACCGTGCGCCCCACCGGTTACGTCAGCGACTCCGATTCTTGATGAACCGGTCATCCGTCTCTTTCATCACCTTGCTTGACATACTTTAGTCTTTGCAGCAGGCTCTCCTGAAACACTCAAAGCAATATTTCCGATGGAACCCGACCACCAACATCTGTCAACCGGAAGTCTCTTCCCCCATGCCGATAAGTAAGACGCGTATGATCGAGGCCCATCAGATGCAGGATGATGGCATGGAAATCGTTGATCGTAACGATGTCTTCGACCGCAAAATAACCGAAATCGTCGGTGGCACCATAGGTCATACCTCCTCTGATTCCACCGCCGGCAAGACACATAGTAAAACCCGTGGGGTTGTGGTCCCGTCCATTTTTGCCTTGAACGGCCGGTGAACGACCAAACTCTGTACCTAAAACGACCAGCGTGTCGTCGAGCATTCCACGCTGTTTGAGATCGGTGAGCAAACCCGCAATCGGACGGTCAACCTTAAGGGCATTTTTCTCGTGACCGTTTTTGAGATCACCATGTTGGTCCCAATAGTTTAACGGATAACTGTGTGACACTTGAATGAATCTGACACCACGTTCAGCCAGTCGACGGGCCAGCAGGCACTCCCGGCCGTACTCGTCGGTTGGCTCGGTACCAATCCCGTATAGCTGAAGCGTTTTTTGCGACTCACCCGAAATGTCAAACGCTGCCGGCGCATGACGCTGCATGCGAAAGGCGAGTTCGAACGCCTCCATTCGTGCCATGAGCCGCAGGTCATCGGGTGCCATTTCAGCGTGACGCTGATTCCACTTTTGCAAGAGATTCAGCTGATGACGTTGCTCGTCTAGCTGGGTTGGTAACTCTGGCAAGTTGTCCAGGCTCGCTTCGGTGAACCGTGTATTACCGTCACCAATCCGCATACCCTGGTAACGAGCAGGCAGAAAGGCAGCTCCGTAGTTCTGCGCTCCGCCATGATAGTACGTAGGCGAAATGTTGACGAAACCGGGCAAGTCTTTGTTTTCGGTTCCCAGACCATACATGATCCATGAACCGAGACTGGGACGAGTCAAGTTGCCGTCACCAGTGTGGAGCTGCAACGTAGCGCCACCATGCGAAACAAAATCGCTCTTCAATGACCGGATAACGCACAGGTCATCGATATGGGAAGCGATTTCGGGAAAAAGGCTACTGACGGGAAGACCACTCTCGCCGTAGTGGCTGAATTTCCAGGGGGATTTCAGTACATTGCCAGTTGCCGCGAAGGTCACTTTGGGTTTCTCGATCGGAACTGGCTTGCCATCATAACGTGCCAATGCGGGCTTGGGATCAAATGTGTCAATGTGTGAGACGCCACCATGAAGGAAGAGAAAAATGACACGCCGCGCCTTGGCAGGAAAATGGGTCCGCCGCGCGAGCTCCGCTCGTGCATCCAGGGCTGCTAACCCCGCCAGAGACAGGTAACCAAAACCACAAGCCGACTGCCGTAGCCAGTCGCGACGGGAAATCATCGCTGGGGAAAGTTCTTTATTCGACATAGACAAACTCGTTCAGGCTAAACATGAGCTGGCAGTAACTGGACCAGGCGGTTTGTCGAGCTTCCTCAGCCGACTGTCCACTATGTGAAAACCGTTCACTGGCCTGATGAACGTAGTGCAGCGCTTCGCGAGTTTCTTTCGCAGATGGAGCTCGCGACAAAACCATTTGGTGCGCTCGCCAAACACGATCTCCATCCCTGCTGAATCGATGATCCAAAAGCTGCGACGCAAATCTTTTAGCTTGCTGTTGAACAAATGGACTATTCAATAGATACAAGGCTTGAGGCGCAACGGTCGTCTCACCACGCCGGGAAGTGACTGCGTTGGCATTTGCAAAATCGAATAACTGAAATACTTCATGCAGTGTGTTACGAATCACCGGCAAATAAATGCTGCGCCGAGGTATTCCATAAGCCACAAACTCTCCTGCCGGTGCAGCCGCAGAATACAGGCCACGTTTTTCGTCTTCCACTCCGCCATCCTTTTCGACATCAAGCAACGATCCACCCAACGTGGTGTCAAGTTGTCCACCCAATCGGAGCAGCGTATCCCGCAATTCCTCGGCTGTGAGTCGCCGTCGTGGAAACTTCCACAACCAGCGATTATCCGGATCGATCGCCTGTGGAATACTGGCCACATCGCCGATTTCTTCCTTTCCACTTCCCTTGGCGATTTCAAACTCCGGGCTCAGCGAACTCTGTTGATACACGGCCGAAAGCATGATGGTTCGATGTACGTGTTTTATCGACCACCCAGATCGGATGAACTCGGCGGCCAGCCAATCGAGTAATTGCGGGTGGGAAGGTTGTGCGCCAAGTTGTCCGAAATTGTCGCTGGTGGCAACCAACCCCGTTCGGAAATGTCCTTGCCAAATGCGATTGACCATCACGCGCGCTGTCAATGGATTCTCGTCGTCGGCAATTCGCCCTGCCAGTTCCAACCTTCCGCTGTCTGCTGTTTCAAACGCAGCGTGACCGGCACCATCGAGGATCT
>Ga0310124_10002690_pt1 | contig 12155 bp, 9 predicted proteins | sample CB11b_AW_Bot5_MG_FD_203507 | JGI IMG/M metagenome (GOLD analysis project Ga0310124, IMG submission 203507) | Marine microbial communities from Western Arctic Ocean, Canada - CB11b_AW_Bot5 | ecosystem: Environmental > Aquatic > Marine > Oceanic | place: Canada: Western Arctic Ocean | collected...
GTGCCGAGCGGAATCTTCCCCAGGGGAAGAGCGTTACCCAGCCGGATGTCCGCCTCGGGGCCCGACATTATGGTGTCGCCCACCTCGAGACCCCGCGGGTGCAGAATGTAGCGCTTTTCACCATCCGCATAGAAGATCAAGGCGATATTAGAACTGCGGTTCGGGTCGTACTCGATCGCGTTGACCTTCCCCGGAATCCCGAACTTGTTTCGCCGAAAGTCGATCCGGCGATACCGTCGCTTGTGTCCCCCTCCCCTACGGCGAGAGGTGATTCTACCGTGATGGTTCCGTCCACCCGACTTGGACAAAGGCTCCAGAAGCGACTTCTCCGGCTCCTTCTTGGTCAGGACATCGGAATGGTCCACGATGGAGCGGGAGCGAGTCCCTGGTGTAATCGGCTTGAATTTCTTGATAGCCATTGGCTTATCCGGCCTCGTAGAACTCGATGTGGTCACCTTCAACGAGTTGGACGATCGCCTTCTTGAACCCAGCCCGGCGGCCGACCTTGGCGCTCCTGCTCATACGTCCCATGAACGCGTTCTTTTGCTTCCCGGCATAGCGCATGGTACGGACATCGCTGACCTTCACGTCCCAGATCTTCTCGATAGCCCGGGAGATCTCGATCTTGTTCGAGTCCCGATTGACGATGAAGGTGTACACGTTGTTCTCCTCGAGCGCGGTCGCCGATTTCTCGGTGACGACGGGCGAGACAATCACGTCGTAGACGTCACGCATCGTCACTCTCCTTGTCACCCAGTTCGACCAGTCGAGCCTCGTAGCGAGCCTGCGCCGTCTTGCGGTCGTCCCGAGCCCTCAACGTCTCTACGTCGGCAGCCGAGTCGAACCCTGCCAGGAAATCGGCAAGATCGCCCACCTTGGGAAGCGTAACGGACGAGGCGTCGACACCACCCGTGGCCTCGGTGGGGGCTTTCGCCTTCGGGGCCGCTTTCGCCTTCGGGGCCGCCTTCGCCTTCGGAGCCGCCGCGGACTTGGTCTCGTCTTTCGCCTTGGGCGCCGCCCTGGCCTTGGTTTCGTCTTTTGCCTTTGGCGCTGCCTTGCCCGCGACCGTCTCCTTCGTTTTCGGCGCTGCTTTGACTTCCTTCTTCACCTTGGAGGCCGCTTTCTTGCCGTGGCCCCGTTTCAGTTTACGACGCTCCAAACGCTCTTCTTCGGCCGCTCTCTCGCGGACCCGCACATCGGGCTCACCCCGTGCCCGGGACGCCACCGCCGACCGGTGCGCATCCGAGGGCTCCGCACCGTCGAGGGCCGCCTTCTCGATGACGAGCGTGGTCGCCCAAAGAATGTCGTAGGCCGACTCCTCGCCGAAGGGCCGGACGATGACCGTCTCTAGGTTTCGAGCCGAGAGGTAGACGTTTTCCTTCGCGCCCTCGGTCAGTAGGAGCACCTTACCCTGAGATCCGATCGCCGAAAGCACAGCGCGAAGTTTTTTAGTCTTGGGTGCGTCGAACTCGAGAGAATCGACCAGGATGATCCGATCGCTCTGAGCTCGAGAATTGAGGGCGGACCGTCGGGCAAGGGCCCGGACCTTCTTGGGGACGCGCTGACGCCAGGAATGCGGGATGGGAGGAAACGCGACGCCACCCCCCGCCCACTGGACAGCTCGAATCGTCCCCTGGCGGGCCCTTCCGGTCCCCTTTTGCCGCCAAGGCTTGCGGGATCCCCCGGCGACCTGTCCACGGGACTTAGCAGAGGCCGTTCCTTGTCTCTGGTTCAACAGGTGGATCTTGATCACCTGGTGAAGAACGTCCTCGTTGACCACGCCGTCGAACAGCCAGTCGGGGAGCTTCTCCTCTCCGCCCTTGGCTCCATCGGTCTTGTAATAGTGTGCTTTAAGCATCCGTCACTTCTGGATCAAGAGATAACTGTTTCTGGATCCGGGAACTCCGCCTTTGATGAAAAGGAGGTTCCTTTCCGAATCCACTCTCACGATCGTCAGGTTGCGGATGGTGACTCGCTTCCCACCCATGCGACCCGGAAGCTTCTTTCCCTTGATTACGCGGGACGGGTCCGTTCCCGGCCCCATCGAGCCAGGCGTACGCGACCCCGGGTGGCCGTGGGAAGCCGGGCGCCCCGCGAAACCCCAGCGCTTCACCACGCCCTGGAACCCACGTCCCTTCGAGGTTCCGGTCACCTTGACCGACTCCCCGGGTCCAAAGAGCTCGACGGTGAGTGACTGTCCGAGCTCGTACTCGTCATCGTCGCTCACCGAGAACTCTCGCACGATCCGGGGCGCAACTTCGACACCCGCCTTGGTGGCGTGTCCCTTCTCCGCCCTGCTGGCCCGCGAATCCTTCTGGGCCCCGAATCCCAACTGAACAGCGGCATAACCATCCGTATCTTCGCTCTTGATCTGGAGCACGGGACACGGCCCAGCCTCCACGATGGTGACGGATATCGCCGTCCCCACCTCATCGAAGATCCGCGTCATGCCGATCTTTTTTCCAATCAGTCCAGACATCGTTTCAGTCCCGTATCCCTAGTCGACCTTGATCTCGACATCGACGCCCGCCGGCAGATCCAATTTGGTGAGTGCATCCACCGTCTGCGGGCGACTGTCCACGATATCGATGAGCCTCTTGTGCGTGCGTAATTCGAACTGTTCCCGACTCTTCTTGTCGATGTGTGGTGAGCGCAGCACCGTCCACCGCTCCCGTCGCGTGGGCAACGGAATCGGACCCCGCACGGTTGCACCGGTCTTCTGCGCAGTTCGCACAATATCCGCCGCCGTCTGATCCACAATCCAGTGATCGAACGCCTTCAGTCTAATCCGAATCCTATCCATGTCTTCCTCTCATTGCAGGGCGGCGAACGCCCCGCTGACATTACTGATGAGGGCCGCGACGGGGAACGGGGACGCCCTCCTCCGCTACACCGTGGCCGGGACGCTATGGAGGGCGTCCCCGCTCCCCATCGCTACCGGCCTGCGATCCTCACGCGGGACTGAAACCGCCCCGCCCTTCGCTCCATCTAGCTTCCGTACCTACCTACCTACCTGCCCCGCGCGCCCTCTCGGGCGTACCGACGGAGTCCCACTATTGTCTGAAGGGACTTCGCCTTGTCTCTATCTACTCGATTATCTCCGTCACAACCCCCGACCCCACCGTGCGCCCACCTTCCCGGATCGCAAACCGCAACTGCGCGTCCATCGCAATCGGCGTGATCAGATCCACTTCCATCTGCACGTTGTCGCCCGGCATCACCATCTCCACTCCCTCCGGTAGGTTCGCCGCTCCCGTCACATCAGTCGTACGGAAGTAGAACTGCGGCCGGTACCCATCGAAGAACGGCGTGTGGCGTCCCCCCTCTTCCTTCGTCAACACGTACACCTCACCCTTGAACTTCGTGTGTGGCTTGATCGAGCCCGGCGCAGCCAACACCTGGCCCCGCTCGATCTCCTCTTTGCCCACGCCACGCAAGAGTAGTCCCGCGTTGTCTCCCGCTCGGCCCTCGTCCAGTAGCTTCCGGAACATCTCCACTCCCGTCACCACCGTCTTCCGGTCCGCTCCCATCCCCACCAACTCCACTTCCTCTCCCTTCTTCACGATCCCGCGCTCGATCCGCCCCGTCGCTACCGTACCTCGGCCCGTGATCGAGAACACATCCTCCACAGGCATCAGGAACGGCCGGTCCACGTCTCGCTCCGGCTCCGGGATGAAGCTGTCGATCGCATCCATCAACTCCTGGATGCATTCCACGTCCGGGCCCTCGCCCTCCGCTTCCATCGCCTTTAGTGCGCTCCCCCGGATTATCGGCGTGTCGTCCCCAGGAAAACCGTATTCGCTCAGTAGCTCCTGTACCTCCAACTCCACCAGCTCCAGAAGCTCCTCGTCGTCCACCATGTCCACTTTGTTCAGGAACACCACCACATAGGGCACGTTTACCTGGCGAGCCAATAGAATGTGCTCCCGCGTCTGGGGCATCGGGCCGTCCGCTGCGCTCACCACCAGGATCGCTCCGTCCATCTGCGCCGCGCCCGTGATCATGTTCTTCACGTAGTCCGCATGCCCCGGACAGTCCACGTGCGCGTAGTGACGGTTCGCCGTCTCGTACTCTACGTGCGCCGTCGCGATCGTGATCCCACGCTCCCGCTCCTCCGGTGCCTTATCGATGTTGTCGAACGAAATCGCGTCACCGCCATGCTTCTTCGCTTGCGTCGCCGTGATCGCAGCCGTCAGCGTCGTCTTCCCGTGGTCCACGTGTCCAATCGTTCCCACGTTTACGTGCGGCTTCGTTCGCTCAAATTTCGCTTTCGCCATCGTTCCCTCGCCGTGTCGGCTTCTATCCTTCCGATCTTCCGCTGTCAGAGCTCCGACCGGGATTTGAACCCGGGACCTCCTCCTTACCAAGGAGGCGCTCTACCACTGAGCTATCGGAGCGCCACCCAACTGATAGAGCGGGAGACGGGACTCGAACCCGCGACCCTCAGCTTGGAAGGCTGATGCTCTAGCCAACTGAGCTACTCCCGCAAATTTTTTTGGATCGATGGTGGGGGTAGGATTCGAACCTACGAAGGCTAAGCCAGCAGATTTACAGTCTGCCCCGTTTGACCGCTTCGGTACCCCACCGGCTACCGATCCGGGGCCTCCACCCCGCGACCTGCCCCTCCCGGAATAAACGAAGTCGCCCCACCCCAAAGGGCGCCATTTCCAGGCGAGCTTGGTAAGCTAACCACTCCCCAAAGCGGCATCAAGCCCCGAATTGTCCCGTTTATCAGACATGAGCACCTCGGCCGGAAGACCCGACAGATCCGGACCCAGGTTCCGGTCCAAAAGGGCCTGCTGATCAGGGTCTCGACCCATGAACTCCCGGAACAACTGTTCGGGCGCATCGCTGTCACCCCGAGTCAGGATGGCCTCCATGAACGCCTTCCCGACACTGGGCGCAAAGATCCCCTCCTCCCGGAAGCGTCCAAAAGCGTCGGCCTCCAGGACCTGCGACCAGAGATACGAATAGTACGCAGCTGCGTATCCACCCGAGAAGAGATGCGTGAACGAAGGCGTGGCATGGGCACGAGCGAAGGTCGTGTTCGGCGTATACGTGTCGAGAAGACCCTCCACCCTTGCCATCAGATTTCCAGAAGCCTCCTCCGGGTCGTCTCGGTGCAGTCGAAGGTCCACGTAGGCAAAGGAGAGCTGCCGCATCTGCTTCCATCCACCCATGAACCGACGAGCTTGCTGGAGTCGCTCGTAGATTTCCTGCGGGAGCGGGTCGCCGGTCTCGTAATGTCCCGAGAAGAGGGGGAGTGCTTCCTCCTCCCACGTCCAATTTTCCATGAGCTGTGACGGGACTTCGACAAAGTCCCAAGCAACGTTGATGCCCGCCATGGGGGCGATGGGAACGCGAGACGTGAGATGGTGAAGCAGGTGTCCGAACTCGTGAAAGACCGTTTCGACTTCAGAATGTGTCAGGAGGGACGGTGTTCCACCCTTGGGCGGCGTCAAGTTCCCGGCAATGATCCCGAGGTGGGAATCGAATCCGTTCTCACTCGGTCCCCCGGTCTTCAGATCGTTCATCCAGGCGCCCTGTCGCTTCTCCGGACGGGGGTGCCAATCGACGTAGAAGGATCCGAGGTGAGTCCCGTCCGCCTCATCGAGTAGATCGTAAAAACGGACGTCTTCGTGCCACGTCTCCTTGATCTCTTGTTCGGTCACGATCAGGCCGAAGGTTCTTCGTGCGACCTCGAACAGTCCCTCCAAGACACGCTGGAGCGGGAAGTAGGGGCGCGTGACTTCATCGTCGATGTTGAACCGAGCTCGACGGAGATGCTCACTCACGAACGCCACGTCCCATGGCTCGAATTCGCTGATGCCGAGCGTCGCGGCGTGCTCACTCAGCTCCAGCAAATCGCGTTTCCAGTGCGGCCTCGTGCGGGCGGTCAACTCCACTACGAAGTCGAAGGCTCGAGTGCCGTTCTGGGCCATGTGATCTTCGAGGCGGTAGTCCGCGAAATCAGCATACCCGAGCAACACAGCCAGTCGCCGCCGAAGCTCCAGCAGCTTCTGGATGATGTCTACATTCGAGAACTCTCCACAACGGCATCGATCGACGTAGGCCGTCTGTAGCTCCCGACGGAGCTCCCGGTCCACGGCATACTTCACGATGGGCTCGAAGGACGGATAGTCGAGGGTCAAGAGCCAGCCGTCGACGCCTTCGGCCTTAGCCTTGTCCCTTGCCTGATCTCGATCGAGTCGAGGCACCCCGTCGAGCCGGGCGCCGTCCGTGATCAGCAACGAGTAGGCGTTGGTCGCATCGAGTACATTTTCAGAGAACTTCAGCTGAAGCCGGGAGAGCTCGAGCCGGATTACGCTCAACTTCTCCTTGTGCGCTGGAGCGAGGTCGGCTCCGGCCCGTCGGAAGTCCCGGAGTAGGTTGCGAAGATGGCGCTCGTGAATTCCCTCCAATCCTACCGCTTCGTCGGTCTCGGCAAAGTTCTTGAGCCGCTGCCACAGAGCCGCGTTTAGCGTGATGCGCGTCCAAAATTCGGTGATCTCGGGAAGAACCTCGTTGAAGCCCTCTCTCAGTTCGGGTGTCTCCGCCACGGAGAGTAGATGCCTGACCGGAGCGATCCTCCTCTTCACCCGCTCGAGGACGTCGTCGAGACACTGCAGCGTATTGTCGTACGTGGGCTCGGCTTCGTTAGAAACGAGAGCGTCGATCTCGGAACAAGCCTCCTCCAGGATGCGGGGCACGCCCGGAACCACATGGGACGCATCGATCTCGTCGAATGGGATGCGCCCGTAATCACGGAGGAGCGGATTGGTGGTTTGCGACATCGTGGCAGAGGCTTCCGGGGGGGGTGAGCGTCGACCCTGAACTACTGTCGACCCTGAACTACTGAGGATCAGTGGGACCGCTAGATCATATAACGCTGTACCTCGCCCGTCACCAGGCTACAGGCCTCGGCGCCGGAGCGACGTCACTTCGGTCCATCACGATATGGGCGCGGTCGTCTATCCCAGGGTCGCGGGGAACGTGGGGGGGCGGCGGTGATTGGTGGCTTGCTCGAACCCGTAAGCCACCCGCAGGAGCACGGGCTCACTCCAAGCTCGGCCGAAGAAGGACACGCCGACCGGGAGTCCGGACACGAAGCCCATCGGGACCGAGATGTCCGGGTACCCCGCGATTGCGGCGGGCCCCGCACTGCTTCCGCCTCCGAGCCAGTCGCCCTTGATGTGATCGGTCATCCACGCAAGACGCATGGTCGGAGCGATGATGGCGTCCAAGTCGTGTTGGTTCATCAGGGCGTCGATGCCGTCTTGGCGATTCCCCCGTTGGATGGCGCGCACCGCGTTCCGGTACGCCTCATCGGTGAGCGGTCCCCTGGCCTGTGAGGCATGCATCCTCTCCTGGCCGAAGTATGGCATCTCGGCGGCGCGGTTCCGTTCGTTGAATTCGATGACCTCGGCCAAACTCTTGACGCGTGCGGATGGTCCCAGGCTCGACAGATAGGCGTTGAGATCCGCCTTGAACTCATACTCGAGCACCAGCAGGGGTAGCGTGTCGTTCCACGCGGCCGGGGGAAGGTTTGCGGGATCTATGACCACCGCCCCACTCCCCCTCATCGCCTCGATCGCCTCCTCGAACAGTGCCACGACCCGAGGATCGAAACCGGTAAAGCTGCGAGCGACGCCGATACGGGCGCCCTGCAGTCCGGCCGAATCGAGGAACTGCGTGTAGTCGGCATGCGAATTCCCCTCGCTCGCCGCCGTCGCATCGTCTCGGGGATCGACACCTGGCACCGCAGCTAGGAGGGTCGCCGCGTCCCGGACGGTGCGGGTCATCGGCCCGGCGGTGTCCTGCGAGTGCGAGATGGGGATGATCCCGGAGCGACTCCAGAGCCCCACCGTCGGCTTGATGCCGACCACGCCGTTGATGGACGACGGGCACATGATCGATCCACCCGTCTCCGTGCCGATCGTCAGGGCGGCGAGATTGGCGGAAACCGCGACGCCGGAGCCGGAACTCGAGCCACAGGGGTTCCGGTCGAGCGCATAGGGATTTCGGCACTGGCCGCCGCGCGCACTCCATCCACTGCTGGCCCGCTCTCCTCGGAAATAGGCCCATTCACTCATATTGGCCTTGGCCAGGATAATCGCCCCGGCTTCACGCAGTTTCTGGACCACGAACGAGTCTCGAGCTGGAATCGAACCCTCCAACGCGAGCGACCCCGCCGTCGTGGTCATGCCGTCATGCGTATCGATGTTGTCCTTGATCGCGATCGGTATTCCGTGGAGCGGACCCCGGGGACCATTGGCTCTCCGTTCCTCATCCAGTTCGTCCGCGATCTGCAGGGCGTCCGGATTCGTCTCGATGATCGACCGTAGCTCGGGACCCTGCCGATCCAACGCCTCGATCCGGCCCAGATACAGCTCGGTGATCGAGCGCGCGGAACGCTCGCCCGACTCCATGCTCCGCTGCAGCTCGTCGACCGTCACTTCGTCGAGTTCGAAGGCCTCGACGCCCGACGCACCTCCCTGTGACGAAGAGTCATCCGAATCCAACGGCACACAGGCCGTTGGCCCGACGGCCAAGGCCGCGCCACCCAAGGCCGTGGTACCGATGAATCGTCGTCGATCAATCATCACGTTCTCCTCGGAGTCAGGCGTGCCCTGCCGCGGGACGCGGCGCGGTCGAACTGTATTCTTCGGATCTGTTTCGCCATCCTTATTCGCATCCGAGTCCAGGTGATCCGACTCGGAATGACGTCGGCGCGAAAAAGTCAGGTCGTCATGATAGGGTGCTTCGACGGGGTCCGCACCCCGCCAGAGTCTCATCGGGAGGTCGTCTTTGACCCAGTGGTACGATCGTCGCGAGTTCCTTCGCCGGGTGGGCACAGCAAGCCTCATTGCCCCGACTTTCTCGATCGTCGGGTGTAGGATCGAGGAGAACGCGAGGGGGCGGGAAAGTCCTTTCGAAGAAGGCCTCCCGATCGTCCGACCCATACTGATGCCCTGGTCGGAAGAGGGAGTACGCATCGCCGCACCGGCCCTCGAGCTTCCGATCGCATACGTCTCCATGGGGGCTCGCCGGATCTTCGTCGAATACGGGTCCCGAATCCAGGTGAGTGTAATGCTGGCGGCTCACATATCCGTGAGCACCGGCCATTGGCGCGTCCCGCTTCCCGGTGACGACTTAGGGGTGCCCATTCCGGCCGGCGACGTACTCCGAGAATTTGAGGAAGTGGCTATAGGGGAATGGGACCCCACAGCGGATCCCACCGAGGGAGACTTTAGGATCCGACGGGGGCGGCGCGTACGGGTGAGAGTCGAGTTTCAATGCGCATCAATGTCCGCACGAGCCGGCTGGTTCAGCGCAGGCCCTTGGGACATCATTCAGTGCGCCGGGCCAGGCGATGGCGCGTGCCGGGAGGACTTCTCGACCATTGGTACCGGAACCCGTCACTCCCGCAGGACTCTCGGAACCTGTACCGAGCCGGAGGCCACCGTGCGCTACCTCACCTGGGTGTGTCCGGAGGTGTAGTCGAGTCCGTGGCCGGTTGAGTCGCGAGCTGAGGAGTAAAGGAGCGAAACTGACAAGATTTACGCTCTCGGCGGGGGCGGGCTTACAGAATCCTGCCCGCCGGCTTGCTAGCCCCTGGGCTCAACTCCATGTTGAGCGTCCCTTCCACGGGCAGACCGAGCCGATGAAGCAGTCCGCGAAACTCATGCTCGACAAGCAGATAGATCGTCGAGCCTTCGTGTCCCGACTTACGCAGTTAGGGGTCGGTACGGCTGCTGCCACGCAGTTGGCGACCTCTCTGTCAGCTGAAGTCTCCGCGCCACAGCAAGCCGGGCGTGTTTTACGAGACGCCACGGGGGGTGAGCTGATGGCGGAGTTCCTGCTCGACTGGGACGTCCGCTACGTGTTTGGCCTCGGTGGATCCGAGGAGGTGGGGTTCCTCGACGCGCTGGTCGACCGCCTGCCGCTACATTACGTGCAAGCGCTCCACGAGGGGTCGGTGATGTCCATGGCCGATGGATACGCTCGCGCTTCGGGGCAAACCGCGTTCATGAACCTCCACTCGGTGGCCGGGACCGGGTATGCCCTCGGGCCGATGGTGAACGCGTTCAAGGATCGCACTCCGGTGGTCATCACTGTGGGCCGGCAGTCGACGGATCTCCGGGGCAGCAACGCGTTCCTCGAGGCGGTCAACCTCAGCGAACTCCCGAGCGATTACACGCGCTGGACCTGGGACGTGTTGACCGCGGACTCGGTCCCAGAGGTCCTCAGGAGAGCCTTTCTCTTGGCGCGGGTGCCACCCGGAGGACCGACCTTCCTCACGTTTTCCAAAGATCTGTGGGAACAGCGGGTCGAAGCGGCGGAAATTCTGCCACGGTCGCGATCGCAGCCGGAGCTCGAGCTGGAGCCGAGTTCCTATCAGATAACGAGACTCGTCGACATGTTGGTGGGTGCCGACATGCCCCTCATCGTGGCTGGACGCGAGGTCAACCGCTTCGGGGGAGCGGACGATCTACTCGAGATCGCTCAGCTGCTAGGCGCTCCGTTGTTCATGGACACGGAGGCGAGTCACACGCCCGTCGTCGTTACCACGAGTCATTCGATGTACGCTGGCTTGTTCGCCGAGACCCCGCAGTTTCCGGAAGCGTTCGACCTGTATTGGAGCGTGGGCGGTACCATGTTCGCATTGGGTGCGACGCCGCCCAAGCCGCTCGTGCCACGCACCGCGTCCGTCATTCACACCGGCCTCGACGCGGCACAATTGGGCCGCAACTACCCCGTCGACCTCGGGCTGATGGCCAACACGGGACTCACGGCGTCGGCGGTTCTCGAACAGCTACGCACGCGAAACCTGGCGACGCCCGCCGTGGCTGCCCGCCGCCGTGCCGTCGAGCGGCATCACCAGGAGCGGCAGCAGCGCCTGGACGCCGCGGCGCGGGAAACGTGGGACGCGCGCCCGATCGCGAGCGCACGCCTCGCTACCGAGTTGAATCAGCGTCTCGATCCGGATGCGATCGTGGTCAGCGAACTCGTAACCTCTGAGCCGTTCATCAAGACATACCTCGACATCGGCTCGGCAGGCGCACACCGCCAGAACTTCACATCGCAGGGTGGGGTGTTGGGGTGGGGGGTCGCCGCCGCCATCGGAGCGAAGATCGCACGACCGGATCGCCAGGTCGTCGCGCTCGTGGGCGACGGCAGCTTTCAGTTCGGTGTCCAGGCGTTGTGGAGCGCCGTGCGCTACGAGGTGCCCATCGGCGTCATCATCTGGAACAACGGTGGCTATCAGGCCAATCGACGTTTTCTGCACGGCTACGGCGGTCGCGCGGCGGAGACCGGAAAATACGTCGGAACATCACTGCGTGGCCCCGACATCGACAACATCGCCATCGCCTCGGGTTACGGTGTGGAGGGCGAGCGAGTGGAGGACCCGAATCGCCTGGGTGCGGCCCTGGATCGGTGTCTCCGACGCGTGGAGGATGGACAGCCCTACCTTCTCGACATCGAGATCGAGCGACGCTACGGCGGGGCGGATTCGGACTGGTACGACTTCTTTTCGGTGGCGCGAGGAGAACCGAGGCGGAGTTGAGGGAGACGGGCACAACAGACGCTCCACCGACTCACGGGATCGGAGCATGATCGGTCACACCAGCTTGCTGGGGTCTCACGCCCGCCTCTATTCTCTGGATCAAGACGAATTTCACCTTTCCTAGTCCATGCCCAATTCCACTACCCTGACGCTATCCATAAACGGTGAGGACGTGCAGGTAGTCTTCCCCACACATCACACTCTGCTCGAGGTCCTCCGTGAGCGGTGCGGGCTTACGGGGACCAAGCACGGCTGTGAGTTGGGCGAGTGCGGAACCTGCATGGTCCTGGTCGACGGCGAGCCCGTCCTGAGCTGTCTGCTACTCGCCGCAGAATTGGGCGAAGCCGCGGTCGAAACCGTGGAGGGGCTCCAGGAGGGGGGAAACCTGCATCCGCTCCAGGCGGCCTTTGCGGATTTGGGGGCGGCTCAATGCGGCTACTGCACCCCTGGCATGCTGATAGCCGCCAAGGCCCTACTGGCCGAGCACGTCGAGCCCTCCAGCGAACAGATTCGCGCGGCCCTGGCCGGAAATCTGTGCCGCTGTACCGGCTACCATAAGATCGTCGAGGCGGTGGAGTGGGCCGCA
>Ga0310124_10002691_pt1 | contig 12153 bp, 14 predicted proteins | sample CB11b_AW_Bot5_MG_FD_203507 | JGI IMG/M metagenome (GOLD analysis project Ga0310124, IMG submission 203507) | Marine microbial communities from Western Arctic Ocean, Canada - CB11b_AW_Bot5 | ecosystem: Environmental > Aquatic > Marine > Oceanic | place: Canada: Western Arctic Ocean | collected...
CAAGAACATACTGCGTGGATTCCGAGCCTACGAGGCGCTCATCAAGCAGCACACAGAGCTTCAGGGTAAGGTCAGCTTCCTCGCCTTCCTGGTACCGTCCCGGACGCATATACGGCAGTTCCAGCGCTATCTGGAAGAGATACAACAGTTGGCCGAGTCCATCAACGGTGAGTGCGGCACGCCGGGATGGCAGCCCATTCAGCTTTTCATGGAGAACAACTACACTCAGGCCGTTGCCGGTATGAAGCTGTATGACGTGCTACTGGTGAACGCTGTCATAGACGGTATGAGCATGGTAGCCAAGGAGGGACCGGTGATTAACGACAACAATGGCGTGCTTGTGCTGTCCGGAGCCACAGGTGCCTACCCCCAGCTTGCGAAAGGCGTTCTGCCCGTGGCCGCCGCCGACGTGCAGGGGACGATGGAGGCTATGTACCAGGCGCTCACCATGTCCGACGAGGAGCGCGAACGGCGCAGTACCATACTCACGGAAAGCATAGAGCGAGAAGACATTACGCACTGGTTCCAGCGCCAGTTCCAGGATATCAACGCTCTAGCGAAGTAGGGCCCTGGCCTGTTGCTGCAATGACCACTCGGTTTCGACCGCAACGAAAAATGAGAGGCAAACAATGACCAGTGGTTTGACCAATGACGAACTTGCCCGGCTTGAGGAGTTTCTGGAGCCGTCCAGGATCGTTGTCGTGGCGACCATCGGAGGCACCGGTCTGCCCCAGCTTACGCCCAACTGGTACAAATTTGTGGACGGGCGGCTGACCATCTCGACCACCAAGGACCGTATCAAATACAAGAATCTGTTGCGGGACTCGAGGATGACTGTGTGCATCTATTCGGAGCCAAGAGCGGCTGACTATGTCGTGCTGTCCGGCAGGGCCACGATTATGGACGGCGAGGAGATATGGCCGTATACCGAGGCTGTAATCGAGCGTTACGTGCCGGAGGGTACGGTCGCTGAGAGAATCGAGCGGATGCGGACGGAGGGCAGGGTGATTATTAGCCTGGAGCCGGAGCGCGTCCGGTTCAGGAACCCGTAGTGTTGGCCCGTAGCGTCAGATAGAGTCCTATCCCAGCTCCTTGCTCAACCACTGCAGAAAACGCTCCACGGCTGGGACGCTGTCCAGGTGGTATGCCGCCTCCCGCGTCACCTCATCGGGTGTGCCATCGCTCAGGACGGCCACGTTGATGCTCGTGAAGGCGCCACGTTCCTCCATACGCCGTGCGGCACGGAAGCTGTCCAGGTCTGTGATGTCGTCACCCATGAGTAGTGCGCCGCGCAACCCACGTTCCTGAATGATGGTTTCCACGGCTGTACCCTTGCTGGCGGACACAGGCAGCCTCAGGTCAAGGAGCATCTTGCCCTCTCGCACGTCCATCCATGAGCTGATGCCTAGCTCATCCAGCAGGGCCAGCGCGGTGGCGCGTGCCTGCTCCGGCTCCGGCGCCGTGCGGTAGTGTATCGATAGGCCTACGCCTTTATCTTCCCAGGTGTAGACAGACATATCCAGCCGTTCTTTGAGCCGTTTCGTTGCCTCCTGAAGGTGTTCCAGGTATGGCTGGACTTCGGGGGTCACGGTGTATGTCTCATTCTCCCACCGTTCGATGCCGTGGTTGGTGAAATAGGTCACTGTTTCCAGGGCCACCATGCGCTGCGCCGTGCGCAGGTCCCTGCCTGATAAGACGACCACCGCTGCAAGCTGTAGGGTCAGCGAGTCCAGCGTCTCGCGGCATTCGGGACGCACCGTCGCCTCGTGGGGTATAGCGGTTATTTCAGCTATGGTGCCATCGATGTCGACGAACAGGCCCCAAGGGCCTTCCTGAATGCGTGGCATCAGTTCGCGGACGCGGTCTGTTGGGTCGGGGCGGTTCATGTCATCGTGCTACAATCTGACGAGGAGGCGGACATGAAGGCAGTATACATTGAGGAGCAGGGCGGAATCGAGAACCTCAAGTACGGGGAGATGCCGGAGCCCGAGCCCGGCCCTGGAGAAGTCCTTGTGCGGCTCCATGCGGCGGCCCTGAACCACCTGGACGTTTACGCCCGCAGCGGTGCCAACCGGGTGGTCGTCGGTCCGTTCCCCCACGTACTGGGCAGTGATATGGCGGGAGAGGTCGCGGCGCTGGGAGAGGGAGTGGAAGGGCTGGAGGTGGGCCAGCGCGTCGTGGCGGACTACGTCGTCAAGTGCGGCGTGTGCAACTACTGCGTCATAGGTCGTGACGAAATGTGCCGCCGCGTGCGTGACATGGGCATCCACCTGTGGGGCTCCTATGCCGAGTATGTCACGGCCCCTGCCCCCAACGTATATCCGGTTACAGACGCCATCTCCTACGACGAGGCGGCCTCCATTCCCCTGGCTTTCCATACCGCCTGGCACTGCCTGGTGACCAGGGCAGGGCTTCAACCGGGTGATACTGTGCTCATCAACGCTGCGGGCAGTGGCGTGGGTACCGCGGGCATCCAGATAGCTAGGGCGCTCCAGGCGCGGGTGCTTGTTACGGCAGGAAGCGACGCCAAGATAGAGAAAGCGGTGGAGCTGGGGGCCGAGGGCGGCATCAACTATACGACGATGCCTGAGTTTGGCAGACCGATACGCGAAATGGCCAGCGGTGACGGCGTGGACATCGTATTCGACAGCGTCGGCACCGGCGTGTGGGACGAAAGTTTCGCCAGCCTCAGGCGGGGCGGCAGGCTGGTCAACTGCGGCGTGACGTCCGGCCATATGGTCAACCTGCATCTGGGCATGCTGTTCACTCGCGGTCTGACCGTGCTGGGGTCCGGAGGACGCAGCCGCAAGGAGTTCACCGACTTCATGCGATTGGTCAACAGTGGTGCGTTGAGGGGTGTTGTCGCCAAGGTGTTCCCATTGGAGGAGGCGCAGGAAGCCCATCGCCTCATGGAGGACCGGGACTTCTTTGGCAAGATAGTGCTTCAGATACCGTAGGTGTGGTCAGGACGCAGCTTCGGTATCGGTAGTGGCAGGGGTGAACGAATGCATTGCCGCCGCCGCACCGGAAGCGAGCGACAGTCCAGCTGCCAGTACTAGGGCCAAGCTCATGTCAATCTCGCCCACCAGGCCGGCCAGAGCGGTCGCCAGGGCGGCGGGTGCTTCGCCTAAGGTAAACAGGAAGCCGATCACGGTTGTCTCACGTCCGCCGACCAGCTCCAGCGCCATTGCCATGAGCACTATTCTGACAGACAACATCAGCATCCCCGTGGCCATCAGCGCAGCGAACAGTGCCACGGTTCCCGGAGCGATGGTGACGAGCCAGGCGCAGACGCCTCCACCGAAGATGCCCACCAGAGCTATCGGTTTCCGGCCCACCCTGTCGGAGACGCGGCCGACCACAGGTGCTAGCACCGTACCAGTTACCACGAATGTGGAAAATGCCACACCCGTTAGTCCAGGCGAGAAGCCGTGCACCGTTTCCAGATACAGTGGCATCATGCTCATGAAGGCGATTACAGACATGTTGTGCAGTGCAAGTACTAGTAGCATGCCCAGAATGCCGGGCTGAAGCAGTACCCGCAGAAGAGCACATATCTCTGCCCGCGACAGCAACTCTCGCTCCGGGGGCGGCACGAGCCGCGACAGGCGGAAGAACATCAGGCCCATTATCAGCGCCGGTATGGTGCTGACCTGCAGCACCTGCCGCCAGCTCATGAAGGCCAGCATGAAGCCGACGCTGAGAGGCGCCACGACCTCCGCCGCCGTACCGCCGACACTATGAATGGCTAGGGCGAATGCTCTGCGACCCGGCATGCGCTCCACCATGGTGCCCATAGCCACGGGGTGCCATGCCGCCGCTCCGGCGGACGACACGGCCAGCAGCAGCCCCAATATCCAGAAGCCGCTCACACCAGAGGCGGCTATTTGGGAGGCCGCAACCCACCAGAAGGTACCGAGAAGAAAGATACCGCGCCAGCGTATGGAGTCGCCGACCAATCCGGCGGGCAGGGCTGCGAAGTTACCGCCAAGGGTTCTCATGGTGAACAGCAGGCCTACCTGGGCCGGACTCAGGCCAAGCGCCGTTGCGATGGCGGGTGCCAGCAACCAGAAAGCGCCGCCACCCCAGTCCACAGCGCCGTGGCCTGCGGGAAATGCCACCATGTATAGCCACCACTCGCGTCTGCTGGTCAACTTACCTCGATTCTTTTCTGCATACAATCGGCGTTGGCCGTGTAAGGCCGACGCACCATCATACCAGTGAACCCCTGTGGGGGGGTTCCTGTTGTAGACTGGCTCAAGAACTGTGAGTCCACCTATTAGCCCTAGTACTAATTACTAGAAGGAGCGGAATGGCGAGTCCAAACATCGAGTTGCTACTTAACAGATTGATCGAGTCCAGCGACGTATTCGTCAATATATTGAGCCATGCTCTGAGCCAGACCATCGGTTCGCGTGTCATCTCCAGCGCTCAGTTGCATGATAGGGCAGCGCTTGTTCAAGAGTGGCGGGACGACTGGGCGAGCGTGTTGAACGAGCACTTGGACGACCAGTGACCGCCGGTGCCCTGGTCGTGCCGTCCCGATAGGTCGGAACACCCACCTTCTCCATCGTTGCCGAGGGATTGCCTTCTGAGCCGCAACTGAGAGTAGGGATCAGGGCAATACCCAGCAGGCCATGTCTAAGCGATGGACCGCACCATCTCAGCGATGACTGGCAGGTCCTCCGGTTGGCGGTAGGCGATCATCAGCTCATCGGCCCCGTTACGTTCCAACCTGTCCACCTGGGCCAAAAGGGAGGCTTTGTCGGTGAATGCCAGGTCCTCCAGCAACTCTTCATAGGAGGCGGTGTCTATCTCCCTGCCGGACAGCTTCTGCAGATTGTAGTTCCGTGAAAAGTTGTTCACCCACCATTCGCGGGCCTCGGGCGGTTCAATGAATCCCAGGGTGGTTACGATAGTGAACGGCTCCGTCTCTGAGCGCGCCGCCCACTCCCGTGCGGCGCCAAGCAGCTTGGGGTTGCTGGAGTAGGTGTGGATGCCATCAGCGCATCGGGCAGCTATTTCCATCCAGTAGTCGCTGGTGGTGGCGATGTATATGTTCACATGCTCCTGCTGGGCTTGGACGCGCAGTGACACCTCCTCGAAGTGGAACACCTTGCCGTCGTAGGACACCGTTTCGCCTGCCAGGAGTCCGCGCAGTATGGCTATGGCTTCCTCGACACCGGCGTCGTCAGCATCGGCGCCGATGCTGCGCAGGTATCCCCGTCCGCCGCGGCCTATGGTCAGGTCCAGCCGACCACCGGAGAGTTGGTCTATCGTCGCGGCTGCGTGAGCGATGACCGCGGGGTTTCTGTGGTAAGGGGCTGTGACCCCCAGGCCTATCCGCACGCGCTGGGTGTGCGTGGCAGCCAGGCTGGCGGTGGTCCAGATCTCCCACATGGATATGGAGGCGTCTGGTATCCACACGCGGTCGAAACCGTAGGTGTCGTAGATCTTTAGCGACTCTACAAGTTCAGTGATGGGTGCCTTTACCGCCAGCTCTACGCCAAAACGCATAATGCCCCTCTTAACCTCGAATCATGCCCAGCATCATAGGCCATGATCGTCAGCCGCCTTCTGTGACCCTGATCGCCCTAGGCCATCGCTGCGTCGCCAGGACTAGGGCCGCCAGAGCCCCAAGGCCCGCGCCGTAGCGAAACACGACCGCCGTGCCGTAGGCGTCGGCTAGAAGGCCGCCCACGTAGGGCGACACACCAGCCACGATTATGGTTGCACCGAATACCAGAGACACAACCGTTCCCTGCACATCTTCCCCCGCTACGTCGGTTGCTGAGGCGAGGAAGAGGGACATGAGTGGGAACTGGAACATGCCCATGAGCACAATGGTGAGGAACAGCGGGACTCCAGCCGGGACTACGGATATGCCCAGTATCGTGACAGTCAGACCCAGGAGGCCCGGAAGCAGCACCTGTTTCCTGCCGTACTGATCGGACAGATAGCCCATGACAGGCTGGGAGAAGATGCCGGTGACCTGCATGGCAGCTATGAAAAGGTTCATGACAGAGGGGGAGTACCCCACGTCCTCCCGGATGTAGATGGGCAAAAAAGTGAACAGAGCACTCTGTGCCCCCCCGTAGAGCATGACCATGACCATGATTATCAGGATGCGACGGTTCGTCACGAGTCCTCTCAGTGACCCCACGTAGCTGGCAACGGTTGTCCTGCTGCTCGTCTGTTTATCCCAGACCCGCCGCAGGAGCAGCCAGACGACTACACCGCCAAGGACGCTGGGTATGCCGATGGATATAAAGACCACGCGCCAACCGATCAGCAGGATGAGTCCTGCTACCGCCAGTGGCCCCATCGCCTCTCCGATGCTCCCGCCGGTTCCGTGCAGTGATATGGCGAATCCACGGCGCTCCGGGAAGCGGCGGGACAGCGCAGAGATGGCGGCGGGGTGCCAGAATGTGATTGCCATGCCGCCCAGAGTGGCGATGATCACGGCGGATGTGAGATTGTTTACGTAGCCCATCGCGGCGGTGAATATGCCCACCAGTATGATGGTAATGCCCAGCGTGGTTGCCCCTTGGCTCTGATACCTGTCGGCGGCGAACCCGGCGGGAGCGTTCACCAGTCCTCCTGCTATGTTGCGTACCGCTGATATGGTGCCTACCCCGGCGTTGGTGAGGCCAAGACCCAGCTTGATCTCCGGCAGCAGCACAAAGAACGCCGAGTTCATCAGGTGTTTCGCCGCGTGTCCTGTCACGGCGGCCACTGCGAGCATTACTCGGCCGGCCTGGTCGGAGGTGGCTAGTGGTGTTTCGGTGCCCGTTGATTCCATTGCTGATTCCATATGATTACGTTGGTTATGTTACCCTGCGTTCTCGGTGAGCATGCGCGTGGGCGTGACCACCAGCAGCACCATTTCGCCGTCTCGGTTGGTCTCACTGGCGAAGCGTGCCCCGCGCTTCTCGCCATAGTAACGCACAGCGATGCTGCGGGCACGTTCTGTCACGCCGTCGTGCGAAATCTCGCAGTTCCCGTTGACGATTACGTATTTGTATGGATGGTCGTGAGTGGCAATGCACAGAGCCACGTTGGGATCGTCCCGTATGTTGCGTACCTTGATCGAGTCGGCGCCTACCCAGCAGTATAACTTCCCGCCGTCGTATTCGTACCAGATGGGCGTGACGTGGGGCGATCCGTCCGGCCTGATTGTTGTGAATGTCACTACCAGAGGCCTGCGAAGGTACTCCTCAAGCTCCTGCTGTGTCATGGATGGCATGGTGTCACCTCTGGCGCGCCGGTCTGTGTCCGCCGGAACACATAGATCTGAGACAAAGCATCGGGGTAGCCTGTGGGTAGTGTCTTGAATGGATTGCTAACCTCTAAGAACTTCCAGGCGCCGTCGGACTCAAGCTGCGACTGCTTGTCCTTGAAGCCGTCGCTTTCGTAAATGTCGGGCCGCATGGAGAACACTACATGCCCGCCCGGCCTAGTCACGCGGACCAGCTCGTCCAGTGAGCTCGCCGGTGCGTGGCCGATAGTGAGGACGCCTATGGCAATAACAGCGTCATACGCACCGTCTGGAAAGTCCAGGTTCTCGCCCATCACCATCTGGTGGAACGCCTTGTATGCGCCGGTCTTACGTGCCTCCTCAAGCATACCTTCCGAAAGGTCCATGGCATCTATGTCCTCGTAGCCCTTCTCCGCCAGTAGCTTGCCGACCAGCCCTGTACCCGCGCCTGCGTCCAGTACCGATGTGTCCGTGCCGACATGCTTGGCGAATATGTTTGCAGCGCCCCCCGGCCCGATGTAACCGAAGTCGTTCTCCAGGTCGGCGTCGTAGGTGGCCGCCCACTGGTCATACCGCTCCTGAAGCTCCCGGTTGTTGGCTGAGAAGTAGACCCACTGGACTCTGTTCTGCTCTGCCAAAGCGGTCTCCTTTACTGGTTGCCTGGACGTGTGGGGCGTCAGATGAGCGTCACCGTAACGGCACTACTTTCCGTAACGTCCCTGGCGCGGACGACGTCAAATCTGGCTACCAACTGCCAGCTGACTGTGGCATCGTAGGCGTGTGGTGGGCCCTCCGGCGGTATGTCCAGCCTGGCGTCGTACTGATACAGTGTACCAGGGCTGAGGCGCTCGTTTCGGAGAAGCTGGGCGCTGCTGGGATAGAAGCGTTCATGGTTCACCTTGGACCCGCGCTTCGTTATCGGAGCCTGTGGCAGTCTTCTAGATATCCCGGGATCGGATACCCGGCCCCACCTGTAGGCGGATACCTGGACAGTCCACATATCTACCCACTGCTCGTCGCATATCAGGCTTATGCTGCCATCCCTCACCTGGACGCTGTCATGCGCGCTCAGTTCCACAGCCACATCTATGTACTCGCCCAGCTTGTACGTGCGGTTCTCAAAGGTGACCGTTACATCCAGTGGATGAAACCAGCTCAATCCATGCGTCCCTTAGGCGGGAGTCTTTACGGCCTGGGGATTGCTCGCCCACTGGATCACCGGGTCTAAGAACTCGTCGTCCATGTCCGGAAACATGTGGGTCGCATCCTGCACCAGCTTCAACTCAACAGCAGGGTTGGCTCCTGAGGCGTCGAACATGTCCTGAGCGCAGTCCAGGTGCCGGGCTGCTGTTTCCAGCGTTCCTGCCAGTATGAGGAGCGGGCAGTGGATCTTGTCCATCAGGGGAATCATGTTGTATCGCTCTGTGCAGTGGCGGTCCAGGTACACCGCCGCAGTGAACATGGCGTGAGCGTTGGGGAAGTCCACGGGCATCAGTGTATCCGGCTGGCCGGACTCCACCAGCTGCTTGGCTCGTTCATAGATGCGCCTGTGTTCCTCGCCATCCTCGCTTGCTAGGAAGTAAGAGTGGGACAGGCGTACGGGGCCGAAGGTGACTAGGCCGGCCACTCTGGGGTCCTGGGTCTGGGCCTGGTAGTAAACGATCTTGGGGGAGCCCAGGCTGAGCCCGACGAGGCCTATACGCGAGTATCCGCGCCCTGCCATCAGACCTATGGCCGCGTCCAGGTCGTAGCGGCAGTCGTCCAGGATCTCGAAGGCGTTGCCCATGAACCGCTCCTGGTTCTGAACAGCAACCACGTCGTGGCCCCTGGTGTTTATCACACCTACTGCGAAGCCGGCGTCCCGTAGCTTGGCTGCACGGCTAAGAGTGTTGCCACGGTAGAAGCTGCCACCAGACCCGTGGACCAGCAGCAATGAGTCTATGGCCTGGTTGGCAGGGACCTCCGCCGGGGGCGGTAGAAACGCGCCGTCCAGGACGATTTCGTCCTCTGTGGTGGCTTGCACCAGTTCAATCTGCATCTGAGCCTCCTAATGTCCACATTGGGGTGCGGTATCAGTTCTTGGGCCAGGCGCCAATGTAGCATCATGCGCCCGCCGTTAGCAACCGCTGATGGATGGAGGTGGCTCACCATAGCAATCAGCTATAATGATACTGAGTGGATATTCGTTGCCCGGTAGTGTAGCGGTAGCACGTCAGCCTTTGAAGCTGAAGTCCCTGGTTCGAACCCAGGCCGGGCAGCATTTTCGCGCTACCCCAGCGGTTGACACGCTTCATCCGGCTCCAATATAGTGTGCCCCAGACCCGAGATTCCTTAACAATCGAATATTGGAAGCTCCCAGGTGCTGTATCGGCTGAAAAGGGAAGGCGGTGTGAGTCCGCCACGGTTGCGCCACTGTAAACGGGGAGCTTGTCGGCATCATGCCACTGTTCCGACGAGTCGGGATGGGAAGGCGTCGGCAGGTGACGATCCGCGAGTCAGGAGACCTACCTGGGTAGCGTGAGTTCTACTTTGCGCCATACAGAGGACGCCCCGGTAACTTTTACATTTGTGCCCCATGAGTTGCCGATTAATGGTGAATACCCGGCCAGAGTAGAGCCGGGTTTTTTGTTGCCCTTCACAGGGGCTTGGTGGGCTTGCCAGGATGGGTAATGTCGGGCTTATTTATAGTGGAGGTGTGATTTGACAGACCCAACCGTTTGGACTCAGCAGGCGATTGCCGCGGTGGCAAAGCCGCAGCGATCTCTGTACCCGCCACGTGTGCTGGTAGACGCTGGTGCCATCCTGGCGTTCGTGACCGCTATCCTTGCCACCAACTACGCGCTGACCGGCTTCCCCAATGTGAAACTGTTCGACCTTCTGGTCTTCGTGGCTGGCTACTCCCTTGGCTTACGTCGGGGTGCTGCCGTGGCCGCTCTGGCCTGGGTTGCGTACGGCACGCTCAACCCCTGGGGCCCCACCACCGGCCCGCTGCTCGTGACCGTAATGACGGCGGAGATAGTGTACGCCGGTGCCGGAGCCGTTTTGCGAAGGTTCGTTGATCCTTCCGACCTACGCGTCGTGCCGGGCTGGAAGAGCCTCGGCATCGGGGCCGTTGCTGTGCTGTGCACCCTGGTATACGACACCATTACCAACGTATACACCGGCTTCGCCTGGGCGCAGATGGCGGGGTCCGCCAACTACGGCAGGTGGCTGGCACTTGCCCTCTTCAACCCAGGTGCACTCTTCTTCACGGCAGCCCACGTCTCAAGCAACCTCCTTTTCTTTGGAGCCTTTGCTCCACTGCTCATCAGGGGAGCAACTTGGCTGAAGATGGATAGGGAAGGTAGATAACGAAGATCCTAAATAAAAGTCTCAGGCTCTTCCTGCTCCCCGGCGCGCTGGTCGCTCTTGTGGCCCTTTCGGTCCTAGGTGCGTGTACCGCAGACGAGCCCGCCGTGCAGACAGAGACCATCCAGGTCAGCATGCTGATTCAACAGACGGGCCAGGACCCTCAGTGGTTCCGCGACGTGGAGGTGTCCAAAGGCATAGATGCCTATGGGCTTACGGAGCTGGTGACTGAGGAGGATATTCAGGCTACCTACTATGCCGTATTCAGGAGCCACTTCGTCGAGGGCATATTCGGTGTCGTGGGCGAGGATCCAAACTACTGGCTGGTCTGGGTCTGGAGCGAGTCGCAGGAGAAATGGGAGCCTTTGCCTGTAGGGGCCGACCTCTACTCCTTGAAGGATGGTCATGTCCTAGCCTGGTACTACGCTCCGTACAGCGAGGACGGCAACCCACCGACCGCGACTCCGTAACAGCGCTAGCCGTTCATCGTGGTCGTGCCAGAGTGTCCGTATCCGTGATATCCTCCCGTCCAGGGAGGTAGACCGCATGGCTCAGTGGTTGCTGGTACGCCACGGTGAAACGGAATGGAATGCTGAAGGCCGGATGCAGGGGCACACGCCCACTGGCCTCAGCGACATAGGCGTGCGTCAGGCAGGGTTGCTGGCCGAGCGCCTAAGCAACACTGACCTGTCCGCTATATACTCCAGCGACATGACCAGGGCCAGGGTAACCGCCGAAACGATTGTCGCTGGGCGACACATTGAGATACACGCGACATCGGATCTGCGGGAGCGGGGCTATGGCCGGTGGGAGGGCATGACCCGTCAAGAGATTCGAGATGAGTACCCTCAGGAGTATGCACAGTGGAGACTGGGCACCGAACAGTTCAGCCCGCCGGATGGCGAGAGCCTGATTGACGTACTGGCGAGGCAGTCACGGCTGACGGAAATGCTGCGGGAGGCCTATCCTGACGACCAGACCATCGCGCTGGTCGGCCACGGAGGTGCCTTTATTACGCTTGTGGTAAGCATGCTGGGCCTTCCTCTCAGTATGCGTCCGCGGTTTCATTTGAGCAACGCGAGTATCTCCGTCCTGCGGGTGTCTGCAGACAGCGTCGTGCTCGAGCGATGGAACGATATCTCCCACTGGGAAGGCAAGCTGTAGTTCGTTAGGAGAGGACCATGACCACAACCCCAATGCGCATAGGTGTAATCGGTGTCGGATTCGGCACTGTGGTGCAAATACCTGGATTCCAGTCAGAGGGCGTGGATGTCGCCGCCGTGTGCGCCCGGCGCCAGGAGCGCGTTGATAAGGCGGCTGCGGACTTCAACATCCCAATGGCCTATACCGACTACCGCAAAATGCTGCAAGAGGCCGATATAGATGCCGTGAGCATCGTGACACCGCCTGGGTTGCACCATGAAATGGCGATTGCGGCGTTGGACGCAGGCAAGCATGTGATTTGTGAGAAGCCGTTCGCCATGGATCAAGGTCAGGCCAGGGAGATGTGGCAGAAGGCCGAGGCTACCGGACTCACTGCGATGGTT
>Ga0310124_10002693_pt1 | contig 12151 bp, 9 predicted proteins | sample CB11b_AW_Bot5_MG_FD_203507 | JGI IMG/M metagenome (GOLD analysis project Ga0310124, IMG submission 203507) | Marine microbial communities from Western Arctic Ocean, Canada - CB11b_AW_Bot5 | ecosystem: Environmental > Aquatic > Marine > Oceanic | place: Canada: Western Arctic Ocean | collected...
GATCCCACCGTGACCACGAACCGTTTGCATATCGTGATCACGGATTCGAGTGCTAATGTTCTCGTGAGCTATTCTACGATCGGGGCCGAGGGGGCGGGCTATGAAGAAGTGAACCGGTATTATGACCTGCAGGACTCATTCGATCCGCTGATCGGCACTTGGCAACCCGTGCCCGGCTACACGAATCTGGTGGGGGACGGCGGCACGGTCATTTACACGAACACCTTGAGCAATCCGCCTCGGTTCTACCGTGTAAAGGCATGGCTGCAGTAAAGGCGGGGGCTCGCCCCTGATCCAAAAACACTATATAGCATACTTCGTAGTGGGAGTACGCGAATGAATGCAGACTGACTGGGCTTGATTGTCTCAGTCTTCGTTACTTTCTGTTCAAACCCGGATCGCCGAGCCGGCCTTGTCGGATTCGAAGCACGCGTCGATCACCTTCTGGATTTCCGCGCCGCGTGCGAAATCGGGTTGATCGTTGACGCCGATTCGGATGCTCTTGATAAACCGGTGAAACAGGTCGGGAGTCGGGGCGCAACGGATGGTTTTCCAGACGCTCTTGTTCCGATCCTTTCCTCGGCAGATCTGCAGGTCGGTGTGGGAATGGTCCAGGTTGACGCGGATGCCGCCTTCGTCGCCGTAGATGTCCACGGCCACCGTGTTGGCGTGCCCGGTTGCCCAACGAGTGGTGTGAAGCGTGCCCAGTGCGCCGTTTTTGAACCCGATCTCCATCAGGGCCGAATCATTTGCGTCCAGCACATATTCTCCCAGACGATTTCCGGGATGTTTGGGGAAGGTTTTCAGTGTGCATCGAACGTGGGAGGCGGGTCCCACCGGATACAAAGCGAAGTCCAGGAGGTGCACGCCGACGTCGCCCAGCACGCCTTTACTGCCGTGGCGAGTCGATAGCCGCCATTGGAAGGACTTTTTTTCCCGCCATTCTCCCCAACCGTTACTGGAAAGCCACGATTGCAGGTACGCGCCGTGAACGTGGATCGGCCTGCCGATGGACCCGCCTTCTACCAGTTTGCATGCACGGTGAATTGCCGCCGAGTTTCGATAGGAGAAGTTTACCATGTTGATGACGCCCTTGCGCTTCGCGGCCTGCGCCATCCTTCGCGCGTCCGCGTGCGTGGTGGCGAGCGGCTTTTCGCACAACACGTGCTTTCCCGCCTTGATTGCGGCCAGGGACACAGGAGCGTGTTCGCCGTCCGGTGTTACCACGGACACGGCCTCGATATCGGCATGGGCCAGCATTTCGGCGACTGAGGTGAACGCCTGGGGAACCTTGAATGTTTTCGAGAACTGCTTCACGGCGTTTTGGTTAACATCGCAGGCAGCATTCAACTTGACGCCCCTCATGCCGGCATACGCCCGCCCATGGGTGTGCCCCATTCCCCCGGTTCCGATGACGCCAATTTTAATCATTTCAGTTTCCCCTGGATTTCAGATTCATGCGAGATGCGGGTGTGGGGAGAATTGAACCACGAAGTTCGCGAAGGACACGAAGCTTTTGTTGAGTGCGGGGGAATTTTGAATCATGAATATCTAGTGAAGGGAGAGATGCGGTCTGTGTGTGGGCTGATTGCGACAATTCCATCAACCACGGAGTATCGGTGGCGCGGAATTCATTCCGCGTGTAGGGGTGCGGGCTTTCCACCAAAGGCGGCCTGTCTTCGGCATGGCGGTCCGCAGTGGAGTAATTGACCTCTCTCGCACACGACTCGAACCGCGTCGAGCTGCGATTAGGAGTAGGAATGGGGAGTGGGGAGGATATTGCAGAATCCATTTTCGTGCCTCAGGCAAGCATTTTTGTCGCAGATCGGAAGTCTTGGCGACTTCCGCTACTTTACGGACGGATTACGACGTAAACAGAACTACAATTTGAGATTCTTCTTCGTTCTCTTCTGTTCACGATTCGTTTTTCTGTGATTCCGTGGTAAAATTCGTTTGGTTTCGGCGTTGCCGCTTCGTGTCCTTCGTGAACTTCTTGGTTCAAAATCCCCGCATCCCGTACCCCGTTAATGGACGCTTTCGCCCCAGGGTTCGATGGGTTCCGGCGCTTGTTCAACCGGGATATTGGGGGCGGAATCGATCCACAGGGATCCCGGCTGTGCAGCCCACCGTACTGAATTTTTGAGAATCAGTTTCACGGTTTCGTCGTGGTAGATCGGATAGGTTTCGTGGCCCGGGCGGAAGTAGAAGATCTTGCCATTTCCACGTTTCCAGGTTTGTCCCGATCGGAATACCTCGCCGCCGGCAAACCAACTGATGAAAATCTGTTCGTCCGGCGGAGGAATTCCGAACGGCTCTCCATACATTTCCGAATGTTCGATTTCGAAATAACGATCGATGCCCTGCGCAATGGGATGCCCCGGGTTGCAGACCCAGACGCGCTCCTTTTCCCCTGCTTCGCGCCAACACAGGCTGCAGGTGGTTCCCATAAGGCGCCGGAAGATTTTGGAGTAGTGCCCGGAGTGAAGGACAATCAGGCCCATGCCCTCGAGCACCCGTTTTTGGACCCGGTCCACGATCTCGTTGCTCACCTTCTCGTGGGCGGCGTGGCCCCACCAGGTAAGCACGTCGGTCGCCTCCAGTATCTCCTCGGTCAGGCCGTGCTCCGGCTCGTCCAGGGTCGCGGTGCGCGCCTCCAGCCCGCCGTCCTCGTTCAGTCCTTCCGCAATGGTCGAGTGCATCCCCTCGGGGTAGATCTCCCGGACCACGGGACTCGATTTTTCGTGAACGAATTCACCCCATACTGTCACTTTGACCATCTGAATTCTCCTGCTTTGTTCGATTTATCTGTAGCTTGCATCCCGTTCGAATACATAAATTCGGCCGGCCTGAAAACAACGAACTCGCCTCCCGAGTCATGTTTTTCGGCGCGACTATCGGAGGATATGCTATAAACGATTCGGGGGGTATAGTTGAAGATTAAATAGGAGGGTTGAATGTCCGCTTCATTGCGGTATAGGCAGGTCCATCTCGATTTTCATACGAGTGAAGACATTGAAGGGATCGGGCGAAAATTTGATCCCGGCCCATTCGCGGAGACGCTGTCCGCGGCGCACGTAGGCTCAGTGACCTGTTTCGCCAGGTGTCATCACGGATGGCTTTATTATCCGTCCAAAGCCTTTCCGGAACGCGTGCATCCGCACTTGGAGCGTCCGAATCTGTTGGGAGACCAGATTGAAGCCTGCCACGAGCGCGACATTCGCGTCCCCATCTATATCACGGTTCAGTGGGACTACTTCACCGCCCGGCAGCACCCGGAGTGGCTGACCCGGGACGAAAACGGCGTCATCGAAGGAACGCAGGAAGGGGAGGCCGGGTTCTACCAGTTTCAGGCTGTCAATTCTCCGTATCTCGATTTTTTGAAAGCGCAGACGCGGGAAGTTCTGGAGATGTTGCCCGTCGACGGCCTGTTCTTCGATATCGTGCAACCCCGGACAGACTATTCAGAGTGGACCCGGAAGCAGATGGAAGAGGAGGGGATCGACATGGAAGATCCCCATGCGCGCGCTGTATTCGGCGCGGAGGTAATTCAGCGTTTCAAGTTGGATATGACCGCATTCGTTCGACAATTCAATTCCGAGTGCACCATTTTTTACAACGCGGGTCACATCGGGCCGAAGATCAGGCGTTCGATTGACGCATATACACATCTCGAATTGGAGTCCTTGCCCAGCGCTCAATGGGGATACCTGCATTTCCCGGCGACGGTTCGCTACGCCCGCAACCTGGGACTGGATTCGCTTGGCATGACCGGGAAATTCCATACGTCGTGGGGGGATTTTCATTCCTTCAAAAACCGGGAAGCGCTCGCGTTCGAATCTTTCCAGGCCCTGGCGTTCAACGCGAAGTGTTCCATCGGCGACCAGTTACATCCAAGCGGCGTGATGTGCCCGCACACCTACCGATTGATCGGGTCGGTATTCGCCGAGGTCGAAGCCAAGGAGCCCTGGTGCCGGGGTGCGGAACCGTTGACTGAAATGGCGATCATGACTCCCGAAGAATTCGAAAGGCCGGGCGACCATGTGACGCTTCCGGAGTCCGTCCAGGGAGCAGTGCGAATCCTGCAGGAAGGTCATCACCAATTTGACGTAGTCGACAGCGCATCGGACCTCTCGAAATATCGGCTTCTCATTCTCCCCGATGATGTTCCCGGGGAGCCGCAGGTGATGCGCAAGATTGACTCTTTTCTCGATGAGGGCGGATCTCTCATCCTGTCGCACCGATCAGGCGTCAACCCCGCGGGCAATGCTTTCGCGTCCGACCGGCTCTGCGTGGACCTGGTGGGGGCCGCTCCCTTCAGTCCCGATTTTCTGTTTCCGCGCGAAGAAATTCGCGGCAATCTTCCGCCAACCGCGCACGTGATGTATGAGCAGGGAACGGAAGTGGAGCCACGACTGGGCGCGGAGATTCTGGCCGATGTGGAGGTCCCTTACTTCAATCGGACCGCGGAACACTTTTGTTCTCACGCGCACACCCCCTCCAGCGGAGAGTACAAGTATCCCGGAGTCGTCCAGGATGGATCGGTCATCTACTTTGCGCATCCCATTTTCACGCAGTATTGCCGGAACGCTCCGAAGTGGTGCAAGGAGTTGGTGCTGAACGCGGTCCGGCGCCTGTTCCCGGATCCCCTGGTACAGGTCGATTGCCCCAGCTCAATGATTGTGACGCTGAACCGCCAGGTAGAAGAAGACCGGCTCGTGATGCATCTGCTCCATTACATCCCCGAGAGGCGCGGCGAGCGTTTCGATATTGTCGAAGATGCGATCCCGCTCTACGACATCCGATTTTCCATCCGCGATCCGAACGAGAAAATTGAATCCATCTTCCTGGAGCCCAGGAGCATGGCCATCGTTCCCGTCAACGCAAATGGCCGCACTCGATTCACCGTACCATTCCTGCAAGGACACCAGATCGTGAGCCTGCAATTGAAAAAGCGGTAGGGGGATTGGGATTGGGGATTAGGGATTAGGGATTGGGATCACATTCGATATTGAGCATTCGATATTCGACATTTCCAATGCCGTGAAGGCTCCCCCCAGTTGGCAGAAATCGGAAAATGTCCAATGTCGAATACTCAATGTCGAATTTTCAAGTTCAGTTTCCAGGGCACATTATTCACCGATCGTCCCCAATCCCCACCTACCCATTCCGCCATGCCTGCCTTCTCGACTTCCACCAGATTGCTCCGAATAGCACCAGGACGATGGCGATGACCCCCGATTGGGCGACAAAAATGCCGGATGCATCTCCGTGATCCATCTGCCACTTTACCAGCTTGATGGAAAATGCGCTGAAGCCCAGCACCAGGACGAACTTCAAGCCGTAGCCAATGCTGCGGAGATGGGGCGGTGTCAGGCGTGCGACGAGGCTGTTCTCAATAGGTTGCATGCCCAGCCCGAAGAAAATGTAGGCCAGGGAGATGATCAGAAGAGGCACTTCCGTAAAATATGCGATGCCCAGCATGCAGGGGAGAGAGCCGAGGTGGAATAGAAAATATGCTTTTCGCAAATCCCACTTGTCCGCAACGCGGCCTCCGATGACCTGGCCGAAGGTGCCGAAGAGATACATTGCGGAAACCAGAATCGCCGTCCCCAGCTTTTTCGTTCCGAGCTGGCCCTCCATCGAAAAAAGGCCGGTGAGAAATTCCATACTGGCTTCAAAATGTGCTGGAATTGCCACCACCGTGCCGCGATAGGAGAGCCCCAGAAGCGCCATGCACGCCAACATCATGACGAAATACGAAAGCATGCCTTCGCCTTCCTGCGCATTGCCGTTCATGCCTGCTCGTTCCACCAGGGATTCATCGATCTTGATAAATGCCAACAGGACCCCGAGAAGGATCGTCAGGCCGCCGTAGATGTGAAATGTCCACTGCCAGCCCACGAAATAGCCGGCGAGTCCCGCAAACAGGGGTCCCAGACCGATTCCCAGGTTGCCCCACACGCCATTGATCCCCAGCGCTTGTCCCCGGTTTTTACAGGTATGGCTGATCAGCGCCATTCCCACCGGATGATATATAGCGGCAAAGAACCCGATGACGGCGAGGCCAAGAGACAGCTTGCCCGGCGTCGTGGCGGCGCCGGTCAAAAAACAGCCCGCTCCAATCCCGAACATCATGCCGACGAGCATCGGCCTGTTCTTCCAGCGATCGCCAATGTAACCCAGCGGCACTGCGAACAATCCGAAGAAAAGATACATCCAGAACGCGAGATTCAGCGTTTCGGCGAGGCTGAGCCCCATCTCTTCGTGGAGAAACAGCGCCAGCGTGGGAAACAGCAGCATGTAGAAGTGGACGATAAAATGCCCCGCGCCGCAGAGCAGAAGCACCTTTTTTTCGTTCCTGTTCATTTGCGGGGGCGCCAGCCTTCTACACGCCGAATTCAATCATTGCCTTCAACACACCGTCCTCGTATCCGGCCACCAGATCGAACGCCTCCGTGGATGCGTCGAATGGGAACCGATGTGTAACCATGGGGCCGACATCGATGGTTCCTTGTTCGATGAAGTCGAGGGCACTCTGTACGCAACCCTCCTGGCGTCTGACATTATAGAGGGCAATTTCCTTGCGGCGCATCTGGTCGACTTGAAAAGAGATTCGGTCTACTTCCGGAATCCCTATCATCATCAGTTTTCCCCCGGGTTTAAGAATCTCGATGCATTGGTCCACCGCGCTCTGCTGACCGCAACACTCGAACACGACGTCCAGTCCGTTCGGTTGATGTTCACGGATCGCGGCGAGAACGTCTTCGCGATCGGGATTTCCGGCCCAGCTCGCGCCTGCTTTTTTTGCCAGTTCCACCCGCGCGTCAATCCGGTCCGTGCAATACACTTCTGCCGGTCCCATGGTCCTCGCAGGAAGGAGAACGCACATCCCAATCGGTCCCATGCCCAGGATGCCGACCGATGCTCCCGCGAGCGGGATGGATTTTTTGATCGCATATACGCCGATGGCAAGCGGTTCGGAAATAGTGGCGTTCCCGAATGAGGTCCCGTCCTGTATCGAGAAACAATTCTGTTCCGGCATCACAATGAATTCGCTCAGACTTCCCTCTGTCTGTCCGGGGCAGCCGAGGAACCGGCCGTTCCGGCAGGTGTTCCTTCGGCCAGCTTTGCATTGATCGCATTCCCCGCAGGTGATGGCAGGTTCTACCGCGACTCGGTCCCCCACGCTCACCTGTCTCACCGCGGAGCCCGTTTCTACCACGGTGCCGGCGCACTCATGACCGACGGTGAAAGGATATTCCACGACCTGGCTCCCGATGCGACCGCTCGCGAAGTAATGAATATCAGATCCGCAGACGCCGACCGCTTCCATCCGGATTTTGACATCCGTTGGATTCTGTAGGTGGGGATCCGGAACGTCCCGCATTTCCATCCCGCGGATCCCGGTCAATACCATCGCTCTCATCTGCACGTCCGTTTTTTGAAGTTGGGGCCTCATCCTACCCCGCAAAGCGCAGCGTTTTCGAGCATTCGTTTTTCAGTCGCGTGGATTCCGTCCCGCTGGAATTCCGGGCTCCGCATGGGATTCCCGCGGTTGAGACGCCGGGACCGCGGATGCTGGGCTCCGCATGGGGTTCCCGCGGTTGCGATACCGGTACCGCGGATAGGGGGCTATTGGGCGCGCAAATCTTCGAGGCGAAACGGAGTCTCGGGCTCGGGCATGACCACCGTCAGAGCGATGTAGAGAATGAGACCCGGCAATGCGGCGCTGCAAACCGTCAGAAATACGTACGCCGTGCGGAGTCTGGACGGCGACCATCCCAAGTATTCGGCAACGCCTCCGATCGTACCTCGCATCACATAGTCGTCCGCCGATTTCCTGAGAACTCTCTGTTCCGATTTCATGAGTTTGAGTGCATTCTCCTGCCGGCATCCGGCGACCGCAATCCAAATCCGCGGGAGATTTGATGAAACAGATTTGGCATTGACACCGTGACGTAAAGGTGTATGATTAATTGATATGACAGGTGATTCGGAGATGACGATCGGCACCTTGGCCCGGGAAAGCGGGGTGACGCCCCGGACCATACGGTATTACACATCTAAGGGGCTGTTGCCTTTGCCTGCCGGCAGTGGTCAATACCGAATCTATGGACGGGAGCACCTGGTGCGACTAAACCTGATTAAGCGACTGAAGGCGGAGTATTTACCCCTCGAGGTCATTCACGATGCACTGCAAACGGTGGAGGTAACCGAAATGGAGAAGATTTTGGAAAGCTGCGATTCCCCGCTAAAACGATCGAACTCGGAACGTTTCCTTCCTGATCTATTGGAATCTATTTCGGAGGAGGGTTCGGAGGGCTCCACCGACGGGTTCACACCCGATTCGAAAGAAACCCGTGACACGCGAAAAACAGATACCAATCCCACGCGGACCGGCGCAATCGCGCTGCCGTGGCATCGCGTGACGTTAGAAGATGGGATCGAATTGCACTACCGCACCACATCCAATCCGAACAAGGCAAAACTGGTACAGGACGTGGTTACTCTTTCCATGAAATTGATTCAGGGGGAGAAGTAGCAGCCGCCTCATCGATAACTGATCGGCTTACGATTGCCAGCCAGGGTTGTTCATGACGGGGGTTTCCCGATGGGCGGTAATAGTGGTGCAATATTTCAAAACCAGATGCTTCGAGATAGGATTTGCTCGTCTCGAATTCCATGTAGTGCCCGTAGCGTTGTCCCTGCCACCCTTCGCCGTTACCGCGGGGGTTGGATGAAAATAAAATGCCGCCCGGTCGAAGAGCACGATGCAATTCGCTAAGAACGCGGGGCAGTTCCTGACTGGGAATATGAAAAAGAGAGGCGTTGGCGAATATGCCATCGAATGCTTTTTCAGGCAATTCCAAGGTAAGAAAGGATTGCTGGAGGATCGGGCAGTTGGTGTAATGACGCGCGAACCTGCAAAACTCCTCACTGCCGTCCAAGCCTACAGGTCGATGTCCCAACGCTTTGAAAGACGCAATGTCCCGCCCGCCCGCACAACCCAAATCCAGGACGTCCAGTGAATTTTCACGGGGACAAGCCGATAGAAACGCTTCAAGGTTTTGTGAGACGTCGTGGTCCTTCGTCCCTGCCCAGAAGGATACGGCATTGGCACTGTAATGGCCGATGGTCGTGGTTTCGATGATGCCGAGTGCTTCGGAATTCAAACGGGATGACATTCGTAGTGAACCCTCTTTCCTAAGGTGCCGTTATTGAAGAAGCACATCTTAGTCATAAACCAGCATGGTGAGAATCGGAGTGACGAAGTAGCCATGCAAACCATGTTGGAGGAGTTTCAGTCAAGTCTCAAGAATGTTGAATTTACCCTGCTATTTCAATTCAGGGACAGGGACTTAAGATTGGAATATGATCAGGAGGTAGAAGACCTGCCAATGATTCTTCCTCTATTGGACTACGCTCGACTGCTCATTTTTACGCTCTTCAAAGTGTAAGGCAGCCACTCCGCGGCTATGACCGCCCAACGATTTGCCCGCAAGCAGACCGCGGTGGATTTGTGCGACTGATCGACCGGGTAGGGGGGGAGTTTCCCCGTTGAAATTGAGCAGTCATTCGGCTACAGTATTCCGCCATGTCGTTTGCTCTGTATCCCCTGCACCAAGTTCTGGCCGCCGTGACGATTTCCATGGGCGGAGTCGGCGACGTGGTCATTGTGCTCGACCCGGCGGCGGATCCACCGGAGATGCACGCCGCTGAAGAATTGGCCGATTTTCTGAACCAGGTCACCGGCGGCACATACCCAATTGTAAGTATCGCCGATCCCGTCAAAGCGAATTTATTCGTTGGACCCGATGCCGCGCTGATCGCCGATCCCGGGTTTTCGACCGCGGGCCTGGAAGAGGATGGAACCGTGATCCGTACCGTAGGCGACGACATCATCCTGGCGGGAGGCAAGCCCAGGGGCACGCTCTATGCCGTCTATTCGTTCCTCGAGGACCAGGTCGGATGCCGATGGTGGTCGGATACCGACAGCACGATTCCATCCACGCCTTCCCTGGTCATCCCTGATCTGAATCTCACCTACGTTCCGACGTTCGACTATCGCCAGGTCAGTTACCTGAACGCCCGCGACAAAGATTTTTCCGCGCGCAACAAATTGAATGGCCATGTGCAACAGGTCAACGCGAAGCGCGGTGGTCGAAAGTTGGTCTACCTCGCGAACGAAAAATGGTCGGCGCACTCCATGCAGACCTTGGTACCGATCACAACCTACGGCGGATCCAATCCGCAATGGTACTGCACGCCGGATGGACTGATCGCCAATGATTTCACCCAGGCAAGCATGCGGTCCACCGTGGTGGCCAACCTTGAATTGATGCTCGACGGAAACAACCCGCAGCAATCTTCCAACACCGGGTTGAGCGAGGTTCGATTTCATCTGCACAATTCCTCCAACTTCGTGGGCAACCCCGGTGCGGGTAGCGGCTGGGATACCACGGGGAGCGTTACCGCGTCCGCCTCCAGCTCTCATCCGACGCGTCCTCCCGCCCGTTGCGTTGATGGATCAGGGTTGGATACCGCCACCGGGCTTTTTCATGCCACGGATGTCCTATCCGGCATCTTTGTCTCAGGAACCGCCACCGCAAGTGCCCCGGCCACGCCGTACAATGCAGGCACCGTAGCCGGCATGCACTGGGTGGCATTCCAATTCGACCAGGTCTATCAACTCGGAGAGATGTGGGTCTGGAACGATAACGAACCGGTGTGGCATGTCCAGGGACCGAAGAATGTAACCATACAGTATTCAACCACCGGCGGAAGCACACCGGGGCAGTGGAATACAATCTTCAGTGGCGAACTGGATAAGGCATGGGGGTACCCTGGACACGCCCATGACATGGCCATCGATTTCGCCGGCGCCTCGGCCCGGTGGGTGGTGATCACGATCCACGACACCTGGCTTCTGAATACGGACGACATCACCACGATTTCCGTATCGCAGAACGATGGCTGGCTCCCGTGCAGTACGCCTGCATCCGATGCCATCGTTGCCCAGGAAGGCAGCTATGCCGGGGTGATTATGCGGTTCGTCAACGATGCGGCCGCGGACCTTGAAGTGAGCAACCCCGATCTGACGATCCACACCCTGGCCTATCACCACAGTGTTCGCGCACCCTCCCTTACCGTCCCCCGATCAAACGTAGTCGTGGAGCTGGTAACGGCTGCCGAAGCCATCCTGTCGCTGGGCACGCCGGGGGGAGAGCCGTCCTGGAGCGTACCGCTTGATGATGCGCGGAACCTGTGGCTCCACGATGAAATTGTCGCCTGGTCGCAGATCAGTCCTAGGTTACATATCTGGGAGTACGCCACTGCTTTCCAAGACCCGTATGTGCCGATACCGAATTTGCGCGTGCAGGCTCCCAACAAAGCAATTTACGCGGCCGAGGGGGTGAAGGGTGTGAATAGCGAAGGGTGGAGTTTCGGCATGGGTACGGACATGGCGGAGATCCGCTCCTGGATGCTTGCCAAGCTCTCTTGGAATCCGGCCCTCGACGGGGAAACCCTCATCGAGACGTTTTGTAACGGATACTACGAGGCCGCCGGGCCGAACGTCATCGCGTACATCGATCTCCTTCACAACGATGCTGAAGCACGTGGCGAGTGGTTGCCGCAGGGCACCGGACCCAATTCTCCCTACCTTTCCTATGACACCATGAATCAATCGTGGAATCACCTGGCGGCCGGGGAGCAGACGGTCTTGTCGGACCCGGAACTTTTGAAACGCATCCACGTAGCCCAGATCCCGATACTCTATATCTTTGTGAACCGGTGGTACGAGTTTCGCGATCGCGCCGCTGCATTGGGCAATCCGTGGCCGCTGCCGGCCCGCTACCAGGAGGCACACGCCCTGATTCAGCAGTACGGCGAAGCGAAATACCCCTTTCGGTTTGTTCCGCCGGCCTTGCCCGCCGTATCTGGACCACTGAATCTCGGCGCCCTGCCGCTGACGAGGTCTGCCACGGCAACGCAGCCCGAGAATGGCTCCGCGACACTCGAAGAGAACCATGCCACCCTACATATGACCGGAAACGTGTGGCGGAAGCTCGATCTCTCCTACAACGTCACCGCGAATACGCTGCTCGAATTCGATCTGAAGGTGAGCCAACTCGGAGAAGTCCATGCCATT
>Ga0310124_10002694_pt1 | contig 12146 bp, 11 predicted proteins | sample CB11b_AW_Bot5_MG_FD_203507 | JGI IMG/M metagenome (GOLD analysis project Ga0310124, IMG submission 203507) | Marine microbial communities from Western Arctic Ocean, Canada - CB11b_AW_Bot5 | ecosystem: Environmental > Aquatic > Marine > Oceanic | place: Canada: Western Arctic Ocean | collected...
ACACGTTTGATATTCGCCTGTAGCGGGTGTTTCCAAGGCAGGCACATGTTCCCGGCAGCAGTACATGGAGACCGGACCATGAAGGAAAACCATTTTCACCAGGAACTGGCCCGCGGCGGCGTGGCCATGGGCGGGTTTATGCAGATCGGCCATGCGGCTGTAGCGGAGGTGTTTGCCCGCGCCGGGTTACGTTGGGTGATGTTTGATACCGAGCACGGCGGAATCGACCTGGAGACGGGTACCGACCTGATCCGCGCCATGTCGGCCTGGCCGTGTACGCCCTTTGTGCGGCTGGCGATCAATGACAGCGCGTGGATTGCCCGTTTCCTTGATGCCGGCGTGGGCGGCATTGTTGTGCCCATGGTCAATTGTGCCGAGCAGGCAAGGGCGGCAGTGGATGCGGCAAAATATCCACCGGAGGGACGGCGTGGATTTGGCTACAACCGTGCCAATAATTACGGGGTTGATTTCGACGATTATGCAGCCAACGCCAATGGCAGTATTGCCGTGATCGTGCAGATCGAGCACATCGAGGGCGTCGAGAACATTGATCAGATTCTCGACGTAGAAGGGATCGACGGCGTGTTCGTGGGGCCCTACGACTTGACCGGTTCCATGGGTATCGTTGGGCAGATGGATCACCCGAGGATGGCCGATGCGCTCAGGCGGATCATCACCGCCTGTCGCGAACACAACGTGCCGGCGGGACTGCATGTGGTGCAGCCGCAAATTGAGCGTGTAAAAAAAGCAATTGAGGATGGTTTTCGCATCATCGGCATGAGCCTGGACAACGTGATGCTGTATCACGCGACGCGAAGTTTTGTCACTGAAACGCACCGGTTGGTGGAGAACCTTGGAGTAATGGAAAAAAAGCAATGAAGAAAGATTGGTGGGATAAAGAGTTTGTCAAACTGGTGACGTTGGGCGAAAGTACGACGGCAGGGGGATGGTCGAGTTGCCGCCCCCGCTGTTGGGCGGAGCAATTGGCGCGATTGGTCAACGAGTTTCAATGCGTGCCGGTGGAACTGGTCAATGTCGGCATCGGCGCTAACGTGGTCAGTACAAGAAGCCCCTGTTATGGGATAAGTGGCAAGCCCGCCGCCAGTGAGCGCCTGGACAAACACGTTATTGCGCACGAGCCTGACTTGCTGGCGATTTCCTATGGTCTAAACGATGCTCGTGGCGGCACGCCGATCAACCTGTTCTGCGCAGAGATGAATACCCTCATCGAACGGGTGCGTGAAAAGATCAAGCCGTTGATCATATTGCTCGGACCGTATTTCATGGTCGGGTTCAATGAGGGGTCTGGCTTCGACAAGGCCAGTCTAAAGACTTTTTACCAATACAACGACGCGATCCAGAAGTTGGCATTCAGTCAAGACTGTTTGTTCGCGGATCTTTTGGCGGCCTATGATGACGCCCATTGGCTGGTGCATAGTGACGGCGTGCATGCCAACGACCTGGGTCATCGCGTGGTCGCCAACGAGGTATTCAAGGTGCTGGCCTCGAACTGTTCGGGCCTGTCACAGGCGACCAAGGCACTGGAATCGCATATTCCACCATGGCGTGACGAATCGATGCTGAGGAAGGACTACGGTCACATTGCGGACAATGCGCGTCCATAACGCGTCCATAACGCGTCCATAACGCGTCCATAAGTAAGTTCGGCTCTAAAGCTCACGACGACAACAGGATAAAGCGCAGCAGGGCGTTAACCGATTGCTATTGTATATGGGTATGAAAGGGGTCATTCTGGCAGGTGGATTGGGCAGCCGGCTTCGGCCGTTGACGCTGGTTACCAACAAGCACCTGTTGCCGGTGTACGAACAGCCGATGATTCACTATCCGGTCCAGTGCCTGGTCAATGCGGGCATAGAGGAGGTATTGATCGTCACCGGCGGCGAGCATGCGGGTGACTTTCTGAAGCTACTCAAAAACGGCAAACAGCTTGGCGTGCGTCACCTGGAATACGCCTATCAGGAGGGCGAGGGTGGAATCGCCGACGCGCTGAAACTGGCCGAGGAGTTTGCCGACGGCGGGCGAATCTGCGTGATCCTGGGCGATAACATTATTGAGAATAATATTAAACAGTCTGTCGCCGCATTTAAAAAGCAGACCTCGGGTGCCAGGCTTTTGCTCAAGCGAGTGGATGACCCGCAGCGGTTTGGTGTCGCCGAACTGGGCGAGGATAAAAAGATCGTGCAGATTATCGAAAAACCCCCAAACCCACGCAGCGACTTGGCGGTGACGGGTATTTACCTCTACGATTTTGACGTATTTGGCATCTGCCAGTCGCTCAAGCCCAGTGGGCGTGGAGAGTTGGAGATTACAGACGTGAACAACCACTACCTGCAGCGTGGTGATCTGACCTACGACGTGCTGGAAGGTTGGTGGACAGACGCAGGTACTTTTGAGAGTTTGCATCGTGCCGGTAATCTGGTGGCCAAGGGCGGAGCCAATCAGGTTTAAACAGCCCTAGCGGCCATGAGCAGAAAGGGATGTGACAAAAGTGGCTGAGTTGACCTTGCACCGTCTACGGGCGTTTGAAGGCAGCGTTGCGGATGCCTATGAGGCTGCGCACGCCGACCACGAGCCGCTGTTCGTACCCGCCCAGTTGTACGCCGACGACCGCGGCTGGTCGTTGATGAACCAGTTGCAGGGCGTCATGGGACCCGATGGTCAGGTCAATTACTCGGTGATGTACCCACAGGTGATCAAGGCTTGGCACCGACACGAGCATCAAAGCGATTTCTGGATGTGTGTGATGGGCCACATCAAGGTCGGTGTTTATCGCGAAGACGACAATTGTTCCTGGAAGATGGTCATTGGCGAGAAGCGTGCGGGTGTGCTGATCGTGCCTCCACTGCTTTGGCACGGCGCTGCCACGGTCAGCAGCCGCGACGCGGGTCTGCTTTATTACGTCACCCAGACGTATGATTCCGCCGCCCCTGACGAGCAACGTCGCGCCCACGACAGCGTCAAGGGATTTAGCTGGCAGGTTAGCCACGGATGAGCGCCGATGCACAACTGGACAAACAGCAGGGCGGTTTTGACGGGCCTGTACTGCTGATAGGCGGTGCCGGAATGCTCGGGCGCGCCTGGTCCGAGTTGTTGTCTGGTCGTGGTGTTCAGTACTTTGCCCCTGGTCGGGACCAACTCGATTTAACCAGGGCTCAGGACATTGACATCGCCATCGACCAGCGTTACCGACTAATTATCAACTGCGCCGCGTGGACTGACGTGGACGGCGCCGAAACACAATATGCAATGGCGCATCATCTCAATGCGCAGGTGCCCGGAAACCTGGCACGCCGATGCGCAGAGGTAGGTGTCCGACTGCTGCATTACAGCACGGACTATGTTTTCGACGGGCTAGCTGACAGCCCATATTCACCACAGGCGCAGCGTGTTCCGGTGAATGCCTATGGCCGCAGCAAGGCTGAGGGCGAAGAAAGGATTGAGCAGGCGGGTTGCTCGTATCTGATCATTCGCACCAGTGGCTTGTATGCGCCGTGGGGGCGCAATTTCGTCAGAACCATGGCGAAGCTGATGCGCCACCGCGACCGACTCCAGGTTGTCAACGACCAGCGGACCCGGGTAACCAGCGCCGAACATCTTGCCCAGGCAAGTCTGGCACTGATCGAGGCTGGCGCGGACAAGATTTACCACTGTTGCGGCGGTGACTGCTGCACCTGGTTCGAATTTGCCAGCCAGATCGCCAAGTCGCTGGATGTTGCATGTCATGTCGAGCCATGTACGACCGACGAATATCCCCTGCCGGCCAAGCGCCCGGCATATAGTGTCCTGGAGATTTCCGTTACTGAGCGTGTTGTTGGACTCAGCCTTCCTTGGCTGCAGCAACTTGTCCAGGTGCTGCCGCGACTGGAAGCCGATCTGACCCTATCATCGAAACGGTAGATCGTCCGGCGGGCCAGCTGATGGTGATGGCCGAGGTTGATCTCTCCGGGGCCGAACCACTATTTCTTTGATGACTACTTCTCGCTGGCAGTGCACAGCCGGGGTTTGATGCTGATCGGCGGCAGCAGTAGAATATTGTCCGCAAAGAGCGGAATTTTGTCTTACTAGGAGCCTGACGATGGCCAGCGATGCCGTGCTCGAACTGACAGACGACAACTTTGAACAGGAAGTGCTTAGCAGCGATACGCCCGTGCTGGTGGACTTTTGGGCTGAATGGTGCATGCCCTGCCGGATGTTGGCGCCGACTATCGATGAACTGGCTAACGAGTTCACTGGCCGCGTCAAGGTCGGCAAGGTGGATACCGATTCCAACCGTGAAGTGTCGCTCAAGTTCGATATTAACTCGATTCCCACGGTCCTCCTGTTCAAGGATGGCGAGGTATTGCGCAAGTTCGTGGGTGTGACACCGAAGCAGGAGCTTGCCGACGAATTGGAGAAAGCTGCGGGTTAGGTGCTGATTCGGCCGGTCCGCCACGGCGGTATACGTTGCGTGGGGCCGTAGGTGGGTGCGTTCATAACCTTGGGCATCGTAAAGCGGCTGTCGGCGACAATACCATGTCCATCGCGTTTTGCCACGAACAGCTTGCCAACGGTCTGACCATCATTGCTGAAACCAACGATGATGCACATACTGCGTCGGTCGGGTTCTTTGTCCGCGCCGGGTCACGTGACGAAGAGACAGCACTGATGGGGGTAAGTCATTTTCTTGAACACATGATGTTCAAGGGCACCACGCACCGCTCGGCAGAGGATGTCAACCGCGAGTTCGACGAGATCGGTGCCAATTACAACGCGTTTACCAGTCACGAGAACACCGTCTATTGGGCGCAAGTCTTGCCAGAGTACCTGCCGCGAGCTGTCGACCTGATCGGTCATATGCTTCGCCCGGCGTTGCGCGATAAAGACTTTAACATGGAGAAGAACGTTATTCTCGAAGAGATTGGTATGTACGAAGACCGCCCGCAGTGGCGGTTGCAGGACACCCTGATAGAAACCTATTTTGCCTCACACCCTTTGGGATTCCGCGTGTTGGGCACTGCTCAGAGCATCAAGGCTCTGGGCGTGGAGCAGATGAGAAATTACTTTGGCCACCATTACAGCCCAGATAATGTTATTGTGGCGGCGGCGGGCCAACTCGAGTTTGATAAGTTCGTCCGCGGCGTCGACTCGATTGCCGGCCAGTGGCAGCCGACGGGTGCCAGCCGTATTTACGACGAGCCCGTTATCGCTGGCCATGATCAGTCGATGACCGATGCTAAGTTGAACCGCCATTACGTGGTGATGATGTGTCCAGCGCCGTCTGCACAGGACGACCGCCGCTATGCGGCGGGTGTACTTGTCGATGTGCTCGGTGACGTTGATGGATCACGCCTGTATTGGGCCCTGATCGATCCGGGCCTAGCCGACGAGGCGGATATGTCGCATTATGCGCAGGACCATGTTGGAAGCTACATGGTGTTTGCGTCATGTGACCCTGACCGCGCCAGCGAGGTGGAGGCAATCCTGCTCAAAACGCTCGACGATTATGTTGCCAGTATCGATGCCGATGAGTTGGAGCGTACCAAGAACAAGATTGCCACGCAGGTTACACTTTCGGGCGAAAGTCCAGCCGGAAGGATGCGTAGCCTCGGCAGCCAGTGGACCTACTTGGGGCAATATTTTCCGCTGTCCGAAGAAATTGAGCGTGTCATGGCTGTGACAGTTGAAGATGTCAGGGATTTGGCTCGAGACATGCCATTTCGACCACGAACCATCGTCCGGTTAGGCCCAAATTCATGAGGCCTACCCTTGCCGTATGATTAAGTGGGTTGCGTGCGTTACCCTTGCAATAGTCTTGCCGTCCGGTTTGCCACAAGGAAGGGCCCAAGAATCGCACTTGGATGCTATCAGCGACATCATTGAAGACCTGCAGCACGGCCGCATGATTGTGCTGGTCGATGACGAGCATCGTGAGAACGAAGGCGACCTCGTGTGTGCCGCGGAGTTCGTCACGCCCCAGACAATCAATTTCATGCTACGTGAAGGTCGGGGCATGCTCTGTGTGCCGCTGGCCGGAGAGATATGCGATCGTCTTGATCTTGAGCCACAAGGCCGTATCAATACCACCCAGCGCAGTACAGCTTATACCGTCAGCGTCGATGCCCACCATCGATTCGGCGTTAGCACAGGTGTTTCCGCAGCCGATCGTGCCAATACCGTCAAACTTCTTTCGGACCCCAGTGCGACAGCATCCGACCTTGCCCGGCCCGGGCACGTTCAGCCGCTGCGTTGCCGGGACGGTGGTGTGCTTGTTCGCGCCGGTCAAACTGAAGGATCGGTTGACCTGTGTATCCTCGCTGGGTTGCGGCCCGCTGCCACCATCATCGAAATCATGAACGAAGACGGCACCATGGCCAGACGGCCCCAACTCGAAAAACTTTGTAAAAAGTGTCAGTTAAAGATGTGCTCGGTCGCCGATGTGATCCAATATCGGTTGCAGCGCCAGCAACTGGTCGAGCGCGTCGACGACGTTCCGTTTGAAAATGAATGCGGACGTTTTCGCTTGGTTGCGTACCGCAGTGCTGTTGATCCGCTGTCGCATGTTGCGATGATCTGTGGTGAAGTCGGCCGCTTGGACCAGGACAACCACCCGGTGGAAATAGATGACCCGGTTCTGGTGCGCATGCACAGCCAGAACCTGTTGGGCGATGTTTTCGGTGATTTGACACAGCCGACCGGATCAATGTTGCGCAATGCGATGGCCATGATTCACCGGGAGGGTCGAGGTGTCGTGGTTTATCTGCGCCACGAAAAAATGGGTACCGGATTGTTGCGACGCCTCCAGACGCTGTATTTGCCTGATGACCGTCAACAGCATGAGGACGGGCCAGATATAGGCCGCCAGGAGTTTATGCCTGGCATGATGCCGCTGACCGACAAGGGGGCCTATGGCATCGGCTCGCAAATCCTGCGCGACCTGGGGATTTGCAGGATGAGGCTGATTACCAACCATCCGTTTACGCCCACGGCGCTTAGCGGGTTCGGCCTGGAAATCAGCGAATTCGTACCGGTAGCGGCCGGTTCCTAAAATCACCGACTCCGGTGTTTCGCCATGGTCCTGATCGATACCGGTTGCATGGGCGGCCCTGCTCATGACCTGGCGAAAAAGAGATTGGCCATTGCAGCCTTTGCGTCGTCAGGCCAGCAGTTTCTGCAGTTCCTCGCGAGTCAGATTTTTCAACAGGCTGCCTTGGCTGCCGATAATAGCGTCCGCCAATGTCTTTTTCTTTTCCTGAAGTTCGATTATGCGTTGTTCAATGCTGTTCTGGCAGATCAGTCGATAGGCGAAGACTGGTCTCGTTTGGCCAATGCGATGAGCACGATCGATGGCTTGTTGTTCGACCGCAGGGTTCCACCAAGGGTCGAGAATAAACACGTAATCGGCCGCCGTCAGGTTCAACCCCAGGCCACCGGCCTTGAGGCTGATCAGAAACAGCGGGCATGTGGGGTCCGTCTGAAAGCGGTGCACCGCTTCTTTGCGATTTCGAGTCTTGCCGTCGAGGTATTCGTACTCGATGCCTTCTTGCTCCAATCGTTTCCGCACCAGGCTCAAAAACGATGTGAACTGGCTGAACACCAGCACCTTGTGTCCCTCGTCGATCAGTTCGGCTAGTTTCTCAGCCAAGATCTCTAGCTTGGCACTGGGAATATCATCATGCTTGGGATCGATCAGCGCGGGATGACACGCCGCCTGACGTAGTCGCAGCAGGGCTTCGAGCACCATCATCGCTGATCCGCCGAGTGTGTGTGTGTTGATTTTGGTCAGCAGTGTACTGCGGTAATGTTGCAATAGTTGGTCGTATATCTTGCGTTGCGGCGGCTCCATCTCGCAGACTATCGTCTGCTCGGTTTTTTTCGGCAGCTCAGTAAGGACCTGCTGCTTGGTCCGTCGCAGAATGAACGGCCGCAGTGCCCTGGCGGCCTGCGTTGCGCAATCCTTGTTCTGCTGGTCAGACACGGCGCCCTTGATCAGGTTGCCGAAGCGCCCGGGCGTGCCCAACATGCCGGTATTGAGAAATTCGAAGATGGACCACAGGTCACCCAGGTGGTTTTCCACCGGTGTACCGGTCAACGCCAACCGGTGCCTTGCCCGCAGCAGGCGAGCAGCCTTGGCGGACTGCGAATTGGGGTTCTTGATCGCCTGTGCTTCGTCGAGCACGATGTAGTCGAACTCGTGCTCACGCAGTTGGGCAATATCGCGGCGCAGCAAGCCATAGGACGTGATAATCACGTGCTGTTCACTGAACGCCGTCCGCAGTTCTTGGCGTTCTGCACCGGTGTACGCCTGCATCTTCAGTTGTGGTGTAAATCTCTCTGCCTCGTCAATCCAGTTAAATACAACCGACCGCGGAACGATGATCAGCGTTGGATGACGTGCCGGATCGTCACTGGCATTTTTGTCTGAATGAATATACCGGCTTTCTAACATTGCCAGGACCTGAACAGTTTTGCCCAGGCCCATGTCGTCGGCCAGGATACCGCCTGTACCTAACCAGCGCAAAAACTCCAGCCAGCCGAGGCCCTCTCGCTGGTAAGGGCGAAGATTTCCATTAAATGTGTCCGTTTCGTGCAACGCTTCGATCTGCTCGAATTTACGTAGCCGTTGACGCGCTTGCTCAAACGGATGATCGACTCGGATCAGTTCCTGTTCTTGCAAAAGCGCGTCAAGCATCGCGAGTTGGCTGGTATTGAACCGCAGGTGATCGCCAGAGACCTGGGCCATGGCCGACAACATCCCTTGGCGTCCAATCCACTCGGTCGGTAGCAGTCCCTGTGACCCATCTCTCAACTCGATCATTTGCTTGCCCGCAGTGGCCGCAGCGAGAATCTGCGGCAGCGTCACCGTTTGCTTGCCCGTGTCAGTATCGAATTGAATGGTGCCGTGTACTTCGAACCAGTCGATGCCGGTCTTGATCGAAATCTGTGTTGGCGGGGGGCGGCGCACCAGCCCTTGCTGGGTTGAGATGTGCCAGCCCGCCTCCGTCAACTGGCGGACCGCTTCGGGCATGTGACGGGCAGCCAGCAGCACCGTTTGCTCATCACTGCTCGGGTTTGCGCGAAAACCCAAGTGCGCCAGACTCGCCATCGCCTCATTTTCGGAACGCAAATCTCGCCGAATGACCGCTGGTTGGACATTTGCCTTTTTACCTTGCTGTCGCTCTTGGCTGGAGACGAACCTGCCTTCTTGTCCCGGATTGACACGATGCCCTTCGTAATCGAACCAAAGACGTCCCACCAGTTGATGACGGGCTGTGGCGGAGACGGGTATGTCTGGGCCCATGTCCGGTCCTTCCAACTCCATATGCGGTTCGGGCTGGACCCCCCGTTCATCGCGACCGATACCGGCGGGCAATTCAATCTGAGGCAGGCCAGGCAGCAGGTACAAGCGGGCGAGGAATCGTTCGATGTCCTGGGTTGGTACATCTATCATTGCCCGCTGGTCGGCCTGGTCTAGGTCATCACGAAAATGGCTGACCCACCTAGTCGCCCCGTTATCATCGAACGGCGCGCATCGGCCGTCGTAAATCACCACGCCGCCGGGACCGCCAAGTACGAGGGTAGGGTGGCCTAATGGCATGTGCTGGTCACCACGTCGCAGTTGCAGGTCCACGTTGAGACCTGGGGCACTTTGGGCGGCAACCAGCCACAGTACCCACGGGCCGGCGTTGTCCCATTGCAGCGGCGTGGTGGTTCCCTGCCCGTCCTCGACAAAGCTACGTCCGGTTTCAATGATGCGTTTTAACGGATTGCGTTGGGCCCCAGCCCTTAACCGGTATATGCCGTGCGATTGGTCGGGCTCGTGAATAACCTGCATGTCCTCGTGGTGCAGCGGCCGCGCCCCGAGCATCGCGGCCGCGATTTCACGATCAATCGGATCGTTCAAAGAATCAATCATCGCGACTTCAATTTTTAACGGCTTCATCTTGCTCCAGCCGTTCTGTGTCGGATGACGCTGCCAGAACTCGATCACAACTCCGCCGCGTTGCGTTGAACGTTCAGCGTTGATGATGTAGCACACCTCTTGATGGCTTAGCAGGCTGGATAAGTTCGACTGTGACGGTTTACCAGGGGCCAGGCGCAGCAGGCTCATTTTGCCCATCCACGCCGGCTCTTTTTGTTTGGACGGGCTTCGAGAGCTTTTTTTTCGCGCCTGGGGTAGTAAAGGGATGATATTCTCTATGGCTGATCCCTGGCCGGTGTCACTCAGTCCGCTGGTATGAACGTCGAGCAGCGCGGCCCATATATGCCTGCAGTATGCGCCGCCGATAAAGAGAGTGCAGGTGCACTGTGCGTGGCCTTGGTCGTCGATCGTCACCAAATACGTTTTATTGTCGTGTACCTCAGCGCGGAGGCGGTGATTACCTGTCGGTGGTAATTGAACAACCTTGCCTGCTATCTGGTCGTCGCGACCGGCTGCACGTACACTCGATTGAAAATAGGGTGCCCAGGTTTTGAGAATCGACATGCCGGTACTCCATGCCAAGATCCGTTCAATCCAACCCACCAGTTTAATGTATGCGTGTTCGTTGGCAATGACAGCGCTTTTTGCGCCAAACGCGATGTTCTCAGGTCAACGCTAAACTAGTCGTTATGGATTTACTCAAATCGCTGCTGTCCGATTGGGTGATCTTGTCCTGTGTCGGCGTGGCGGTCGTGCTGTTGTTGGTCTATTTGGGACCGTTGCGCCGCCGATCACTGGACAAGGCGCCGCATCGGGATCCGGGACTTCAGAGCGAGGACCTGTCCATCGGCATTTTGCTGCTGTTGCTCGGTGGGAGCGTGTCCGGTCATTTGGCCGGGAGCCTGCCCGTCGAGTGCGTAGACATGCAATATGCCCTGCGCCAGTTGATCAGCCAGGCGGGGCAGTTGCCGTTGCTGGCCTATATCGGCTGGCGTTCGGTGACACGCGGCCGGGGGTTGGCGGCCTTGGGCCTGGTAAGCCGCCGCCCATGGCGTGACCTGGGCATCGGTGTCGTCGGGCTCGCCACCTCGCTGTCGGTTGTTCTGGCGGTGGGTGCGATGGTAAACCAGGTCAGTATACGCTGGGTAGAACCCCCGCCGCAGGTCCAGCACGAGATGCTTGAACTGGTTGGTGATCCACAGACGTCATGGGTTGCCATCACGGCCATGCTTGTCTCGGCCGTGATGTTGGCGCCCCTGCTGGAGGAAATCATTTATCGCGGCCTGGTGCAGTCGGCGTTGATCACGATCGGCGCGGGCCACCACCGCTGGTCAGTCGTCTTGATTGCCTCGTGCTGGTTTACCCTAGTGCACACCAACGTGACCTGGCAGGGCAAACCCGGTCTGTTCGTGCTGGCGATCTGTTTAGGCTGGCTGTACGAACGCACTGGCAGTCTCTGGCCCAGTATCATCGTTCACATGGGTTTCAATGCCGTGATGTTTTTCCTGGTTCTCCACTAGCCGTTAGCGGTCTGAATGGACTAGTGCGAACGCCGAGCCGTTTGCGTTAGCATGGTGGCGATGAACGCGGTCAGGAACATTGAATGGATAGGCGACGCGGCAAGGGGATATCTGCGGCTGTTGGACCAGACGCGATTGCCTAATGAACAGGTTTACCTGGATTGTTGTGACGTACAGTCGGTGTGGGAGGCGATCAAGAGACTGAGTGTGCGTGGCGCACCGGCGATCGGCATTGCAGCGGCATACGGGTGCGTGATCGGCGTCCAACGCTGAAAAAGACAGCCGATCACTTGGCCACCAGCCGGCCCACCGCGATCAACTTGTTTTGGGCAGTCGAAAGAATGAAGCGTGTCCGCCCATGCACTGCCGAGACGTTGCTGTCGCAAGCCAAGGCGATTCATGAGGAGGATGCCCGGATGTGTCGCCAGATCGGTGAGTACGCTCTGCCGCTGATCGAACGACTCGACAGTCGGGCCCACGGCGTACTGACCCATTGCAATGCCGGCGCATTGGCCACCGGCGGGATAGGCACGGCGACGGCGCCGATGTACCTTGCTCACGAGCGAAATTTAGCCTTTAACGTCTTCGCCGGCGAGACCCGGCCATTGCTGCAAGGCGCTCGACTGACTGCTTTTGAGCTGGCGGCTGCCGGCATAGACGTCACGCTCATTTGCGACGACATGGCGGCCCAGGTCATGCGCGAAGGG
>Ga0310124_10002696_pt1 | contig 12142 bp, 14 predicted proteins | sample CB11b_AW_Bot5_MG_FD_203507 | JGI IMG/M metagenome (GOLD analysis project Ga0310124, IMG submission 203507) | Marine microbial communities from Western Arctic Ocean, Canada - CB11b_AW_Bot5 | ecosystem: Environmental > Aquatic > Marine > Oceanic | place: Canada: Western Arctic Ocean | collected...
ACTTTACTCCAAATTCACCATGTATTTGCTCTTCTTTAGATGTTGCTTCTACTGCATTCGATACACCTTTCAGTACTCCTTTATGACGATTAAATGCCATCATGATGAGGAACTGAGAGAATAACGATACATGCTCTACAAAGAGAGAGAACAGCAAGACTGATTTTGTGTAATTCTGATTTGTAGCATTCTGTAGACCACTGGTGTACTTCTTGAGATACTTAATACGATCTGCAATTGCACCAATCTCTGCCATGTCAATGAATTCTTCATTAAGTCCAAGTAATTCAATCAACTCAGAATATGCATCAAAATGTCTAACCTCACTTTCTGCAAATGTTGCACCTACAGCTGCAATTTCTGGCTTTGGACAATGTTTATATACATCTCCCCAAAACTCTTTAACTGAAACCTCAACCTGTGCAATAGCAAGCATTGTTCTTGAAACAATAGTTCTTTCCACATCTGTTAATACTGTTTTATAGTCATGAATATCACTAATTAATTCAGATTCAAATTCTTGATGAACCCAATATGCACTACGAATAGCGTCCTTAAATGCAATTAAATCCGGATATTCATATGGTTTAAGATTTGTTCGCACTTCAAATATGGACACTAATCACCCCTTTCTTAATCATAAATATTTTATTCATTATGGATTGAAGTTATTTATTCTTGACCACAACGAAATTATCTAAAACTGTTTTTAAAGGAGTTGTATCAGACTTACACTTAGCAACAGCATCCATATATGCCCACTTTAAATCTCTAAATTCCTTGAATACTGCAACCGACCATTTCAATTTTCCATACTCTTCAAGCATTTCCAATAGAGCTTCTCCATATACCCGTATCTCATATTGTGCATGATGATGGGTTCGCAACTCAATAAAATGAAAGAGATTTCTTAGGTTGACAGTCGCATAAAAGTCTGTATAATTAGCAACCGATGTGATCATACGTGCCTGTTCACTTGCAATATTATCTGTCAACCAAGCATCATACTCATATCGTGTATTTTCTAAGAGGTCTGTATACTCATTGATGATATTTTCATTTAAATGTGGCTCCAAAGGATCACCTGAACTTTGATGATTAACATCTGACTGATAATAGAATTGCTTTGGCGTATAATAATCATTAATCATAGGAGAGTATCTACCAGAATACTCGTTATAACTCATTGTTCTATGTCTCATCCATTGTCTTGCAACGAATATTGGACATTTAACATGAAGTGTTATAACTACCTGCTCAAAAGGTGTGAGATGCTCATTCTTGTATAGATATCGTATAAGTCCTCTGTCCTGCTTCTCACCCTTTTCAGCTTCACCGCCCGTTGAAATTCTGGCACTCTGAAGAATGCGATAATCATCCCCCATAATGTCAACTATCTCAACATTACCATGGTCCAATACTGACCGAAAATTATACCCCACTGCTTCCAAACCCACCATCTTGACGCTCTGTCTCAGACAAACTATCCACTATTTCAAACTCAGCCTGTTCATGCTGTATGAATACCAACTGTGCAATCCTATCGTGTTGTTTAATAGTATACACCATTGGCGAAGAATTGTAAAGTACCACACCGATTTCTCCACGATATGATGTATCAATAAGACCGGGCCCATTCAATACAGTTATACCACTTTTCCATGCAAGTCCCGACCGTGGCACAATCAAACCAAACGTGCCTTTGGGCATCTCTATGGAAATACCTGTTTTGACAAGAATTCTTACGTGACTTCTTAATCGTATATCTTTATCGGTGTTTGCATACAAATCACATCCGTTTGACCCATCATCTGCAAAAGATGGAACCTTTGCATTATCATCTAATTTAAGTAATTTTATTTCAATCATTCCATTCCCAACTAAAGCCTAATTCTTTCTGGTCTGACTCCATCCAATCTGGTTTAAATTCAATTCCAGTGTTGATTAAAAATTGATGTACTTTCTTATGCAAATCTGGTATATCCTTGTCATTTTCGAGAATGAGATCACACTTTTCAACACAATATTTTATTTCTGTCTCCGATGCATGATTGTCTGATGGTAAACCATTTCTACGAACACCAATTGTTATAACCTTATATCCTTCTTCGGACATCTTCTTCATAGCATCATATTCATTTAAAAATCTCATATCTGGAATAACAACTGCTCTTATCTTTGCTCCGAATTTATCATACTCTTCGCCATATTCATCTGATATTTTTCGAATCGTTTTTTGAGCATTTTTGATCCAAATACTATCACCTGTTATATCATAGAAATTTGAATAGTTCTGTGCAATCCCTATTCTACCAACTTCGGTTCCAAGATACTGCATTGCTTGTCTTGGTGATATACCCCAATATGGATCAACATCCTCTTTCTTACTACCTAATAACCACTCATCATCCCAACCAAAATATGCACGACAAACGGCTCTAACAGGAGTAGCAAAAGACACTCTTGCAGTTATTACATTATCCGTTATGTAATTTGCAATAGTATCCTTACCTGCTCTTTTTTGTCCAGATATACAAAATATAGTTACTGCTTCCATATATTCACCTTCGACCACATACGAATATTAGACATTAATTTTATACCTCCATAAGAATGTTGTCTCAAATACTCTTCTATAAGTTCAGTAGGCTCCTTTTTAAAAAACCTATTCATAACCATTTCATTTAAATCCTTACCCTTTGTAAAGGTCTCATCTCCACTCCAAACGACAACTTTCTCATCTCTCTTTGCATGCTCAAACATCTTTCGAACTATCTGCTCATTTCTTGGCTCATTATCATACACAAATACAAAATTATCACATCCATCCGCAGCCGACTGTATTTCTGGAACTCTTATATCTGAACCCATCATTGCAAAACTGTTGTTTACCATCAATGAATCAAATGGACCTTCAAATATGAATATGGGTTTCTTACGATCAATGTCAGTAAATCTTGCATGAGAGCGTCTTGTCAACTTATCCACACCAAAAATCTTTGGAAATGTTGGATCTAATTTGATTGTAATGTATCGAAGTTCCTGTGGATTTAAAGACCTACCTTGAAAACCTTTAAGTTCCTGATACACATTAAAGAATGGAATAATGATACGTGGAGTTTCTGGTACTTTAGCAGGACTCATATCAAGCCCATACTCTTTCACAAAATAAGCAATGAACTGTCTAAAATTTGGTGCGTAATACAGATATCTTGATTTTTTAATTAAACATCTATGATCAAGATATTTGACATGCCTATCATTAGGATTGTCGATTCTTAAATCTTTCATCGTAACTGCACAGCTAGTTGCAATAATGGGATCAATAACATCACGCTGACCTGACTGTACAACTATCTTACGAGCTTTACTGAACTTCTTTTTAAGATCTTCATCATCATTCTTAATAGTACGTGTTTGTATAAAATTGGATGCAAGATCTTTACGAGTAAGAGTATCCATAGTATACCGTTGAAAGTATTCTGGATAAAACTCTTTAAGAAAGTTCTTGAACGACATCGATGCTGTACAATTATGACAATAAAAGTTCATATTTGAAGACTGAGGGTGGACATAAAAATAGCCACGTGTCTTTTTTTTGTCCTTCTTTGAATCTCCACACGATGGACAACGAAATGTTGCAGTGTGATTTGACTTGAATGTGAACCGCTCAAGTGACGGTGATATTAATTTAACGTAATATAGATCGAGTTCTAACGACACTGATGTATAGTATACTCTATCTGCTAAACTTTGTCAAGTATTGGATGACGTAAAAATATCATATAATTAGTTGATACGTCTCTAAGTAGAATGCCTTCTTTCGGATACTTACGACCAAACGCACGAATATTTTCACCAACTTCATCTTCACCAACATACCGTGAATATCGAGTATATTTTTTCTTACCTAAGCGAGATTTCATATACCTATCTGTATCAACATCAAACACTCTCATTCCCATAAACCTATCTTTAGGTTCAAAATTGATTGGAAATTTACTAATTGCAACTTGAGCTGTTGTTGTTTGTGCTTCTTCTGTTAATAGCTTATCAAAATCATCCTGATAAACTTCATAAAGTTCTGTAATAAACTCTTCATTCTCTTCCCAAAACTCATTAAATCTTTCCGATAATGTATTCTCATCACTATCAAATGGATGCTCTTGATATTCACGTATAAGAAATAATGAAGCTGCAAGACTACCTAATATAGTTTTACCAAAAGGTACATGGCCAATAATACGCTTTATATTTCTTACAAATTTATGAAATATAGTAAAACTATTCTTTTCATCTGGTGTTTTTCTATCTCGTCGCTTCTTAAGAGTCTTACCCTTTTCATCAATAACACCAGTTTTATATGCAGACCAATGCTTAAAAGGTATTGTTAGAAGTGTTAAGATTCTCATTATTGAAGCTAAATCAACAACTTTAAGAGCTGTTTTTCCTATTGATGTAACTTGTTGACCAAGTGCAGATGTGTGAGCAGGCATATAATTAACTCCTGTACAACCCTTCATATGGTTTCATTTTTATGACAATTGCAGAAAAAAATTCATCTTGCTCTACAGCTTCCAATATTATTGTTTGATTGTTTATACCTTCAACCGTAAGATAAGAATTTGGTGAGGTTAAATGTTCCACTATAGGAACCAACTTCATCCAAAATCGCTCTTCCATAAGTGCGAACATAATCCTCAGCCCAGTCTCTCTTCCAAATGTATTCATGAAAGAGACAATAATATTGACAATCTTATGAACAAGATGGTCTAAATTATTTATCTCAATTGAATTATCAAACTTATTCATGTACTTCTTGATCATTGAAACTTTACGAAAATCACGAGCAAACTGTTCTTCTTTGACAAACTGTGGATTGTTATACACTGTAGCAGCGTAATAAGCTGCATTTTCTTTAGTAATATTCGTAAACAACTTCATCACCTATTTAAACTTTTTCATAGCATCTTTTAAAAGTTTCTCTATCCCTTTTTTATTAATATCTTCATTATCTTCTTTCTTTTGTGTGTTATTAGTTTCATCACTTGACTCAGCCATCTTCTTATTTAACACATTATCAATACGACCAGCAAATTTAAAACCTATTAAAACATACAGTAAACTAGCTACTGTTAAATAAACTATCGGTCTCCAAATATATTCATCCGGATGAACTATTACTGCCCCATCATATATTAATGTAGTCCATATAGATCCACCAGCCATTGTTGCAGATGCTACCGCATTGCGTCCTCTGTTAGAATTAATAAATCCTAACATTCGCCCAACAATATAGACACTTCCTAACCCTACAGCAAATAAAACCAAAGAGCGAAAGAGTACGTATGCGATAAACGGCATGTATTCTGAGAATATTGCTTCTTTTATCGCTTCCATTTCTTTTCCTCTATTATTACTATTTATTCGTACCCCAAGAGATTAAAAAAGGGGTGGAGAGATATCCCCACCCCAATTTAAATCTATCCAAAATGTATTATGATATATTATTTATTATGAAACTGCTGTGGTTACACCAACTAAGGTTTGTGCTGAACCACTACTTGAACCTGCTGTAGTTACTTCTGTCATTATAGTAGAACCTGTTTTTTTAACAGCATTTCCAAAAATTTCAGCATTAGCACCTGGCCCGCCGATTGCCGAACCACCAGCAAGATCACCCTCTGTTACAGCTGTCCCATTACCGTCAACCATTGCAGATGAACCATTAGTTCCTATAGTATATGTACCATGTCCCAACAGACCACCAGCAACCGCTGTTGATGGGATAGTTCCTCTGAATGTCAGTGTGTTAGTTCCAGTACCAGAAAGGTATTGCATTTTCATATCACCATCATCGACCATATCCGTTGGCCCAAAATTTGATATGGCGAAGTATACCTTGTTAGATATAACTTGGTCAGCAGACCATGCAGCTGATGTTACAGTAACTGCTTCATCATATGTTAATACTATATCAAAAGTTTCAGCTCTTGCATATTCACCAGCAGTAAAGTCTGCTGACAATATGTTTGCAGCTCCCAATGTTGCAGACAATCCACGAACACATGCTAATACTTCAGCTTCTGCACTCGTGTTGTCGTTTCCTGTTCCTTTCGTTCCAGGCTTTAATGCCCATCCTGCTTTATTCGCAAACGCAAATTCTCGTGCCCAATCTGAATTAGAATCATCGGGCATGAATTTGGGTTTGGAGGCAGCGGATGTTGATTTTCCCCATAAAGACATAATTAATCTCCTATAATCCTAATTTCTTCATTGTCGATTGGATTTTAGTGATCGACATTTTGTTAAATTCATTTTGTCCAGTAGAGTCGAGAGTATTCTCATAAAAATTAAGAATACCATTAATCTCTTCTTCAGTAAGATCAATATCCTCAATCTTACCACCACTCTTAATATTATTTAGTAAATCAATCAGTGATTTTGACTCTTCAACAGTCTCAATCTCTTCTTTTACCTTCTTCTTCTTTCCATAGTTACCTTCACTCAAATCGTTAGAAATCTGAGTTGTGGCAGCATCCAACTTCTCCATAAACTCATTGGCTTTAGGATCATCAGAGAGTGCCAACCCCTTAAGAAGTTGCACAGCTTTCATCTGATCTTCATTAGACCCTGCAAAATTACCACCAAGATCTTTAATGACCTTATTGATGTCAAATTTAGCTTCTTGAATATCTTTATAAGATTCTGATAGTTCTCTAATACTTTTCATCGCTGTCATATCTTTGTCCTTACTTCTTCGATTTATTGATTAACTTAAATGCTATCTCTTGAGCCTTGATGAAATCTTTCTTAGACCCATTAACCATCTTATCAAGCTTATCTTGGTTCATTTTGTTTACGTTATCATATACCTGAACAATACCACTAGCACTGAATAGGTCAACCTTCATAGTTCCATCAGAAAACTTAAGCGTATTAGCAGTCTTTCCACTAATGATATCCCTAAGATGATCTATATTCTTCCCATGTGCTTCATCAAGTTCAGTAGAGTCCTCTTTTGTCCTTACTTCTTCAATGTACATATTGAGTTCGTACTTACCACTATCCATTCCATAGACTTGAATGTTGAGTTTCTTCTTCTGTGGCTTTCCACCCTTGGTTATCTCAATGCTATGTCGAATAGTTTTACCAGCAGATGGTTTTCCTTTGCCATGAGTTATTTCACTATCCCATGAATCTTGATCTACTTCATATCCTTGTTTTTGTGCAACCTTATCTGCGTGTTGAACTGCGGCTGAATATGTCTTATGATATGGATCGTATTTAATTTCTTCAGAAATTTCGCCAGGAGTTAGATTGCGTAAATACTGGACAAGTTCATCAGTACCTTCCCAATGTGAATCACCCATAATATGAGTCTTCATTTTACTATCCCTCTTTTCAGTTTCATCAACTTCAACTGTTTCCTCAACTGACTTATCGGGTTGTGGTTCTTTGGCCAGCTGTCGATACAACTTTTGCATCTCACTCTTTGTTGCCCTTTCGATTGAAAGATTCTTATAAGCTTCAGGTTTCATCATATCTCTTAATTGAGACTTAACTTCACCCCGACTCTTAGCATCTAAAAAGAATGATGGTAATTCTGGAATAGTTACCTTAAAATATGATTCATCAAGGTCATCTTCTTCTTTAATAGGTTTTCCATCCTGTGATATAATACCATTCCATCCTTTCTTCTTCATATCTTCCAGATGTTTCTTGGCATCCTCTAAGGAATCATGATCAGTAACTGTAATCTTACCCTTTTTAGTTTTTGCTATTTTAGTTTGAATTTTACCTTCATCAAGGTCATCTTCTTTAACAAGAAGGCTGACATTTCGCATTGGAGCAATTTTTTTCTTGCCTTCATCTGTTATAATTTCAATAGATGACTTATCAATAATTTTAGTAACTTTACCTTCAAACCCTGCACCACGAACAGCACCAATTCCAGCATGTACACGATCACCAACCTTAACACTCTTTGCTGGTGAATCTTTCCATTTTTCTTCGGTGATGCCTTCTTTCTTCTTTACCATCTTTGTGGCAACAGCAAATGCAACACTCTTACCGTCTTTCTTACCATATTTCTTCTCAAACTCTTCTAAATCAAGGTCATTATCAACAACATCCTTGACCATATCTTGCTGATTTTTGGTAAGAGTGGCTTCGTGAAGTTCCCAACCTTTCTTGAGATAATCACGAAGGTCATCAATATCAATTGCCTCTTCTTTCTTTCCCTTAATTACTAGTACTTCATCTGGACCAAGCTTGAGTTTCTTACCCTCAGAAATGTTAGAAATAACATCTATGAGGTCTTTATTATCTTCTAAGTAGTTGTCATAGATTGCTATCATATCAACCTTCTTTAGGTGTGTTTAATTTCTGGAGTTTCTGTAATTTTGATTCTGTCTGAAGTTCTTCAATTTGAACTTCTTCCTCTTCAATTTCCTTCATTCCCTTCATAAGTTGTGCGATGGTCTTCTCATCGAGTTTCATCTCTTTGGCAATCTCTTTAGCAGACTTACCATCCTTAATCAATGCATGAAGTTCAGACATCTTACTTTCATCAAGATCAGCTTCTTCTTTCTGTAGTTTCGCTAAAACTTTTCCTGCATCCTCTGGCGATTTACCTGTATCGTATAAGTATGTTGCACTATCCCAATCTATTTTGCCTGGGTGGCCACCTGACTTTTCAACGGCCTTTTGAGCCTTTGCCATCCAGGCCTGTCGTTTCTCTTTTTTACCTTCATCAAGATCAGTAGATTCTTTTTTTAGTGATTTCTTTTCATATGGCTCATCACCCATATTTTCAATTTCATCACCAACAATTCCTCGACTTATCTCACCCTTCCAAATATCTTGTGGTTGTCTTGGACCATCAATATCATGAATTTCAATTTCAAGATCCTTAAGGTCAGGACTTCCACCTAAACCAGCACGAATATCAGCATCAAGTTTAACAGCTTCTTTCATATCCAATAGATCAATTTGATCTTGGTTATATTTCTTCAATGATTCTTGCATATCAAAGTTGAATTTCTTATGTGCAAGTTCAACAAGACGACCAAATGTTTTCCATGAAGATTCTGTATGAGCATTCTTAATATACGCATTAACCGCTTCAGTCATTGCTACCTTCGCATCGGTTTTTTGATCCCACCTTGTTCCCGATAACTCCACCATTGCGTTAGCAATACGATCCTCATGCGAAGATGAAGTGTAGGATACCCTTTGTGGTTCATATAATCTTACTTCCTCTACTGTACTACGTGGATCAGTAGTTTCAATTATATAGCTATTCTCTGTGTTTGATGTTGTCTCACCGTTTAATACGCTATAAATGTCTGATACAAATGACATATAATTACTCCTAAGCCGTTAAATGGTCCGTATTATTATTTATAAATTGTAGAATACTGAATTAAAAATCTGAAATTCATAGATCTACACCACATTTTTCATATGCATTTAGCATTCTTGTGATTCCAATCCCACCACCATATCGTTCAAAGAAATCAAACTCTAAGAACTTATCTAATTCAGAAATAACTCTTTCCTTACCAAACTTTGAATATAATAGATTTGCATATAATCCATCAGATATAGTATTAAATTGATGCTTCATTTCATCTGGATTTATTGAACGTTCAGCAGAACCAATGGTTTCCATACCACCCATGATAACATCACACTTCTTCGCAACATCACCATCTTTTCTCATATTCCAAAATGGCGATGTTGAATATGGAAAATTTACAATAAATGCAACACCAGAATCGTGTTCAGTTTGCATCCAGCTTTCTTCATCATATCCCAACTCTTCACCTTCTGGAACAGCATAATGCATCATCCAATCTTTATAATCTTTAATTGGATATCCATCTGGCTTAAAACCTAAGAATGAACATAAATCAGAATTCATCTCTATAAGATCTTCAAACGATCCAGATGATTCAAACTCAAACATAGGAAATATCAAATCATGTCTTCCTACTACTGGATCTGGTTCTTGACGATATGATGTAGAAACACAAAACACTCCAGGCAACGATGGATCTTTAAGTAATTCATACTCCAACCACATTTGTCCTGTTTGTGGTAGTGGCCAAACCTCTCCAGAATAATCATATGTAGAAACTGTTGTTGGATCCTCACATGCAGCTAAAATAGAAAGACGATTTTGTGTATGAACCTCTAAAAAACCACGACGGGTAAAAAAATCTCGTAATCGACGTGTAACCATAGTAAACTCTCTTGGTGGTATCAACGAACTCATTATAACTCCTAAACGTTTATCTGAATTATTTAGTGGTGTTTTTTATCTCCAATTCTTTAGCAATCCATCTTTTACCAACAGGATTTCTTACTGGCTTATCAATTAATTTATCTACTTGTATAAATACTCGTTTAAATAATCCTACAGAATCTTCTCCCTTTGTGTTATTATCAACAATAATGAAGCTAGTTGCACCAAAAAGATTTTGAAATTTACCTATATTTTCTTGAACGGCTTGCCATCTTTCAACAACAATATCTTCTGGAACTTTTCGTTCTCTCTCTGCATTTCGCTGAAGAGCAACGTCTTTGGAAGTGTTAACAAAAACCATATAAACATCATATCCAAATTCTTTCAAAAGATTAACCTGTCTCTTAATACCTTCGTAATCATGACCAGTTCCATCTAATAGAAGTCCAAGGCGTCCTTTTATCGATAAAGCCGACTTCTTCGCTGTGAGTAGTTTAGCTTTCTTTCTAATCTCCATAGCATATTTAAAGTCATCCTTAGATAAGGAAATAAGATCAGTAGACATACTAACCTTTCTTAATGCACGCTCAAATAGATCATCTGAATTAATAACTTTTAAACCTGCTCTTCGTGGAAGAATAACTGAACTTGCAACATAAGATTTTCCACTTCCTGGCCCACCAGCCATAAAAAATGCTTTAAGGACAGCACGGTCGTAAACACCTTCGTTAAGAAACGCAGCAAATGTCTTCACACTTTCACGAATTTGCATACCTGAACGAACATCATTAAACAACTTCTTAGCATTACTATCGGACAGGTTATCGGAAATACCAACTTTGAATTGCTCGAAGTTGTTCTCAGACGCTAATTCACGAAGCTTAGACGCACTCATTCCCGAAACATCATCTGCATCAGGATCACGATCACCAGCAGAAACTACTTCTATTTCCTTGAATTCATAAGAACCATGTCTTGCTGATCTACCATTATACTTGTTTATTAGAATCTTAAATTCAGAAACACGATCAGAACCGACCACCATTACAACTTTCTCATATCCTGCTTCATGCAATTGTACAAGAATATCAAATACACTAATAATTTCTTCGGAACGAACACCACTCTCGTATCTCGGTGCCGATAATTTAAGATACTTTATTTTATCTCTAAGATTCAGTGGATTTTTTTTAGAATCTTGTGATCTTGACAAATAGATACGATAATCAGCGCTGTATTCACGTGCTGTTTTCACAATCTTCTCAACAAGTTTTATATGGCCGGTTGTTGGTGGATTAAACCGACCGAAGGTAAATACGACCGTCTTCATCTACGTTTCCTTTTTGCTCTTATCTTTTCCTGTAACATAGCCAGCTACAATACCGACTATGCCAGTGATAGCCATCGATAATAGATTTACTACGTTCTCATCAATTGGTGAGTTTTCTTTCAAACTTACCCAAAAATCACCAACAGTTATAACTATTAGCAATACCATGAGACCTACGCCCATACTGAAAACTGTAATATCTTTAATAGTTGCGTTTTTCCACATTAGTCAAACTCCTTAGGCTTAAAATTTAATCTACTGAATTCTAATCTATCTACTAATTTCCATGTATTGCCAGTGATGTGATCAGTTACTACAAAACCCTCACCCGATGTTACATTGAATGTATCACCATCTTGAGAAAAGGTTCTGAAATTACCAACACCTTCGGATAACTTATTGAGAATAATCAACATCCCAGCATTCACACTCGCAATAAAATTGATAACCTTACTAACCAATTTCACATCAATTCTGTCGCCCCATCTATCCAAATCTTGCTGAACTTTTTCTTTTCCCTTATCTGTTTTAAGAGTATCAATCTTGTTTATAAACTTTGC
>Ga0310124_10002697_pt1 | contig 12142 bp, 8 predicted proteins | sample CB11b_AW_Bot5_MG_FD_203507 | JGI IMG/M metagenome (GOLD analysis project Ga0310124, IMG submission 203507) | Marine microbial communities from Western Arctic Ocean, Canada - CB11b_AW_Bot5 | ecosystem: Environmental > Aquatic > Marine > Oceanic | place: Canada: Western Arctic Ocean | collected...
CCCCCAAAGGATCAGCGGAATCTCCGCCGCTCCCTGTAAACTGTCAAAATAATTCAGAATCGCCTCGCGCTTCTGATTTCCGGAATACTCAATCGCCCAGGGGTTGGTCTGCACCTTGACTGCGTCCACACCCGCCTGGTCGGCAAACGCCAGAAAATCTCGGCAAACCTTGGGCGGACACCAATGGGTCGAGGTAATGAACAGTGCACGTCCAGCGATTTCTTCGGCCAATTCGGCCGTCAACCGTCGGAGATCCTCGTCGCTGAGCCAGACGAACTCGGAACTGCCATAAGTCACCAGCAGAACAGGGACGTTTTGCTCACAAAGCCAATTCACGTATTTTCTCATCACGACAATATCTACTTCACCGGATTGGTCAAAATAGAGATTGAGCGGCACGACGGGTCCTCGTAATCGTTCGACAACGTCAGTCGCACGAGTTGAAATCGATCTTGATTTGTTCACTAAAGTTCTTTCTCGAAAAAGAGAATGCTGTCTTGGTTACGACACCCCAACATCGCCTGGAAAAAAAGTTATTCCCAGGATGCAAAACTGTCACCAAATCCACAAGCCAGAAAACCACCATCGACCACAATCGTTTCACCATTAACAAATGCCGCCACATCGCTGGCCAGATAAACGGCCGTACCTGCGATTTCTTCGGGCTTCCCGAATCGTGCGGCAGGTGTTCTTTCGAGAATTCGCCGGCCACGATCGTTGTTGACAATGTTCTTGCGGTTCAGATCGGTCACCACCACCCCCGGCGCGATGGCATTGGTTCGGATGCCATGTTTTGCCCACTCATTGGCACAACTTCGAGTCAAGCCAACAACGGCACACTTCGCTGCAGCGTAGGCACCAACTTCAATGTTATCCACAAACGCTGTCAGCGATGCAAGATTAATGATACAGCCACTGCGTTGGGCAACAAATAATTTTGCTGCTACCTGGGCACAGCGGAGTGAGCCCGTCACATGGACATCAAACATGTGATTGAACTCGTCGGGTGTCAACTCGAGAAGAGGTTTGCGCAATTGAATGCCGGCAGCATTAACCAAGATGTCAAGACGCCCAAATTTTTCAATTACCAGGGATACCGCTCTCGCAACGCTTTGTTCACTGGTAACATCCAGCTGTGTCCCCACTGCACGCTCGGTACCAATCTGGTCGTTCAACTCTTCGACGGTACGCTGAATCTGTTCAGTACGACGAGAACCAATCAGCACTCGTGCGCCATGTTCCATTATCCCGGCAGCAATAGCGCGGCCGATGCCAGTCGCACCACCTGTAATCAGTGCGATTTTGCCAGTCAAATCAAACATGTTTGTTTCGACCATGGGTGGTTTTCCTATGTCAGTGATATTTTGCTGTGTAACGGGCGACTCGAACCAGTGTACTCGACGGATCGAGGGGTCATCAATAAGATGGACAGCTGGTACTTCCGCAACACCGTTCCCACCAGGACCAACCGTAATGTCTCAACCGAAAATCTTAATGTGCTCACTCACGGACAATCCCTATTCAAGAGAATGTATCAAAGAATTGCGGGCCGAACTGGATTTTGAAGAATTGGACCCCAACGGGGATTTGAAGGAGCAATTTCAGGGTGTGGAAATGGTCATCGACATTGGGGGACGAGCAACACGAGAAATGATTGATGTGGCCGTCGATACCACTTTTTGGCAAATCATTGGCACGGGCCTTGATAAATGCGAAGTCCAATACATTTTCAGCAAAAATGCTGCCCTGGCTAACACACCAGGTTTCACAAGTGCCTTGGGACTGTCCGAGTGTGCCATGATGTACATTTTGATGCTCACACGGAGATATCATGAGGCCAGAGACAACTTTAACGAGGGAGTCTTTTTCGAACCCAATGGTAAAACACTTGATGAAATGACCCTGGGAATCATTGGTTTCGGAGCCAGCGGCCGACAGTTGACCAAGCGGGCCAAAAGCTTCGGAATGCGAGTCGAAGCCATTGACATCCGGCCACTGGAGGATGATCTGCCGGCCGAGATTCGGCCGGACTATTATGGACTGGAGGATGATACGGACGATGTTATCGCACGTTGTGACGTGCTTTCCCTGCACCTGCACCTCACGCCAGAAACAACAAAGATCCTCGACAAGCGTCGTCTATCACTGATGAAACCAACTTCGTTTATGATCAACGTCGCACGTGGAGCGCTGGTGGATGAAGACGCCCTGGCTGAAGCGGTCCTCAACGGCACCATTGCAGGAGCCGGGATCGATGTTTTTTCTCAGGAACCGGCGGATGCCAATCGGCCCGAATATCAGCTGCCCAATTTCATCGTCACGCCACACACTTCCGGCCAGACCGATGACACGATTCGACGCCGTTGTCGAATCGCGATCGAAAACGCCCGTCGTCTGGTCAGCGGGCAAGACCTGCGATGTCTGGTAGATTCCAGCATGGGTTTCGGGAAGAAATAAAAGTTTGGAATCGCAAGGCCCCATGAGCGTGACCGAGTATCAGCCCCGGCTCAGATCCAGATCCTGCGGTAAATCCAATACAAAATGGGTCAACAAACGATGGCCGTCTGTGTATCGGTAAGCGTGGAAATTTCGATCGGACTGTGCGTGTAACGAGTCGGAATTCCTCATTCGACCACCGGTACGCCCTCCCTAACGTATTGCAGCTCGGAAACCTCTGTCATGATTCGTCAACTCACCGTTTGGACATAAGGTAATTGGTGACGCTCGGCCGTATCCACCATCTGCTGAACCAATTTTGGATTAGGCGTCGTTCCTACAAAAAATAACGTGGGATGATGACCAAAAAGCTGTTGATTGCGATTCCTTAACCCCGACGGGCGATCGAATCCTCAAGCCCGGAAATACCGGGGACCGCGCAAAGCTTTTCGCGTCAATCAAGACTTTCATACAACGACATGGTTCTGTCCTTAAATTTCACGAATCGCCAACGCAATCCATTACACAACTGCCTGCACGGCACGGAATCCGGCTGCTGTGGCTTCCAGAGTTTTTGAAAGCTCATCAGAACCGTGTGCCGCACTGATAAACCAATGGTGATTCGGATGAAAGAAAACACCCTGTTGAAGGGTCTCTTCATAAAATGTCTGTTTTGCAAGCTGGTTTTTCACATCATCCGGATATCGAAACACCAAGTTGGGAGTTGGAGCCAAACCGATGGTCTCCGCCTCGACACCAACCTCTTCTGCCAGCGCATTTTGACCCTCGATAAGACGGCGACCCACATCCCATAACTTCCCAATGACATCATGTTCTTCCATGTAACGTATCGTTGCCAAGGCAGCCGCGTATTCAATCGAATTAGTACAATGCGTCGAAGAAATCCAGGATTCTCCGACGTGATCCATATACTGCGCACGCCCGACTAAAACGGAGAGAGGGAAACCGTTGGCCATGGCCTTCCCAAAGGTGGCCAGGTCGGGGGTGACTTTAAAGTATTGCTGTGCGCCTCCCATTGCCAGGTGAAAACCGGTGCGTACTTCGTCCAATACGAACAGAGCGCCATTTTCATGAGCCAAATCGCGCACTCCTTCGAGAAAACCCGGATGGGGTTCTTCCTCTTCACAGGCCCACATGATAACACATGCGACCTGCCCGGGATTGGCTCGAAACAAATCAGCAAGACTCTCGAGATTATTGTATTCGAACTTCTTGGTGAGCTGCAGCACTTCCTGTGGGATGCCGGCATCGAACTTACAACACCAGTCATGCCAGCCGTTGTAACCCAGTCGAATCACCTTGTCTCTGCCAGTGGCCAGGCGCGCTACGCGGACAGCTGCAGAAGTTGCTCCCGAGCCGGTTTTTAGGAACAACACTTTCTCTGCACAGGGAATGATCTCGACTAACTTTTCCGCCAGATCGGTCTGCAAGACCGGGGGAAGCTGAAGCGTGAATCCCTTATTGATTTCTTCGATAGCAGCCGCATTCACTTCGGGATGGTTGTGACCGAGCACGATGCAGCCAAAACTGAGAATCCAATCGATATAGCGATGACCGTCGATATCCCAAAAACAGGCTCCCTCCCCTTTGGCTCCAAAAGCTGGATAGTCGCATGGCGACATCATGGCCGGCGTGCGCGTTTGTGTCGTTCCTTCGGCGACAACTTGAAGGGCTCGACGAAATTCTTTATCCGAACGAACGAACTTGCTTGAAACAGGGTTGGTCATTTTTCAAATCGTTGGTTATGGTTCGAAAACTCAAGTCCCGAAGATTGGCTTGACGGAAACAACTCAAAACAATCCGTCGCCACGATTCTAAATAAATTGCGCAAAACTTTCTCGTATCACGTCTACCGCCTCGAGCGCGGCCTCAGGCTCAATACATAAAGGCGGAACGAATTTAAGATAACCCCGCCGGGTGACAAACATCATAACACCGCGCCGGACGGCCTCCCATGCAACAGAATCCGCCAACTCAACAGCCGGCTCGCCTGTCTGCGGATGTTGTACATGGATCGAAATGAATAATCCAGGTCCGTGTATCGAAAAAATGTGTTCAGGGTAATCCCGTTTGAGCTGATCCAAGGCATCCAGTACCAATCCGCCCGTCGTCTCCGCCGCTTGAATCAACTTTTCTTCTTCCAAGACCTGCAGGTTTGCCAATGCCGCCGCAGCGCAGATCGGACTACCACTGTGCGTACTGGACATGTCGCCCGCCTGCGGATCATCCAGCACGTCACTTCTTCCCACGACAGCCGATACGGGCAGACTTGAAGAAAGACCTTTTCCCAACGTGAACAGGTCAGGCACGATTTCGGAATATTCAAATCCAAACCAACGACCCGTCCTGCCACAACCGCATTGAATTTCGTCCAAGCAGACAAGAATGTCATGTTCATGAGCCCACTTTTTCAGCGCCCGAGCAAAGCCTACCGGAATCGGCAAGGTTGCCCAGCCAGGTACCGTCTCACCAATGAATCCGGCAATCTTATCCGGTCCAATTCCACGCCGCTCCAGAAGTTCAATACAACGTGCAAATGCGAGTTCTCCAGTTGGGTCATCATTCACATCACCCCAGGGCCAACGGGGACCATAGGGAAATGGAATTTGGTAATGGCTGACTTGATCCCGAGGGATCCAATCGCGACGGTCCGGATCACCGGAAGCCGATATGGCAGCCAATGTGCGCCCGTGGTACCCGTCAGCAAAACTGACAATCCCTACCTTTTTAGAATCTATCCGCTGTCCGTGTCGACGCATGAGCATCATCGCACATTCGGTCGCCTCGGTGCCGGAACTGAACAAAATCGTTTTGGAATCTGGAATGGGAGAAAGTTCGACCAGTTTTTCCAGTAGTGTCAATCGCGCCTCCTGGGCAAACAAATAACTTGACATCAGAGGACGATCCAGCCATTGCTGTATCGCTTTCCGAATTTTAGGATGCCCATGGCCCGCATTGGCCATCACAATCGCGCTGGTTAAATCAATCCACTGGTTGCCATAACCATCACCTATTAGAAATCCCTCGGCTCGATCCCAAACGATCGGTGGCATTCCTCCCACCGAACGCGGCTCGACCGAACGTAACCGAGTCAAAAGTGGTATCGATTCGGGTACGGGCAAAGGCGTAACGATCTTACGCCAACGGGTTTCAATTCGTTCTGTCGCTTGCGGAGTGAAAGAGGGGTCGGTCAATGGCATTGTCGGGGCCGTTCAAATTCAAGTTTCTATCACAACCAATCAAGGCAAAGTCGAGCCACTTCTCTCGCCACGGCCCTCAACTCCTGGGCACAGCGAGACTTTTGCTTCGGATCCCCCGTCATTCTATCTCTGCCCCCCCTCTTCCGTAAAGATCGCGGTCCAATACGGCTTCCAGTAATCAAAGTAACTGCCTGCCTGTCGAGCGAGATCACCCGACGACAAACCGGCAAAAAAGATGTTAGGATAGTCCCCGACCCGTTGACCGTTGTCGTGAAACACCAGCCCAATTGCCAGTTACTGGCAAGCGTGGAGTATCTCAATGACCAAAAAAACAATTGAAAAGCCGTTGAATCAACAAACATTGGGCCGTCGGCGATTTCTCAACAGTTCTACCGTATCCCTGCTATCCGTTCCCTTGACATTGGTCGGAGAACGAGAATCAAAAGCTCAAGAGCCAACAGCTGAGGCCCTTCGTCGTCAAACCAGTGTGCAAAATCCGCCTCCGTGCTACACCGACGACTGGCAGCGAACCGGGCCTGACTACGCCGTTTATCTTCCCAAGGAGCCGGGACAGCGGGATGAATATGCTGATCACATCCACGTATTTTATACGCCCGGCGGCGATTTGATGTGTCTGTGGACACAGGGAACCTATGAAAGCGCCCCGGACATGCGTGTCGTTTATTCTCGTAGTAAAGATGGTGGAAAAAATTGGACACCCATCCAAGTTATCGATGAATCAAAACAAAACAACATGACTTCCGCTCTTGGTTTCCCACTCATCAGTCGGACAGGACGGATGTATTGTCTTTACAACCAACATCTCGGACGTGGCGATGGAGGATTATTTTGTGGTCCATTGCGAGTGAAATATTCTGATGATGACGGCCATACGTGGATCACCGGCGGAGTGGACATTCCCTGGCGTCGCACGCGATTTGACCATCCGGATCCCAAGGTATCTCCAACTTGTGTTGTCTGGCAACCACCGATCCGCGATGCCAAAAATCGGTTGATTGCCGGCGTCACCCGTTGGAGCAGCCCGATGGTTTACCCTCGTGCCATCGGAGGCAATCGCAACCACAGCGACTCTCAATGTGAGCTTATGCGTTTCGACAATATCGACGAGGGTCCTCATCCCAGAGATTTAAAGATCACTTGGCTGCCGGACAAAGCAGGCACTATCCGTGTCTCACCAGAAATTGAACCGGAAGCTTCACGGGGTTACAGTTTAGCACAGGAACCATCGATTGTTTTGCTTCCTGATGGTCGGCTCTTCATGACAATGAGAACAGTAACCGGCTATATCTGGTATACCGTTTCAGACGATCACGGCCACAGCTGGCACCCGACTCAGCCACTGCGGTATCAGGATCATGGTGCCCGCGTAGAACATCCCAAGTCACCCGAACCGATGTACCGTCTGGCGGATGGTCGCTACCTGCTGTTCTTTCACAATCACCAAGGTTATCGCGATGGGGCTACGGGACCATGGGATATGGATGCACGTCGCCCCATCTATTTCACCGTTGGCCAGTTCCGGCCAAATGCAGAACAGCCCATCTGGTTCAGCAAGCCGAAATTCCTGTTCGACACACATAAAGTGACAGCGGGGGTCGTTCGATTATGGTGGCTGGCGATGTACGCCAGCCTCACCGAACACAACGGACAACGTACATTCTGGTACGCCGACCGCAAGCAATTTGTCTTGGGAAAGAAGATTACCGATTCCATGCTCGCCGATAGAACCGTTCCCAGCTGACCCCGTAGCAAACCTACCTTTGTATTCGCATTATGAGATTATGAGGTGGTCCTTGAATGCCTCGAGAAACGGAAGACCCAAAATCAACACCGTGTGTCACGAGCCGATGGTCACACAATTTCTCCTGGATTCGAATCCTTGCCTTTCCCGTTACCATTTATCTTGTAATTGTGCTGATGATGTACTGGCTGCAACGCTCTTTGATTTACTTACCGCAACGCGAAAATCGGATCGATGTACACGATGCGGATTTACCGACCGGACAAGTCCACGCCATCACCGTTTCGACTGTCGACGGTCTGGAACTGCGAGGCTGGCACCTATTGCCTGATGGGCGCAGCGCAGCCGATTACCAGGCTTGCGACAGCGAGTTGTCAAAAGGCCGACACCTGGTACTCTATTTCAGCGGTAATGGCGGTAATCGTCGATACCGCACCCGTGAGTTTAGTCTTTTGACGGGACTCAATCTGGATGTCTTCGTCTTCGACTACCGTGGCTATGGTGACAATCCGGGTTCACCCAGTCAGGAGAAACTGGCAGCCGACGCGCGATCCATCTGGAATTACGCAACTCAAAAACGCCACGTACCACCTAACCGAATCATTATTTATGGAGAATCCTTGGGAGGGGGTGTCGCCACCGGCCTGGCCAGCGAATTATGTCAATCTCGAATCGTGCCAGGAGGCTTGATTCTTCGTTCCACGTTTTCATCTTTAGTCGATGCCGGCAAGTACCATTATCCATGGTTACCTGTTGGCTGGGTGCTGGCCGACCGTTTCATGTCAATTGACCAGATTCCGCAAGTAACATGCCCCATTTTACAGATACATGGAACGAACGATTCGATTGTGCCCATCGAGATGGGACAGCAACTCTTCGCGCGCGCGCCTGAACAATCATCTGGCGGAATTGCAAAACGATTTGTCGAATTAGCGGGCGCCGGTCACAATGACGTGACCCTGGTCGCCTATAATCGGTTCCAGCAGGAAATCAAAAATTTTCTCAAGCCACCCTGACAACTTCAGGCGATTGAATGTCTCCGGCACGACCCGCAGAACGACCTCTGAAAATTTTTTGCCACATTGCATAGGCTTTAATTGGCTGGGTAACTTTTCGACAGGCGTTCAACTCAATCGTAAATACATCACCCATTCTGCTGCCGTTTCCTACCACCGATGAATCTGGGTTCCATCATATGGGTTACCTGAAGCCACCCGCCAAGGAGAAACCGATGTCTATACGTAGGTTGTCATTTTCGTGTATTTACCTCGCCACTCTCCCTGCCTTGATGAATTCACCCTGGTCCATCCTCATACTGCTGATCGTCTGCCTGACCCCAGTCACGTTGCGCTCGGAACAACCCGTTACGTTGCCGAACACACAACCATTGAATCGGGATGACAACCTGCCAATGGAAAACCTCAAAGCCGTCGACCAGTATTTTCTAGGCTTGATCGGCCAATCTGCCGGCACACGCGGCTCACAATGGAACCGTGATTACAGTAGCCCGGCCGCCTATCACAACTCGATCCAGAAACACCGTGACAGCCTTCGCCGACGAATCGGTGCCGTCGATCCACGCCTTGCCCCTCACGATTTGCAACTTGTCGGCACACTTCAATCATCAGCGGTGGTTGCAGAAAACAAACGCGTGCGGATAACGGCGGTTCGCTGGACTGTTTTGGAAGGGGTGAACGCTGAAGGCTTGCTGTTGGAGCCGAAAACAGAATCACGAGCCTGGGTGGTTGCCCTCCCCGACGCAGATTGGACACCCGAGATGATGGCAGGCCTCTCACCAAATCCTCCACCAGGCGCTACTTTCGCACTGGCGTTAGCCGAGTCCGGCTGCCGTGTCCTGGTACCTGCCATCATCGATCGTCAAACCAGCTGGTCCGGCAACCCTAGCGTACGCATGTTGAACCAGACACATCGAGAATTTATCTATCGCCAGGCTTTTTTTATGGGTCGTCATTTGATTGGTTACGAAGTGCAAAAAGCGATGGCAGCAGTCGATTATTTTCAATCGCTATCCTCTAATTGCAAATTGCCCATTGGCATCGCGGGCTACGGCGAAGGCGGTTTGATTGCATTTTATACAGCGGCAATTGACAATCGCATCAAATCATCCCTGGTCAGTGGCTATTTCCAACCCCGTGAAAACGTTCATCGCGAACCCGTCTATCGTAACGTGTATGGGTTATTGAACGAATTTGGTGACGCAGATATCGCCAGCCTGATCACACCACGTTCCCTGGTAATCGAAGCTTGCCGTGCGCCCGATCCACCCGATCCGCCACCCCAAGTGAACAAACGTAACACGGCTGCTTACGGCAAAATCTGGACCCCGGAACTCGCCGCGGTAGAAGAAGAATTTTCGCGTGCAAAACAACATTACGAACAACTGGATGCAGCCAACAAGATTCAACTTTTTGCCAGTGACAAGGGACACGGACCGCCAGCTTCGCAGGAAGCACTGACCGCCTTTCTAAAATCACTTGACATCGTCGGCACAATCCCCACTCCAACCAAATTCATGCGCGACAACCGTGGCCAATTCGATCCCCGCAAACGGTTGAAAAAGGGATTTGACGAATTGGTGGAGCACACGCAGAAAATCGCTCGACAGAGCCGATTTCGACGGAAAGCATTCTGGAAATCCGCCAACCGCGAGTCGCCTCAGCGCTGGCAAGAGACGACACAACCGTTTCGAGACATCCTCTGGTCAGAAGTGATTGGCCAACTTCCCAGCGTCGAGCTGCCCCCTAATGCTCGGACACGAAGGATCTATCAAACACCGAAGTGGACAGGCTACGAAGTGCTGCTGGACGTCTATCCGAAAGTCTCTACCTACGGAATCCTGTTGATCCCCAAGGACCTCAAGCCCGGCCAGAAACAAGCCGTCGTCGTGGCACAACATGGACGTAATGGAACTCCGCAGGACATCTGCACGCCCAACGAGGACACCTCGTACTACCATTCGTTTGGCGCTCAGCTGGCCAATCGGGGTTTCATTGTTTATGCCCCCCAGAACCTCTACATCGGGGAAGAATCGTATCGTGCGGCCCAACGCAAAGCGTTTGCGCTGGGCATGACCTTCTTTGCGCCGATGGTGCGCCAGCACGAACAAGTTCTCAAATGGCTGGCTTCGCTCCCGATGGTCGATGCAAAACGGATAGGATTTTACGGTCTTTCTTACGGTGGCAAGTCGGCCATGCTGATTCCGGCGGTACTCGATGGATATTGTTTGTCAATTTGCTCAGGCGATTTTAATGAACAAGTCTGGAAACACACGAGCATCGACGATCCTTATAGTTTTATGTTCACGATCGAGCATGAGCACTCGGAATTTGATTTCGGTGAGCGATTCAATTATGCCGAACTTGCCGGATTAATTGCACCGCGTCCATTCATGGTGGAACGCGGCCACGACGACGGCGTTGCCCCCGACCAATGGGTCGCTTATGAATATGCCAGGGTACGGCATTTGTACGCCTCGCTGGGAATCGCAGATCGTACGGCCATTGAATTTTTTAGCGGTGGCCATGAAATCCATGCAAAAGGTACGTTTGACTTTTTGCATCAACATCTCGACCATCCGAAGTAGTCTTGCGCACTGACACCAATCACCACAACTGAACAACAACTCGTTCGGTAGGTAATTTGCGCGGCAACATGACAGTGAGCACGTTGGAGCGGTAACAGGACAGCCTCGGCAAGCTACCGCGAAGAACGGCCAGGCCACGTTTTAAGCTGGAAAACGCCCGTTTCTAATTCCAGGGGCTCCACCGGTAACGTATCATTGGCCTTTTCGGTTTCAGCGTCATCATCAGCGCTATGGCGTTTTGTGCTTCCGTTAAAGACCCCGTGTTGAACGTTCGACTTTGGCAGCTCAACCTGGGAGGCTGGGTCTGCTCCACCATCAGGGGTCGTGAGAAGTTCAGCATCAGCAGTCAGAAGTCGGCCAGTCAGCGGTTCCTCTGGCTGCCATGGGTCGTCTGCAACGGCAGGCAATACAATCACTTCGCTGGACGCCGTCAGCAACCCGGCAGCTGCCGCACCGCTAAAGTTGATGATCGCCGTGGTCAAATCACCCGTGTCCACATCACCATCTCCATCACCATCACCATCTTCCCATGTCTTGCCTGTTCCTCCCGCACTGGTGAAGTTGATGATCGCGTTGGTTAAGTCTCCCGTGTCCACATCTTGATCCAGATCGGTATCACCATAGTTGCTCATCAGGATCACCTGAACCAGTTGATCTGTATCCGCACGAGTTACTTGCATGTCGCCTGTCAAATCAAAGATTGGAGGATGCGTCCCTTTATTGATTTCAGCAAACAGCAAGTCAATATCCATAGCGTTGACTAAATGGTCGCCGTTAAAGTCTCCCAACAACGAACCGGTGAACAATCCAGGAGTAGGGGAATCCGACGACCAATTCGTGGCGTCGTTTCCCGCGGCAGCCGCAGAGTTACGATTCAGCGAAATTCCCCCGGCACTGGTGATGGGCCAGGGAGACAGGTTGTCGTAAACCACTTCGTCTTCGATGGCCCGAGGCACAAATGTTGAATCTTCAGCGGGTGAGGCCAATGCCCGTTGCAGGCTAATACGATCGGCACCCTTGTCGAGCTGACCTTGGAAGCCGCCCACAAGCTTCACACCGGCATCGATCTCATAGTGCGATCTGAACGCCGCAACTCGATCTGTATTGGCGACACTCGAC
>Ga0310124_10002698_pt1 | contig 12141 bp, 9 predicted proteins | sample CB11b_AW_Bot5_MG_FD_203507 | JGI IMG/M metagenome (GOLD analysis project Ga0310124, IMG submission 203507) | Marine microbial communities from Western Arctic Ocean, Canada - CB11b_AW_Bot5 | ecosystem: Environmental > Aquatic > Marine > Oceanic | place: Canada: Western Arctic Ocean | collected...
TGGGACGGGGAGGAACAGGGGCTGGAACTGCATGCCCTCTCCCAATAGATAGGGCCGATTCATCGGGCATCCGGCCCGGTTACAGCACATGAGCCGGGTCCCGGTGTCCCCCGGCATCCCATCCGGCCGCCCCTTCGCGTCAATCCCCAGCTGCTGGAACAGGACATCCTGGTTTTCCCGGGAAATCGCCGAAGTATGGCCGCTTTCGAACTGGGAGATGGCGGCCTGGCTGCAGCCGATCATACCCCCCAAATCCGCCTGCGACAGGCGCTGGGCCTGCCGCCGCCGCCTCACTACTTGTCCTATGCCGATACTCATTGAAAAAAAACTTACGAAAGATCTTGTCAGAGTTCAATATAAATAATAAACAAGTGATTCATAAGTAATAAAAACGTTGTTTACTAAGGAAATAGGTGATTTGGTGCGAGGTGTCGGGTGTTCTGTAAGGGCTGTTTGCGTTGTCCTCAGTCAAACAAATAGTGCCTGTGCGTTTACCCCGCTCGTGAAATGAACCGGCGTATGAAGACGTTGAATGACATCTTCATCGCCAAAATGAAGGACCGGCAGCCTGAGCAGACGCCCGTCCCTCGCTCCAATCTAAACTTCCCGGGGAACCGGGATGGCACCCCCCCTCCTGCGAGCATGTTGGGAGGGGCCGGGGCGGCCCCGGAAAGTGGACGCGGAATGGAGTCAAACTACGGAGTGAACAGCCATGGAGCGAACAATCCCACGGCGTCGATCGGAAGCAGCCCGTCGGCGCGGCACAATTCAACGGTTTCTTACGCAGGTTCAGGGTTTTTTGGGACATCCGGTGTCTTATGCCGGTGGTCGGCGGGCATGGTGGGAGGAAGATTTCCTGGGAATCGGCCGGCCATCCCGTCTGAACGATAGAGGAGACCAGATGATTAAGATTGAGCAGACCGAGTTTTGGCACGAATCGGCCGGCATGCCCGGCGTCTCCCCTGCGGCGAATCGGGCGGCAATGACACAGGCCGATAGCCACAGTGTGGGTGGCGAACGGTTTGAAGCCGAATTCACAGTGGAAGAGATCCCAGAGGAGGCGGCCGCCGGGATGACGGAAGAGGACTCACCCCTCGTTGCGCTGGAGGTCTCTACCCCGGTGGAGTCACTGGTCGATGAGGCCGCCGGGGACCTTGGGGCGCCCGGATTGCCCCAGGTGGAAATCGAGGATCCGCTGAATACCCTGGCCGCGCCGGCAGATGAAGTGGCCCTCGCCGAGTTGGAGGCGCCCCCGCCATCGCGGATCCGGACCGGGATCCGCAACTCGCTCTACGCCTTGCGTGAGAGTTTTGGACCTCGCTTCAACATGGCCCGGTTCCTTCGGCTCACCGGTTCACTGGACCCCCTCGAGGATCAGGACCGGTGGTACCAATTGCCGCGTAGGGCCTTTCGTCCGCGACTGGACCTCAACGTGAAGCGTCAGATCTCCAAGGATTTTCTGAAGGACCTGCGCATGCCACCGCGCAGTTACACCATCAATCATAATCAGCGCCCCGCCGGGTGGCTGAAGGTCTAACTTCGCGTCCCGGCGCGCCGGTCGGGGGAGAGGGATGCATGTTCCTGTCATGCTTGACGAGGTGATGGCTGGTCTCGCAGTACACCCGGGTGGCAATTACATCGATGCCACCGCGGGCGGCGGCGGCCATGCCGAGGCGATCGCCCGCGGCGCCCAGCCCGGGGGACGTCTGGTTTGTCTCGATCGGGATGCGGAGGCGGTGGAGCGGGTTCGCACCCGGCTACAACCATTCGGCGACTGCTGCACGGTGGAGCACACGCACTTCGCCGGGCTGGCGGAAGCGGCGAGGCGCAGCGGGTTGGGACGGGTCGACGGGATCCTGTTCGATCTCGGCCTCTCTTCCTTTCAAGTCGATGCCCCGGAGCGCGGATTCAGTTTTCAGAACGACGGTCCCCTGGACATGCGGATGGACGATTCCACCGGGCTCACCGCGGCCGACCTGGTCAACCGCGACGGGGAGACGGAACTGGCCAACACCTTTTATGTGTATGGCGAGGAACGACAGTCGCGCCGGGTGGCCCGCGCGATCGTGGCGCGGCGCGCCGAACGCCGGTTTGAAACCACGGCCGATCTGGCGGGCGTGGTGGAACGTGTCCTGGGAGGCCGCCGGGGCCGCCTGCATCCCGCCACCCGTGTCTTCATGGCCTTGAGGATCGCGGTGAACGGCGAACTGGAATCCCTGGAACCCGCGCTGGAATCGGCGCTGGCGGCCGTAGCCATCGGGGGGCGGGTGGCCGCGATCAGTTTTCACAGTATCGAGGATCGGATCGTGAAACGTGTGTTCTCCGAGCACGTAGGGAAGTGGATTTCGCTGCAGCAGGGCGGCCGCAGCTGGTCGGGGCGCAGGCCTACGGCGCAGCACTGGCGGGGGTCCCGCCCGTTGCGTCCCGCGCCGGAAGAGGTGAGCGCCAACCCACGGGCGCGCTCTGCGCGGCTGCGGGTCGTGGAACGAACAGATTGAAATCGTATGCCGCGCAAGAAACCCAATCGTAGAAAAGAAGATAACGGGGCCCAATTGCACGCGCCGATGATCGCGGTGCTGGTGCTCCTGGCCGTCATCTTTGTCAGCTTCCTCTACCTCGGGGGCCGGTGCGAGAACCTCGGCAGCCGGATCAAGGCCATGGAGATCGATATCGAGAGCATTCATGTACGGGTCCTGACCGAAGAAATGAAGTGGGAGCGAATGAAGTCCCCGAAGGTCATTCGCGTCTACCTGAACAAGCATGATCTGGACATGAGTTGGCCCGGCAATGAGCGGATATACCGGATTCCCATGAATAAGCGGCGTGCGTTCGACCCGCCGGAAGCGCAGCCGGACGGGACGCCTGTCTACAACCTGGCCCGGCAGGATCGCCGCGAGACGCGTTATGACTGACCGGAAACTCATATGGCGACTCTCCCTGGTGGTGGGGGTGACGTGCCTGGCCTGGTGTGGGCTGGGGGTGCGGCTGGCCGCCCTGCACCTGGGGTCCAACGAACGGCTGAAGGAGCGGGTGCGGCGCATCCGCCACTACGAGAAGCAGATCCTGGTGGGCCGCGGCTTGATCTACGACGCGGAAAACATGTGCCTGGCCGGGACCCTGAAAACCAAGGACATCATCGTAGATCCCAAGCGCATCCTCGACCAGGGCCGGATGCAGGCGGTGGCCTCGGCCCTGACCCGGGTGCTGGATCTGAAGCCCGGCCACGCCATGAAGAAGATCAATCGGCCCACCCGCCGGTTTGAATACTTGGAGCGGTATGTGCATGCCGACGAATTTGAGCGCCTGGCACGCATGAATCTTCCCGGCGTCATCATGCGGGACAGCACCGCACGCTACTATCCCCACGAATCGATGCTCTGCCACGTGATCGGGTTCAGCAACCTGGAAGGCAACGGATGTGCCGGGGTGGAACTGAAGATGGACCGGTACCTCCGGGGGCAACCGGGCCAGCGAATCAGCCAGCGTGACGGCCGCGGCCGTGAGATCTACAGCCAACGCCTCCTGGGAGTCGAACCGCGTAAGGGATGCAACGTCTACCTCACCATCAACATGAATGTGCAATACCTGGTGGAGAAGGCGTTGCTGGCCGCGGTGAACGAGCACAACGCCAAGGGCGCATGGGCGGTGGTGCAGGAGGTGAAAACGGGACGCATCCTGGCCATGGCCAGCCTGCCCCAGTACGATCCCAACATCTACCGGAAAAGCCATGAAGACGAGATGCTGAACCGGGTGATCGGGTATACCTACGAACCCGGTTCTACCATGAAGGCGGCCGTCTTTGCCGCCGCCTTCAACGAGGGCGTCATCTCCGAGCATACGGTGTTCAACTGCGAATACGGCACGTGGTATTACCGCGGCCGCCCGCTTCGGGACTATCATCCCTACGGCAATCTGAGCGCGGCCGACGTCCTCAAAAAATCGAGCAACATCGGCACGGCCAAGATCGCTCTTCTCCTTGGCCCCGCCCGGCTGGAGCGGTACCTGAGGGATTTCGGCATGGGCCGCCGGTGCGGCATCGACCTCCCCGGCGAGGAGGCCGGGATCCTCTGGCCCCACCGGAAGTGGGATTCCCTGATGATCACCCGCATTCCCATAGGGCACAGTATCGCCGTCACCTCGCTGCAAATGGTCTGCATGTACAGCGCCATCGCCAACGATGGCTACCTGATGAAACCTCTTCTCGTCGACCGGGTGGTGAACGACCAGGGCGAACGGGTCTACCAGGGCGAATCGGAGGTGGTGGCACGCCCGATTGGGCTCGAGACCTCGCGCATGATGCGCCGGCTCCTGGGCCGGGTGACCGAAGACGGAGGCACCGCGCGGCGCGCGCGGGTGGATGGCTACGATGTGGCCGGCAAGACCGGCACATCGGAGAAAATCATCGACGGGCGCTACGCCAGGCACGCAAACATCGCCTCTTTCGCCGGGTTCCTCCCCGCGGGGAACCCTGAGATCGCCATCCTGGTCGTGGTGGATGAGCCGCACAAATTCCACACCGGGGGAAGGGTGGCGGCGCCGGTGTTCCAGGAGATTGCGGCCCAGCTGGTGCAATGCCTGACCATCCCTCCCGAAGGCCGGGATTCCGTCGTTTTCAGCGAAGGCGAACAATTAACCCGTTCGGATGCGGAAACTCCTATTTTTGAAGTACAATGATTTGTGAAGTCTTGAAACCTGGAACCAAAGTCACATTTTGAAATCGCGTCCTGACATAGAGCCCGCACCTTTTGGAGTGCCCTGTTGATCACCGGCATCAAACAGAGTGGAGGGATCCGGTTGGATGCGGTGCCGGAGTTGCTGGGGGATTGCCGCGTGACGGGAAATCTGAAGGGCGAGTGCGTGGGGGTGACGTATGATTCCCGCACCGTCAACCAGGGTGTCATCTTTGCCGCCCTGGAGGGCCTGCAGACCACCGGCGAATCGTTTGTCAAGGAAGCGGTGAAGCGCGGCGCGGTGGCGGTCCTCGGACATGGACTCTCCATGAAAGGACGCCAGGTGCCCTACTTGGAGGTGCCCGATCCGCGGCGCAGCATGGCCCAGATCGCTTGTGCCCTCAATGGCAATCCATCGCGGCACCTGAAGGTGGTCGGCATCACCGGCACCAACGGAAAAACTACGGTCAGTTTTCTGGTCCGGGACATTCTCCGGGCCGCCGGTTGCCGTCCCGGACTGGTGGGTACGCTGCGATATGAGATCGGCGATCGGAAAATCCCCGCCCGCCGGACGACGCCGGAAGCGCCGGACCTGCAACAACTGTTGTACGAGATGCTGCGCGCGCAGTGCGACAGCGTGTCGATGGAAGTGTCCTCGCATGCCCTGGATCAGTACCGGGTCGACGGCGTCGACTTTGATGTGGCGGTGTTTACCAACCTTTCCCACGACCACCTGGACTATCACCGGTCGATGGACGCCTACTTCGAAAAGAAGGCACTCCTGTTTCAGACATCGGCATACGCCGGTCCCCATACCACGCGCGTGATTAACCTGGACGATCCCTGGGGCCGCAAACTGGCCCTGCGAGGCGGCTCGCGCGGAAACCTGATTACCTACGGCAAGTGCCCGGAGGCGCGGGTGCGGGCGGAGTCGATCGAGATGGATCTGCACGGCACCCAATTCATGGCGCACACCCCCTGGGGGACCGGCAAGATCAACTTGAACCTGCTGGGCCTGTTCAATCTCCAGAATGCCCTCGCCGCCTTGGCGGCCGGCGGCGCGCTCGGCATCGAGTTTCCCGTTCTGGTCCACGCCCTGCAGCAGGCGGAAGCCGTGCCGGGCCGGCTGGAAACCATTCCGAACGCGCAGCGCATCGATGTCTTCGTGGACTACGCCCACACCGAGGACGCGTTGGACAAAGTGTTGGGGACGCTGCGCGAGATGACGGATGGAAACCTGATTTGCGTGTTTGGATGCGGAGGGGACCGGGACCACATGAAGCGGCCGCGGATGGGTGAAGTGGCGGCCCGCCATGCCGATTTCCTAGTGCTCACCTCGGACAACCCGAGGAGCGAGGATCCCGATGCAATCCTGCGGGAAATCATGCCGGGCTGCCGAGCCGCCCGGGAAGTTCGGTCGATCGTGGACCGCAAAGAGGCGATTGCCGAGGCCCTTGGCCTGGCGCGTCCGGGAGACACGGTGCTGATCGCCGGAAAGGGGCACGAAACCGTGCAGGAAATTGGAGAGGAACGTGTACCCTTCGACGACCGGGAGTTCGCCCGGGAACTCCTTGATGAGATGGATCGGAAACAACGAGGATTTTAATGCAGGAGACGGATGTCGCGGACCGGCATCCCGGGTAGGAGCAACCCGTACATGAAGCGTTTTTCGGTGACAGATCTGGCCGCATGGAGCCGCGGCGCCTGGCGTACCCCGCCCCGTCAGGCCATCACCGGATTTTCCATCGACACGCGCACCCTCCAGCCGGGCGAACTGTTTGTGGCATTGAAGGGGGAGCGGGCCAACGGACATCGGTTCGTGGCCGAGGCGGCTTCCCGGGGCGCGGCCGGCGCGGTAGTGGCTTCGGACATGGATAACCCCGCAGAAGAAACGTTTCCGCAACTCGTGGTGGAAGATCCCCGGCGGGCCCTGTGGGATATCGCGCAGGGACACCGCGACGGCATTGGCGTCCCTCTGGCCGGGGTGACCGGCAGCGCGGGCAAGACCATGGTGAAAGACTTGCTGGCTGACATGCTGGGCCCGCCCGGGGAAGTCGCCCGGACTCCGGGAAATTGGAACAACGAACTGGGCCTGCCCTTGAGCCTGCTTTCGATGCGGCCGGACCAGCGGACCGGGGTGTTCGAGATCGGTATGAACCACCCGGGTGAGATTGCCTCACTGAGCGGACTGCTGAGTCCGCGCTGGGGCGTTGTGACCTCGGTCGGTGCAGCGCACATTGCGCAATTCGAATCCGAAGAGGCGATTGCCCACGAAAAGGCGGCTTTGCTGGAAGCCCTGCCTGGAGACGGAACCGCCATCTTTCCGGGAGATGGGCGGTGGTCACAACTACTACAAGAGTCGGCGCCCTGCCCCCACCTCACCGTGGCCGTGGGCAGCGAGGCGGACCTGACCGCCGGGCACGCGCCGCAGGGCGGGCCGGTTTGCATCCGGGAACGGGCCACCGGCGAAACCGTCTCCATCCGGATGCCGGTCCCCGGCACCTTCTTTATTATGGACGTCCTGCTGGCCGCCGCCGCGGCCCGGACGGCCGGGGCGGATTGGCCCCTGATCCTTGCCGCCGTGGAGGCTTTTTCGCCCGCACCCCTCCGTTGGGACGTGCGAAGGGCGGGGGGCACCGAGGTTGTCGATGACAGCTACAATGCGAACCCGCTCAGTATGAAGGCCGCCCTCGAAGCCTTTACCGACATGCCGGTGAAGGGGCGGCGGTGGCTGGTTCTTGGGGCCATGCGGGAACTGGGCGACCATTCCGACCGGCTGCACCGCGAGTTGGGGGAATGCCTGGCCGATGGGTCCTGGGAGGGCGTATGGGTCTACGGGCCCTGCGGTGAGATGGTGCTCAACGGCGCCACGGGAAACGGATACTCTTTCCGGCGGTTTCATCGCTGCGATACCCACGATGAGATCGTGGCAGGACTTCTGGATCAAATGAGAGAAGGCGACGCCGTGTTGATCAAGGCCTCGCGCGGTGAACGCCTCGACATCGTGGCCAGCCGGCTGCGAAAACTTCTCGAGAAACCTTAGATGCTCTACTATCTCTACGACCTCGAATGGCTCTATTCGCCTCTGCGGGTGTTTCAGTACGTCACGGTGCGAGCCTTTGGTGCGGCCGGCACCGCCTTTCTTCTCAGCCTTCTGGCCGGACCCTTCATGATCCGTGCGCTGCGCCGATTGAAAATCGGACAGCAAGTTCGCAAGGAGCACGTCGAAGAGCTGCACGAGACGTTCCACGGAAAGAAGCAGGGCACTCCGACCATGGGAGGGCTGCTGATCATTTTCTCCGTACTTACTTCCAGTTTTCTGTGGGCGATCCCCACGAATGGGTACGTATGGTTGGCCGCCGGCACCATGTGCTACATGGGCGCCGTCGGTTTTTGGGACGACTTGCTGAAGATCCGCCGTCGCAACACCGGTGGACTGAGCAAAGGGATGAAACTCATTCTTCAGTCCTTCTGGGTGGCGCTCATGGTCGTTTATCTCTCCTCGTGGGAGCTCTCCGCCCCGTATGTGCAGAGGTTGATGATGCCGTTTTTCAAACACCCGGTGATCGGATCCATGGGTATCGTGGCCACGTTTTTCTTTTTGTACGCCGTCACCATCGGCGCCACCAACGCGGTAAATCTGACCGACGGCCTGGACGGCTTGGCAGTGGGTTGCAGCGGATCGGTTGCCCTGGCGTACCTGGTCATGGCCTATGCCGCCGGCCACTTCGGCTTTGCCGAGTATCTTCAGATCCCTTTTATTCCGCAGAGCAGTGAGCTTGCCGTCTTTTGCGGCGCCCTGCTGGGCGGGTGTCTCGGCTTTCTCTGGTTCAACTGTCACCCGGCCCGGGTCTTTATGGGCGATACCGGAAGCCTGGCACTGGGCGGTTCCATCGCCGCGGTGGCTATCGCCATCAAGCAGGAATTGGTCTTGATTATCGTGGGCGCGGTATTCGTGGTGGAGGCGGTCAGCGTCCTGCTCCAGGTAGCATCCTTTCGCCTCACCGGCCGCCGTATCTTCCGATGTGCGCCCATACACCACCATTTCGAACTGCTGGAGAAGGAACGCGCGGAGCAGGAAGGACGCGACGTGGAAGTGATCGAGACCCTGATCACCATCCGGTTCTGGATCCTTTCCATCATCTGCGCCCTGCTCGGGGTGGCGACGTTAAAGATTCGATGAGATGGGTTCGAATGGATAAGACAAATCAAAGCTTGAACCAGAAGCAGCCGACGTACTGGATTCTTGGCTTCGGCGCCAGCGGGGAAGCGGCGGCAAGGTTGCTTCGACGTGAGGGCTCGGACGTCTTCGTGTTTGATGAGCATACCGGCCCCGAGCTTGAACGACGTGCAATAGAACTTGAAGAGCTGGGTGCGAGGATCGAGCTCGGCGTCACCGAACTCCCTACCGAATCCCCGGCGCATGTCGTCGTGAGTCCAGGCATGGCCAAGAACCATGCCTGGCTGACGGAACTTGCCGCCCGTGGCGCCCACATGGTGTCCGAATTGGAATTGGGGTGGCGCCGTGCTTCCTGCCCCATCATTGCAGTGACTGGATCCAACGGCAAAAGCACGGTGGTGAAATTGATCGCGCACTGCCTGCAGACATGCGGCGTGAATGCATTGCCGGCAGGTAACTATGGAATGCCGCTGTCCCAGGCCGTGGGTGAAGCGGCCGACCAGCTGATCGTCGAGGTCAGCTCGTTCCAGTTGGAGTGGATCGAATCCTTCCAGCCCGATATGGGGATCCTGCTCAACGTGCAGCCGAATCACCTGAATCGCCACGGCACCCTGGAGGTCTATGCGGAATGCAAGGCGGGTCTTTTTCGGAACCTGGCGGCGGATGCCCCGCACATTGTGCATGAGTCGAACTTGGACTGGTTGCAGGACCGTTACCCTGACCGCACGGGCTGGATTTCATTCGGCGAAACGGATGGGGCCGATTGGCGATTTCACGAAGGGGCGATTCGGCACGAAGGGCGCCGGGTGGCGGACTGGGGCGATGCGCCGCACCAGCCGGCCCTGCTCGGGCCCGCCGCCGCCGCCGCCCTGGCCGCCGTCGTCTCGGCCGGGATTCCCGCCGATGCTGCCACCCCGGCCCTGGCTTCCTTCACTCCGTTGCCGCACCGGCTGGAATTCCTTGGAGCGGCGGGGGGGATATCCTTCATCAATGACTCAAAATCTACCAGCCTCAGCGCCCTGGCGGCCGCGGTTTCGAGCTGCCAGGCCCCCATCCGGCTCATCGCCGGGGGGCAAGTCAAGGAGCCCGAAAGGGTGCTCCCCCTCGAACAACTCCGCCGCAAAGTGGCCTGCGCTTACCTGATCGGCCGGGACGCCGCCTCCCTGGCCGAGGACTGGGGCCCGGTTGTTTCCTGTCTAAACTGCGGTTCCATGGAGGCGGCGTTCGAGGCCGCCACAGCGGATGCCCGCCCCGGGGAGACGGTGTTGCTCTCGCCCGGCGCAGCAAGCTTTGACCAGTATTCCGGGTTCGCGAAGCGCGGCCTTGCCTTTGAATCGTTGGCCAGGAAATTTCTCTTGCAGAATCGAACCGCCTCGAATGGCGGATTCCGTGGAAATGCGATGGACAACCCACGCGAGTCCAGTAGGATAGCAGCCAGAAACTCGGAGCTATAGGAGAGTATAACCATGAGGGCACCATTATTGGTCGGCATCATTGCTTCACTGCATGTTGTCGGAATCGGATCTCTGATCTTTATCCAGGGCTGTGGAACTACCCGGCCGACATCTCCAAACGTCCAGGTTGAACCTCCGCCTCCGCCGATGATGCCGCCGCGTCCTGTGACCACCACGCCGCGGGCCACAAGGACGGCGAACCCAGTGGTGTCGAAACCGACCCCTCCGGCCGCGGTGGGCGCCACCCACGTATTACGCAAGGGGGAAACCCTCTCCCATTTGGCCAAGCGGTACGGCATCAGCGTCGGCGACCTGACTGAATATAACAACCTCACCAATGCGAACCGGGTGCGGGAAGGTCAGAAGCTCAATATTCCGGCCTACGCGCCCAAGTTGACAGATGCCCCGGCCCCCATCGCGGCTGCGCCTCCGCCCCGGGCGGCCCCGGCCGCCCCCTCGGGCGGACCGACCTATGTCGTTCAGAGTGGGGATACGCTTTCCAAGATTGCCAGCCTGTACGGCACGAAAGTGAGCACCATCAAGGCGGTCAACGGGTTGACCAGCGACCGCATCCTAGTGGGTCAAAAGTTAATCGTTTCGGGCGCCGGATCGACACCCCCGAAGGCCGTTTCCTCCACAAGTGTGGCTGGATCCAACGTGCCCCGGACCCAGAGGCCTACGCCTTCTGTTCGGGATGATTTGGACTTGGATGTCGGCGTTCTCGACCTCGATGGGTTGGATTTGGATGAGACCGATGTACAGATCGATGCGATCGCGGTGCCGCCGGCGATCGATGAACCGACTGCCGCGTCGATTCCCCCGGTTGGGGGTTTTTCCGGTTCGATTACGTTGCTACAGGACAAACCCATCATTTATACCGTAGTGAATAACGACACCGTGGACGAAATTGCCAAGTTGTTTATTGTCAGTAAGTCAGAGATCCTCGAGTTGAATAACCTGGGTCCTGACGATACCTTGTCGCCCGGACAACAGATCAAGATTCCGCCTTCCGCATTGTAAGCGCGTCGGGAACCGTCGGCCTTGCGCCGCGATGTCCGGGTTACATCGCGCGGCGAATGGACCGCCGGTCCTGGAAAACCTGCCGGCCGACCTATCATGAGGTGTCCCAGTCCGTCGACCCTTTTGGTCTCTGTTGTGGGAAGCCTGGTCACCCTGGGGGTGATCATGCTCTTCAGCACCAGCGGCATCCTCGGGGAGGTACGCCACGATGATGCCTTCTTCTTCCTGAAGCGGCAGTTCCTGTGGATCGGGCTGGGGGTGACGGCGCTGGTCGTGACCAGCCGGGTCCATTATCGGACGTGGCGCCTTTTTGCCGTCCCGCTGGCAGTTTTCACCCTCGTGCTGCTGTTCATGACCATCCTGCCGGGGATCGGGGTGGAAATCTCGGGCAGCCGGCGCTGGCTACGAATGGGGAAGCTGAATTTCCAGCCCAGCGAACTGGCCAAGCTCTCGTCTGTCCTACTGCTGGCCTGGTGGATGGCCCGGATCCAGCGCGATCCGGGGTCCTTCAAGCAAGGCTTCTGCATCCCCGGGTTTTTCGTGGGACTCTTCGCGATCCTGATCGTGTTGGAGCCCGACTTCGGGACCGCCATCCTGGTGGCCGCGGTGGGGTTGGCCGTGATGTTCATCGGGGGAAGCCGGTTGAGCTACCTGCTCGTCAGCGGGATGGCAGGGTTGTGCGGGATGGGGCTGCTGATCGCCCAAGACCCTGAGCGGCGCAACCGCATCCTGGCCTTCCTGGATCCCGAGCGGTATCAGAACACCGACGCCTATCAATTGAGGCAGGCGGTCTATGCCTTCGTCACCGGGGGCGGGA
>Ga0310124_10002699_pt1 | contig 12138 bp, 5 predicted proteins | sample CB11b_AW_Bot5_MG_FD_203507 | JGI IMG/M metagenome (GOLD analysis project Ga0310124, IMG submission 203507) | Marine microbial communities from Western Arctic Ocean, Canada - CB11b_AW_Bot5 | ecosystem: Environmental > Aquatic > Marine > Oceanic | place: Canada: Western Arctic Ocean | collected...
TCGTAGCCGCGACGGGCTGGACATCTGGACCAACGCGCGCAGGCCAAATCTACCTGTACGATGGGGGCGCAAATGGCCTAGCCACTACTGGACATTCTTGGACGAGAGACGGCTCTGGTACTAACCTCGTGTTGGGATTCACGATGGTGGGCGTCGGCGACGCCAACAACGATGGATACGATGACGTGGCTATCGCCTCCACCCGAGATTTCAGCGACCTCAGCGGCTACAGCCGCGTGCAGGTCTACCATGGCAGCGCAAGTGGTCTACCATTCTCGTATGCACAGGAGTGGGCGATGAACCGACAGAGCACACTGTTCGGTCGCACATTGGCTTCACTAGGAGACATCAACGGTGACAATTACGACGACCTTGCAATCGGCGAGCCTCTCAACGACTCCAGTTCAGGAGCATCGTCGGCTGGCAAGGTGTGGATTTTCACAGGGAGCTCCAACGGATTTTCCAAGAACCCTGCACTGGAAATCGAAGGTGAGGTAGCCGGGCAACTGTTTGGGTCCGCCATCGCTGCGGTTGGCGACATCAACGATGATGGCAGCCCCGAGGTGCTCATCACATCGTTAGAGTACGGAAACGCGGGTGGCAAGGTCCACCTCTACTATTCCGATCAGGCCCAGTTGCTGCGCTCAGGGACTAACCCGTTGCTGGTCCAAGGGGTCACCGGTCAGCACCTGGGGCGTACGCTCTCAGGCGGAGGTGACGTCGATGATGATGGCCTGTTCGAACTGTTGATTACGTCTATAGACAAGGACATGTCGGGTAATGACGCCAGCACGGTAATACAATTCGAGAAGCGAAACTTCGAGCGGCTGGATGAGACCCGCAACGTTGCCTCGATCGATCTCGATATGGACGGTCAGGGTAGAATGCACCTGCTCGTCGCCGATGGCTCGACCAGCACGCATCTCGAGCGGCCCAACGAGGCGACCGAACCAAACGAGGCCTGGCGAGAACATGTTCTGAACACAAGCCAATCCGCGATGGTGGTCACCAGGGCTGGTAAGGCGATAATTCTGGCATGGGACGGCAGTGAACTCGCCTTCCATGAACAGTCAGCACATACCGTGCTGTCATTGTCACAGATGACCACAGTCAATGACATCCATGATTTGGACTTGGCGATAATCGATGAACAGAGTCGTATATTCTACTCTGAGACGCACAATGCATCAACCTCGTTCGGCAAGATTCGAGGGGAAACCGATTCTGGATTCTACACCACGGTATTGAGTGACAACTCAACGTCGATCATGGCTTTCAACGCAACTTCGGCCATCGCCGATCACGATGTTGGGAGTTCGTGCATGTTCAGTAACGGAACGACTGCATTCGCTCGCGTTGCGGGTAATGAATCAGTGGTCACTTACTACGAAGAAGATGGCAACTCATCCACATATACTCTGTCGACGGATGCCGTTTTGTCAATCGATATCTCATGCCGTATCTCCTCTCTGTTGGTTGCCATGCAGACTCTGACATCGTACGAACTGTTGGAGTACGATGACGGCGTCAACTCCCTCAACTCAGGTTCCGCATCTGTCACATCCGCTGAAGCACTGATTGTCGATCCAACTGCTGGAACTGCTCTGTTCGCATCAACTGGCGGAGGATACCAACTCTGTGACGGCAATATCTGCACACCCATCGTTTCCATTTCCCTTGCAGGTGGCGGAGGAAAGGGCGCTGCAACGGGTGGTGATGGGACATCATGGATTCTGCACGACGGTGGCAACAACATCGCCACACTATCGATTCTCGATGGAAACAGCACACAAGATGTCTGGTCTTACAGTACAACGGCCACCTCACAACTCGTTCACGCAGACATGGAGGTGGATGGTGCTGGAGTTGTCAGATTTGCCATCGTAGAGCAGGATGGTGGCAACCACATCATGACCAGTTTCAGAATCCATCCAGACTGGGACCGTGACTTCGTTCCCAGCCCGTGGGACGACGTGCCAAATGTGGGCGGCCAGTGGAACGACGTGGACAACGACGGCTATGGTGACAACCCTGGTGGGGCCGCACCTGATACCTGTCCATCCTCACATGGAACCAGTCGCAACGGTCTGTTCGGATGCACCGACACCGATGCAGATGGATATGCCAACTCGGTCGACGACTGCACCCCCGACCAGGAGTACTCATTCGTTGACAGGCAAGGTTGTGTTGACGCTGACGCGGATGGCTGGAGCAACAACATCGAGAGTTGGATCTATGGAGACGAGGACCCGACCAACTGGATGCAGGCGCGTGATGATGACGGCGACGGCCGGATGAACAACCACGGACCCGACTGCTGCGGGCCGCTCAGTTCGATCGACGAGTTCCCGCACAATGGCAACCAGTGGGAGGATCTTGACGATGATGGCTGGGGCGATGAATCCGCGTTCGTCAATGGTAACGAGACTTCCCGCGACGGCTCAACTGACTGGTCTGGAGATCAATGTCCGGACACGCAGGGATTCTCGAGGTTCGACCGCGGCGGCTGCCTGGACAGCGATGGCGATGGCTGGTCTGACCCGACCTCTGTCAACGGCTCCACCCCTGCTTGGGTGTACAACCGTTCGCAGTGCCACGCGCCGGGCTCGGACGGGCGCGCTAACTGCGCTGACAACTGGCCGGAAGAACCGACCCAATGGCACGATCGCGACGGTGACGGCTACGGAGACAACGGCACTTTCGGGGCTTGGCAACGCGATCGCTTCCCTGAAGACAATACACAGTGGAATGACTCCGATGACGACGGCTACGGTGACAACCAGACCGGCACCACCCCAGACGCCTGTCCGGCATCTCATGGCACCTCGAATGTCGATAGGCTGGCATGCCCGGACTCGGATGGCGATGGGTGGTCTGACCCTGATTCGAGTGCACTGGCGCACCCTCTCGGAAATGCAGACTCCAATGCATCCAACCCAGATCAGTGGCGTGATTCGGATGGCGATGGATTCGGTGATTTCTCCAGCGGTACCAATGGTGATCAGTGTCCTGAACAGTTCGGCTATCTAAATGGTGAATTGGGACGGGGCTGTCCATTGCCCGCGAACGACAACGACGGTGATGGCATCATCGACGATGACGACCAATGTGCAAACACGACGATGGGTGAGTCAGTAGATACCACGGGGCCGTATACTGGCTGCTCTGAGATGCAGAAGGACGACGATGGAGATGGGGTCCCTAACGCCATCGACCAGTGTGCCAACACCACCGCGCCACCAGAAGATGTGAACGAGTTCGGTTGCAGCGAAGACCAGTCCACCCTGGACAGCGATATGGACGGTGTCTACGACCTGAGCGACGACTGCCCGGACACGGCGGCGAACGCTACAGTGGACGAGGATGGATGTGCACCCTACCAGCTTGATTCTGATGACGATGATGTCCCCGACGACGTGGACATCTGTCCGGGTACTCCCCAAGGTGCGCAGGTTGACGCACAAGGGTGCCCGATGGGTGATGTGGACACGGACAGTGACGGCCACTTCGACAACGAGGATGCCTTCCCTGTCGATCCCTCGCAATGGGGTGACTACGACGCAGACGGTTACGGCGACGAGCCTTCCCCTGCCTACCAAGGCGACTCCTGCCCCTCCCTTTGGGGTAATTCCACCATCGACAGGTTCGGATGCGAGGACACTGACGGTGACGGCTACTCTGATCCCCAGGCGGGCTATACGACCGAGATGGGTGCAGACGCCTTCCCTAACAATCCCACTCAGTGGTCTGATATTGACGGCGACCGCTTCGGTGACAATCCAAGCGGAGACAACCCTGACGACTGCCTGACCGAAGCAGGAGTCGCCGACGGCGTCCGGGGAATGGGATGCCCAGCTGCGGTCGACTCGACCGGTAACGCGTCGGATGACTGCACGAAGTACTACGATGACTTCGGTCCGGAGAGCGGCTATCCTGGTGAGCTTCCGGATTACGTGAAGAATTGCGCTTGGGCGCAACCAGAGACGGAAGAGCAAGGGCTGTCGACCACGATGATCATCGGTGGTGCAGTTGGTGGCCTCGTGCTGCTGCTGTTCTCCTTATTGCTCGTGATGATGCTCCGCCGTCGAGGTGACGACTATGATGACGAGGATGTCGACATGTTCGACATGTTCGACGACGATTACGATACAACACCCCGCAGAAAAGGGGCTGACAGAGGGATGCGTGGACAGAGCAGGGTCGACGACCTGATGGGGGAGTCGTTCCAAGGAGCAGGAGGCTTCAGCGGCCGACCTGATGTGCGCCCCGGAGAGTTCGGAACTCCCCGTGGAGATAGTGGCCCTCAGCGACGACCCGGTCCATCACCGCGCGGACAATCAGGCCCGCCGCAGCGTAGCGGCGGCTCGCCAAGTCGTACTCCATCTGGGCCTGATCGAGCGAGTCCTCCCGGAAGGGCCAAGCGGGCGAAGAAGGAAGCACCTGCGAAAGCCAAGAAGGTCGCCCGCAAGGTCGCACCTGAAGAGAGCACGAAAGCAGCGAAACCGTCACCGCGCAAGGTCAAGAAGACGGCTGGCGACGAGCAGAAGCCGGTGCGTAAGACCCGCGCCGCCAAGCAGAAACCCGCGACGCAGCAGTTCTCTAAACCAGCGGCGCAGGCGGAATCGTCGGCTTGGGAGGACCTGTTCCAAGGGAGGGACGAGCCGCGCTACAACGAGTCACTTGCACAGGCTAGGGATATGCTGGCAACTGACCAGCCTGAACGGGCCGTTCTACGCCAGTTGCAAGAGGATGGATGGACCTCGCGGCAGTCACGTTGGATACTGGATGCGTCGCAGATGCGCTGATGTCGGTGAACTTTGGCGGCATCAACTTCATTGCATGTGGACGTGGCCGGCGCAACAGGAAGGCGCTTCGGGGTTCTGAGGTATGGCTGAGGAAGGTGAGATTGAGACACCCGGGGCGAGCCTGCCTGAGGGAATCGAGGTCGACGAGGCTGCAGCTTACTTCGGCATCACCGAATCCAGCGATGTCATCGTACGCCTGAGCCAGTCCGATCGCTTGAACGGACTCGGAGAATTTCTTGCACTGACCGTCGACCTCGTACTCAAGGACGAGTTCGACTTCCAGTCTGCAGCCGCCCGTATCGGTTGCGAAGACGGCGAGATCTACTACTTGCTATCAGGACCGTTCGGCCTGCTGACGATGACCGACCCGCTGCGCCGGTACCTCGGTCAGGAGGACTCCGAAGGTGAGGCCGGTCCACACCCTGGAATTCCGGAATCCGAGATTGCCGCGCTCGACCAGTTGAACGACATCATGGTGCTGATGCGCATGGTCGCCATCGCCCACCTCGTCGGAGGACTACGACTGCTGGACCACACGCTGGTCACCTTCGAAGAGTGGATGCTGGGCCCCGTAGCACACAAACAGCAGCTTCTCGCGCTGTCTGCTGAACTCGAAAACGCTCTCAATGAGGCCAAGGCCGGCTCCATCAGCCCCCTGAACAGCCTCGGTGTTCCCAGCGCAGCACCTGCTCCCGCGCCGGTACCTCCGGCCGCTCCTCCTGCTCCAGCCCCAGCCCTTGCTCCCCAACCGGAGGTCACCTACATCACCGGAAATCCTGCGGAGGCGGCGGCCTTCAATGCCATTGACGCCAACAACGACGGTGTCATCTCGCAGGGCGAATTCACCACGGCGCTGGCTGGCGGCTCTGCGGCTACAACTCCGGCCCCAACACCGCAACCGGCGCCTACTCCCGTTCACGCCCCCATCCAGCCCGCCGTCCAGCCACAACCGGCACCTGCACCTGCACCTGCACCTGTGCAACCAGTCGCGCCACCTCAGCCGGCTCCGGTTGTCTCCGCTCCTCCACCGCAGCCGGTATCCACCCCCACTCCCGCGCCTGCTCCCGCGCCTGCTCCCACGCCTGCTCCCACGCCTGCTCCCGCGCTTGCTCCCGTGCCCGCTCCTGCTCCTGCGTCGCCACAGCCTCCGGCCACCACGCATACGATGGCCCCCGGGCTATCACCGAGTCCGGTGCAAGAACAGGCAGCGGAAGAGACAGTTGCTCAACCGGCTCCCGAGACTGCTCAGGCCCCCGCCCCGCTTCCACAGCCTGTTGTCCCAGCGCCGCGCGCTCCGGTCGCCCCCGCGCAGCCAGCACCCGCTCCGGCAGCGCCGAAGCCGGAATCAGCGCAGGATCGCGTCGCTGACCTGGTGAGCAGACCGGGAGCGCCCGCACAGGGAGTGCACCACCACATCCAGAGTGGACGGTTCTGCGACGGTTGCGGCGTCGGAGTTGAGCAGCAGTGGCGTCACTGCCCCGTGTGCAGCACCAGTTTGTGAGTGCACGGACAGGTCAGACGACCAGGTCGCCTTTGTGCAGCACGCAGAAGTCGTCTATCATCACCTTGGGATCACGTAGAACCCCGGTTACGTGAATGCCCACCGAGGCTGAGCCACCCAGATTGGTGTTGTCACCGATGGCGAAGTAGCACGTTCCGCGCACCTTCTCGTCCTCGAGCACGTTGCCCATCAGGCGCGCGTTGGGATTCATCCCGAAGCCGAATTCGGCCACCGTCCACAGCAGATCCTGCTCCTTCGGACTCAAGCGTTCTGCCGCTGCCTCGTACTGCTCTCTGACCTCGTCTGCGATGTCATCGCCTTCGATGTGGGTGACCACCCCGTTCTCCACATGGAGCACCAACGGCTCGTCGAGCAGCGTTGAGTCCCACGAGCCGTCGATGACGATGCGCCCGTTCATTCGTCCTTCGCGCGGCATGATGAACACCTTGCCGGCCGGTAGGTTGGACACCTGTGTCGGCCGGCTCAGAATACCGTTGTCCTCGAGTTTCCACTTGCGCGGCTCGACCCTGAACTCGACGTCGGTTCCAGCCTCTGAAGTCACTCTCACGTTGCGCTTCTTGCGCAGCAGTCCGCCGACCTTGGTGATGTCCCGCTTGACCTCGGCGAAGTCGGCGGTCATACCGCCCTTGGTGAATATATCCAGCGTGATTCCCGGCATCGTTGCGATGCGAGCGCTTTCCTTGCGGGCGGCGGTGTGCGTGGCGCGCGTGTGCGTGAGCGAGTAGCGGGTCGGTGCGAGCACGATGTGCTGCCTGCGCATCAGTTCAGCGACCGGAGCGGGTGGCTCTTCGCCGTGCTGGCTGGTCGACGGCATCATCACCATCAGCACGCGATCCGAGATGCGCGACGACGCCTCGTAGAGCGCCTGACCGATATCCGCAGTCTCCGGGTCTGTGATCACCAGAACGTTCTCCCAGGAACGCATCTGCATGCAGGTGCTGACCACCATGTCCGCCGAGGAGGCCAGCAGTTTGGAGATGTCCTCCTGTTCTGGTTCGACATCGACCTCTTCCGACTTGGCCTTCTTCGCAGGCTTCTTCTTGGGCTTCTTGGCCTCCTCATCCGCTTGCTTCGACTTACGGCGGGCCATTGCATCCCCGACGTGAGCCCACGGTGGGCACTATTCAAGGGTGCGTCTGACAACCTTGGAACCGTACGTAAAATCGTTGAACCACGCTGGTTATGCCGGGAGTCCAGTTCTCACGGTCCGACATGGACCGCGTGGCACGCTACCGCTTGCTCGTTCTGCTCACACTCGCCGGACTGGCCATCACCGTGGTGCAGGGGTCCGAATTGCTCGAACTGTTACAGCCGGAACAGGCTGCAGAGGACACCGCCTATTCGGAGGAGGCGGCGTTGAACATGGATGACGGGGATGCGGATTCCGATCAGTCAGAAGACGAAGAGGCGGGCATGGCGCCCGCGGGTGATGAGGAACCTGCGCCGGGTGCTACATCGTCAGATGGAGGTGGCTTGGCCATCGCCCTGCTCGCAAGTCTGCTCATTGCTCTGATGACCGTGGGCATGCTCAGCGGCCTCGGTGTCGGGCTTGCTGTCAGCGAAGGGGTGCGCACAGGCGTTCTGTTGGCGCTCGCCGGACCGCTGCTCGCTCGATTCAACAGGGGCGAGCGCGACGTACAGACGCGCGGGCGCATCGCCGGTTTCGTGGAAGCGCATCCAGGCATACACTTCTCGGCGCTGCGCGATGCGCTGACGCTCGCCAACGGCGTCACCGCCCACCATCTGTACCAGTTGGAGAAGCAGGGTGACCTGCTCAGTTGGCAGGACGGCCGCCGCCGGCGCTACGCGGTGTCAGGACTTGATCCCAAGCGCCTCGATGAGCTGGAACACCCGGTGACGGGAATGCAACTGGCCATCCTCGAACTGTTGTCTGAGCGTAGTGACATCGGCCTTACCGCCACCGACATGCGTGTGCGCTTGGAGGCATCACGGCAGTTGATGTCCTACCACCTGAGCCAGTTGCGAGAACGGGAACTGGTCGCACGCCAAGGCAAGGGCAGGAAAGCCCTGTGGCAACTCTCCGATTCCGGAGAGAATCAACTCTCAGCCATCCGCGAATCCGCACTTGCCTGAATTGTTCGTCCAATCAGTGAACCAACTCGCTTAATGTAGTCAGATAGGTGGCCCCGCCATGAACAGAACCCCCCGAACGGTGATGCTGGTCCTCACGACCATGCTGCTCGCAGGCTGCCTCGGCGGCTTGGATGACTTCGTGGAAGAGTGGGAAGAGGAAGAACAGGGTCAGCTGAACTGGATCGCTCCCGAACTGGATCTTGGATATCGTGTGCGAAGTTCACCCGTGCTCGAAAACTATGACAGTTGCAGCGCGCTTGAGGGCGACCTGCGCGACTCGCTAGCCGAGGAGATGCTCGTCTCACTCGACCAGGCATCCTACTGGCATTGGTACTCGTGGGGCTGGCGCGGCGGAATGGTAGATGACATGGTGATGGGGGACGGCGACATCGCAGTGTCCGAGTCCGCAAACAGTGGGCAGCAGTCCATGGACTCCTCGGAGCCACCGAGCACTTCTAGTGCGGACCGCTCAGGCGAGTACTCTGAAACCAACAACCAGGAGCAGGGCGTCGACGAGGCGGACTTCCTGAAGACCGACGGCCACCACATCTACATGATCAACAATGGCAGGCTGGTAATTCTCGGAGTTCCTGAGTACGGTCAGGTGACGCTCGTGTCCAACATGACTCTCGAAGGCTCCCCGATGCAGATGCTCGTGGCCGGGGACAAACTCGTGATCATCTCATATGTCTCCTACTGGAATCTGAAGGAAAGCGACCCACTGCGCGCCGAACTGATGGTCACCGAGGGCGACTACTGGAACTGGCGCGTCTCGAGCATGGTCAAATTCACCGTCGTGGACATCAGCAACCGCTCCGCTCCGGTCATCGACCGCGAAATCTACCTCGAGGGCTCCTACCAGACCGCTCGTCTGGTAGACCAGACCGTGCGCTCGGTATCGCACGCGTACACGTACATTCCCAATCTGGTCTACTACCCAGTGCTGCCCGATGACTACTGGCAGATGGAGCATGACGATCCTGCGCGACAGGATGTATGGAATACCAGCGTGAATACGACCATCGCCACCAATTTGGAGATCATCTATGCGCTGACTCTCGAAGATTTCTCTCCGAACATGTACGAACGGAACGGGGATGGCAGCATCACGCAGCTGCCCACGGTCAGTTCTGACTGCAGCGAATTCTCTGCTGCGGCTGACTCCGTTGGCCGTGGCTTCACGACCATCATGACGCTCAACCTGTTCGAGCAGGAGACCAACTACGAATTGGATCACATCTCGTCGAGCTGGGTCGAGACCTACGCCAGCCAGGACATGCTGGTGCTCGCCGAGCCGGCCAACGACTGGTGGTGGTACTGGCGCAACGACGCCTTCGAGGAGGCGACCAACATCCATGTGTTCGACATCTCGGATGTCGGCCAGACCACATACATCGCCAGCGGCCGCATCACCGGCACGGTGAACGACCAGTTCTCACTGTCCGAATACAACGGCGTCATCCGCGTGGCTACCACCGAGGACGTCTGGGGACGCTGGTGGCTCGAGGACACCGAAGAGTGGATCGGCCCCACGAACAACGTCTACACGTTGGCGCCCACCGAGTGCCTCATCCCCGAGGGTTGCGAGGGCGACAATGAACTGCTGCAACTCGGACATCTCGGCGACATCGCTCCCGGTGAGCGCATCTGGTCGAGCCGCTTCATCGGCGACAAGGGATATCTGGTCACTTTCCGCAACATCGACCCGCTGTGGACCATCAACCTCTCCGACCCGACCGACCCGCACATCATGGGCGAACTCGAGGTCCCGGGAGTGTCCACCTACATCCACCCGCTCGGTGAAGACCACCTGCTGACCATCGGAATGGCCGGTGGCGAGGATGGTCTGGGGCTTGACTGGGGGAACACACAGATCTCGCTGTTCAACGTGAGCGATTTCTCCAATCCGACTCTGGCAGACGCGCAGCAACTATCTCCTGTGGATGAGACCGACGAGAACTTCTGGCGCTGGAACTGGGGCTACTCAGAGGCCACCTACGAGCACAAGGCGTTCACTTACTGGGCACCGGCAGAGAAGCTGGCCGTCCCACTGTCCACCTGGCGCTACACCTATGATGAGGTGGTCATCGATGGGAGGACCTACACTTACTCAGGATACGAGTACGTCAGCCAGTTGGTGCTGCTGAACGTCGATGCCGCCAACGACAGCCTGTCAATCCACGGCACAGTCGATCACTCCGGATTCTACAACCCTGATGGTCTGAACAGTTACTGGTATTCTGGCGACACCTCCATCCGTCGCTCGATCTTCATGGGCAACGAGAGCACGGGGACGTTCGTCTACGCATTCTCGTCCGCCGGGGTGACCGTGACTCAGGTGGACAACATGTCGCTGTCCGATTCGGTCGAATTGCCCGGACTCGAATCCAACGATCAGATCAACTACATCGAAGATGATGGCGATCCCGTAAGAGCCGATGGGGGAGAAGAGGATTCCAAAGAAGACGAGGAAGCATCGACCTCTGACAACTGAGACTCAACTCAAGACGAGATTGTGAAACAATCAGTCGTCGTCATCGCTCTTGTTATCCAGTGTGCCGAGCAGTTCGATTTGCATGCGCATCTCGTCGAGGCTTTGCTTCATCTCGAAGATCTCGCCCATTCCCTCGACGTTCTCCGCACCGCCGCCGGTGACGCTCACTCCGAGGAAGACGATCATCGCCCCGAGCATCGCCATCACCAGGGCGATCATGTTCGTGCCGCTCGCCGCATCCATCATTCCGAGTTCCGGCAGCAGCAGCCAGATCGCTCCCGCCACGAATATCAGCAGGCCGACAACTACCTGCCTGCTCTTCAACAGTTCATCCATCATGGTGCCGTCACGCAGGCTCGCGGAGATGTAGTTTCGGCTCACGTCCTCAGCCGAAGCGCAGCGCGGTTCCGGTCTCATGACCGCCGACCAGCGCCTCGCCACGCAGCGGCCCATCCGCACGTCGACGATGCACCGGAACGCCGCCAACGATGGTCAGTACCGGCCAGCCGCCCAACTCCCTGCCGCGGAACGGAGTCCAGCCCACGGTCGTCCAGACATCGCCGTCCTCGATCACCCGCCGTCTCTCCATATCCACGAGCACGAGGTCGGCGTCGCCGCCCTCCTGCAAGCGTCCCTTCCCCTCGATTCCATAGCAATCGGCAGGCCCGGCGCACATCCAGCGTGCGACATCGGAGATGGAGCAGCGCCCATCGAGCGCGTGGGTGAGCATGACCGGTAGCGAGGTTTCCACGCCAGGCATTCCGGCCGGCGAGTCCGGGTAGCCGACTGATTTCTCTCCCAGAGTGTGCGGGGCGTGATCTGTGGCGATGCAGCAGATCGTGCCGTCGTGAAGCCTGTTCCACAAGGTGTCACGGTCCTCAGCGTAGCGTATTGGTGGATTCATCTGCAGGCGAGTTCCCTGTTGGCTTACATCCTCGTCGCTGAACGTCAGGTGTTGCGGACAGACCTCCGTGGTGACCAGATCCCCGGTCCTTCCCTCCAGCCAATCCGCCTCCAGTGCGCTCGTCAGGTGTAGCACGTGCAGCCGATGGTTCGACTCCTCCGCCATTCCCACCGCTTGCTGGGTCGCCAACAGCGCTGCTTCCGCGTCGCGATACTCCGCGTGCGCGAGGACGTCGGTGCGCCCGGAGAATTGCGCCGCCCGCGATTGCAGCCTTGCCTGGTCCTCGGCGTGCACCGCGATGATGCCCCCGGTCCCCTCG
>Ga0310124_10002702_pt1 | contig 12134 bp, 10 predicted proteins | sample CB11b_AW_Bot5_MG_FD_203507 | JGI IMG/M metagenome (GOLD analysis project Ga0310124, IMG submission 203507) | Marine microbial communities from Western Arctic Ocean, Canada - CB11b_AW_Bot5 | ecosystem: Environmental > Aquatic > Marine > Oceanic | place: Canada: Western Arctic Ocean | collected...
AAGTCAACGCCACCTGCCTCGGCAATCAACTGCCGAATGACACGACCCATCCTTGCAGCGGATGGAACATTGGACTGACCATCAGCTGGTAATTTCTTGAGCCACGAACCAAAGTGCTTATGGATACGCGGATCCATCTTACCGCCGCCGACATGGGTATCGGTAATGTGCAGTGCGGTAAAACTCCGACCGGGCCGACGCCCCATCTTCTTGAGTTTAAAATCCGTATTGGCCAAATGGGCTGGTCCATGTACGCTGCATGACCAGAACGGAGTTGTACAGCGGTATCCGTCTGGTGGAATGATGAAGACAAACCGATGCTTGCCCGCGGTAAAAGGCAGTTCATAGGTGTTATCTGTTGACACCTCCACAATCTGTTCACCGTTGCTCACATGACATCCATGCCGAGACCTTGTTCCCAGCCAACGAATATGGCCGGTCACAACTGATTCATCGGCGGGTTTTGCAGTTCGGGCAGGTGTATTTCTTCTGGCCATATGGTTTTATGCAACCAATTGTCATGTGGATTGGAAACAGTGAATCAATTGGCTGAAATCCCTTCGTATTCTACGGTTTCGGTGAAACGAAATGATACATGAATTGCTTCTTTAAGTGCCGTGTTTTATGGGACCAATATTTATTGACCTCAACATAGATCTCCAGCTTTGCATGGACACCTACGTTGTGCCACCAATCGTATCAGCATATCCTTGGAATCACAGCCAGCAATTTATTTCCCTAACAAATGGATTGAGCATTGAAATAAAAGGGAGCGAATCATGCCAGGTTATATAAAGGTTGCAAACAAGTCGGACATTGCCGAAGGATGCGGCCAATGTGTAGAAATCCAGGGCAGGCGAATTGCCCTGTTTCACGTTGATGGTGAGTTTCATGCAATCGACGACATGTGTACGCACGATGATGCACCATTGAGCGAGGGATCCATCGAAGGCGATGAGATCGTGTGTCCGTGGCATGCCGCAACGTTCAATCTGAAAACCGGCGAGTGTACAGGACCACCCGCGGATGCAGATGTGACCACCTACCCTGTTCGTGTAACGGGTAACGACATCGAAATCGAACTGTAGGTTGACCCGGAATTTTGGGGTGAAGATCCAAGGGTGTGACGTTACGGAATCCTTTTGCCTTGAGGATCCATCTGGGGCTGATTGGTCCGCTCAGCGAGTTGGTTCTGCATGGTGGCATCGGTGATATGCTCCAACTGTTCCGCCGGCTGGTGTACGTGATCAGGTGTCAGGTGAAGGTGTTTCTGCAGAAAGATTTCCCACAAACGGTGAGACCTAATCAAATGACAACCCTCACGTCTGCCTTGATCGGTTAGATAAAGTTGGCCACTACGCCGCTCAATGTGACCACGCCGGGCCAGGCTGCTCACCGCCAAGGTGGATAGAACTGGGCCAACACCGAGAATACCTTGAAGCAGTGCAGGGGTTGCACTTAATTCGTGCGACGGCGGAAGTTCCTCAAGCCGATAGAGAAGTCCCAGTATGTCCTCGCGCACAATGCGTAACTGCAATACACCTCGATAAAAGACCTTGCTGAGTACACCGTGCCGCGGTGCCAGCAGCCAAACCATAGCAAAGATCAATCCAGCACAGAATGCCATCATGCCCGCGGTACTGGTGCCACTAAACCCGAACCATGTCGGTACCGTAACGGCACTGACATGGCCCAATATGGCCGCCAGAATAGCCAATAGAACACTCCAGCACATCATGAAAGACAGCCGATCAGTCAGCAGATAGGCTGTAGCCGGTGGAACAATGAGCATGGCAATGACCAGAATACTTCCGACCGTTTCAAAAGCAGCCACCGTGGTCACTGCGGTCATGGTCATAAGCAGGTAATGCATCACATTGGCGTTAATCCCAAGCGTGGTGGCCAGCGCGGGGTCAAAGGCACTGACCTTGAATTCCTTATACAAAACCACAATTAACAGAAGATTGAAAATACCTGCGCCACCGTTGATGATGGCAGCTCGGGGAAGGTTCATTCCCATCCAGGTGATCTGATCCAAATAGGTTGTTTCTATCGCCCCATACAGCACGCAGTCCGGATCGATATCCACATGATCGATGGCCTGCCTCATCAGAACCAGTCCCATCGCAAAAAGACTCGTAAACACAATTCCCATGGACGCCCCGATCTCCGTGCGACCCAGGGACCCGACAAGCTGAATGAGCAGGGCCGTCACCAGGCCAATTACCACCGCACCGACAAACATGGTGGCTGGATCACGACGATGCGTCACTAAAAACGCAATTGCCAAGCCGGCTAGAACCGTGTGGCTGATCGCATCGCCCATCATGCTCATCTTGCGAAGCACCAACAATGTTCCCGGCAATGCACAGGCAGCAGCGCATAAACTACCGACGATTACAATCCATGTATCAAGAATAGACCATTGCGTCATGCCGTAACCCCGTTAACATCCGTTTGAGCCATGGACAGATGATGCGGACTGGGTGGCATCGGATCTGATTTGATCTTGCCAGAAAGAATCTGCTCCAAATGAACAACCATGTCATGGCCCAGAATATGTTCGATCTCATCTGCATCACGATCCACATGGCTTGGTGCAATATCAGCGTAATGAATGAGATAGGTCTCCCAAAGCCGGTGATTACGCACAACACGTTCAGCTTCACGCATCCCATGGTCCGTAAACGCAACCCCACTGTTGCCTGACACCAGTAGATTCCCCCGGCATGCAGACTTGATCAAACGGCTCAACTTATTGATCGACCAAGACCGCACCTTGGCCAGTTCACCGATGGGAACGGTCACCTTCATGACTGCCTTGCCCGACGAATGTTTCTTCTCCGCCATTTCTGAATACTCATACACCGCACGCAACAAATGTTGCATTGCCACCCGCCGACCAAGGCGTTGCTGCGCAACTACACGAGCCACGATGCCACGTTTTGGACCACACGCCACACTCACGATGAAAGCACCGCTACACACCAACACAATCACCGGACCTGTCGGCATTCTCGGCACAAGAGCACTGATTGTTGCGCCCAGATAGCCGCCGACCATGCCAATAAACGCCGATATGATTACCATCTGGGCAAGATGCTGCGTCCAAAAACGTGCCGCGGCAGCCGGAATGATCAACATGGCCACAGCAAGCACCAGACCAACTGACTGCAAGGCAATGACCGTCACCCCAACGACAAGGGCCATGAGGGCCATATCCAGCGTGATCACTGACCATCCTTGTGACCTGGCATAGCTCTGATCAAAGCAGAGCAGTGTCAGTTCCTTAAACAACATGAGACATGACAGGGATATCACCAAGGCGGCAATCAGAATGGCCCACGCATCAACCGGCAGCATCGACGCAGCCTTGCCGAATATGAATCGATTCAGTCCCGCAGCATGCCCCAAGGGCATTTGCTGAATGAGGTTGAGAAGCGACAAACCGACACCAAAAAACACGCTCAAAACAATACCCAAGGCCGCGTCATCTTTCAGCCGCGTCGTGTGCCGGATCACCAGAATCGCCCCCACCCCAAGGCCGCCAAAGATAAAGGCGCCGAGTAATAAACCCGCCAAGTGTTTCCCATCTCCACCCAGCTTTGCCATGATGATGAAAGCAATGGCAATACCCGGAAGTGTTGCATGACTCAGCGCGTCGGCAGTCAGTGATCTCTTACGCAGGAGAAGAAATGTACCAATGGTCCCGCAGGCCAATCCCAGGCATGCCACACCCAAGACCACCACACGTGTATTAAAATCCCTCAAGGTAAGCACGCGTAGAAACTGCTCTGCGGATGGCCAATGAATGGAGGAATCCGTTATTGAATGGACAGGCCGTATCGAAGACCCGGGGTCACCACTCACCTGATCGGATGCAACTGCGATCTGGGTGCCATGTAGGCTGGACAACACCGCCAGAAGCATAAAGGTTTGTCTGCGTAAGTTGATCCGCACGGTGTAACAATCCAAATCATTTCGCCTGACGCGCAAACAGTTCGGCTGCCTCATTAAGCAATGTCAGTCGACCACCGTAGGTTTTCTTCAGGTTATCCGGCGTAAACACTTCGCCAACAGGACCGTGTGTGACCACACGCATATTAAGAAAGATCAGGTAATCGAAGTACTCGGAAACAGTTTGAAGGTCATGATGAACAACCAACACCGTTTTGCCGGCATCCTTCAACCGACGCAGAACTTCAACAATGGACTTTTCTGTCGCCACATCCACGCTGGCAAAAGGCTCATCCATGAGATAAAGCTGTGCATCTTGAGCCAATGCTCGAGCCAGGAAGACCCGCTGCTGTTGGCCGCCGGAAAGCTGGCTGATCTGCCTCTTGGCATAATCAGCCATACCCACGATATCAAGGGCTTCATAAGCTGCCGTCCGGTGTCGCCTCGTCACCGGCCGACACCAACCAATTGTGCCATACCGACCCATGACAACCACATCTAATGCATTAACCGGAAAATCCCAATCCACCGATTCCCGCTGCGGTACATAGCCGACCAGGTGACGCTGCTTGCGATACGGCTTGCCATACACCAATACGCGACCAGATGCCTTGGGAACCAAATCCAAAGTGGCTTTAATGAGTGTTGTTTTCCCTGCACCGTTGGGACCGATGATGCCGATCAAACGGCCGGACGGCACATCCAGATCAACGTCCCACAACACCGGCTTACGATGGTACGCCACGGTCATGTCATGGATTGATAGCGGCGCCGTAACTGGATGCTCATCACCGGTCGCGATAGGCGATCGGCTTTTCCCGAGCGGAGAGAAAGCACCTGGAGTGCCGGGTTGGCCCGTACTAATGGTCATCACTCTTAAGTTTTCCTTTCATCCCACCTGGCTTGGCATGACCACCCAATGCGCGGGAAATCGTCGTGGCATTATGATCGATCATACCCAGATACGTACCTTTGTAGGTTCCCGATCGTCCCATCGCATCTGAAAACAACTTGCCACCAATAACCACGTGATGGTCACGATTCTTGGCGCCTTCGATAAGTGCCCTAACATTCTTGTCCGACACACTGGTTTCAATAAATACCGCCCGAATGTTGCGATCAACAAGGAAATCAATGAGGTGGTTAATATCACTAATCCCTGCTTCTGATTCCGTGGAAATCCCCTGAACCCCACGCACTTCTATGCCATATGCACGTGCAAAATAGTTAAATGCGTCATGAGCGGTGATTAAGACACGCTGGGCTTGGGGGATTGAGGCAATAACAGTTTTAACGTATTGGTGCAGGCCGGTAAGTTTCTTGAGATAGGCCTCGCAGTTGGTGCGGTAGTATTCACCATTGACAGGATCCTCGTCGGTCAACGCTTCCCGCACGGCCTCAACGCACTTGGACCATGCGACCACATCCATCCACACATGCGGATCCCAATGACCAGCAAATCCAGGTGGTTCCAGAAGGAATTCCTGATCAATGGATTCCGTCACAGGGTAGACGGACTTGCCCAGGCGGGCAGCCTTGAAAAACGTGTCTGCCATGCGGCCTTCAAGCATCAAGCCATTAAAAAATATGTAATCACTGGCCAAAACCTTGCGCACATCCGCAGCGTTTGGTTTGTATAAATGAGGATCGATGCCCTCGCCCATGAGACCCACAACCTGTGCCTTATCGCCAGCAACCTCTCTGACGATGTCGGTCACCATGCCCGTGGTGGTGATGACCTTATATGGATAGGAGCGTGTCATACCCAGATCATCCCTAGTACCCCATCTGACACTGCATCCCGGCTTACACCGATATTTTGGATAGACAAAATGGACATTTTTGCCTATAAAAGTATAGCTGCCTCCGCATGGCGGTCAAACGTCCCGGTAGGCTCCACGGCCGGCCCCAGAAATGGTCTCATAGAAGCCAGAACCATGCTTAGTGCAACCGTCGAAGACTATCTCAAACATATTTATCTCCTTGAGCAAGCGGATGTGGACAACCCCGTGGCAATGGGTCACCTCGCGACAACTGTTGGGGTCGCACCTGGAACTGCCACGGCAATGATCAAAACACTCGCTAATGCACAATTAGTGGACTATGAACCGCGCGGGGGTGTACGCCTTACATCAACCGGCCAGCAGATGGCCCTGCACGTCGTGCGGAGACACCGACTGGTCGAATTGCTGCTGGTTGAAGTCCTCCGCCTTGACTGGTCGTTGGTTCATCATGAAGCTGAGCAACTCGAACATGCAATCTCAGATATTGTTCTTGAAAAGATTGATGCGTTACTGGAATATCCGACCGTTGACCCACACGGGGACCCGATCCCAACCGCCAAGGGCCACTTAGAATATGTGCAACCTGTCAGCCTGACCGACTGCAAACCGGGGCAACAAGGGCACATCACACGCGTGAGCGACCAAAACACCCAGTTTCTACAGTTCGCCGAACGACACCGTCTTACCCCGGGAATGGGAATCACCATCGACGCCTATGACAAATATGGTGATGCCGTAACCGTTTCGCCTAAACATTGCGACCCAGTCACTTTGGGTACCAACGCAGCGTCAAAGATCTTTGTCGCACTTCCCAAGGACCCGTAAGCGTCGGCATTTACTGATCGGGGCGGATACTCGCTTTGGTGATATCACGCGGCTTGAGAGTCGTTGCGTGACCATCACAAAACAAAAAATTTGCCGACGTGTTGTTGTGTTGTCGCCAGCGGATCAACCCTGCTGCAGCCAATGAATCTTCGTTCGGACCAGGCGCAATGGACTGGCCATTATCGACAGCCATGGGATCGTAATAAACCGGCCTGTTCTGCTCATCCCAGAGACTGTGCTGATCGATATTTACAGCAGTCGCATTTGCATTGTTTCCTGGTGGCACCTGTGAGCTATCCATAACCAAAACAACCTGGGTTGACCTGACCAACTGGCCAGCACGATAATGAGTCAATGAGGTTCGGGTCACATCCACGAGAATGATGGGATGACCGGTATAATGGATCGAACCACCATCAACGGCGGCACTGGGGTCACGGAAAATACTACTTGTTTCGTACTGCGCCACAGCTTGCCGATTCGACGGCATCTTGGACAAGTGACCATTTATGATCCAGGCCCAGTTTGTATCTTCGCCACTCATCTTCGGGAATAAATCCTGCCGCCAACCTGTGGGGTATGTCCCCTTATAATCCGCGAGGTAGGAACTAAAACCGCGACCGATTTGGCTCAGGTTGGAAAGCCCCGCAAACGTGCGAGAATGTACACGGGCGCTGTGCAGTGAAGGCAGAACCATCCCCAACAAAATGGAAATCACCGCGATGACCACCAGTAATTCAATGAGCGTGAACCCACCGCCACCCTGGTTGACTTGCCTCGTAACCATCAAAGGTATTCTAGGAGCTGAGACCCAATAATGATGGATCAATTTGCTGACTGGCTTAATCCTGTGCAGATCGGCTTAATTGGCCTGGTCGCTGGCGTGCTGGGAGGGATGCTGGGCGTTGGGGGCAGCGTCATCATAATCCCCGGTATGACGATTGTTCTTGGATATGACCAACACCTGTATCAAGCGGCGGCCATGGTGGCCAATGTGGCCGTTTCTATTCCAGCAGCGATGCGGCATCACAGGGCCGGGGCCGTGATGGTGCCTGTACTCAAAAAGTTGTTACCCGTGGCATTAATTACCGTGCTGATCGGCGTGGCGATCAGCAACCTACCCGTATTCTCCGGTGCTGATGGCGGTAAATGGCTGGGCCGAATCCTTGCCTTTTTTTTACTATACGTCATCTACGAAAACGTGCGTCGGCTTCGGTCAAATCGAGAACCGTTGGCGGGAAAGCCGGTCTTAACGTTAAGCCGAACCACCACCGTGGGAAGTGCCATGGGGTTAACGGCGGGACTTCTTGGTATCGGCGGCGGGGCCTTGGCGGTACCACTGCAACAGGTCGTCATGAAGCTTCCGCTTCGCAACTGTATTGCAAACAGTGCCGCCATTATCTGTATTAGCGCAACGATTGGGTCCGCCTATAAGATCGCCACGCTCTACCAGCACGATGTAGCGTGGACCGATGGACTTCTTTTTGGGTTCATGCTCGCGCCCACTGCATGGATTGGTGGCCGCTTTGGCGCAATCCTCACTCATCGCCTGCCGCTTCGGCAGGTCCGGATCGCTTTTCTCGCCTTGATGGTCGTCGCCACCTGGCGGATGGCCGCACTGCCATGGCCGTAAATCAAATGGGGAATGTTCATTAATACTTGTATAAACGCCGAAAATGAACTGGTGGCAGTTAAAGACCAGCCCAAGCCACGAAGATGGCGACTTGTGGCACACCAGTTGCCCATGGAAATAGCACCGCAAACCATTAAATTCTGCAATACTATGACCCGACGCCATTGAGGAGTTTGATGATGACCCAATTTGTAAATAATGCCAAGACAGCTGCATTTTTGGGATTGATGTTCGCATTTTTGCTCCTGATTGGCTCCAGATTTGGTACCGGTGGACTGACCATCGCATTTCTACTCGGTGGCATGATGAATATCATCGCTTACTTTTGTAGTGACAAGATTGCCTTGTCCGCGATGCGTGCCCAGCAGGTCGACGAACGCACTGCGTCTGACTTGGTCACCATGGTTCAGCGATTGGCCAACAATGCCAACCTACCCATGCCACGTGTATATATCTGTCCCCAAGATGCACCCAACGCATTTGCTACTGGCCGTAACCCTTCAAAAGCCGCAGTGGCTGTTACCCACGGCGCACTTCGCCTTCTTTCCTACGAGGAGCTTGAGGGCGTCATGGCGCACGAACTGGCCCATGTCAAGAATCGTGATACACTCATCAGCTGTGTAGCGGCAACGATTGCCGGTGTAATCAGCTATCTTGGCTGGATAATGCTCTGGTTTGGCGGAAGTGACAGCCGTGATGGTAATCCGCTCCTTGGCCTGCTCCTTGTCATCTTCGGACCCATTTCTGCAGCCATTATCCAGATGGCTATTAGCCGTAGCCGTGAATTTGTTGCCGATGCTGACGCCGCCTCAATTGCTGGCACACCCGCCGGTTTGATTAGTGCCCTCCAAAAGCTTGACGCGGCATCGCAGCGTATTCCACTCCACGATGGGCGCCTGGAGACCCAGAATCACATGTTTATCGTGCAGCCGTTTAGTGGTAAGTCACTGGGGAAATTATTCTCGACACATCCGCCAACAGCTCAGCGCGTTGCGAAGTTACGTGATCTGGGCTGATCAGAACCAGCCGGTTGAACTTCCGAATCACGGATCGCCACAGCAGGCCCCGCGAACTGCCGCAATAAATGCACTGCCCCGATTCTCGTAATTCTCAAACTGGTCCCACGAGGCGCAGCCTGGACTAAGTAACACGATGTCGCCGGAATGGGCATTTGCAATTGCCTGACCTACCGCCCGATCCAAGGTCCCACAGCAGAACACCTTGGCGCCACCATCTTGTTGCTCACAAAGCCGGGCAATTGCAGGGCCCGTTGCGCCGATTGTGCAAACGCTTTGACAATGGCATGAGGCACAGGATGCCAGGCGGTTCAGTTCAACACCTTTGTCGTAACCACCCAGAATGACATGCAAACACTGATTAGAAAAACTCCCCATCGCCGCAATAGCGGACTGCGGCGTGGTGGCTTTTGAATCATTGTAAAACTCAACACCGTCAAATGTGCCGACCCGATGCAGGCGATGGGGCAAACCAACAAAGGTGCTTATACCCTGTTGAATCTGATCATCCCGAACACCTGCCTGACTTGCGGCGCTGGAGGCAATCATCGCGTTAATACGTTGATGGCCGCACGATGATGCAAAAGAACCACTTGATGGCGCACCACTTGGTTCGCCTAGAAGAACAACACCCTCAGATTCCAGGCGGTGACCAAGTTGGCTTGAAAAGTGGTTGACGTCCTGTTGCCGCAGGACAGCACAATCATTGTCGGACTGATACTTCACGATGGCCTGCTTGGCCTGCACATAGGCTTCAAATGTGCCGTGTCGATCAAGATGATTTGGCCAGATGTTTGTGATGACCGCAATGTGCGGCGACCATTGGTCTTCGCTCAGACCCTGGAGCATAAAGCTAGAAAGCTCCAGCACGACCCAATCCCGCGCATTAATTTGATCTAAGTCGGTCAAAAGCGATCCACCCAGATTGCCGCCGACATGGACGCGAGATACTGGTTCATACTGTCGCGGCTGGGCCAATATATGACCGATCATCGCCGTCACTGTTGATTTACCCGCTGACCCCGTAACACCGATGGTACGTAAACGTTCCGGCAACCGATCAACCAACAAACGAATCTCACTTGTCATGGCCACACCAGCATCTTCAGCCGCCTGCAGATAGGGGTTTTTCTGTGGGTCAACGGCTGGATTGACAACTATGAGGTCTGCATCGGTAAAGTCTTTCGTGACGTGGCAACCCAAACGAATGCCAATGGATAGATCACCGAGTTCATTAATACTCTGGCGCAGTTGTTCTTTGGATGCGGTATCCGTAACTAGGACATCCGCACCTTGACCGACTAAATAACGCGTGACACCCACACCCCCACCAAATCGGCCGAGGCCCATGACCACAACACGCTTATTGCAGAGTTGGTGCACCTGTAACGATTCCAGGTCTCGAGTAGATTATTCTTCTTTTTGAATTTCCAACGGTGTATCCAGTGTGTAAACATCTTGATCTAGCTGATACGAAACAATCTTCACACCACTGGGAACTGAAAAGTAAAGATGAACAACATCATTTTCACCTGGATTTTGCGGTAATTGACGTGCATATCGGATTTCACTGAACTCTTCAAAATGAAATACCAGCGTTTTGCCTCGCTTAACCCAGACGTAACCAATCGGAAAATGCTGGTCACCTTGATGATCGGTAATCCAGATTGGGCCCAAGCTGGCAGCCAACGCGCGTGCTCTACCCAGCAATGTATGCAGTCTCTGCTCGGCAAGCCGAACTCGGACCGCCACCTGTCCCGGTGGCGTGTAGACACGGTGGCATTTCAAGTGCTTGGGAACCCGACCCCGCGGCAATCGAACCTCGCCCTTGCCGAAATGCATCTTCTGCTCTGTAAATGTCAAGAAGGTGTCTGCCTTTTCAATGTTAATCAATGTATACAATTCATCCGTGACCTCGATCTCCTTGGGCTTCTTGGTTGCCTTTTTACCCGATTGCTTGGTCAGTTTGGATGACTGTCTTTTCCTACTTGATTTCTCGGTGGCCTTTGGTGGCTTGACCTTCCCCAGGGCCTGCTTAACGATACGGTGCTCGTCTTGGTACTCAGCAACGGGGGGCAATTCCAAACGCAACTGACGCGCCAATAGGTAGGATGGCTCCTCGTCATCGGGCAGGACATACACCCAACGGATGATCTGCGGCTTCGTATTAGCCGAAACCAGCCCATCACGAAGCGAATCGACAGGCTCAAACCATGGGTGGCCATTGATGTCAGTCTCAACAAAAGCCACGGGAAAATGCATATTCATATGGACCTGACGGCCCTCGCCCGACTTGGCGAGCAGTCGGACCTGTGGTGCAGCAAGTCGAAGTATTCGGTCAGAATCAAAAGGTGGCACTTTGAAATAAACCGTCGTCTCAACAATCACCAGTTGCTTGGCCCGGGTTTCATCAAGCCCCTTGATTTCCATCGCTTTTTGCAGGCCGGCGATGACCCCCTGATCGAACTTGGTCGCATCCAACGGCATGGAATGCTTTAGGCAACGGCCAAAAGCAATAGAATCCCTGACGGCGGTAACCATCTCACCACCATCTGCACGAATTCTGAACAACCATGACTGACGGGCCAACTCAGGCATGTATCGGCCCAGGGGTTCGCCTCCATAAAAACCACCACCCGACAGCCGCGTAAAGAAGGTGGCCGCCATGCCATCAACCGGCGGCCACAGCCTATGGTGGTCTTCAATGTGGCCTGCGTGCGTGATCGTTAGAGGCTTATACTGGCCAAACGAAAAGTCTAGAGGTAGAAAGCCCAAGCCAATCACGGTAAGCCCGGCAGTCAAAATCCCCGAACACAGTCCGCAGACACCTCCGCCAATCGCATTTGCAAGCAGGGTGTGGTCAACATTCAAACTTATGAACTTATCTGTCAGGAATCGCAGGGCAACCATGTAGAGTAC
>Ga0310124_10002703_pt1 | contig 12133 bp, 11 predicted proteins | sample CB11b_AW_Bot5_MG_FD_203507 | JGI IMG/M metagenome (GOLD analysis project Ga0310124, IMG submission 203507) | Marine microbial communities from Western Arctic Ocean, Canada - CB11b_AW_Bot5 | ecosystem: Environmental > Aquatic > Marine > Oceanic | place: Canada: Western Arctic Ocean | collected...
CCTGATTTCAACAGGTGGAAGTGCTGCCAACGCCGTAACAGCCATTCGTGAAGCAGGAGGCATTGTGAACCATTGTTTCAGTATTTTCAGCTATGGTCTCGCCGAGGCCACAGATAAATTTAAAAGTATATCCTGCGAAATCCACTCTATTCTGGATTTTTCCGAACTGCTTGAAGTTGCCTTAGCTACCCAAAACCTGTCCACAAATGACATTGAAACACTTCGATCCTGGCAGAAGGCCCCCTTTAAATGGGCGGAAAATAACGGCTTTTAAACTACTACAGCGTATCTTTAAGCTTGCGTGGCTCTGGACCCGACTAGCAAAACTTTCTTTGGCGAGCAAAGAGTCGTCTCGGCACAATAAACTCTTGCCCAGGTTCCGACTCACTTGTTTGCAGCTTCGAGTGCCGTTCCCATTTCCTCTATATTTCGAATCAGAATAAGCATGCTCATGAGTAAACCCCTTTCTAATTTATTGACATATGAAATCTATTTCGTGTATTGTATTTCTTGTATTAATCATGGCATAAGTTAAGCTTTGGAAGTATTGTCTGTTCCAAATAGGATCTAGGATGAGCGCAAGAAAAATAAATAATCCGTCGTGGACTTTTTTGACGAATCATGCGCATGTCTTGTTGTGTCTGGCCAAAAATCCGTCTGAACGCATTCGAGACATTGCATTGGAAGTTGGAATCACGGAACGTGCAGTTCAGCGCATTATCGTTGAGCTGGAAGCTGACGAATATTTGGAGCACGTTCGTGATGGAAGGAGAAACGTGTACAAAGTGTTCAGCCGCAAGCCCCTGAGACATTGTATTGAGAAACATCGACGAATAAATGATCTGATCCAGCTAATTAATAAATGACTTGAAGCAAATCATAATGCCCATATATCAACATCCTCGATGAAGCCGAAAATAAACTTAATTAATCTTACGGAATACTCGAGCTAATTATTTGGAAAATAAAAATACGGAAAATAAAAGCGAACTGAGTGAAGTGTTCTCATTTATAGGGAGTACGCTGAAGAACTCTATGCGAGAGGCAAATCCTTCTATATGAGCACTATTTCAGTGAAGCCCCTTTCCTCAGAAGATCGTGATCGGGTTCGGCAAATTGTATTGAACGCCAGTGAGCCAATTGCGCCGTTTTGGCCCATGCGGACCATGGTCGCGCAAAATCCCATTCATGGATTGGAATATCTGCCGTTTGATCAGGCTGTTCGAAAAGGCAAGGCCCTCTTTGGTGGAAATGGGTATCTTGCGAATGAGGAGTATCGTCAATTTTACCGAAATGGCCGTATTACCAAAGAAAGTTTTAAGCGCGCTTTTTCCAGGGTTGGGCCTCGCTCCGATGGGCAGGTTTTTATTGAAGTTGGAAGTCAAAAGGTTACCCCTAAAGATGTTTGGCAATTACACGTACTTTTTGGCTTCGAGGAATTGCCATTATCCCTCTTGGAATGGGAGTTAAGCGGTGGTGGAGCTACAAAACAGTTTCGGCAAGATCTTTCCGAGGAATCCCAGAAACAAATTATTGAGCAAACCATCAAAGAATGTGAACAGTGTCAGGTGTATCCAGAAGAGGCCTACCTGACGAATTTATGGAAGAGTGTGTTAGCCACCTTCGGGCTATCTGATTTTCATGCTTCATCTCAAATATCTGAGGATTCGCATTCGCAAACTTCTGCACCCATTTCCTTGTCGCCTCAACAGACCATCAGCGATTGGGTTGATGGTTTGACTGAGGGTGGGGTGGTCGACCAAATCAATAATCAACTCATAAAATGGGTGACGGCGTTTCTCGATGAAGGATTAGCCGGCTGGGAAATGCCTGGCCGAGAAGAAGGTTTCTACCAAGTATGGCGGAACCTGGCGCAGAAAGATTTTTCGGGGCAGCTTCTCGGGATTACAGATTTCGCCCAAAAAGTTCATAGCCTTCCTGCAGCTCCAGAGGACGCGATCCGTTCCAGCTTGCACCAACTCGAAATTCCCCAAGAACAATGGGAAGATTATCTCTCAAGGCAACTATCATTATTACCAGGCTGGACGCGATACATACGGTGGCTTGGGGAACACCCAACCTACCATGCGCAACACAAACATCCCATTGACACCACACAATATCTGGCCGTGCGTTTATTCTATGAAGTGGAGTTGACCAACATTAAGTGCCAGCAAGAATGGGGAATTGATGGGACGGTTTCTACCCTGACTGCATATTGGAATGATCGACCCAAAGAATACCACCAACAAAGTCGGCATGGAGTGCAATCTGGGGATCAAACCAAACAGATGAAATGTCGATATGCTTGGCGATTATTCCATTTGGCACAGTTTCTTGAGTTATCTCCAAAAGAAGTTCACGATCTCTCGCTTACTAATGCCCAGATGTTGTTGCAATGGTTAGATCACTTTCCTGCTGATCAACATGGAAGGGTATGGATTGAGGCATACGAAGATTCCTTTCGAGAGAAGATGCTGAAAAATATTTCAGCGCATCGCGGAACGGTACCAGAATTGGAAACTCGTCCCCATGCACAACTAGCCTTTTGTATCGACGTACGTTCTGAATCATTTCGTCGCCATATTGAAGCCCAAGGTTCCTATGAAACGTTTGGGTTTGCAGGGTTTTTTGGCATTCCCATTAGCCATCAAGCTTTTGATAGTAATCAACGTTACTCTTTATGTCCGGTGTTATTGACTCCTAACCATGCGGTAACGGAATCACCTCGGTCGGGAGAGGGAGCGGCGCTAGAAAAATATTCTTCTGGTACTCGCTGGTACCAACTGGGGCACCATCTTTTTCACGACCTGAAGCATCATCCTATTGGATCGATGATGATGATTGATGTATTGGGGCTCTTTTTTAGTCTGGGGTTGGTGGGCAAGACCTTGCTCCAAAAAAAATTTCGTGGAATGACCTCTACTATCCAGAGTTGGTTGACGCATAGGGTTCCAACCCAGATCTCAATTTCCACGCCACCTAATCCTCAAAATCCCGGGATCGGAGAAGTGAATGCGGAAGGGATTCCTGACGGGCTTTCTCGGGGATTTTCTCTTTCGGAACGGGCGACATTTATCGAAAATGGTTTGCGTGCTATGGGGTTCACCAAAAATTTTGCTCGTTTGGTGTGCCTCTGTGGCCATGGGAGTGAGACGGACAACAATCCCTATTATGGGGCATTGGATTGCGGGGCTTGCGGGGGAGCACCGGGCGATCCAAATGCGCGAGTTTTTGCCGCGATGGCGAATGAACCTGAAGTTCGTCGCATTCTCAAGGAAATAGGGTTGCCGATTCCCGATGACACCTGGTTTCTTCCGGGGAAACATAACACGACGACTGATCGGGTCGAGTTTTACGATCTAGAGGAACTGCCTGATTCGCATAAAGAAGATCTTCAGGCGTTGAACAAGAATCTCGAAGAAGCTGGTGCGAAGCAGGCTCTTGAGCGATGCCATCGCATTCCCAGTGCTCCGACTGAAATTTCTCCAGAGCAGGCTTTTGCTCATGTAGACGAACGCAGTTGCGATTGGGCGAATCCTCGACCGGAGTGGGGATTAGCGGGCAATGGCGCGTTTCTCATTGGAAGACGAAAACTGAGCAAAGGATTAGATTTAGGCGGTCGGGTTTTCTTGCATTCTTATGATCCTGTTGATGATCCCCAGGGAGCCATCCTCGAAAAAATCATGACTGCGCCATTAATTGTCGGCCAGTGGATTAGCACAGGCTATTATTTTTCTGCGGTTGATCCGTGGGTGTATGGAAGTGGAAGTAAGGTGTTACACAATGTCGTCGGGGGTGTTGGGATGATGCTGGGAAGCCAAAGTGATTTGCAAATGGGATTCCCCTTACAAACAGTTAATAACGGGGACACTCATTATCATGAGCCTATGCGGCTCTTAGCTATCATCGAACAGACGCCGAGTGTAATCTCATCTGTCATTCAAAAACACTCGATCCTTCAACAGTTGTTTCATAATCAATGGCTCAATCTTGTGGCCTTGGATCCCCATACGTTTGAGTTTCATCGGTACAATGCGAATGCGACGTGGGAAACGGTTCTTGTTCCTTAAATAAGAAATATATGGAAAATAGGCGCTTGGACTACTCCAAGAATACAGATGTTTCATTCTAAGTCTCTGACTGATTTTTTCAGGAAAAATTGAATAACACTTTTACCCTGCCGTTAAACCCGTATCTGATAATTTTATGGCAACTCGATCTGGATCAATATTCTCAGCATCCCTGTTTTTAAAAGCCATGGCACTGTTTGTGTTTTGGGTTTTTTTATCTGCCAGCTTTGAATGGATTCATCTTGGTTTGGGGCTTATTTTTTCCTTCGCCGTGGCCTGGATCAACTCTGACCGTTCACCTTTTGTTCCGAAATTTCGTTTGTGGCTCAGAGCCCCCCTTTACCTTCCATGGCTTTTTTATAAAATCATTCAAAGTAGCCTTCATTTGTCCAAGCTTATTTTGCATCCTGCGCTTCCCATTGCTCCTCAGTTGATTTCTGTGGAATCAAAACTGCGTCACCACGCAGCCGTTGTTCTTCTCGGTAATTCCATTACGTTAACCCCTGGAACGATTACCGTAGAGGTTGACCGTAATAAACTCATTGTTCATGCCATCGATAAAGCTTTTAGCGAAGATGTTGCAAATAAGCAGATCGAATCGAAAATTGCTGATATTTTTAAGGATGAAGAACCGGATTTATGACAACTTTCCTTTTCTACGTTTTGGTGTTGTTGGCTATTCTCATTGGTGCGTATCTGTACCGTGTCCTGCAGGGTCCCACAATTTTTGATCGTGTGTTGGGTCTCAATGGCATTTCCACCAAGGCAATTATTTTGCTTATTGTCATTGGAACTTATTTTGAGCGAGTCGATATGTTTATTGATATCTCGACTGGGTATGCCCTGCTAAATTTCGTCGGAGTGCTTGCCGTGGCCAAATATTTGGAACAAAAGGGACTTCCGTAGCATGGACATACTTTCCATTAGCATGGACATATTTTCCATTATTTTTATAGTAGCGGGATTATTTTTTCTGATTGTTGCTGCGATTGGCGTGGTTCGATTGCCCGATGTGTTTAGTCGTTCTCATGCCGTATCATTAACAGACTCCTTAGGGGCCTTTTTGATGTTAGTTGGACTCGCCTTGCATGAGGGACTGGGTAAAAATTCGCTGAAAATTCTAGTGGTGTTGGCCTTGCTGTATATTCTAAATCCAGTCATTGCACATGCCACGGTTCGCGCGGCTCTCCGGTCTGGTTTAAAACCTTGGAAAAAGGAAACCTCATGATCTTTTCATATGAAATTCCTTTACTCCTTCTCCTGCTTATTACTGCCGCCGGTGCCATCCTGGTTAAGGATTTGATAAGTGCCGTTCTGCTCTTGGGCTCTTATAGCTTTTTCCTGGCGTTGGTATGGGCAGGCCTCGGAGCTGTGGATGTCGCCTTCGTGGAAGCCGTTGTAGGAGCAGGATTAGGTACTGTTCTGTTTCTATTAACTCTATTCGGTACGGCTCCCAAAGACACTCGGCTTCGGCGCCCTCCTCCTTCTGCCTTAACGTTAATTATTTTTCCTCTCTTGGGAGTTCTTTTGCTCTATGCCGCAAACGATCTTCCTGAATTTGGGGACCCGAATTCTCCAGCGAGTGTTCATATTTCGCCGACCTATCTCGAGCAGAGTTATCAGGATACCCTCACCCCGAATGTTGTGACTTCGGTACTGATGGACTATCGATCGCTTGATACGATGGTCGAAACCGTGGTGATTTTTGCATCGGGCATTGCTTGTGCTTTGCTGCTTAGGAGACATTCATAATGATACGCCCACACGAAAGCGTTATCGTACAGGCCTTAGGGTACTTTATCATCCCGATGGTCCAAATTTTTGGTTTATATGTTTTGTTTTTTGGGCAATATGGACCAGGGGGAGGCTTTGTTGGCGGGGTTATTCTAGGCACGGGGATGATTTTATCGGTTTTGATTTTTGGTCATGACGCTTCCCAAAGTCAAATTATCAAAAAGGTTTTACATTGTGATGGAGTTGGGTTGCTGATCTACGCGGGGGTAGGTGGCTTGTGTATGATTGGAGGAGGAGAGTTTCTCAATTATACGAATTTGGAAATTCCAGGTTTAGAAACTGCTTCTCGAAGATCTTTGGGAATCGTACTTACGCAAATCGGTGTGGCAGTAGATGTTGCGGTAACAGCCGTTTCTATTGTGTTCAGCTTGTCTGCTGAAGAGATTATCGAGGATTCAATAAATGGTTGATGCATTTTTCGCAGTTTTTCAGCGACCCAATTTTTTGACATTTGTCATTATTTTTCTGTGGGGCTTTTATATCATGGTTACGCGATACAATCTCGTAAAGAAACTCATCGGCATGTATTTGGTGCAAACCAGCGTGATTTTTTTCCTGGTGTCTATTAGTGCGAAGAAGGGCGCGACGGTTCCCGTGCTCTTGTCAACCACTGATCCGGTGCAAGCGGCAAGTTACGCGAATCCGTTACCTCATGTATTGACGCTAACTGCTATTGTGGTTGGCGTGGCGACCACGAGCGTGGGATTAGCCCTGTGCGCGGCGATCTATCGAAAATATGGAAGCCTTGACGAAAAAGATATTCTTGAAAAATTAGAATGAATCACCAACTTCCTGCAATCCTATTCCTTCTCCCATTGTTTGCCGCTATTTCCATGCCAGTGGTTTGTCTAAAACACCGTCACTGGAGCCAGCCAATTTCTGTGGCAACTCTCGCGGCTATGGTGCTGGTCTCTATTTTGAATCTCCATAACGTCATTCATCATGGAGAAGTTCGGTATGTGTTTAGTGGATGGACTGCGCCCCTCGGCATTGAGTGGGTGGCTGATGGATTAGCAAGTATCATCTTAGTGTTATTGAGTGCCTTGTCTTTGCTGGGTGTGGTGTTTACTGGACCAACTTCCCCAAAGGATCTAGGTGGCCGAATCGTTCATTATCACACGTTGATTTTGTTATTGGTGACCTCCATGACCGGCATTCTTTTCGCTGGGGATTTATTCAATCTGTTCGTGTTTTTAGAAGTCGCAGCCATATCGAGTTACGCGCTTATTGGTGTTGCTGGCGGGAGAGCGTTGTTTGCAGCCTTTCGCTATCTTATAGTGGGAACCCTGGGTGCTTCCTTTTTTCTTTTAGGGGTGAGTTATCTCTATGCGGTGACTGGCACACTGAATATGACTGATATGGTCGACAGACTTCCCTTGTTACTAAACTCTAAAGCTCTGTTGGGTGGACTGCTTTTTATGTTTATTGGCTTGGGGATCAAGATGGCCTTAGTCCCGTTTCATTCTTGGTTGCCCGAGGCCTATACCTATGCTCCTGATTCCATTTCCCCTATCTTGGCTTCACTCGTCACCAAAGTAGCGCTATTGGCGTGGGTCAGAATAATCTATTGGGTCTTTAATGCGTCAATTATCATTAATGATATTCCGATTTTGCTACTGATGGAAGTTGTTGGAGCATTAGCGGCGGTCATAGGGGCAGGTCTTGCCTTGGCCCAGCGAGATATTAAAATGATGTTCGCTTATGGAGGGATTTCGCACATCGGTATCATTCTCATTGGAATCGGTCAAGGCAACCAAACTGGATTTGCCGGAGGAGTTTTTTATTTATTGAACGATTCCGTTATGCAAGCTGGCTTGTTTTTTTTAGCCGGCGTGGCGTTTTATCAGTATGGGGTCAGAACTATTGACGACATAGGGCGTGTTGGGAAACAAGCACCCTGGCTTACTGGGTCTTTAATTGTTATGGCCTTTGGCATGATTGGCCTGCCTCCAACGGGTGGATTTTTTGGCAAATGGTACATCATTCTTGGAGCGTTAGAAGCGGGCAATTATGTTTCGGTCGCTGCGGTGTTGCTCTCCACACTCTTGACGCTTGCCTATTTCGTTAAACTGTTTGAGGGCATTTTTCGCCAAACATCAACTCGATTGGATGTTCAGTCTGGTGAAATTCCCCTCTCCTTTAAACTGACTCTGGGAGTCACGTCCGCAGCTATCATAATTCTTGGTTTATTCAGTGCTCCCATTGTTCAACTGTTGTTGAACCATGCTCTGCCACCAAGTCTTTGAGGGAAGTTATGGCTCTTTTCGTCCTCATTCCTTTGCTTCCCCTCCTGGTTTGTCTCATTCTTCTGCTTGGAGGACGTCGTTGGGGTGAGAACAGTCACCGGATTGGGATTCCTGCCATCGGTTTTTCCTTTGCGTTATCAATTGCCGCTTTCATTGAAGTGTTGAGAAATGGACCATTTACTCTTTCTCTTTATCGCCTCTTTCAATCTGGTTCCTTGACCATTGATTTAACTCTGTTCGTTGACCAACTGACGGTTCTGCTTTTGCTCTTGGTCACAGGAGTAAGTGGGGTTGTGCATGTGTATTCCTCTCGTTACATGATAGGAGACCCACGATATAATCGTTTTTTCGCCGTCATTGCCTTGTTTACTTTTTCTATGATTGTGTTGGTCATGAGTGGCAACCTTTTGATGTTGTTGATTAGTTGGGAAGTCATGGGGATCTGTTCCTATCTGTTAATTTCTCATGCGGCAGATAGAAAGTCAGCTGGACAAGCTGCGACCAAAGCGTTTTTGGTTAATGCCGTAGCCGATGTAGGATTCGGTCTGGGTGTGATTCTTGCGTTTAGGACGTTTGGTACACTCGATATTCCTCAGATTTTAGAACTAGCTCCAGCCATGGCTAATGATGCAGTAAATGTCCTCGCGTGGGTTGGTCTTGATCTTCATATTCGATCTGTCACAATTATTTCACTGCTTTTATTTGTAGGTGTGATGGGTAAATCAGCACAAATACCGTTTCACGTGTGGTTACCCGGGGCGATGGAAGCTCCCACACCTGTGTCTGCATTAATCCATGCTGCAACCATGGTGAATGCGGGTCCATTTTTGTTAGTGCGATTGAGTCCATTGATTGTTCTTTCTCCGTTCGCCATGACGTTCATTTTCATTATTGGAGCCGCGACAGCAGTGTTTGCAGGCATTGTCTCTCTGACCCAGTCAGACATCAAAAAGATTTTGGCCTATTCCACAATGAGTCAAATCGGGTTCATGGTTATGGCATGTGGTTTGGGCGCGTTTGCAGTTGCGATTTTCCATCTTCTTGCCCATGGGTGCTACAAAGCGTTCTTTTTTCTATCTACCGGCAATGCGTTGCGATCAGTGGAACGGGGCCTTGGGCATGGTGACCATGAACACCCTGTCTCTAATGGCATGGGAGTTTTGCAGATAGGGTCTTTGCTATTAGCTTGCATGCCACCCTTTATTTTGTTTTCTGGTTCGTATGAATATTTGTGGGGGGTCACGGGGTTTAATTCTGCCACGATCGGATTCAAAGTCATTGGCTTGATTACGGTATTTGTGACTTCCGTTTATCTTTTCCGAAACATTACGTCATTATTCATTCAAGGCCCTAAAACCTATTGGCCAACTTCAGGGCAGCCTAATTCTGAGAATCATTCCATTCAGCCAAAGTTTGTCAATAGTTCCATTTTAACTGGTCTTTTTCTGGCTACGCTTTTTGTAGGGGGGCTATTGACTCTGTTTTGGAGTTGGTTCGCCAACTTTCTTGCTCCGGCTTTGACCTTTCCAGGAGTCACGTTGAGCGAAGGTGCAGTCGAGCATGGCTTTTCTTTTTGGCTTGTGGTTTCTCTTGGTGTAGCAATTGCGGGGTGGGTCTATGCATACTCAACACAGGTTCGATCTCAACATCAGGTCTCCAGAGCAAGTAGGACAAGCAATCACTGGTATGTCCTATTTTGGAATAAAGGGTATTTTGATGAAATCTATGATGCCTATCTGGTAACCCCAACCATTAAGTTCGCACACTGGTTGTGGCGAATTATTGATATAAAGGTTATAGATCGTTTCATCCATTTTATCGCGACTTTTTCCGTGAATTTTGCCGGGTGGTTATGGCGAATTGTTGATATTCGTTGGTTGGAGCGGAAAGTGGGACAAGTAGCAGAACAAGTTAATACTGCGGGGCAATTACTGCAAGAGATAGAGTCACGTACCATCCAACATCAACTATTAGTAATGTTATTTTGGTTGGTGGCGATGACGGGCCTATTCTATATCTTGATTTGATGAGTTCCCGATTTGTATCCTTGGTATAAAAAATGGATCTGTTGCGAATGGACTTACGTCATTTTTCTTTTGCTAACTTGAAATGTCCGGACCTTGCCTCTTTGATAGGAAAGAAGTTTATTAAATGGCTATTTTGATGGATCACCTGATTAGCTGGATGATTGCTGTTCCTTTTTTAGGAATCGTCATTTTGGCATTTGTGCGTAATGATGAATCGATTCGACGAATTGCCCTCGGCTTAACAATGGTGGAGTTTTTCCTTTCGCTGGTACTCTGGAGAAATTTTGATTCCGCCCAACAAGGCATGCAGTTCGTGGAACGCATGGAATGGATGCCCACGTTTAATATTCAGTATGCAGTTGGTGTGGATGGCATCAGTATTCTTTTGGTGATACTCACAGCCCTTCTTTGTCCGCTCTGTGTCCTGTCTTCGTGGACGGGAATTACATCACGAGTGCGAGCCTATCTCTCGCTGATCTTATTAGTTGAAGGCGCCATGATCGTGGTCTTTACCGCCCTGGATCTTTTCCTGTTTTTCATGTTGTGGGAACTCACAATGATTCCCATGTATTTCATGATTATTCTCTGGGGGGGGGCGAATCGTATTGCTGCGGGGCTTAAATTCGTTTTGTACAGTCTAACAGGGAGCTTACTGCTACTGGTGGGAATATTGGGTGTTTATCTTAATGGAGGACATACCTACGATTTGTTGGTGTTAACTGAACATACTTATTCATCCAGCACGCAATTCTGGTTATTCCTGGCGTTCTTTCTGGCTTTTGCCATAAAAATGCCAATGGTTCCTTTTCATACATGGCTCCCTGACGCGCACTCCGAAGCCCCTACGGCTGGCAGTGTGATTCTGGCTGGAGTGCTGTTGAAAATGGGGGGATATGGGTTTTTGCGTTTTTGTTTGCCGATGTTTCCAGAGGCTTCAGCGAATTTCGCCCCATATATTTTGTGGTTATCGGTCATAGCCATTGTCTATGGCGGGTTTCTGGCTTTGGCGCAGTCAGATCTTAAAAAGCTCGTGGCCTATTCTTCAGTTTCCCACATGGGTTTTGTTACTCTCGGAATTTTTGTGTTCAATAGCCAAGGTATCCAGGGAGCCGTCTTGCAAATGTTTAATCACGGGATTATTACGGCAGCCTTATTTTTTGCTGTTGGACAATTGTACGACCGCACTCACAGTCGAGCGATTTCTGACTACGGCGGCTTGCATAAATCCATGCCAAGATTTGCTACATTGTTCTTTTTGTTTTCAGTCGCCGCCTTTGGGCTACCAGGCACCAGTAATTTCATTGGCGAATTTTTAGTCTTAGTAGGAACTTCCCATGTCAGCTTTGCCATGGTTCTTATCTCTATGGGCGGTATTGTTTTAGCTGCCGCATATATGTTGTGGATGCTCCAAAGGGTGGTGTTGGGAGAGCCATCGACAGAAGCCACCAAAGTGCTCCCAGATTTAGCGAATCGGGAAATGGCTACGCTGATTCCATTGGCTATCCTCGTAGTGTGTATTGGATTGTATCCCGGACCATTGATGGAGATGATGGATGCGAGTGTGACTCACCTCATCCACCAAACAACAGGGCTGCAAGTTGATGAAATATCTCAACTTCCGCTTAGGCCCTAGATAAATCTTTATCCTTCCTGTCGTTAATTTTTTTCTTTCCCTTGCTTGTGAGTCTTCAGGCCTTAATAATTTGCATTATGGGAATGAAACAGCCATGCGGCTCGGAGGCTTCCGGTGTACTAAACCACAAGTATGAGGGAAGTGGCATTATGGCGAACTGTTTCCTAAGTGTCAGTCGGACTTACGGAACCAGAACAGGATAATTCATTGAAATGTAATATGATTAAGTCCGACAGACTGCCAGACATTTTGACCCGACCCCCGAAAAGTAGTCCAAATGTTAAACTTATAAAAACTATTTGGTAAGGGGGGGATTATGGGTAGAAAGCGATTTAGCCCGGAACAAATCATTGTAAAGCT
>Ga0310124_10002704_pt1 | contig 12132 bp, 13 predicted proteins | sample CB11b_AW_Bot5_MG_FD_203507 | JGI IMG/M metagenome (GOLD analysis project Ga0310124, IMG submission 203507) | Marine microbial communities from Western Arctic Ocean, Canada - CB11b_AW_Bot5 | ecosystem: Environmental > Aquatic > Marine > Oceanic | place: Canada: Western Arctic Ocean | collected...
CAGTGAGGCAACGGCCATCCGGATCGATGCCGAAGTGAGCCAGTTGGTCAAGGGCGGTTATGACCAAGCAAAGAAGCACATCACGGAGAACTCCGATGTACTGACTCGTATCGCCGAAGCCTTGCTCGAGCGTGAAGTGTTGGATGGGAAAGAAATCCAGACCCTGCTCGATGGCGGCGAGTTGCCGGCGGTCAGCACACCGGAAACGCTGGAGGACGTCGAAGCCGACAAGCAGCACGTGCTGCGGCCCGAGGTTCCAAAGCGTGTTCCTGGGCTATCGGAAGGCGAACATCCTTCTACGGCCTGATCGCTGCCCATCATCGCCGTCCGGGGTGAACCACATACCGAGCCTTCAAAGTTCCTGTCTGAACGTGAATCCCACGGGCTCGCCGTGCGTGGCCACAATGAAGCGCCAGGGTTGGTCGTTGAAGGCGGAAGCAGCCCAGCGGGCGGCCTCAAAGATTGAAAGCAACTCCCTGCGAGATCGACTTTTCGGTGAACCCATAAGGGCTGCAAGGCTGCGCAATCAACTCGAGGATCGGGTGATCGGTCTTGGCCTTTTTCAACATGGCTTGGCTCCTTTTCAAAAACGAATCAAAGTGCGGAGAGCTCAAAGTGAATCTGTTGCTCTTGTTGCGAACGCCACCAAGCTTGAAGCGGAGCGGAAGGTTTCGTAGCGTGGTCGACGATCCGCACCGGGATCGAAACGGGCAGCGGGTCGCGATCGAATGGGTAGGGATCTAGAATGATCCGCCGATTTCCGCCCGGCCGTGCCTCGATGGCCACTCGGTCGTTCCAACTGCCGCGAGGAACCTCGAGGAATGTAACCGGATCCTCGCCGAATCCCTTGGCTTCACCCGAGCGTACCGGGATCAACGGGTAAGACAGCCACAGCGAGAGTCCATCCAAGACTTGAAGCGACCGGGCGTGGGGTTTGAGGCTATCTGAATCGACCCACGAAGCGGTCGCTGGAGACCGACGGACGCGGGCGGCCAAATCGGCCTGCAGTGCTCGGATTTCTGTTACGAAAGCCCGCGCCTGATCAAGGGGGCCTGCCATGAGCTTTTCAGGCGCGCCCTTCCAAAACAAGGGGTGGACAAACGCCGGATCGGGAGCGGATTCGGTCCTCGCCGCATAGAGCCAGTAGGCGTGGAAACTGATGAGCAAGCTCACGTACGGATGGCTCTCGCCAAACTGCGGAATACCGCGCCGCCAGCGATCCATACCGGCCTGCTGGTCTTTGAGTACGTCGCCGAGATCGAGTGGGAGGGCATCGAGCTCACCAAAGTCGGGGATCGCCTCCCATTCCCACCAACCGTTGTCATGCTCGGCGATTGCGAGGATCGTTTCAGCACGCAGTTGGGCGGGGTCAGCTGTCGTTCCGAAGTAGCCGGGCGCGGTGAATTCGTCATTGCCCCAATGGGCCGCGAGATATCCTGCGACGGCTCCGTGATTTGGTTGCGTGACAAACCAGGTTTGTTCGCCGCGATTGGTTTTCAGCATCGTAGCCTCCAGTCGTCCTTCAAAAGAAAAATATCTTGACATAAAGACAGCAAGAATCTATCTTTATGTCAAGATACTTTGAGTCGAGGGTTCCGCGATAGCAATGCGAACACCTGACTGACGGCAGCCTCTGCCGAACCCACCGTCCGCAACGGAAAACGGAGAGGCAGGTCCGCTATGATTCCCCTGTGACTTCGGATCCGATTGAACAACTGATTCAGCAGTGGAGCCGGGAGCGGCCCGACCTGGATGCGTCCCCTATGGGCGTGGTCGGACGCGTGCTACGGCTGGCAGTCCGGCTGGAGCGGCGTGTGGAACGCGTACTCGCGGATTTCGGCCTTACCTTGTGGCAGTTCGATGTGCTTGCGACGCTCCGGCGCACCGGCGCGCCGTTCTGTCTATCGCCGACGGACTTGATGCGCGAAGTAATGTTGTCCTCCGGCGCCATGACGAACCGCATCGACCGTCTCGAAGCGAAGGGGCTCGTAAAAAGAGAGCCGGACCCGGGTGACCGCCGAGGGGTTCAAATTATACTGACGCCGAAGGGACGGCGACTCGTCGACCGGGCCATAGCAGCCCGGTTTGAGGAAGCGAAGGAGGTTGTCGGGTTCCTCACACCGCGCCAGCGCACTACGATCGAGGCAGGGCTCGGCAAGATTCTACTTGAGGTTGAGGCTCGGGCAAGATCAAACGGCCGGGAGAAGGACTGAGGGTTTCGCTTTTTACGGGCGCGGACTTGGCTCACGCTACGATGGGATGAGTGTGGTTCGCATCGCGCACCGCAACCCCTATCGGACGTGTCCGACCTCCAAAGCCCGACTCCTCGTATCGAGGTCGCCGCCCGCCACCGTCAGCATCGTCACGCCCAGTTACAACATGGCGCGGTTCCTTGAGGCGACGATCGAGAGCGTACTGTCTCAGGGCTATCCGCCTATCGATTACCTCGTGATGGACGGCCGATCAACCGACGGCTACGACCCAACCTGGTTCGCTAATCACGAGACACGAAACACGCCCGCCCCATTTCGGCCATCATAGTCATACACCATGGAAGCCGCCGACATCATCCAGTTCCTCCTACTGCTGCTGATCGCCGCCTCGCTCATCGCGATGGCCACGATCCGGCTCAAGATCCCCTACACGATCGCCCTCGTTATCGGCGGCTTTCTGATCGATATCTTCCACGTCCCGATCACCGGACGGCTCGGTGAAGGCGGTAGCTCCGATGTCCTCACACCCGACGTCATTTTCATGATCTTCCTGCCCGGCCTGCTCTTTGAAGCCGGACTCAACATCCAGGCCCGCCGCCTCAAACGCAACCTGATCCCGGTCCTGTTACTCGCGATCTTCGGCATGCTCATCGCGACTGCTGTTACCGGCTTCGCGGTTCATTGGCTGCTAGGCCTGCCGCTGGTCGTCGCCCTGCTGTTCGGCTCACTGATCTCCGCCACCGACCCGATCTCTGTCCTCGCCCTGTTCAAGGAGATGGGCGTTTCGAAGCGACTCTCCGTCCTGGTCGAAGCCGAAAGCCTGTTCAACGACGGGACGGCGGTGGTCGTCTTCCAGATCTTCCTCGCGGCTGTCCTCACGGGCCAGGCCGACATCGTCGAAGGCATCGGCCATTTCCTCATGGTCGCTCTCGGCGGTGGAGCCCTCGGCCTCGGGCTGGGCTACATCGTCAGCCAACTCACCGCTCGGCTCGACGACCCGCGTATCGAGATCACACTCACCACGATCCTTGCCTACGGCTCCTACCTTGTCGCCGAGCACTTCCACGTATCCGGGGTCATCGCCACCGTCGGCGCCGGTCTGATGATCGGCAACTACGGCGCGCCGTCCGGTATGAGCTCGCGAACCCGCGTGGCGTTGTGGTCCTTCTGGGAATACCTGGGCTTCGTCATCAACTCGCTGATCTTCCTACTGATCGGCATTGAGGTCCACCTCGCTGATCTCATTGAGTACTCGGGCGCCATCGGCATCGCCATCGCCGCAGTCTTGCTGGGCCGTGTCTTTTCGATCTACAGCCTCGTCCCTATCGGCAACCGCTTCGCCGAGAAGATCCCCGTCGCCTGGCAGCACGTGCTCTTCTGGGGAGGCATCCACGGCGGCGTTTCGATGGCGTTGGCGCTCTCCCTCGATGCCTCGTTCCCGGGCCGCTCGGAGATTCTCGCGATGACCTTCGGCGTGGTCGCCTTCTCAATCGTCGTGCAAGGTTTAACCATCAAACCAATGATGCGAAAACTCGGGATCAAGATGGGTGAAGAAGACGAGTTTGACCGCATCAAGGTGCGGCAGATGGCCGTCTCGTCATCACTCCAGGAACTCGAGCTCATGCGTGAAAGCCATATGATTTCGGCCCCCGTCTACCGCGGCCTGCTCGCCGAGCTTAAAGGCCACCAAAGCGATGCCGAGAGGCGCCTCGAAGCTCTTCATGAAGAGGATGCTGGGCGCGCCGTCGAGGAGCAGAAAGTGGCCCGCGCGCACCTGCTATCCGCCGAGAAGACCGCCATTCAGCGCGCGATCGGAGAGGGTATCATCTCGCTCCACACCGGCGAAGAGATGATGGCTAAGACCGACGACGAACTCGACAAGATGCAAGGAACCGGCCACTAGCCGCGCCGCCTCGGCTGGTGAGCTACGCTTCCTGGAGTTGATCGACGACAGCGCGGTGAGCCGCGTTGCCCCAGCCCCCGGTTGATAGGATGGTTTGTTGGAACCGGACAATCCTACGGGGTCCTACGCGCCGATCGAACTGCCGCGTGAACCGACCTCGCCCGCGCCGCCCCCTTTCGAACCTCCGAGCACCCCTGTGCAGCCGGAAACCTGGGGCTATCTTGATCTCGTCTTCTTGATCGTTTTCGCCGTCGTCGCGTTGGTGATGCTGTTAGTGCTCGGGGGCGCGGTTCTCCACGGACTGAGCTTCGCTTTCGGCTTTGAGGTCAACATCGAGGAACCGCGCGTCCAAGGCCCGCTGAATATTGCGATTTCGATGCTGATGTGGGCCGCCGTCTTCACTTTCATTTACCTGATTATTTCTGTTAAATACCAGTTGCCGTTCGGTCCCGCGATCGGATGGGTGAGGTTTGAAGGGTCGCCCGCCCGTTACCTGTGGTCGGGGCCCCTACTGGCGATTGTCGTCGTTCCTCTTTCGGCACTACTTCCGAAGGTGGACGAAAAACTGCCTTTCGAGTTGCTGTTCGAAGACCCGATGGTGATGGCTCTGCTCGCGGTGTTTGGCGTGCTCATCGCCCCGGTGGTGGAGGAGATGTTCTTTCGGGGATTCATGTTCCCGGTTTTCGAGCGATCGCTGGGGTTGGTGTTCGCGGTCTTAGCGACGAGTGCGGTTTTCTCGCTGGTTCACGGCATGCAGTACGGCTGGCGTTGGCAGAACCTGCTGATGCTTCTCGGCGTCGGAGCCGTTTTCGGTACGCTGCGCGCGCGAACAGGCTCGATCCTACCTTCCACTCTCGTGCACGCCAGCTACAATGCGACTCTCTTCGCCGCGGTTTACTTGGCGGGCGACCAACTCGAGAAGCTTTAGTGGTGTTCGCGCCTAGCGGCGAGGGCGCGCGGATTTCACATCCGCGCCTCTGTTGCTTGGTTGAGTGATGGATTGAAGAGTGCGAGGCTTTGAGCCTGAAGGGTAGTGTTGCTTTCCCATGGTGAAAACAATTGAATGGACGCCTGCCGGCGTCGTGATGATTGATCAGACGCGCTTACCCGCCGAGGAAACTTACGTCACCTGCAAGAACTACCGTGAAGTCGCCGACGCAATCCGTGGCATGGTGATCCGCGGCGCGCCGGCGATCGGCGTTGCAGCGGCGATGGGTGTCGCGATCGGAGTCCAACAGGCCGACGCCGAAAAGCTCGACGCCGAGATGGAGGAGATTTGCGCCGTGCTCGGCGCGACACGACCGACGGCGGTGAATCTTTTCTGGGCGATCGAGCGCATGAAGAAGCGCTACAGCGAACTGCGCGCTTCGGGGACGGACGTCGAGGCGATCCGTGCGGAGTTGGTCGCGGAGGCGGAGCGGGTGCTCGCGGAAGATATCGCGATCAACCAGTCGATTGGCCGCCACGGCGCGGCGTTGCTTCCGGCGGATGCCCAGGTAATGACGCACTGCAATGCGGGTGCTCTGGCGACCGGCGGTTACGGCACAGCTTTGGGCGTGATCCGGGCGGCGGTCGAGAGTGGGAGTTCGGTCGCTGTTTTCGCGAACGAGACGCGGCCGTTCCTCCAAGGTGCGCGCCTGACGGTTTGGGAGCTGCAACAGGACAGCATCCCGGTCACGCTGCTGACTGACAACATGGCGGGACAGCTACTGCACAGTGGCAAGGTCGGGGCCGTCGTCGTGGGGGCCGACCGCATCGCGGGGAACGGCGATGTCGCGAACAAAATCGGGACGTATTCGGTAGCAGTACTGGCGAAAGAGAACGGCGTTCCCTTCTACGTCGCCGCGCCGATTTCGACGCTGGATCTTTCGCTGGCTTCGGGTGAAGAGATTCCCATTGAGGAACGTGATCCCGCCGAGGTTACGCAACTGCAAGGCGTGCCCGTCGCGCCGCCCGATACCAAGGCGATACATCCGGCCTTTGACGTGACACCGAACCGCTACGTGACGGCGATCATCACCGAGCACGGAGTCGCCCGCGCGCCCTATACCGAAGCGCTGCGTGAGTTGGCGTCAACCAAGACGTAGCACCCGACGCCTATTACTTCTTGGGTTTCGGCGGGTTGATCATGATGTGCGCGCCCGCGGTACCGGAGGACATAAGCCAGGGGCCTCCGGGAGAAGGTCTCGTCGAAAGCCCGGTGGACTCCGGCGTCGCGTACGGCTTGTAGATCACCCAGCGCAGATAGGGCTCTTTGACTTCACCGGCGGCGGCATCGAAACCGCTTCCCGTGAGGACGTAGAGTGTACGCGCCTCGCGAGGCATGTTCAGCTTGCCGTCCGCGATCTCTTCCCAGCGAACTGCATTGCGCTCTTTGCCCGTGATGCCCTGGGCGATGAGCTCACGGCCGCGCGCCATGTAAGGCTCAAGCTCCTTGTGATAGCAGGCGACGCTCAGTTTGTCTTTCTTGGGATCGTCGGCAAGGCAGACCAAGTCATTCGAACCTTCACGCAACGTGATGAGTTTACCGGAGGCACTGTAACCCAGCACGGCCGCTTCGGCGCGGCGGTCTTCGGGCGCGGCGAGAATCGAGGAAGCGGCCTGGTCTTTGGCCGACATGATGTCCGAGCCGGCCATAATCGAGGGTACGAGGGCAAATGAGAGTAGTGCAAGCAGCGTCTTTTCCATATAAGGTTCCCGAAGCCATCATAAAGCATTAGCGCTTTCACCAGAACCAGATCCGCAGGAACCAGTTCAATTCACCATGCAGGACGCGACCGTCGGGGGCGAGGCGAATATAGTAGCCGGACGGTTGATCGGCTCCGATTTCGAAAACCGCCTCCCGCAGATCGCGCCAGATAATGGTTGTGGAACCATCGGGATGCGGGCGCAACTCGGCGAACGGGAAGTCGCGCAGTTTCTTGTATTCGATAACCTCGTAGATCGCGTTGGCGGCCTCGATTCTCTCATCCTGGATGATCGGTTCTTCGAGGACCAACCGTGTTTCACCGGACAGAGGAGTAGAAGCGCAGTGTGCCTGGAGAATATCCGGCAGGCGGGCCAGCACCAACCAGGGACATGCCACCTGGCCGTTAGGGAAGGTGCGAACGAGTTCCGCGCCAAGCTCTCGCTCGGCACGCTGTTGGATCATGGAACTCCATTGGAACTGGAAAAGCCCGTAGCTGAGGATGAAAGCCAGACACAGTCCGAATCCCCAGCGATAACACCGCATCACGACCAGGATAGAGCTGAGAATCAGCGCGCCCAGCACGTACAGGTCGCCTTCATGCATCAGGTTACCCGGGCGCTTATCACCCCAGGGCCAAAACGGGGTTACACCCCAGGGATTGAGGGAGTCCCAGAAGAATATCCCAGTCGGGGAAGACGCTGGACCCGATCGCGGTGAGCACGACAGGATCGAGCCAAGGGTTCTTGGGATCGGCTGGGTCGGCGGTCAAGCGCAGCGCGCGGCCTGCGAGAAAACCGCTGAGGAGATGGCTGGCGGGGATCACGAAGAGACACTTCTATCGTACCCCGGGAGCGAAGCGGATTGATTGCGCCAATCTGACGAACAACGGAACTAGCCGAGGGATTCGGCGGCGGACACTTCTTCTTCGAGACCCCTGACGAGGGTCGCCTCGATCTCTTTGTTGACGCCGCCTTCGTAGAACTCACTGGCAACGCGGACAGCGTTCTTGATAGCGTGGGCGTTCGAGCGTCCGTGACAGATGACGCAACCGCCTTTGACGCCGAGCAGGGGTGCTCCGCCGTACTCGCTGTAGTCGACTCGTTTGCGAAAGTCCTCGAACGCGCCTCGCGCCAGCGCATAGCCGAGTTGCCGGGTGAGATTGGCTTCAAGCGACTCGCGCAGCATGGACTTGATGGTTTTGACGAGCCCCTCGCTCACCTTAAGCGCCACGTTACCGGTGAAGCCGTCACAGACGATAACGTCGGCGTGTCCGGTGTAGAGATCCTGTCCTTCGACGTTGCCGATGAAGTTGATGGGGAGCTGCTTGAGCAGCGGCATCGCCTCGCGAGTGAGTTCGTTACCCTTGTGTTCTTCCTCGCCGATCGACAAGATGCCGACGCGGGGATTTTCGCGATGACACACAACATGGGAGTAAGCCGAGCCCATGACGGCGAAGTCGGCGAGCATTTCCGCATCGCAATTGACGTTGGCGCCGACATCGATGAGCACCGCCAGTGTTCCCTTAAGAGTGGGGAAAACCTGAGCGATGGCGGGCCGGTGGACACCCGGCAAGACGCCCATGACGACCTTCGAGATGGCCATCGCCGCGCCCGTGTTGCCGGCTGAGACGAGTCCGTGAGCCAAGCCGTCGCGAACGAGCCGGGCAGCGACGCGGAGCGAGCTATCTTTAGCGCGAACCGCCTTGCCTGCGACATCGGACATCGAGATGACTTCACTGGCGTGGGCAATCTCGATCGGGAGTCCGGTAGCGTTGTGATTGGCAAGCTCGGGGCCGAGGACATCCTCGCGACCCACAAGGATGACGCCCACCCCATATTCGCGAGAAGCCTGAACAGAACCCTCTACTTCTACTCCGGGGGCCTGCTCTCCGCCCATCGCATCGACGGCAATCTTGATCATCGTTTCTCGAGTCGGGAAAGGTACAGCAAGTGTGATTGGTATTGTGCCACTCCCAGAAAAAAGCCGTCAAGCTCGTAATCCGGGGTAAGGGGACCGACACAGGCCAGTCCGGCACTGTCTACTCTTCGGCGATCTCAACAACTTCGCGGCCACGATACTGTCCGCATTCTTGGCAAATACGGTGGGGCAACTTCTGGGCCCCACAATTGGGACACAGGCCATGGGTGGTGCGCGGCAAGGCGTGGTGAGCCCGTTTCTTATGGGTGCGGGCTTTGGAATGGCGTCGTTTCGGATTGGGCATGACGTTCCTATGTTTTCAGCTTCGACCGTAAATCCCGGAGGGTATCCCAACGGGGATCAACAAAAGTATCTTCGCATCGGCAATCCGCCGAGCCGCGCTTGTTGCCACAGCCTGAACAGAGTCCCGAACAATTCTCATCACACAGAGCTCGCATCGGCAACCACAACACAAGCTGCTCGCGAACCGCATCTCCCAACTCCACGCCCCGGCCTTCGTAGAACCCCAGGTCTGTATCGTCACGTTCGATCCGAATCTCTTCGGACCGGGCGATCATCTCCATCGGGTAATAGAACAGGTCGAAGTTTTCGTGAAGAGCCTTCGAGACAGATTCTAGGCAGCGTGCACAGCGACCATCGGCCTTACCGTAGATTCTCCCGCGAACGCGAACTGTGCGGGAACCCACCCGGTCAAGCAACTCCGCCACACCCGTGGCGTGTAGCTGTCCGGCCTGACGCCAGTCGCTATCGGCGAGAACAATCGCGCCGGGAGCGAAGTGCGTGTCGAAGTGGACCTTTCGACGCTCAAGCTCTGCAACTTCAATGAACACGGTTCCAGCCTCGCGAAAAGGCCTCACCACCTAACAGTATAACTGACGGAATCGTGGAGGCCTGGAGCAACATCGGCCGCTACGAAAAATGCAAAGGCTAAAACGTGCTGCGCCGGCGGGAAGAGAAGATCTTCGCCGCCGGCGCAGGTGGGTTCGTGTGTGGGAAGAGCCGAGGATTCACCAGAATAGAAGCGTGATTCGGGACACTTCAACGGCTCAGGAATTCCTCAACCGCTCTGGTTCACCTCTTGTCTATAGAAGTAGACGAATGAGCGGGCACTTTTTTCGGCGTGATCTTCCATGTTTGCCAGAAACCTCCCCGATGGGGCCCTCGATCGGGGCTAAATCGTTGGCCTACAGGCTCTTGGTCCGATCGACAAAATTGACAAGGATCGAACCGCGAGGCGAGAATAAAGAAGTTTCTGCCGTAAGAATGCCTGCCTGATACGTCTTGTACACTTCAGGCACAGTGGCATCAGGGGCGCTGTGCGTTTTGAATGGTGAGCATGAGTCCGCCGTTCGGGAGACCGAGTCGGTTTTTGCTGAGTACCGGGATAGCCTGATCCGTTATCTGCGGTATCACATGGATGACTCCTCCGAGGCGGAAGACATTGCTCAAGAGACGTTTGTTCGCTTTTACCAGTTGCGAATACGAGACGAGGAGATACTACAGCCCCGTGCTTGGTTGTTCCGCGTCGCCCACAACCTGTTGGTTGACCGTGGCCGGAAGCAGAAGCCGGAACTGTTAGATGACGAAGCGTGGATGAGCATGGAGAGGCGGTTGGTTTCGCCCTCGGCTCCGCCAGACGCGAAAGTTTACGTATTGCAGCTACCGTGGCACCGGCTCAGTCCGATGGAGTTGGAGTGCTTGAGGCTGCGAACGGAAGGTTTGAAACTCCGAGAGATCGGAGAGGTGTTGGATCTGGCTATATCGACTGTTGTCAGTTATTTAGCCAGAGCCACGAAGAAGTTAGGAGCAGTTGAGGTTAGTGAGAATTCGGCATCTCAGCACGGAAGAACTCCTACTCCAGTGTGAAGGCGAGTTAGGGTTCGAGCGGGCGTCGCACTTGGATGAGTGCGAGGCGTGCAGGACCGCCTTGGTGAATCTGGTGGAGTTGCTTGGCGACGCCGAGCAGGAGTTGTGCGCGACGGTCCCGTCGGAAACGGCCGTCGAGCACGCTGCTGCCTGGGATGCCATTGCGCAGCAAATTAGCAAGCCCGCCACGGTCATCACCTTCCCGGTGCGTTGGGCCGGGGCCTATGCGGCAGCCGCCGCGCTCGGGTTTGCTGTGTTCAGCGGTGTGATGGAATCGGACTTCTTCTCGCCGGGTTCTGACGCGGTGCCGGTCATGGTCGCCGAGGCTCCTGTTCTCGAACCCCCGACCGTTACTCCACTTCCGCAACTGGGAGTCGCCCAACAGACGGCCCCAGCGGCATCCGCCGTCGAGACCGCGCCTCCGGCAACGAAACCCAGGGAAGCAGAACCTGTTGTAGCTGCCTCCGTCAAATCGACGCCAATGGTGGCCGAGCAAAGAGTTCTCGATCGCTACGCCAGTGAGGCAGGGGCGCTCCCGGCGAACCCTGCCGAGACAGCATCACCGTTTTTGCGCGCGCCGATCATCGCGGGTCTTCGACCGTTGCGGACGCCATCAATGCCGCCAACCGCTGCTGCCTTGATGGAAGCGCCGGTAGCGGAGCCGACCGTTATCGAGCGGCAGCCGCTAACGCTCGCCGCCGCGAGAGAAGTCGTGGAAGGCCACTGGGTTCTGTACCGCGCCAAAGTGTGGCGCGAGGATGTCGCTCCCGCGTGGACGGATGAAAGAGTTGTCTTCACCGGCACGGTCGAGAACGAGCAAGTCCGCAACGAAGTCACCACCGCGATTCGTTCGGTCGACAAGGCCGGGAGAGTGCCCATCGAACTACAGCTACGAGCCGTCTCCACGGGTGTGGCCGGTTCGGCTGTATCGGCTCCGATAGAGCAGGGTATTCCAGGGGGCGTCGTTCGGACATCTCTTCTTGAGCACTACAGCGACGCGGCACGGCGATCATTCGCCTCGACAGAAGCGTCCGCGCTGGAAGGCGAGCTCGACCGCTTCATGAACGAGGTGTTCGAGAACCAGTCGAACCTGCTTGCCCACGCCTACGAGCTGAAGATGCTGACCAGCGCGGTTCCGGCAAACCTGGTATCAGAGGTCGGTTCCTCCAGCCGTTTCGCGGACTTGGCCGCGGTGCATGCGAACGCTGTTCGCCGGCATCAGACCAGGATTTACGATTTACTGTCCGAGGTGCTTCCTCGCAAGTATTGGACTTACAAAGCCAAGGATGAGAGCGCATCATCCGGCGATCTTCAGGTCGAGGCCACGGCGTTGCTCGAAGACGCCCTGGAACTTGATGCCAATCTCACCGCGATCCTGAGCACTCCTCGGCATCTATTGGACGCGGGTGACGCGAATGTTTCCTGTGGGGAAGCGCTAAGCCGCATCCGTACTCGCCTGAAGCGTATTAAAGCCGATACCGCTAAACTGCGGTAGGCGGCTATGTCCCACCGGGTCAGTCTCG
>Ga0310124_10002705_pt1 | contig 12129 bp, 7 predicted proteins | sample CB11b_AW_Bot5_MG_FD_203507 | JGI IMG/M metagenome (GOLD analysis project Ga0310124, IMG submission 203507) | Marine microbial communities from Western Arctic Ocean, Canada - CB11b_AW_Bot5 | ecosystem: Environmental > Aquatic > Marine > Oceanic | place: Canada: Western Arctic Ocean | collected...
ACCCAGAAATTGACACTAACCCCACCGTCATCGCCATGAACATCGATGCCACGGCCCTGTTGGATACCCTTGAAGGCCCATATCTGGGCCAATGGCTGGTCCTTCAGAATTTCCGGAAACCCGGCGCGGAGCTCATCGGCGATCTGCAGGATCAGGGGACAGGCAAGACCATCCTCGAGATACGCCGCAAGACATCCGCCAATATGGGAAAAATCGTACCAGATGGTACTTTCCAGCAGAAACCGTTGCAGCAACCCCAGCGCCTTTGGGGCCAGCAAATCATCGAACCAAACCAGGCCAGGGGCGGTATCCCCATAACGTTGCGACAAGGCGGTAAAATCCAGTGCGGGATTCAAGGCGCCGGACAAATTTTCGGGGGCATCGATGACATGGTACGGAGTGTTATAGCTGTCCCCCAGCTGCGTGAGCTGGCCGTCTGACAACGGAACAACTCCATGATTATCGGACCCGTCGTCAAGTTGCGCCGCGACGGATTCATATGTCCTAGCCAACAAGTCAAGCCGGGGACCCTCCCGATGATTTTTGGCGATATGGCGAAATTGTTGGGAATCGTGCCGTAGTTTGGCCGGGGTCGTGTGGACGAGCGAGAAGTCAGCGATGCCGGACCGATCCTCGCCGCGCCGGAGGTCAAACGTACGCGCAAAATGATCGAGCGACCGGTCGCACCGTCCCTCCGCATGCCACAGATACCCTAACGCCAGATGAGCCTCGTAATGGTCCGGCTCCAGCGACACTGTCTGATGATACAATTTCAGTGCGGCACCGGTTTTGCCAAGCGCGCGCAACGCATTTCCCTTGTTAAAATACGCCGCCTCGTAACCGGGTTCGGCCGCGATCACCCGATCGAAATAGACAATCGCTTCCCTCGGCCGGCAGGTCAGCGCGGCCAAAAAGCCAAGATTGTGCAAAACCCCGACATTGTCAGGCGCAATTTCGAGCACCGCCTTATAGCCAGCCTCCGCCTCGGCGAACCGCCCGGCCTGATGGTGCGCCATCGCCACGGCGATTAACGCGTCGCGATCGGATGTGTCAGGCCCGGGCAAGGTTACCCCTCAATCGGGCAAATTTTGGATCAGACCGCGCATGAATTTCGCGGCGGCGGCGCCCTTGAGGGCGCGTTGCCACATATCCTGGACGGTCCGTTCGTGCAGCGTGAGTGCCTCGGGCGCGGAGGTGATCATCGCGATCCCGCCCAGCACGTTGGGCTGTTCGCCGAGGCGGAACGGGCTGAGCGCCAAAATCTTGCGGTCGGGCTGGCGGAAAATCTGAAAGCTGGAATGGGGCAGCGTGCCGGGCACGATGCCGATCTGCACGCCGATCGGTTCATCCTCCATCATCCTTGTCAGATGCTCCGCTTCGGCGCGCGCATGGGCCCGGCGGTCGCGCAGCACGTCTTCCGGCAGCCCGAGCCGGCCGACCAGCCCGTTGCGCAGAAACCGGTCGATCTCGGCGCCCGATATCAGATTGAGAATGCCCGGGTGCCGTATGCGGTAGGCAGTCTTGCGCTGGCGCAGTATGGGCATCAATTCTGTGATGTGTCCCAGCGCCCGGTCGCGGTCCTGCTCCTCGTCGGGAATGGATTCTACCAGCACCGCTTCGAGCGATTCATCGAATGCGCTGGAGGCCAAAAGAAACGACACCGGGCCGGCCAGCACGACGATGTGCTCGGTGGTTTCCTCGATCTGGCGCAGCCGCTCGAAAAAACTCACGGCCGAGGCGACATATTCGACACCGACACCGAGCAAGGTGGGCACCGAGACGTCGAGCAATTCAGCGAGCTTCTCCAGCGTGTCGATTTTCGCGACCTCTCCTTTTTCGAACCGGTAAAGGGCGGTGCGTGAAATGCCCAGCCGGGCGGCAATTTCATCGGCACTCAGCCCCGAGCCGAGACGGAACGCCTTGAGCCGATTGCCGATATCATCGAACCGGAGCGTCATGCAGGTCCGCTAGCCCGCGCCGCATTGATCAGCCGCATCAGGCCCGAGGGCGTCACCGGCGCCTCCGTCACGTGCACACCGAACGGCACCAGCGCGTTTTCGATGGCGGCGACAATGGCGGACGGCGTCGGAACACCGCCGCATTCGCCGACCCCTTTGACACCGAGCGGGTTCACCGGTGAGGGGGATTCGTGATGCACCAGGGTCACCGGCGGCATTTCGGGCGCCGACACCAGCAAATATTCGGCATAGTTCGTGGTCAACGGCTGGGCATTTTCATCATATCCCATCCATTCGAACAGCCCATTGCCAACGCCGTGGGCGATCCCGCCAAACACCTGCCCCTCGACAATCATCGGATTGATGACCGTGCCGCTGTCATGGCCAAGAACGAAATTGAGTATCCGCACCTGGCCGGTCTCGATATCGACCTCGACCTCGGCCACCGCGGTGCCGCTGGCATAGGTCATGGCATCCATCACCAATGTCTCGGTGGCTTCCATGCCGGGTTCGATCCCACCGGGCAGCGCATAGCCGGGGGTTCCCGCCACCGCCTTGGCCACCTGACCCAGGGTGACTTTCATCGCTGGCACACCGGCGACATGGATTTCACCGTTTTCGATCTCCAGATCTTCTTCCGACGCTTCCAGCATATGGGCCGCCACTTCAAGCGCCTTCTTGCGCACTTTTTCGGCGGCCACATGGGCCGATGAGCCGGCCATGCAGGCGAGACGGCTGTTGGATGTCCCGATGCCAAGCGAGGTCGCCGCGGTATCGCCATTGATGACCACGATGTTATCCATATCGCCGCCAAACTGTTCGCCGACGATTTGGGCGAGCATGGTCTTGTGGGCCTGGCCAATTTCGGTGCCGCCCGACTGCACCGTGATTTTGCCGGAGGCCCCGATGCGGACGGTTACCATTTCGAACGGACCGCGCCCGGTTCCCTTGACGAAATTGGCTAACCCGATGCCAAGATAGCGGCCATTGTTGCGGGCCGCTTCCTGACGCGCGGCGAAATCATGGTAATGGGCGGCCTCCAGCGCATCGTCCATGCATTTGGGATAGTCACCAGAATCGAGCTGGATTGGCGTGCCTCCCCGTGTCTTGATCGGTAAATCATAGGGCATGGCATCGCCCGGCACCATGTTGCGCCGCCGGGCTTCGACGGGGTCGAGACCGAGCTCTTTGGCGATCCGGTCCATGAGCCGTTCCATGACAAACGTGCCCTGCGGGTGGCCCGCGCCGCGCACCGGCGTCACCGGCACCTTGTTGGTCAGCACGACCTTCACATTCATGCAGTAATGGGGCACCACGTACCCCAGCGTCACGGTTTCCGCCGCGTTATAGGCAAGGTTCACGCCACGCGCCGTGTAGGCGCCATGGTCGTGGATCACGCCGCCCCTTATGCCAAGAATTTTACCGTCTTCATCGACCGCGATTTCCGCCGACCAGTATTGATCGCGTTCCTGGGTGGTGACGATAAAATGTTCGCGCCGGTCCTCGATCCACTTGACCGGCCGGCCTATCATTTTAGACGCCAGCGCGACGACGATGTCCTCCTGATAGACCACCAGCTTGGGGCCGAACCCGCCGCCGATATCGGGCGTCACCACGCGGATCGAATTTTCGTCCCGCCCGGTCATGTCGATAAAGGTCGTCCGCAAGGAATGCGGCATCTGGGTCGAACTCCACAGCGTCGTCTGATCCATCGCGATTTCGTGGCAAGCGACACAGCCACGGCATTCCATGGAGTGACTGCCGCCCCGATGCATTTTCAGTTCTTCACTGAAAACATGAGCCGCGCCGGCGAACGCGGAATCGACATCGCCATATTCCATGTCGAATTCGGCGCAGAGATTATGCCCCGCATCGGAATGAACCGGCGGCGCGTCCGGTTCGAGCGCATCGCGGCAATCGGCGGCGGCAGGCAGCGGATCGAAATCGATATCAACCAGCGCAAGCGCGTCTTCCGCCACATGACGGCTCGTGGCCAAGACAACAGCGATGGGCTCACCAACATAGGCCGTCTCGTTCGATGCCAGTATTGGGCGGTTTCTGTCCTGGCGGTAAGCCGGGCTCGGCAGACCGACCACCAGCTCCGGGTTGATCAGCAGCGGTTCGAAATCGGCGAAGGCGAGAACGCTGTGGACACCTTCCAGCGCCGACGCGGCGGCGGCATCGATCGCGCCAATTTTAGCATGCGGAAACGGGCTCCTGACAAAGGCGGCGTGCAGGATGTCCGGCAGGCGTATATCATCGATAAAGCGTGCCTTGCCCCGCAGCAGAGTGGGGTCTTCCAACCGCTTGGCACGGCTGCCAAAAACCTTCCGACTCATAGGCAATGCTCCGGATTTGGTCGGCTATTGAACCTTTTCCGTCCTGTCGACTTCATGTATAAATTCCAAAATACGTAAAATTCCCGAATTTGGGACGATCCTATCATTTAAGGCGGGAAAGGCCAGAGCGATTAGAGCTGGTTTCACGCCACATGACGGGGCTGATGGCAGGGCGAATGGCAACGCAAAACTCTTCCATACTGGGTGCTCCGCTGCAGCGCCGCGAAGACCCGCCGCTTCTTACCGGGCAGGGCCAGTTCGCCGCCGATATCAATTTTCCGAACCAGCTTCATATGCGGATCGTGCGGTCCCATATGGCCCATGGCAAACTGGTGTCAATCGATGCCGAAGCCGCGCGCGCGGCGCCGGGCGTGGTTGCGGTCTGGACCCGCGATGACATCACCGATCTGCCGCCCATCGATTTTCGTGCCGACAAATCGGCCGAAGAGCTAAAGCCCTTCAGACAGAACGTCCTCGTAAGCGATCGGGTCCGCTATGTGGGAGACCCGGTTGCGGCGGTCTTCGCCGAAGACGCGTATGTAGCGGAAGATGCCGCCGAGCTGGTGGAATTCCGAATCGACCCGCTCCCCGTCATCATTTCGGGCGATGACGCGCCCGGCGAATTTTCCCCCGGGCTGAGCAGCGAAGCAGGGCTGCTGACCCACAGCTATGGCGATGCCGATGCCGCCTTCGCCGCCGCCCACACGGTGATCGAGCTCGATCTGTTTACCGGACGGCATTCTGGTGTGCCGTTGGAAACCCGCGGCGCGCTGGGTGTTTACACAGCCGGGACCGACCTTCTGGAACTTTATGGCGCTGCTAAAATTCCGCACCGGAATCAGGACACCATCGTCCGCATGCTGGGCATCGATGCCGCCAAGATCCATCTGCACGAGGGACATACCGGTGGCGGATTCGGGATCCGCGGCGAGCTATACCCCGAAGATATTCTGGTGCTCATTGCCGCGAAACGCCTGGAACGCCCGATCAAATGGATAGAGGATCGTCAGGAACACATGATGGCGGCTAACCAGGGCCGCAACCAGCACCACCGGGCCAGCATCGCGGTTGACGAAAAAGGCATCATTCTCGGCATGGCGGATGAGTTCTGGCACGATCAGGGCGGCTATATCCGGACCCACGGCGCCAACGTGCCCAACCGCACCATGTGCATGCTGACCGGCGCCTATAAGGTACCGTCCTTTCGCGCGCTGTGTCATTTGCGGCTGACCAACAAGACACCGGCGGCGACCTATCGCGCACCGGGGCGTTTCGAAAGCACCTTTGTGCGCGAACGGCTGATGGATGCGGTCGCGGAAAAGCTCGGCATCGACCGGATAGAGCTGAGGCGGCGCAATCTGATCACCACTTCCGACATGCCGTTCCCGATCGATTTCGATGAACCCAATGTCGAAAATCTATTGCTCGATTCAGGCGATTATCCCGCGCTGCTGGACAAGGCGCTTGCCTGGCTCGACTGGGACAATATGCGCGGCGATCTGGCGGCGCGGCGCGCCGGGGGCGAGATGGTCGGGGCCGGGATCGGCGTCTTTGTGGAAGAAAGCGGCAAGGGACCGCAGGACGGCGCGCGCATTTCCATCGATGCGGCAGGCGATGTGGAAATTCTGACAGGCGGCGCCTCGCTGGGCCAGGGGTTTGAGACCACCATGGCGCAGATCTGCGCCAATGCGCTGGGCGCACCCTACGACCGCATGACTGTCATCCATGGCCAGACCGATCTGATCCCCTACGGGATCGGCGCCCATGCGGCGCGGGCAACCGTGATGACCGGCAGCGCGGTCAACGTCACCGCGCTGACATTGCGCAAAATAGCGCTGGCGGCGGCATCGGAATTGCTGCAGATGCCGGCCGATACGCTGGACATTGTCGATGGGACGGTTTTTGTGTCGGCCAATCCGCCTGACACGGGTGGCCCGTCGGTGACACTGGCAGAAATCGTCCAGAAAAACGGCGGCCGACTCGAGGCCGAGGATTTCCACAAGACTGACAGCACGACCTTTCCCTACGGCATTCATTTTGCCGTCGTGAAAGTGGATCCGGATACCGGCCGCATCGATGTGGAACGGTTCATGGTGGCCTATGATGTGGGAAGGGCGGTCAATATCCGGCTGCTTGAAGGGCAGCTTGTGGGCGGCTGTCTGCAGGGAATCGGCGGTGCGCTCTATGAGGAATTCGTCTATAGCGAAACCGGCGAGCCGCTGGCGGTCACCTTCGCTGATTATCTGATGCCGACGCTCGATGTGGCGCCCGACGTGGAATGTCTGATCACCGAAGACGCGCCGAGCCCCCATAATCTGCTGGGAATCAAGGGCGGCGGCGAAGGCGGCATCAACGGGGTCGCCGCAGCCATCGCCGGCGCCATCGACGAGGCCATCGGCCTGCCCGGTGCCGTCACCCGCCTGCCCGTGACTCCGCAGCGAATGAAAAAGATATTACGGCACCAGAACAAGAAAGAGACCACATGAGCAAAAAACTGCAACTAACGCTCGCCATGGGAGACTACGAGATCGTGCGCGCGCTCAAGGAAGGCATCGTTCAGCCCGACGGCATCGAGCTGAACGTCCTGACCAATATGGATTCGACGACGCGGCACTGGCGGTTCCTGCGCAATCAGGATTTCGATGTCGCCGAAACATCCTCGTCATCTTTTCTCATTGCCCGCGATCAGGACATGCCGTTCGAGGGAATCCCTGTGTTCCTGCATCGCCGGTTCCGTCACGGGTTCATCTTCATCAACACCGCCAAGGGCATCAAAAAACCAACCGACCTGATCGGTTGCAGGATGGGCGTCAAACAATATCAGTCGAGCGCCCAGCTCTGGATGCGCGGTTTTCTGGAACACGAATACGGCGTGCCGCACAAATCGATGGAGTGGTTCTCGGAACTTGACGAAAGCGTCGAGATCAGTCCGCCGGCGGATTTGAAGCTGACCCGCCTGCCCCACGACAAAGGCGTCGAGACCATGCTGGCGGACGGCGAGCTCGATGCCGTCATGCACCCCGATCTGATCCAGCCGCTGATCGACAAGGATCCCCGCGTCGGGCGGCTGTTCCCCAATTACAAGGAAGAAGAAATCGCGTTCTATAAAAAGACCCGGATATTCCCGATCATGCATGTGCTGGGCATCAAGCGCGAGATCGTGGAAAAATACCCCTGGGTGCCGATCAATCTCTATCACGCCTTTAACAAGGCCAAGGCCCTCGCCATGAGAAAGATGGTCAACCCGCGCATTGTGCCGCTCGCTTGGTACCGCGAAGCATGGGAAGAACAGGAAGAAATCCTCGGGCGCGATCCCTGGGAATACGGCATGACCGAAAAGAACGAAAGCCAGCTCAAGAAGCTGGTCGGCTATTCCCACGAACAAGGCATGATCAGCCGCGAAATACCGGTCGACGAACTGTTCCTCGACGTCAGCCAGGGCCGCAAACGCGGCGAAGAGTTCCGGGTATAAAGCTATATGGGTTTAAGTCTAACCAGTCTTTGCCGAACGAATACCTTTATGATCGCCTTGCTCTGGCGCAAAACACATGGGAACGATATGACAGTTACCAACCAAAAAGCCCGCCGCATAACCGGCGAGGCGAAAACAGGAAACGTGGATGAAACCCGCTGCATTTGACTATCACAGGCCCGAGACGGTGGAGGAAGCTGTCGCGCTGCTGGCCAAGTACGCGCCGGAAGACGGGCGCATTCTGGCCGGTGGACAGAGCCTGGTGCCAACCATGGCCTTCCGGCTGGCGCGGCCCGGCCATCTGGTCGACATCAACGGCATCGACGCGTTGGACCAGATCAAACTCGACGGCGATGCGCTCTGCATCGGCGCCTGCGCGCGTCATGCCGATTTCCACAAACCGGTCTGCGCCGGGCCATTGGGCGAGCTGCTGGCCCGGGTGGTACGCGATATCGCGCATTATCCTATCCGCATGCGCGGTACCTTCTGCGGCAGCGCCGCGCACGCCGACCCGGCATCGGAATGGTGTCTGGTCGCGGCCACGCTGGACGCAACCATGGTGGCCGTAAGCACAAGCGGCGAACGGCTGATACCGGCCGCCGAATTCTTCGAGACGATCATGACCACGGCCCTCGCGGAAGACGAACTGCTGCGCGAAGTTCGCATTCCCACGCTGGCCCATGACACCCATTTCGGGTTCGAGGAATTCAACCGCCGGGCCGGCGATTTTGCCATTGCCATGGCGCTGGTAACTTTCCGGCTGGAAGACGGGCTTATGGTTGATCCCCATATCGGCATCGGCGGCGCCGAAGACAAGCCGCGCCGAATTGCCGAAGCGGAAACATCCCTTGCCGGAAAGCCCCCCGCAGATGCGGCCTTCCGTACGGCGGCCGAGGTTGCGGCCGCGGCCATCGATCCGATGGAAGACCACACCACCAGCGCCGGTTACCGCCGGGGCCTTGTCGCGACCCTGACCCGCCGCGCGCTTGAGAGAGCATCCCTATGATCAAAAAAATGGACATCAACCTGACTGTCAACGGACGGTCCCATGCGGTCAGCGTCGCTCCACGCAAGACCCTGGCTGACGTAATCCGCGAGGATTGCGGCCAGACCGGTACCCACCTCGGCTGCGAACACGGCATCTGCGGCGCCTGCACCGTGATCGTCGATGGTGCGCCGGTCAGGTCGTGCCTGATGTTTGGCGTCCAGGCCGACGGCGCGGAGATCCGTACCGTCGAAGGTCTCGCCAACGGCAATGAACTGCACCCGATGCAACGGGCCTTCACCGAACATCATGCGTTGCAATGCGGCTATTGCACGCCGGGGTTCCTGATGCTGGCGACCAGTGTGCTGGAACGCGAACCCGATATCAGCGATGACGATTTGCTGGACGTGCTGTCGTCCAATTTGTGCCGCTGCACCGGCTACGTCAACATCATCAAGGCGGTGCGCGCCGCGGCGGCGGAAATGAAGGAAGGCTGATGGCCACAGGCACCAATAGATTGCTCGGGCATCTTGGCGACAGCGTCCCGCGTCTTGAAGACCCGCCCCTGATTACCGGCAAGGGCCGCTTCGTCGGCGACATCAATTTCCCCGACCAGCTGCATATGCGGATCGTGCGCAGCCCGTTCGCCCACGGCACGATCAAATCGGTCGACACCGCCGCCGCCAAGGCGCATCCGGGGGTCGTCGCGGTGTGGACCAGTGACGATATCGCCGATATTCCGCCGATCGATTTTCGCGAAGGCAGCAATCCCGCGCTCGCGCTGTTTCGGCAATATGCGCTGGCGCGCGACAAGGTGCGCTATGTGGGTGACCCGGTCGCCGCATTGTTCGCCGAGGATGCCTATACCGCCGAGGATGCCGCCGAGCTGGTGGTCATCAATGTCAATGAGCTGCCGGTCCTGCTCAACGCCGACGATCCGCCGCAGGATTTCAAGGATGGCTACACCACCGAGGCGGCGCTGGTCGAACAGGCCTATGGCGATATTGAAAACACCTTCGCCAACGCCTTCAAAGTGGTCGAATTGGATGTGAAGATCGGCCGCCATACCGGTGTGCCGCTGGAATGCCGCGGCGCGGTCGGGCGTTACGATGCCGCCCGCGACATCGTGGAGCTGCACGGCGCGGCCAAGGTGCCCCACCGCAACAGGGAAACACTCTGCCGCATGCTGGATCGGCCGGCCTCCGGCGTTCATCTTTATGAAGGCCATACGGGCGGCGGCTTCGGAATTCGTGGCGAGCTATACCCGGAAGACGTTCTGGTCTGTGCCGCCGCCATGCGGCTCGACCGGCCGGTCAAATGGATTGAAGACCGCCAGGAGCATCTGATGGCGGCCAACCATTCGCGCCAGCAACGCCACATCATCCGGGCGGCGGTTGCCGAGGACGGTGAAGTGCTGGCCTTCGATGACGAGATTTATCTCGATCAGGGCGGCTATATCCGCACCCACGGCACCCGCGTCGCCAACATGACGACCGGCACCTTGCCGGGCCCCTACCGAATTCCCAATTACCGCGCGGTCTGTCATTTCCGGCTGACCAACAAGACCCCGGCCGCGACGTACCGGTCGCCCGGCCGGTACGAAACCACCTTTGTCCGCGAACGGCTGATGGACAAGATTGCCGTGGAAATGGACATGGACCCGGTGGCGCTCAGGCGGCGCAATCTGATCTCGCTGGAGGAAATGCCCTATTGGCGCGATCTCGACGTGCTGGGCGATTCGGTGGAGCACGACCCCGGCGACTATGCCGGGCTGCTCGACCAGGGTCTTGCCCGTGTCAGCTGGGACGAGCTGCAAGCCGAACTGGCTCAGCGGCGCGACAACGGTGAGCTGGTCGGCGCCGGCCTTTCCATGTTCTTCGAGAAAAGCGGTCTCGGTCCATCGGACGGCGCCAAGATCTTTGTCGACACCACCGGCCATATCGAGGTGGTGACCGGCGGTGCGTCGCTGGGCCAGGGGTTCGAGACCGCCATGGCGCAGATCTGCGCCGAGGATCTCGGCACCGATTACCGCCGTATCCGGGTAGTGCATGGCCGCACCGACCGCATCGATTATGGCGTCGGCGCCCATGCGTCGCGCGCCACCGTGCTAACCGGAAGTGCTGTCAGCAAGACCGCCCTGAAAGTGCGCGAGAAGGCGCTTGAGGTCGCGGCGGAACTGCTCCAGACCCCAGCAGCCACGTTGGACATCACCGACGGCGTGATCCACGCCAAGGATAATCCGACGGGCCCGTCGGTGACGCTGGGCGACGTGGCCGCGGCGTTGGCCCCCGCCGCGCCGACGCGCGGCGATCGCGATCCGTATCTAGCCGCCGAGGAATGGTTCAACATCGAACACCAGACCTATCCATACGGTCACCACATCGCGGTGGTCAAGGTCGACCGGGAAACCGGCGAGGTCAAAATAGAAAAATATTTCATCGCCTATGACATCGGCCGGGCGATCAACCCCATGATGATCGAAGGCCAGCTGGTCGGTGGTCTGGCACAGGGGATCGGCGGGGCGCTGTATGAAGAATTCACCTACGACGAACGGGGCGAGCCGCTGTCGGTCACCTTCATGGATTACCTGCTGCCGACACTGCGGGAAATCCCCATACCGGAAATCCTGCTAACCGAAGATTTTCCGAGCATCCGCACGCCGCTTGGCATCAAGGGCGCAGGCGAAGCCGGCATCACCGGCGCCCCCGCCGCCATCGCATCCGCCATCGACAATGCTATCGGCATCCCCGGCGCGGTGACCCAGATGCCGATGACCCCACAGCGCCTAAAGAAAATCATGGATGAACGGCTGGGTTAGAGAAATTTTCGATATTCTTTATGCTCACGTTCGACACGGGCGGGTCTGAGACTCACCCCTACGGCCCACAAATGATGTAGGGGCCGGTCTTAGACCGGCCCGTTGCCGTTGATTACGCATAGCCAGCTACCCGGCCGGCAGAAAGGCGATCATGACCGATAGCGACCGCATCGACTGGCGAATCCAGGGTGCGGTCTATGCCTGTGGGGCGCTGAACCACAGCATGGGCATGATGGTTGCCGTGATCATGCCGCTGTGGCTGCTGGAACTCGATGCATCGGCTTTCATAATCGGCATTGCCCTGGGCGCTCGTCATTTTCTTCCGTTGTTTTTATCGATTCACGGCGGCGCCTTGATGGACCGGTTCGGCACGCGGCGAATCATGCTGTGGTTTGCCCTGATCAGCGCCGCGGTCCCCATCCTGTTTCCGGTAATGCCCTGGATCTGGGCTGTCATTGCGTTGCAGATGATCGTCGGGCTGGCCGACACCATGGGCTGGTCGGGCGCGCAAGCCATGATCGGCCAGATCATGAAGGGTAGCGAAATCTACGCCGGCC
>Ga0310124_10002706_pt1 | contig 12129 bp, 7 predicted proteins | sample CB11b_AW_Bot5_MG_FD_203507 | JGI IMG/M metagenome (GOLD analysis project Ga0310124, IMG submission 203507) | Marine microbial communities from Western Arctic Ocean, Canada - CB11b_AW_Bot5 | ecosystem: Environmental > Aquatic > Marine > Oceanic | place: Canada: Western Arctic Ocean | collected...
ACATTTGTGTTTGATAACGGCCCCGCCATGTTTGTCGGCGTATTGCCCGACAGCACCGTTGCCGCCCCCCCCGGAGAGGAATTCATTCTCAAGACCGATAAAGCAATGCATATCTACAATGCCCGGATGCAGTCATACCTGGGGTTCTCTGATTCCGTTACGGCAGGGATTCTACCTGCACAAGCCAAGTTGTTTGCCTTGCTTCCCGCGCGGATACAAGGGCTTGCACTTGAGTCCCCGAAAACGGATTACGATCCCGGAGAAATCGTAACGCTTGACATCAAGACGCTGCCGGACACGTTGAAGGCCGTAACCCTCGCGGTGCGAATCGAGCTGCTGAAGGACGGCAAGCCCGTCGAACCCTACACGAAGAAGCTGGCCGTGAAGGGAGCAGCGAGCCACCATATCCCGCTGGCGCTCAACCAAGCCAAAGGCGAGTACTCCGTGCGGTTGACGGAAATCATTTCCGGGCAGCGGACGGAAATGAAGTTCGAAGTGAGGTGAAACCATGGACACCCCAGGCGTTGCGAAGGAAGTTGACGCGCGCATCGCGTTTGCTTCGGCGGTGACGCAGGCGCCGGTCATCGATGGCAAACTGGATGAAGAATGCTGGAAAGCGGCGGTCCCGTTTTCAGGTTTCCGGCTTTCCCACGACAACCTGCTGGCAGCGCCGCTCCAGGCGTCTTTCCGGGCACTGTACGATGAGAAGGCGATTTACCTTGGCATCGAGATCATGCTGCCGGGTGCCGGCCAGGTCCGAGAGGACCTGAAAGCCAAGCCATTGCTGGGCGGCGACGGCAATCCCCTGGACAAGACCGGCGATGTATATGCCGCCCGGCACTCGGTCGAGGTATTTATCCAGCCACCGGACCGGAGCCGATACGTCCTGTACGTGGCATCGCTGGATGGCTACCGGTATGACGGCTGCGGGTTGGATGGGGCCTGGAACGGCCAATGGACGTGCGGGACAAGCGCGGGTGAAGACCGGTGGTGTCTGGAGATGATGATACCCGCCGCCGACCTGCAGCTCGAGAAGATTCCGTCCACGGAAGGCTGGCGGCTGAACATTATCGTCAATAGCGAATCCAACTATTCGACGTGGTCGGCTGTGGGGCACGATTTTCACAATCCGTTTGCCTTCGGGGCACTCGTGACGAAGGATTTTCCGCAATGGCGTGCGGATAAAATGAAGGAATGGACGGTTGCCAGAAAACAGGCTGCCGATAATGCGCACAAGCCTGGTCTTATGTTTGGCGATCGTCTTACGCGCACTGAAGCATTCACCCAAACGCTTCCGGAAACAACCGGCGGCGGGGACTTCGGGTGGGAGAAGATTACCCCGGTCTGTGCGCTGATGAATTTTGTCGATGCTGCATACCGTTCCATGCTCGCGGAAATACGCTATGCTGATTTCTTTGCCAACGAATGAGACTGTTGCTTTGCGGACCGTGACGGAGTACAGCCGGGAGACGCCGCCGGACTACAAGCACAGCAACACACGCTTCGGCAATTATCCCGGGAGTTACTTCACGCCCCGCATAGAATGGGGGCGCCCCCTGGCGGCCGGGCAATTGAACCTGCTGGTGTTTCAGCCGCTGAGAACGACTCGCGAGTCGGTGGAACTAGCCTCCCGCCTTGACGCCAAAATCGATATCGTGCCCACGAAAGATCATGCAAACTGGTGGGTGGGATGGACGCCGGGCACCCCGTCTTTCTATGACGACATCCCCTCGGAACAAGCGCTGAACGAGCGCGCCATGGACTTTCTCAGCCCGGCCTGCGGCTACCACGCCATCATCATCGGCAAGATCAACTGGTCTGCTATTCCGGAAAGCATCCGTCGACAGATACTGGAACGAGTCAAGGGCGGCACGGCGCTCGTCCTGGTTTCGCCCCGGGGCATTGACGAGGCGTTGCAGAAGGTCCTGAAACCCGGCGATGCCGCCAACCCGTTGGCGGAAAGCATCCGCGCGACCGTGCCGCTGGCCAGACTGCCGCTGGACATGGACCTCGAGCCGCTCTATCGGGTGGACTACGAATACCCGCCCCGCAAGGTCGGGCCGCTGGAAATACGCACGGGACAACTGGGCGAGGGGAAAGTCGTCTGTCTGCAATACAACGACATCTTCCTCGAGGACGGCACGACGGATGTGTTCAGCATCGGCCCCTGGAGTGACTACAGCACGGATCTTGCCCTCACGCCTTTTGTGGGCATGGCGGACGATGACCTCTATTACAACTACTACTACGCCATACTTGCCAAGGCGATCCTGTACGCGGCGGACAAGGAAAACAGTTTGCGGGTGCGTCCGGAGCCGGCGGACACCGAGGTCGCGCGCCACGAACTGCCTTCGGCGCCCGTGACCTTCCGCACGTTCGGCGGCCACTCGATCCCGCCGGGCACCTCGCTCGACTACGAGATACGGGACCGGAACAATAACGTCCTTGCCAAGGGCGAAAAGGCGATCGAGCCGCAAGACAGCCCGTCTTCGCCGCGACGCGGCCCGGTCTCGTTCGCCCCGCCGTTCCCGGTGCTCAGGCAGGGATTGTATATGATGGACGTGTGGCTGAAACGCCGGGGGATGGTGCTGGACTGGGCGTCGGCGGCGGTGACGGTCACCGATACCGTCTACCTGGCGTCGGTCGCGGCCGACAAAGAATATTTCCGTCGCAATGAAGGCATCAGCGGGAGCATAGCGCTGAAGGAGCCGGTTCCGGCCGGCAAGAAGGTTGTTGCCGAATTGTGGGACACGTACAACCGGCTGGAACAGCGGGTGGAGCTGAAGGCCGGCGAGACCGACTTCCGGTTCGCGCCGATTAGGCAGCCGCTGTCCCGGGCGTACCGGCTCCTTGCCAAGGTCGAGTCCGAAGGGTTCGTCCTGGACCAGCAAGAAACGTGGACCGGTCTTCCCTCCAACGAATTCGATGAATTCCAGTTCGTCGTGTCGGGCTGCGGCTGGAGCGGAAGAATCAAGAATACCCACATGCACCTGCTGAAAGAACACGGGCTGACCGGCTACGTCGACATGGCGAAATACATCATGCCCGACGTCATGAGACAATCCGCGGACAACCTGGTGAGAAACAACCTCAAGGCCTGGCCATTGTGCTGGACGCTATGGACCTTTCCCACCTACAGCGACTATCTGCAGGGGGACTGGAAGAAGACGTTGATGGCGGTCTACCAGTCCCGGACTGCGGCTTACAAACGGTACGGTACGCTCGCGTACCAGATAGATACCATGAGCAACATACCGAGCGATGAGAAATGGGATACCCCGGCCAATCTCAAGGACTACCCGACATATCTTCGGGACCGCTATGGGAACATCGCCGACCTCAACGAGATATGGGGTTCGGCCTTCGGTTCTTTCGACGATATCGGGTTCATCTCATTCCTCGACGCCAAGACCGGCCGGCAGCCCTCGCGCTGGATGGAACAGGACCTGTACAAGCGAGACTGCTTCAACGCCGTGGCGGAGTATACGGCGGGTCTGGTCCGCGAACTCGACCCGGGCGCGCGGGTGGGGATAGACATCAACTGCCTGGGATACCACGATTCCTTTGACATTCCGAGAATGACTAAAGTCCTGGACGCGTTCATCCAGTCCGACCTGGAAGACTTCGACAAGGAGAAAGACAAATCCAGGGTGAGCGCGGGATACTGGCACGGCTTTTACCGCGGGGAACAGAGCGAATGGCAGATGCGCACCAAGCCGTGGGAGTCGCTCCTCCGCGGCGGTAACGCGCTTGCCTGGTGGCCTTACAACAACAATGTCACCGCGGATCTGACCGAGCCGTATCTCTGTTTCAAACAGACTTCAGAGGAGGTCCTTGATATTCGCAGCGGCATTGACCGGCTGCTGATGTCCGCGGACAAGCGGCTGGACCCGATCCTGATTCTATGGTCGAACCGCTCGCGAATCGCCGGCGTTTACAGCCCGCTCGAGACCACTTGGCCCAGCGCGATAAAGAACTTCATGAACCTCCTCCGCCGTGTCGGGCTCGACTACCAGTGCGTCGGGGAGGACGTGGTGGAGGAGAAACTGCAGTTCGGCGATCCGCAGCGCGTCCTGATCCTGCCCGCCGGCCAGTCCATTTCGCGTAAAGCGGTGGAGAAGATCAAGGCGTTCGCCGCAGCCGGCGGCCTGGTCATTGCCGATTACAAACCCGCGACCATGGACGAGTATCTGCGTCCGTGCCAAGACCAGCAGAAGGCCGGGGGCGGCGCGCTGGTGCTGGGCAAGAGCGCGCTGGACGAGCTGTTCGATTTCACCAGGAAAGGCGCGAAGCCGTTCGGCAAGGGCCACGGCCTGTTCCTGGCCGGGGCGCCGGCGGTGGATGAATTTCGCGCACTCCGCAACACCTTGGTCCGGGAAGGCGGGGTCAGGGGCGACATCGAGGTTCTGGACACGCTGGGCAACACGCGCATCGACTTGCGCACCTATGTGTTCGACAGCGGACCGGCCATGTTCGTGGGCGTGCTGCCGGACAAGACCGTGGCCGACCCGCCCGGCGAAGAATTCATCCTCAAGACCGACCGGAAGATGCACGTCTACGATGTGCGGCTGCATTCCTACTTGGGGTATACTAATGAAGTGACGGCGGGGATTCTTCCGGCCCAGGCCAAGTTGCTGGCGCTGCTGCCCGAGCGAGTCGAGGACGCCCTGGCGCTGGAATGCGGGAAGACAAAGCACCGGCCCGGCGAGCCGGTCACGCTCGAAATCACGACTCTGCCGGACATGTTGAAGGCGGTGACGCTCGCGGTGCGGATCGAACTGCTGAAAGACGGCAAGGCGATCGAGGCGTACACGAAGAAGCTGGCCGTGAAGGGGGCCGCGAGCTACTATATCCCGCTGGCGCTCAACCAAGCCAAAGGCGAGTACACCGTGCGGATGACGGAAATCATTTCCGGCCAGCGGCAGGAACTGAGGATTGCGGTGATCCGTCTTCGCTGAAGCTACGCCGGACAAGTCGGTGGTCGGTGAGCGGTGGGGACATGAAATTCGGTGGTTCCGTTGGAGTTCACAGCTTTAGCTGTGTCTTCGGCCTGCTGCAATGCAACGTGCCACAAAGACACAGCTAAAGCTGTGAACTCCAACTATGCAATTACGAGTGAGAAACCATGAGCAATAGGTTGACCAAAATCTTCATGGCAGCTGCCCTGTCGTTGGGCGCAATTGCATCGCTGGCGGACGACACCACCCCCAACCTGGTCAAGGACGGCGGGATGGAGGTATGGAAAGAGATAGGGCCTGAAGAATCACTTTATTATTATAACAAGCTCAAAAAGCTGCAGGTATCATTTACAGATGAGGGCAAGATACTTAAGCCCTCGGCGTACGAACAGGGCGGCATCAGCGTGGTGCAGAGGGAAAGCGACGATGTGTATTCCGGCAATTACTCCCTGAGATTGAAGTCGTCGCGGTTCTACTTTTTCTCTGCCGCCGGACCGGCGTATACTGATGTCAGACAGGGTGATATATACGTTGTCCGGTTTATGGCCAAAGGCAGCGGGAATGCAAGAATGAGACTCGAGGTCTACAAAAACAGGACGCACATTGGGCGTGGTTACACACTGGAACTGAGAGGGAAACCCATACCCGACAAGTGGACGCCAATCGAGCAGCGGATCCTGGTAGGGCAAACTTCGCCGGACAAGATCTACCCGGGCCTCGAGGCAACCGGGGAAATGCTGATAGACGACGTGTTTGTCGGCCGCGTCCTGCGGAAAGATGAACAGACCGGGCCAAAGAAAGTACCGAAAGAATACGACACGCGCATCGCGTTCGCTTCGGCGGCGACGCGGGCGCCGGCGATCGACGGGCGGCTGGACGATGCGGGCTGGAAAGCGGCCACCGTGTTTTCCGGGTTCCGTCTCGCGCACGAACAGACCCTCTTGGCGCCGCAACAGGCGTCGTTCCGGGTGCTCTCCGATGAATCGGCGATCTACCTGGGCATCGAGATCATACTGCCGGATGCGCAGCGCATTCGTGGTGAATTGGGCGTCCCGTCCAGGGAAGACAAGGCCGGCGACGTCTACACCGACCAGCACTCTGTCGAGGTCTTCATTCAGCCGCCGGGCCAGGCACGATACGTCCAGTACGTGGTGTCGCTGAACGGCTGCCAATGGGATGGGGTCGGCATGGATAAGACCTGGAATGGACAATGGCAGCACGCTGTCAGCGTCGGCGACGACCGCTGGTTTCTGGAGGTGATGATCCCCGCCGCCGACGTGAAACTGCAGAAGATAACGGCCGCGGAGGGCTGGCGGCTGAATGTGGTTGACAACAAGGACGGCAACTACGCCACCTGGTCCGCGGTGGGGAACAATTACCACACCCCTTTTGCCTTCGGTTCGCTGGCAACGAGAGATTTCCCGAGCTGGCGTGCGGCGAAACTGCAAGGGTGGACTGCGCAACGCGCAAAAGCAGCGGCACAGGCGGACCAGCTCGGACTTATGGTCGCCGACCGGCTGGAACAGGCAGACAAGTTCACCCGAGGACTGCCGCAGACGCCCGCAGGGGAACAGGCGGACTGGAAGACCGTCACCCGAACATACGCACTGATGAATTTCGTTGACACTGTCTACCGCGTGATGAACGCGGAGATGCAGTATGCCAGCTGGTTTGCGGAAGAATGAAGGAAACTGGGGCATGCAGTTGATTGCACCTGATGCGATATGTTGTGATTGCATCCACATTGCGTAGACTTTGTCGCCGCCAGGCGACTTTGGAGTGCGGCGGCTCGACGCCGCACTCCAAAGCCTGACGGCATGATGCACTGAATCATGGACACAACATATTGTGTCTGGTGCAATCAACTGCATACCCCAGCAAGGAAGATTTACATGAAACTGGCGCGCGAGACAGACGCAGTCTACTTCACCGACATGGGCCAGTGCCAGCCCGCGGCAAGCCTTTCCTCCGGGCAAGAGGAGAATCGCTGGCGGCTTGTTCCCTACCGCACCAGCCGGCTGCGGGCGCCGATCAAGGGCCTGTATGTCATGAAGCCCGACTACCGGTCTGCCAAGGCCTGTTTCGCGGGAACCGCCGTTGCGACGCCGGCCGGCGGCAATGTCGGCCCCATCGCCTATCCGCTGAACCGCAAAGGCTGGCATGCCGTGTTCATCGGGTTGACGGGTAGAGGCAACATCCGGATCGGGTTTTCCGGCGACAAGTACTTCACGACCTTCAAGAAGTCGTCGCCCGACTGGTTCGGGTATGAAGAGGCCGTTGTCGGCTGCCGTAGCCTCGGTGGGCAGAACATCGAGTTTGCGCCCTCGCCCGAGACCCCGGAAGAGAGCGCGGTCGTCGTATACATCAAGCTGGTTCCACTGACGCCGCAGGAGGCCAGGAAACACGGCCGGCGGTTCACCGCGAAAGAACGGAATCTCACCGTGACGCGCGATGCTGCTGGCTGGGCCAACGACACCGAGGAGAAAATGGCGGATGCGGTCTTCAACCAGTTCATCAACAGCCCGGTCAGGATGCTCTACTTCGGCATGCCCTCGTTCGGGACGGTGCTGAATTACGAGGACCGCATCCGGCAGGGCGAGTCGTTCGACACCGGCGACGAAGGCGCCGTGAAGGAGGCATGCGTGCAGTCCTTCTACCGCGCGGGCGACAGTCCCCTGGCGAGTGCCGTCCGGCTCGCGCACCGGGCCGGCGTGAAGATCCATTTCTTCCAGCGGCCCGGGCGCTTCGTCGATATGCACAAGGGGCACGTCTCGCCTTTCTACACCGAACATCTCGAGTGGCGCCTCAAGAACCGCCGCGGCCACGACATGCATGGGCGGATGAGCGTGGTCTTCCCGGAAGTGCGGCACTATATGGTCGAGTGCCTGCGGGAGACCCTGCGCTGCGAACCCGACGGCATCAACATCTGCATGATCCGCGGCGCACCGCTGGCGCTCTATGAGGCGCCGTTGATTGAAGCGTTCCGGGTGAGATACGGGTCAGATCCGACCAGACTGAAGCACGACGATGACCGGTTCGCGGCGCTGCGCTGTGAATACACGACGCAATACATCCGCGAAGTGCGGCAGATGCTGGACGAAGAACGCCGGCCCGGGATGAAGCGACTGGAGCTGTCCGTGATGGTGTTCGGCGACCGGGCAACCAATCGCCGGGCGGGGCTGGACATCGAGAAGTGGATCGAACTGTCGCTGGTGGACATCGTCAACCCGTGGCACACTCCCATTGAATGGCCGCCGACCATCCTGGGACACCCCCCGGACCTGGACTACTGCGCGTCGCTCCGAGGCGGGAAAACGAAAATCGTGCCGTTCGCCCGTTGCCGTTTCGAGCAGCCGCACAAACTGGCGGCGAAGGCATACAAGAAAGGGTTTTCCGAAGTCGCCCTCTGGGACGTTGACCTGGAAATGGAGGACAGCCGGAAGTGGCAGAGCCTGAGGAAGATTATCAGTCCCGACGGCCTGATGACAATCGCCCGCGACGAGTGGCTGACCCGGGTCGGGTATTTCGAGGTGTGCGACGGCATCGGCTGGGACATGGAATTCGGCCACCTCTTCGGCGCCGGGTAGGGGAGCGTTGAAATGAAGACCCCAGCGGCCTTGTGCCGCTGGTGAATATGGTCAGTGAGCTATACGAAAACACCCGCCCCCTTCTCTTCTTCCGCCCGCGGCGGAGCCGCGGGCGGAAGAAGAGAAGGGGTGTGACACGCCGCGTTAGCCACTGACCGTCGCTTCCAGTGGGACAAGCCCACTGGCGGCGAACCCCACTTTAAGAGCTTAAATCCGTGCCATTCGGAATCTACACTTCGATATGGCTCCATCTGATATCAGTTTGATCTGCATCACGACCGACGTAATAAACCACGAGGACACCGCCATCAGGCAGAATCGCCGGGGCCGGTAATCCAACGGAATACTTTTCCAACTCGTCCCAAACGCCCTGCATCGAATCTTTTGATATTGTCTGAGAGGCAATCCTTGAGTCATAGAGAATAATCTCGCTCTCTTCGGGCCATGTCTGGCCGCCGTCATTGCTTTTTCGCATCTTGATGGCGGGTGCATCTGTCCGGTCCACGTAAGGTATAACCATACCGCCGTCCAGCGTTGAAACAGTCAGCCCCGGCTGGCCTGGCACACCGGTATCCCATGGCTCTGACCACGTATATCCGCTATCGAGGGATTTAGACGCGTGGATATTCAGGTATTCTGATTCCTTGTCATCATACGTCCAGAAAATACCGATAACTGATCCGTCGGGTAGAACACTCAGTTTCTGGTCCCAATGGTAAATCCGATCCGCGGCGGATACTACGGTATGCCGGGGAAAAGTCTTGCCGCCGTCGGCCGAGAACATAATGACCGATCTGAATTCCCACGGACAGGTATCATCATAGTGATTGTAGGTTTCAAACTGGCACGCCAGCTCGCCGTTGGGCAGATTCAAAAGATAGCCTGTGACTGCTGTCGGCACGTTATATGGCGTCGTATCGACAATCACAGGCACAGACCACGTCTCGCCGCCATCTTCTGAAAGGGCATTGAAAATCCGGCTATCCCATAACCCGCCTGTTTTTTCGTTAAACCACGGCCGGGAGAAATCCGATTCGTCAATCCAATACAGAGATATGGAAACTCGGTTATCCCCACACGACGATAGATAAGCGTTACGAAACGATCCGAGCTTACCTTCTACCTCAGTCGGAAGAAACGGCGCGACAGGTTCGGACCAACGCTTACCCTCATCGTCCGAGCAGCTCAGCACCACCCTCTGACCCGGCGCATTCTCCTTTTTAGATGCCGCCCGAAAGCTGGCTATCCAACGTCCGCTCGGCAGCACACAACAACTCGGAAAAGCACAACTCTGCCAATCCGTGCCCTTCTGTCCCGCGCAAACAACACCCTGACCAATTATTTCCATTTAATGCACCAAGTGCAGCGTTACGATTTCGAAGGCGTGCAGTTCCAGTTTCAGATCGGTGCCGCCCGCACTGCTGAGAAGAACAGCCAGTGCCCAGGCTATACCTATCTGTTTCATCGCTCGATTCCTCACAATGGCTCTTCAGACTCGAAATAGGGCTGAACACTGATGAAGTTATACATCAGCTCTTGGCAGGATCAGTTTGTCGACATCCTTCACACACCACTCAACCGCGTGAACTCGTCCAGCTCCATCAATGAGTTCGGGACTATCGATCGAGCAACCAAACTTCAATGCTGTCGTGTTGTGGGGTTCGCCGTCCGGCGAGCGAAAAACATTGTAGTCCTGGGCGGCCTCCAGTCGGGCCAGGTCCAGTAAATCACGCATGGCAAACCGTCGGACTGCGGCATTTCCAATGAAGGCGGTGTTCACCAAACCCTGGTCTTCAAGCATTTGTCCCAGTCGATTGAAGTCAGGTCCGCGTGTTCCGTAGTAGGAACCCCCTTCGCTCTTCGGCTGGTAGTCCATCATCGGCTGCTCGACGACCTTGCCGCTGGCCTGACGGACTTTGGTATTCAGGGAAATCACCTGACGATAGGGCACCTCGCACACGAACTCCGCAAAGTGGTGGCTGGTCGAGCTCGCATACGTGACGCCAATCATTATCACTTTTGTGTTCAACGCCGCCATGACTCCAAACGACGAACGCAGGTCAAACGGTGACAACGCCGCGTCGTTTCCAGCGACCACCCCGGACCACTTGCCGATTGCCGCGAAACTGTGACGAAACGCCGTGCTCCGAAGCGCATCGGGATATAGACGAGCCGTTTCGGTAATAATTCCCATTTCCGAATGGTCTGCTGCCGGATCGACGACGGGATTGTCTTCAGCTTCGTGGGCAAAGGTAAAGGTGGGAACCACCAGCGTACCGCTTGGCCCCAGCATTCCCAACAGCGTATCCACGAATGTCTTCGCACCGCCTTCCACGTGGCCCATGGTCCGCATCGCGGAGTGTACCAGCGTCGTGTCGCCAGCCTGGACACCCAGTTTCCGCAGGTCATTCTCTATCTCGCTTGAACTCAATCCGCTCATGTCACTGTTTATCCTTTGTTTATCCGAATTATAGTTGCCGTGCTGCCCGGTGGCCTTCGAATGTCGCGTTTTCGATGTCACCGGGAGCCACACAGTCGCCGATCGCATGAACCTCCACGCCAGCCACCCGAAGCGGCGCAAGCAATTCGTCGTTCGGAGTCGGCACCGTAACGAACACCACCATGTCCAAGCCACTGATCCGTCGTTCTTTGCCGCTATAGCAATTGACGACATGGACCGCGCCATCGCGCACCTGGCCAAGCTCGTGGTGCGCCGTCAGTTCGACGTCCTTGCGGAACAACCGTCTGTAAAGTGATATCGTATTGGTCAACCCAAAGTCGATGGCGGGATGAAATTGACGGCTGATTACCTCAGCTTTGCCGCCAGAATCGGCTATCAACTCAGCTACCGAACATCCGGTATCGGATCGGTTGTGATCGACGATCAGGACATTACGCCCGGGTGCGACGGAACCATCCAGAACAGACCATGCCGTCGCCACAGTAACATTGGCGTCCGCCAATTGTTCATTGGGCGGCGTATCCCGAGCTCCGGTCGCGAGCACCACCGCGTCTGGATCTTCGGCAAGAATTCGCTCAACGGTCGCCTCGGTTGCCAGATGGATTTCGACGCCGAGTTTCTCTACCTGTCGCGAAAGCCAATTCGGAATGCCGGCCATTTCCTCTCGCCCCGGTTTACGCGCAACAATGCGCGCCGTGCCGCCAAGTTCCGCAGCCCGTTCCAACAGGACCACACGGTGACCTCGTTGGGCTGCGACGCGAGCGGCTTCCAATCCAGCCGGCCCGCCACCAACGACCACGACTCGACGGGGGACGTCTGCTTTCGGCAGCGAGCCCCATTCGCGCTCGTGACCGATGACCGGGTTGTAGATGCACCGCGCTTCGCCGCCTGCAATGATCCGGTCAACACACCCCGTATTGGCGCCGACACAAGGACGAATGTCTTCGAATCGGCCTTCCGAGGCCTTGTTCGCGATGTCCGGATCGGCCAGCGTCGCGCGAACCATCGCCACCACGTCGCAGCTGCCTTCCGCAATCAATTGGTCCGCATGACGAGGATCGACGATGCGGCACAGCGCGGCAACAGCAGTGGACGTGACTTCCCGGATGCCTTTGGCCAGGCC
>Ga0310124_10002708_pt1 | contig 12126 bp, 12 predicted proteins | sample CB11b_AW_Bot5_MG_FD_203507 | JGI IMG/M metagenome (GOLD analysis project Ga0310124, IMG submission 203507) | Marine microbial communities from Western Arctic Ocean, Canada - CB11b_AW_Bot5 | ecosystem: Environmental > Aquatic > Marine > Oceanic | place: Canada: Western Arctic Ocean | collected...
GTGGCACCGACAGCGGTACCGACGCCTTCGGCGCCGTCGTCCGCATGGGAACGAGTGCGGGAGTGCAGGCCAAGATCAAGGCAGGAGGCAGTGGGTTTGTCTCGCAGAGCGATCCGCGGCTTCTGTTCGGCATCGGCCAGGACGTCACCGTCCCCTGGATCGAGGTACACTGGCCCTCCGGCACCGTGCAGCGCTTCGACGGGGAGAGCTCTGGCGCCGGCGTCGCCCGGGCGGGTTCGTCGCTGCACATCGTCGAGGGTCAGTTCGACCTGTCCTCCGTGGAGGAGGATCCCTTCTCACTGCCGGATCCGGCCAAACCCGGGGATGTCGTGTTCAACTCGCTTCGTCAGCGGCGTGGTGACGAATTCCCGGCGGTGGTCCTCGTCGACCAGCGGACAGGAGAGACGCACGACTTTGCCAGCTGGCGCCAGCCGGGCCGTCGATATCTGATCAATCTGTGGGCTACCTGGTGTGTTCCCTGCCGTCAGGAGATGCCGGAACTCGAGAAGCTCTATCCGGAACTGCAGGCTGCCGGTGTCGACCTGCTCGGTATCAGCCTCGACACGGGCAAGGCGCGCGCCCGGGTGCCGCGGTTTCTCGACCGTGCCGGTATCACCTATCCCAGCTTCACGACGCAGGCGAGCACGCTGGAACAACTGTTCGCCGGGGATCAGATCTTCGTTCCCCTGTCGTACGTCATCGATGCCGAGGGCCGCATCGACGCCGTCTTCAGTGGCTGGTCGAGAGAGTCGGAGGCGGCGATCCGCCAGCTGATCCGCTAGGTTTCTGGTACACCCGCACGAAGTCGACTTCAAGACGCTGTGGGAAGATCGACTCATCCACGCCTCTAACACCGCCCCAGTAGCAAGGCGCAGAGCTTTAGGGAAAGGCCACGGTCTCCACGACCGTGAAGGATCCGTTTGTCACCCGCCAGATTCGATAAGTACCGCTCAGGATGTCGCGATCGCAAGGGCCCGTTCTTTGGTCACGACCGGGGCATCGTGATGCTTGCTCGTCTGTTCCAGATCATCGAAAAACGCGGGAACAAGCTCGCGAATAAGACCGCCAAGACTCTCCCCGTGGGCCCGCCCCCCGCTCGCTCGGCGATCCGCTCACTTCCAATAGCGGTAGCTCAGACGCCATATTCCTTCTCCAGGTCGAGGTAAACCTTGCGCCCCTGCTCGAATAAGTGCAGCACCTCCTGGCGCTGGGCATCGGTGGTAAAGCGGCCAGAGCGCTTGATCAAGCCACTCGACGCCTCGATCCCACGCGCAAAAAAGGCTGCCGACTCGCCCGCCGCCACCGCCGGCACTCCTGTCCCGACATATACCGGGCTGGAATGTGCGTAGACGGCCTGCTGGAAACTGTCCCGCGCTGCACCAAGGACCCGCACCGCGACCCAGCCGTCGCCAGCCAGGTCGACATCGACGGTCCACGTGCCTTCGCGCTGCTCCACCATCTGCTGCAGGAGCCGCTGGTGGAGGACCTCGCCATCGCGCACTACTTCGACCCGGTCCAAAGGATAGTGCGACCGCCACTCAACCTTAGCGGAGACTTTGCCGCGCGTTTCAATCCGTGCCCCCGGGCCCTGCCCGTCGATATCCAACCACAACGCCGGGCCATTGGTAATAAAGGTGCGCCCCGCCTGCAGCCCCTCCAACCAGTTCTGATAGGTGAACTGATCTTCGGTCTGCACATAGACGCGATTGTTCGAGCAGACATACCAGTCCGACCCCGTCGAAGCCGGCAGGCCAATGCCACAATTGAGCAGTTTGTACCAGATATCGTATTCGAGATCCTTCCAACAGGGATCGAAGAGATTGAAGGCGTCGAGTTTGCCCAGACCCGCCGCCACGGGCGCCTCCATGCCATTGCCATTGTGGCACCAGATGACGATTCCGCCTTGCGTGCGCGCGTCGTCGCAGGCGTGGCACAATGGTGGGTAGTCGGGGTCGAAAGCGCTGACCAGATCACCGCGGCTGACGGGCTCGACGAGATTGCGAAGATTGAGCAACATCACGTGGCCATAACCGCCGTGATGCGCATTGTGCCGTGTCTCCTCGCCGCAGTCGACCTGGCGATGATCAGTCGAAAAATCGGTCATAAAGCCGATGGGAAACTTGTTCGAGGCGTAGGGAATCTGCCCCCGTTGCAGAATGCTGATCGCCGTCACGCTCAAGTCGTTGACCTCCGGCTCCAATCGCAAGCGCTCCTCCGGTCGCCCCTCCAGCTCATTATAATGGATATGCGTATTACCCGGATACCAGCGCTGCTCGGGCAAATCAATCCAGCGCTTCAGCTCCAACTCCACCTCGACAGCGCCCGTCGCCGGCGCATATAGCGTATGCCGCAACGGCGTATACTCAGTGCCTCGCTCGACGACAATATCCACCGCCCCGCGCCCGAGATGCACCTCGAACTCCCCGTCGCAATAAAAGAACGGATCCCCCGGGCCGACTTTCAGAATACTGTTGGCGGGATGAACAAAACGACCGCCACTATCGACCACGTGCACCTTGGCGGGAACGCTGACCCCGGAGAGACTATCGCGGATGATTCCTTTGAGTCTGGGCATCTGATCCTATACTCCCGGTAATGGCGCCGTATCGCCCACTTCCTCTTGCCACAGCCTTAGCCTCGCCGCCATCCAGCGCACCCGGTCACGATGCTCGGGCAGGTTGAAGAGGTTCGTCGTCTCGCTCGGGTCCGCATTGAGGTCGAACAGTTCGCCCTGGTCGACGGCGCACAGGGTTAGCTTCCACCGATCCGAGGTCACAACGCTGCGCCAGGGCGAAGTATTGAGCCAGTTCAGTTGACGGACGCGATCGGGTGCCATCGTATGGGAAGTCGCCCCTGACGTCAGGTCGCGATCACCGACGCCGTTGTGCTGAATGACAATGTCGTTGTCCCTCAGGTCGGTATTCCCCCGAAGCACATCCGCACGACTCGCACCTGCCAGATCCTCAGGCACGGCTTGCCCCAACAGGTCGAGTCAGGTCGAGGGTGAGCAGATTCACCCCTGATGTTGCAAAGCCGAACACCGCGTCCTCGGTCTTTCGCATGCGGATGGCCAGGATGTGCACTAGGTCCCCGATGGCGACGCCGTCCCCCAGCCAGTACCACTCCCCATCTTGCGCCATCGGTGTTTCGGGGACGAATACGGCAGCCGATTCTCCGGTGATCTTACCACCCCAGAGAAACTCGATCCGATCGGCTCGCGGCTCAGTACCACGCAGGACCGCGAGTGTGTTGTTCACAAGCGTCGTGCCGTCGAGCCGCTCTGCCGAGGAACCGACCTCGCCGATGGCGGTATCCGAGAACAGGATCAACGTGCGGAAGTTGGGGCCGTGTGCCTCTCCATCTTCCCTGCCATTGAGCGGGATGGAGAAGATGCCGTCGGCCCCCGTCCAATCATGCTCCCGATCAAACAACGCCGTCCACTCGGGAGCAGGCACGGCAACCAGCATCTCGGTATCTGCGGAAGCTATGGTGACGGTCATTGACAGCGCCGCGACGAGCAGTTCGCTGAACCTGCCAGGCCTCCGACCCCGTTGACATGCCTGGCTGTTCTTCAATAACCTTCCGGTTCCCACTTCTGCCTCTCCCACTGCTTCTGCCCGATCCGCTCGACGAATTCCTCCCCCTTGTGCTCGAGCAACCAGCCCTTCAGGGGAACGTCCGCATCCGTCGGCTGCCACCACCCTTTGACGTCCACACCGTCACCCAGCAATTGTCGCCGAATCGGGTCACACTTCTGCAGGATTTCATCGTCGATCAGGTTATAGTCCAGACCGCGCAGCCATCGGTAGCTGTATCCGAGAAACAATACCTTGCGCGTGATGTCCGATGTATTGATCCCGCGCGAGTGCCACATCCTGCGATCAAACAGCACAGCCGTGCCAGCCTCTACTTGGACTTGCACCGAATCGTCGAACTCGTTGCCAGGGCTACGTTCCGGTGGTCGGTCACGCTTGTGGCTACCGGGGATCACCCGAATCCCGCCATGTTCCGGCTCGCTCACATCCGATAGCCAGAACCCAACCTTCAGCGACAGTCTAGGCTGGGGTCGTTCCATCTCCGGAACCGGCCTGCCACCATCCTGATGCCACCCACCGGGCTGCAGATCCGGGCGCTGTTTCGACTCCGGCGGGTAGTAGATCAGGTGCGAGATGTAATGCTGAACATTCCATCCGAGAATGTCCCAGATCAGCGGAAATGTCTTCGGCCAGTCCAGCAATTCGAGAAACGCATCTCCCTCCACAATCGTCCTGAACTTCGCCATCGTGGCGCCAGGATCGAGTGCCTTCTTCTCACGCTCCTCCCGATCCACCCGATCGCTGGCTTCCAACAGCCGCTCCAGCGTAGCCTCCTCCAGTGCATTCGGGACGATCAGATACCCCTGCTGATCAAACTGGTCTCGCTGTGCATCCGTCATACAGTATTGCAGGCAACTCTTATCCAAAACTCACCTCAGTTTCTGGAATTCAGCACTCGGTTTCGTCCGTCTCTTCTTTCCTATATCTCAAATCGTTCCAACTCCACCTCGATCAGCGTTGGCAGGTCCCTGGCAAAAGCCCTCTGCACCTCACTGCCGAGTTCCTTGGCGCTGACCACACGAACGCTCGGTATACCAAAGCTCTTGGCCAACAGCTGGAAATCCGGATTGTCCAGCGCCACCGCAACGTGCCGTCCTTCATACTCCCGATCCTGCGCCCGCCGAATGGCCGAATAGCAGTTGTCGTTGAACAATACGATCGGCAGCCCGAGCCGCTCCTGCTTCGCCGTCAGCACCTCCTGCGCCGTAAACATGAACCCGCCATCACCGCACAGGGCGACGACCTGACGTTGACGCTCGGCGATCTTCGCCCCAATAGCTGCCGGTACGGAGAATCCGAGCGATCCGTAGGTAAGGGGCGAATGAAATGACCTGGGTGTGTAGACATCGAAGAATCGTCGGGCTCGATAGCACACCAGCGTCATATCATTGAACAGGATCGCATCTCGAGCCATTACCTGTCGCAGCGTCGTCAGGATCGCCGCAGTGCGTTCGTCATCCTCTTGCTCAGGCGCTCTCTGCTCCCTCTCGGGCCATGACGAAGTTCGATCGCCGTTCAGCTGGCTGAGCAGAATCTCCACGGTCGCCGCTGCATCTCCAACGAGCGCAACCTCGGCCGGGAGCGAACGGCCGATGACCTCAGGATCGAGATCGATGTGGATCAACTCAGCCTCCGGCGACCCGATCCAACTGCGTGTCCGTGCATCGAAACGGGTCCCGATCGCAACGATCACATCCGCCCGGCTGATCCACCAGCCCGGTGTATCATTTGTACCGACAAACCGTGGGTCATCTGCACTCAGGACACCCAAGCCGTTCGCACTCACCCCTACCTTGGCCTGCAGCAGTTCGGCCAGCCTGGCGACTTCCCGCGACGCATCTTGCGCCCCGCCACCGACGAAAAGTAACGGTCGTTCAGCAACATTCAGCAGTTCGACAGCCTTCTGGATGTCTGCTTCGCTCGGTACAATCGGTGGGTACATCTGCGGAGTTGGAGGCTCTACCTCGTATTCCTGCTTGAGAACACCGATCGGTACTTCGAGCACGTACGGCCGCGGTCTCCTCCTGCCAACAAACGACATCGCTTCTGCCACACCGGCGACGATCTCCTGCCCCGTCCTTGCCCGCTTTCCTTGACCCGTCACACTCACCAGCGTGTTGAATTGATCGCGCATCTCGTGCAGATAACCCGAGTCTGGTGTCATGTCATCATCCGGCCCACTTGCAATCAGCAGAACGGGGGAGGATTCGGCGTTTGCTTCACCCACCGGTGTCAAGGCATTGATCGCGGCAGGCCCGGTTGTCGTCAGCACCACGCCGACTCGTCCAGTCACACGGGCGTAACCATCGGCCATGTATCCGGCCCCCTGTTCGTGACGCGTCATCACATGATGGATGCTGTGGTGTTCATACAACGCGTCATAGATCGGCAGTGTATGGATGCCCGGGATACCAAAGAGTGTGTCTACGCCATGGGCATCGAGAGCTTCTATTAGAATCTGTCCACCGGATCTGTACACAGTCAGCCTCTTCGATGATTGCCGCGCTCGCCGCCTGATCGAATCCTCCGCACGGGAACGGTCAGAATAATGCGTCCGCACACGGAACAACACAACGGCACACTCATCGGTCGTCGAACGGAACCCCGCGGTGCCACTCGTCGAGAAACCGGTTGCGGAACTTGCCATCGGGATCGTATTGACTGAGCAGCCCCCGAAAATCATCGAGTCGTTCATAGGATGACTGCAGTTCGTCCACCGGGATCGTGAACAGCTTGCCCCAATGCGGCCTGGGCTCGAAGGGCGCCAGTTCCGCCTCGAGGATCGGCAGCAACTGACGGACCTGCTCCCAATCGGGTTTCCAGGTGAAGTGCAGGGCGATGCTGTCCTGCTTGTAGCAAGGACTCAACCAGAGATCATCTGCCGCGATCGATCGGATCTCGGAGACAAACAGCAACGGCCCGATCTGCTGTCGCAGACCATCGACAGCCAGCAGCGCCTGCCGAGCATTCGCTCTCGATACGAAGTACTCGGATTGCAGTTCCGCGCCGACACTCGGCACAGCATCCATGCGAAAATGGGGCAGCCGCTCATGCCAGGGGCCGGGACGGCTTCTCTGTTCCGTGCAGCCGTCAGCTGGTTCGCCTTCGACTGGATGCAACGATCGGGCAGCCACCTTCGAACCAAGCAGATCCGGAATCGAGTCGGCGCCATCCTGGGGAATCCGCTCCTTCACCCACACCCGGAACCGCTGGCTGATCCAATCGGTGAACGGGCTGACGCTGTACCCCCTGGCCATCACGTCGTCGAAATGGTCGAGCAAGTTGGTGAGTGATACGTCTTCGAACACGTGCTGTCGCACGTCGAAGGCCGGTTGCAGATCGAGGGTCAAGCGGGTGACGATACCGAGGCCACCAAGAGCGACGACGACCCCCGCAAACCGATCGGGATCCTGCTCGCGTGACAGGGCGACGATGTCGCCGTCGGCGATGACCACATCCAGGGCGGAGACGGCGGTGGCCAGGTTGCCATTGCGGTCACCCGAGCCGTGGGTTGCGGTGCTGCAGGCACCGGCGATCGAAATGTGAGGCAGTGAAGCCAGATTGTGCAGCGCCCAGCCCTGCCGGTGCAGCCAGGGACAGAGCTGACCGTAATTGATACCCGCCTCGACGGTGACGGTTTCGGCCGACCCGTCCAGGGAGATGACCTGGTTCATGTGGTCGAGGGATATGTGGGTACCCGTCGTGTCGGCGACATCGTTGAAGGAGTGACGAGTGCCCAACACCTTCAGCCGTTCGGTGCGCCGAACCAGATCCTGCACCTTCTCGATCCTCTCGGGACGATGGATCTCGACAGATCTGTAGTGATGATTTCCGGCCCAGTTGTTCACGCGCTATTACACCGCCTCAAGTTTCGCGTTTTAGCGCCGGTAGGAATCAGCGCCCCAGACACCGCAGAGTCGCTCCAGGATCGTCCGTCAGCACCGCATCACAACCGAGCCATCGGTACAACCAGAGCCGCCCGTCGGGACTAGGATCGAGGGGACAGACGCGGAGTCCTTTTCGATGCGCCCACCACACGTAGAACGGATTGAGCAGGAGTAGCGGCCAGGCCGGTCCCGTCAGTTCCACGCCGCCTCTTGGTACCACCTGTGTGAGGGAGATGGTGCCAGCCGGTATTCGCATGCCCGCCGCCAGCGCTTGCCGTCTGACTGCGAGAACGCGATTGGCCTCAAAACTCAGGATCACCGTGCGCTCTTGCCGGCCAGCAGCTTCGATCTCGGCGACAAGTCTGTCAGCGATCTCCGGATCGAGGAAATCGTCCGTCTTTAACTCCAGTGCGATCACCATATCCGCTGGCAGAAGGTCGAAGACCTCCTGCAGCGTGGGCACACGCTCGTCCGTGAACTCCCTTCGACCGCAGCTGGCCGAGAGCCCCTTGACGTCCTCGAGCGACATGTCTCGGACGGCGCCACTGCCATCTGTCGTGCGGTCTACGGTCTCATCGTGGATGCAGACGAAGTGCCCATCCGCCGTGACATGAACATCCGTTTCGATCAGGTCTGTGCCGTCGTCGATGGCCTTGCGAAAGGAGGCAGGGGTGTTCTCGGGACAGTGCACGAGGTCACCGCGGTGCGCCATCACGTATGGCCTGGAAACTCCAGGTATCTCAAATTCCAGCAGCGGCGGGTTATCCATCGTTTCAAGGTAACCTATGTCGAGTGACCTGCCATGGTCAGCTCGAGCAATACCGGTCGATGATCGGAGGCGGCAATCCCCTCCGTCACAATCCCGCCTTCACATCGCCGTAGCTGACCAGACGGATGCCGCGGTCGGCGACGATGGCGAGCACTTCGGGATCCGTCCACGATTGCGTCACACCCGCCCGGTCCACGGCGACGCACCCTCGCCGCTGGGCCACAGGTGCCGGCAGAAGTATCCGGAGCTTGTGGTCAAACTCCTGGCACGGGTCAATGGTCCCCACTTCAGGCGGTTCCACTCGCTGCTCAGCGTCAAGTGCACGCCGACATCGAAACCGGGACTCTGTGTCAGCATGTGCACGGCATCGTCGAACCACGGTCGACCGATCGAGCGATGCCTTTCTCGTAGACGTGGATGCAAGCCTGATTGACGGCCTGCGCCATACCGATGTCGTCTGCCCGGACGAGGATGATGATCTCACTCATGACTGTCTCCCTTCGCAGATCCGATCGTCAAGTTAGGGCTCAGGTGTCGCGACGCATGAGACTATAACTCTGCGCCGTGGGACCCGTCGCCGGTTGCGTGGCCATGAACAGTGCCATAGGCACGACGTCCTCCGGCTGCTTGATCCATTCGCTGCCGATGCCGAACACCGAGTCGTCGTCTCGTGACCTGGTGGCTCGCGTACGCACGGGACCCGGGATCAGCTCATTGACGCTGATGCCATCCTCCCAGAGTTCCTGGGCACTGACACGGGTCAGCATCCACAGGGCCGCCTTCGAGCAGCAGTAGGCGGAGGCATCAGGACGGCCGTGATGTCCCATGCCGGAACCCATCGTCAGAATCTTGCCACCGCCACGCTGCCGCATGTGGGGGATGACGGCGCGTATGCAGTGGTAGACGCCGAAGAGATTCACGGTCACGGTGGCCATCCAGGCGGCGGGATCGCTGTCGGCGACGGGGGCCGTATTCAGGTTGCCGCCGGCATTGGCGACGAGCAGATCCACGCCCCCGAAGTGCTCCACGGTGGTCGTTAACAGATGCTCGACGGCTTCTGGGTCGGTCACATCCGTCGCGCAGGCGATGGCCAAGCCTCCCGTATCGCGGATGCCTTGCGCCGTGTCGTCGATCTCGGCCTTTGTCCGCGCTGCACACACGAGATGGGCGCCGGCAGCCGCGTAGCCGATGGCGATGGCACGTCCGATGCCGCGTCCCGCACCCGTGACGACGGCGACCTGTCCGGCCAGGGGGTGGTCTTGCATAGGGGCTCCGATTTATGAGTGCGTTGAAGGTTCGCAGCGATGGTGCAGATCATGCTACTCTGAGAGCAACTCCAGCAGCGCTTCGGTCTGCTCGAGAATCGCCGCCTCGTCGGCTTCGGCGACATCGGCAAGCCTCAGACCAAGTTGTTGCGAGACACGACTGGAGAGAGTCAACACCCGAACGTACTCACCCAGGGCGAACCAGGTCACCCATTCCGGATCGCCGAGTTCGAGAAAGAGGCCGATTGCCTGGATGCCATGGGGAGGTCCGCGCTCTCCAGGCGGGAGAAGAAGGCGTCGAGGTCCCTGCTACTGTCGCCGCCATCGGCCTCGAGCTGATACATGGCTCGGCGCAGCGACTCGGCGCTGGTGACCAGGTCCCCCTGGGTGGGGTCGTCTTGGGCGACGCGATTCAGATCGACCCAGCACCCAGCCACTACCCGCTGCGTATGCCGCCTGCGCCGGTGTCCGGCCTCCGGCGTAGCCGAGGTCGGACAGCCCCGGCAGCGACCCGGAGAGATCACTGCCGAGATCGTCCCTGCGCGAGTTGGATGTTCCAAACACCAAGCTGAGCATCAACATCATCGACAACACGACCGATCCCCCAGAAATGAGAGCCTGGGTCCCCCATGGCGCGGAGGGGGCCCGCCTGATCACCAGACACACGACACAAGCGTCGCGAACGGTCGTGGATATGTGGCATAGGCAGGAGGTCCGTTTGCGGGACATCGATGTGCTGAAGGAGATGGCCCATGTGCTCTCCGAAGGGTTACAGCGTCTCGACGACCTCAAAGCACTGGAGCGACACAATAACGAACTCGAACGCTTCACCTATACGTCTCACACGACTGGTGTCAGAGTCCCTGGAACTGTTGTCCCCGCGGATCGAGGCGACCGGCGCCGACATTCGCGTCGACGTGGAATCCATTTCGATCATAGGCGATCGCTCGCGCCTGCAGGAGATATTCCTGAACCTGCTTGAAAATTCGCTCAAGTTCTGCCGCAGTGAGGCTGCACCCACCGTGGTAGTGAGCGCTGCCTGTCACGACGAGGTCGTCCTGTGCTCGATAAGTAGACGATGAGATCGGCATCGGCCCATCCTACCACGACCGTGTCTTCGAACTCTTCGAGCGCCTCGACAAGGGCATCGAAGGCACCGGCGTCGGTCTGGCCCTATTGAAGCGGATCGTCGAGCTTCACGGAGGCAAGATTTGGGTGTCGTCCGAGGGAACGGACAGGGGAACGACCTTCCATTTCACTTTTCCCCTTCGCAGCGACGGCGAGTTCGACATTGGTGGTCAGATGGTTGCTGTCGTTCCCTGATTCGCGAGGCCCTTGGGCGGTCCTGGGGCGCATCGCTTGCCATGCCGACCAATCAAATGGAGAGAAGAACGATGGCTCTAAAGAAGGTCCTGATCACCGGGGCAGCTGGAAGAATCGGACGTGCCCTGCGCGACGAATTGCAGGGGCGCTACGACCTGCGCCTGCTCTATAACCGGACCGTATTGCCGGCGCAGGACGACGATGAAGTCTGCGTCGGTGACGTCACCGATCTGGCGCGCATGGAACAGGTCGTCGAAGGCTGTGACGCCGTGATCCACATGGCTGGAGACCCGTCGGTGCAGGCGAGCTACTCGAGTGTGCACGAGAAGAACAGTCTGGGCACATACCACATCTACGAGGCCTGCGTCCGCCACGGATGCAAGCGGGTCATCTTCGCCAGCACGAACCACGTCACCGGCATGTATGAAAAGGAAGGAACCTACACGACGCCCGAGATGCCGGTGCGCCCGGACAGCTTCTACGGTGCCAGCAAGGCCCATGGTGAAGCGCTGGGCCGCTACTACAGCGACAACTTTGACCTCAGCGTCATTTGTCTGCGCATCGGTTCCTTCCAGCCGGTGGCCAGTGTCATCGAGCGCAAGAACGATCGCATCCTGTCGACCTGGCTCAGTCCCCGAGACTGCGCCCAGTTATGCTGGCGCGGCATCGATGCGGAGCAGGTCAAGTTTGGTATCTATTATGGCATCTCTGGCAACAAGCGGGCCTATTGGGATCTGCAGAACGCGATCACCGAACTCGGATATGAGCCGGCGGACAACGCCGAAGAGCACGCCTGAGGCCGGCTCACTTCCGGCAGCATCGATTGCTCTGCCTGAATTGCAGTTTGCATTATCATTTGCCTGGAACCCTTGCCAGTCAGTGAACCATGGCCTCAACCAAGATCCTCTACCAAACGCGATTCAGGGCGCTCGAGCCCGGCTGGGATCAACCTTTTCGGGCGGATTTCGACCCATCTTGCTAACTCTATGTGTTACTGGGATTAGCATGGACTTGAAGGCCCCCGATTGAGGGGGCCTTCTGTCGTTCTAGGCGACGTTGGAGTCCACACCGTCGCTGATTCCCGCTCGTTGTGCTGCCCTCTCAAACGCTTCAAAGCCGAACCGGGGTATTCCTACCGCAACAGCAACATCTTGCGCGGCCCCTAAGATCCCCTCCGGGCCACTCTCCGCCCCAGGTGTTACGATCCGATACAGATAGACACCGGAGGAGACGCGGCGGCCGTCGTCGTCGCGGCTGTCCCAACGTGCCCGGTAGCCACCGGCAGC
>Ga0310124_10002709_pt1 | contig 12126 bp, 14 predicted proteins | sample CB11b_AW_Bot5_MG_FD_203507 | JGI IMG/M metagenome (GOLD analysis project Ga0310124, IMG submission 203507) | Marine microbial communities from Western Arctic Ocean, Canada - CB11b_AW_Bot5 | ecosystem: Environmental > Aquatic > Marine > Oceanic | place: Canada: Western Arctic Ocean | collected...
AGTAGCTCTATTCGCTAGCCCCCTTCAGGCTACTTACGTCTATGAAGCTAATCAAGACTTATACGATTTACAAACCAACGGAACAGGTGCAACAGGGTTAGGCTCAAATGATGATTCAGTTTCATCAGCATTTAATATAGGATTTACTTTTGATTTTTATGGTCAAGCATTTACACAAGCTAGAATGGCAACTAATGGTTGTCTTCATTTCAAGACTACGGGAGCTTATTGCCACGACTACACCCCCGACCCTTTAACAGGACAGCATACTTATACTTTATACCCTTTTTGGACTGACTTAATAAAAGATAATGGTTCAGCTATGAAAGCTAAAGCCTTTGAGGATTACACTATTTTTGGTTGGTATAACATGAGGGAATACAATCGTTCTAATTCTGATAATAGTTTTGAAGTTTGGTTATACCCTAATGATACATTTGAATTTAGGTATGGTGGACTTGATATTATTCAGCATGATGTACTTATTGGAGAAATAGGAAGTGGTACATCAGAAGTGTATACTTATCTTTACTTTGATGAGTGTAGCACAGGTACTACAAATTCTAGTTCTTGTACTAGTTATGATTGGAACTCTAGCAGTAATGCAGCTAATACTTTATTAGAAAGCGGTGGTTCTTTATATGGTCTTGGTACTGGTAATGCATTAGATTGTAGCAGCGCATTAAATAATGCGGCTTGCCCCGGATATGCAGCAGCTTATTTAACACAACAATGTAACTTAGATAGTCTTTATTCTACTTCTTGTACAGGATATTGGAACGCATATGATGATCAACAATGTGATTTAAATTCTCAATATAGTCCTACTTGTTCAGGCTACACGCAGGAAGCGTCAGTTGCATACTATACTGAAGATACATATGACTATGGCTATGAAGATGACTATGATGATCAATATGGATATGAAGAAGAATATGAAGATTCTTACGCAGATAACTGTGTAGATAATCCAGACTGGTGCTATGAGGACGATCCTTATTGGGATGTAGAATTTACAGACGAAGAATGGTACGAAATAGATTTAGAAGAATTTGGACAAGAAACGGTGGATGGGTGGTATGGAACAGACGTAGCTTTTAGCGAAGAAGGGTACATAGACTGGGAGTCCTCTGAGCTAAATACATGGAATGAATTAGATGAACAGATGGATCAATATGATGAGTACATAGAAGAGTATTATGAAGAAACGTATGAAGAAGAATATATTACAGATGCCTATGAAGAAGATCTGTACTGGGAAGAAACGTATGAAGAAGACTTATTTCATTATGAAGATCCTTTAGTTATTGAATTCGAACGACAACTAGTACTTATAGAAGAGGGCTATGGGACTGAAGCTAATTCAGACTTTGAAAGTATAGAAGATTTAGAGGAGTGGTATGAAGAAGCATATACTGAATATGAAGAAGAGTGGGCTGAAGAAGAATGGTATGAAGAAGAAGAATATGAAGAAGAATTAATAGAAGAAATTTATGAAGACTTAGAAGCAATCGAAGAAGTAGAAGAAAAGTTACTAGCAGAAGAAGTTGAAACAATAGAGGAATTAGAATTTGTAATAAATGAAGAGCCCTCAACTAGCGGAATTAGAGCAGAACAATTAAATGTTGTAGCTGATTCCGTAAGAGCAGCAACAAGCAGTGGAATTACCTCAGGAGTTAGTTCCACTACATATAGCACTTCAGCTCAATCAACAGGAAATACAATAGCGTCTGGAGGAGTAGCATCAGTAGCAACAGGTGGGGCTGCTGCAGGTATATCATCCGCAGGGATTAGTATAACAAGCTCCCCCAGTATTTCAGATCAATTTGCTAGCGCGTCGGCACAAACACAACAAGTGCTGGCGTCAAGTCCTAGTACCGCAGTCTCGAGCGACCTCTCATCGGCGGGAACGGACTTTTCTTCTACAAGTACAATGGGTACTGGAGACTCAGTAGAAGCAGCGGAAACTATAGCTTCTACGGATGCTGCAGCTTCTACGTCTACTGGAGAAACTGTAGCTTCAACTTCAAGTGGAAGTTCAACAGAAGTAACAGTTACACCAATGCCTGGAATGGGTGGACAACCTCAAGTAGCTATGGTAGATGTACAAGTGCAAGGAGTAACAAACGAGATTGATACTGCAACAACAGGAGTAATGACTGCCTCAGAAGCAGATCAAATCGCAGATAAAATTATTGCAAATAATATAGAAGAACAACAACAACAAGTGGCAGCAAGTGCAGAAGAAACTGGAGAGTATGGAGACCAAACAGCTTTGGTTGCATATATTGGATTTAATCCAAACTTTTCAGATTACTACTCTCAAGTGCTACCACAAAAAACAGGTTGGTATGAAACCAGAGAAATTTACGCAGATGTAAGAATCTCAGATAACATATCAGCATTTTATGATATGGCAGGTACTAGTTTACGTACTATAAGAGGTATGATAAACTCACAACCAAACTTATTAGGAGAATAATATGGAGTTTTTTCAAAAGAAAACAACACAAATAATAGCTTTAGTTACTATAATAGGTACACTAGCAGGCTTTGGATATACTGGAGCAACTTATGTTAATAGATTGGAAAATCTAGAGAAGAAAATAGGTGGAATCGCAGAAACTGAAGATAATACAGCAGCTCTAGAAAATAGATTTGTTGCTATTGAAACTTCTATTGAATTTATGAATAGAAGTATAGATGAAGGTCTTGTAATTGAAGTAAGGGACATACAAAGTCAGATTAGTACTATGGCTGTAAAAATCTCAGCCTTAGAAACACAAGCTAAGTCTTTAGAAAAGCAAGTTGATAAATTAGAGGATGCAGATAGCAATCCACTATTAGATTAAAATAAAAGGAGGAAGTATGAAAAACTTCTTATTTTTGTTACTCTTAATACCTAGTATTAGTGGAGTAACATCAGATAATAGTATAGACCCTAAACAAATAGAGTGCCTTTCAGAGGCACTCTATTTCGAAGCAAGAAGCGAAAGTGAAAAAGGGCAGCGAGCAATTGCAGAAGTTATACTAAATAGGGTACTTAATAAAAGCTACCCCAATACTATTTGTACTGTAGTTAGGCAAGCAAAGTTTTATCCCAGTGGTGGGATAGATTTGCATTCCTGTCAGTTTAGTTATTATTGTGATGGCAAACCTGAAGACTATAAGGAAGGAAACGCTTTCGTTAGTACTTATACGTTAAGTTATTCGATTATGGAATCTACTGCTACAAATTTAACTCAAGGAGCTACTCACTATCATTCTGTAAATTCTAATCCCTATTGGACAGCCTCATTAGTACTTACTACTCAAATTGGAGACCACTTATTCTATAGGAAGGGAGCAGCCAAAAAATAGTTCTTGACTTCAACTTGTCATTTTGATATAATACAAGAATATATGATTTAACTTCATAAAGTGCGGAAAAACTCAATTAACTATGAATGGATTTACTCTACCTATTACCTTAGTCGGTGCCCTACTGTGTCAAACAGCAGGTGTTGTATGGTGGGCCTCAGGAATTAATACAGAGGTTACTAAGTTAATACAGAATGATGTACAGTTTCAATATAATAAAGAAGAATATATTCAACGTTTATCCGTTATTGAAACAAAAGTTGAAGGTAATTACAGAATTTTAATTAAATTAGAGGAAGAAATAGAAAAATAATGGCATACTCAGCAGAGGTAGTACGAAGATTTGAAGAAGTACTGAAAAATCCGAAAAAAAACAATGTTGGACGCTTTGATCCTGATAGCCCAAATGTGGCAACAGGAATGGTAGGCGCACCAGCATGTGGTGATGTAATGAGATTACAATTTAAGGTGGAAAATAACATAATTGAGGACGTAAAGTTCAAAACATATGGCTGTGGCTCAGCAATAGCTAGCTCCAGTAAAATAATAGAAATGTTAAAGGGCAAGAGTTTAGAACAGGCAAGTGAAGTCACTGACAAAAAAATAGCAATAGCATTAGACCTTCCGCCTATAAAACTCCACTGCTCTGTATTAGCAGAAGCATCTATTGCAAAAGCAATAGAAAATTACAGGAATAAAAATGGTTGAATACGAAACGAAAGTGGCAGTAGCCGAACAAACACCTCCAGCTCCAGCAGCTGATACTCCTAAGATTTATCCAAGTAGAGGTTTATTTAAATATCGTGACACACAGGGCAAACTTTGGAAGTTTAAAACTGAAAAAGAAGCCAAAGCACATCTATCAGGAGATTCAGATGTTGTGGACGAAGATTAAAAATATATTTACTGGAAAGGATAAAAACTGGGATGGTAAGGTTGACATTCATGATAAGATGATTGAAGCTGAGGAGAAGGTTGATGCCCATAAGAAAGGTAAAAGGCGGGTGGAAAGTAAATAGTACTCCCGGAATCTCTAAAACAAAGAGAGCAGCGAAGCAAAGACTTCGCGCTATCAAATACCGCCAAAAGAAGAGAAAAGGGAAAGGACGTCGAAGACGTTAGGAGAAATCAATGAGATCAATTAAATTGTTAGGACCAAAAGCATCAGCAGGTAATAGTTTTGCTAATGGGTCCAATATTCAATTAGCTACTAATGTACTATGTGTACATACTGGAGGAACCGCAGGATTAGTAACTGTCTGTGACTCAGCAGGTAGTGGCCCTGGTACATTTGTACTAGGAGCTGCAGGATCTGGAGATGCTATGATAGTAATAAAGAAAAATCCTACTGATGTAATGTACTCAAATCAAGGCAGTGTAGAGTTCACCCCGTGTTTAACGGAAAACTAGTATGCCTAGAAAGAAGTTAAAGACCAGTCGTAAACAACGACTTGGCAAAAGAGTTAGTGCTTCAAAAAGAAAAGCTAGCAAAAAACGTACTTCTTATCAAAAGTATAAGAAGGCACGTACACAAAAATTAGGAAAAAGAAGTTAATGATAGAAGATATAGACTTAACACATCTTGACGCTCATTGGTTAGACGTTATTTCTAATTCAGCAGTAAATGCTTTAGAAAAAATAAATGAACAATCAAGAATATCACAGGTGAGTCCAGAGCAAGCAGCGTTAGCTACTATGGCTGGTGGATTTCTATATCTATATCATTTAGCACAAGTAAATGACCTAATTGACTCAAATAATATTCCCACTCTAGTACATTAATGCTAGAAATTAGTAGAAAAGATATTCCTCAAGGAGATCTTATAGATTATCCTTCAGAAGATAGATTTATTAAACTTCCTATAATGCCTTATATGGAATTATTAGGTATTACACCTATTCCTTCTCAAGTTGCAATAATTAATGCAATTAATAATCCCAAGTATCGTTTTATTTGTGGTGCCGTTTCTAGGCGTCAAGGTAAAACTTATATCTCTAATATTATTGGGCAACTTATGGCATTAGTACCAAATAGTCACATTTTATTAATGTCACCTAACTACTCTTTATCTCAGATATCTTTTGATTTACAGAGACAGTTAATTAAACATTTTGGTTTAGAGGTTACTAAGGATAATGCAAAAGATAGAGTAATTCAACTATCAAATGGTTCTACTTTACGTATGGGGTCAATAAATCAAGTAGATTCTTGTGTAGGAAGATCATATGATCTGATAATATTCGATGAAGCAGCCCTTGTAGATGGCAGAGATGCCTTCAATATAGCACTTAGACCGACTTTAGATAAAGATAATAGTAAAGCACTCTTTATTTCAACCCCTAGAGGACGAAATAATTGGTTTGCAGACTTTTTCTATCGTGGCTTTAGTGATGATTTCCCCGAATGGGCATCTATAAGAGCAACTTATCATGAAAACCCTCGTTTTAGTGAGGATGATATTAAAGAAGCTCAAAAGTCAATGTCTTCTGCTGAGTTTGCACAGGAGTACATGGCAGACTTTAATACTTATGTAGGTCAAATCTGGACTTTCAATTTTGAGGAGTGTGTTGCAGACTTAGAAGAACTTGATACTTCAAAAATGGACGTAATTGCAGGTCTTGACGTGGGTTACAAAGACCCGACAGCCTTATGCGTAGTAGCATATGATTGGGACTTGCAAAAATTCTATGTACTAGCTGAATATCTTGACGCTGAAAGAACCACTGAGCAACATGCGATTCAAATTAGTGCATTACAAGATAAATATGATATAGATTGGATATATATTGACTCTGCGGCACAACAAACAAGATTTGATTTTGCACAAAATTATGATGTTACCACTATAAATGCGAAAAAATCAATTTTAGATGGTATTGGAGAGGTTGCGAGTCTTATAGATAATGATAATTTAATTGTGGATCAAAGATGTAGACATGTATTAGAATGTTTGGACCAATATCAATGGGATGCAAATCCTAATTTAATGAAAGAAAGGCCAAAACATAATACGTACTCACATATGGCAGATGCTCTTAGATATGCGCTTTACACTTTTGAGACATCTTCGACCACTTTTTAATCAGCAGACCTACGAAAAAATTATTCTTGACATTAGCGTGGTAATTTAGTATAATACAAAGTAAGAGAAAAATTAATGGATTTAAAGCGAGACCTAGTCAAATACGTTAGAGACAGAGCAAAGTCAAAGTACGATAAGGGAACGGAATGTCGGATTTGTGGAAGTAAAGAAAATCTCGACTTCCATCACTTCTACGGATTGACAGAACTGTTAGATAAGTGGCTAAGAGGTAATAACCTTAATATCCAAACCGCCGAAGAGATCATGGAGGTAAGAGATACTTTTATTGAAGAACATTTACGAGAACTATATGAAGAAGCTGTTACTCTTTGTCACGATCATCATTTACGACTACACTCCATTTATGGCAAAAGACCCAAATTATTCACCGCCCAAAAGCAAGAGCGTTGGGTAGAAAGACGAAGAGAAAAACATGGCATGGTATGACCGATTTATAGGGAGAACATCTCCTTTAGAAACAGACGAAGACAAAGTTAATCCCTCACAATATCTTATTGGGCGAGAGGAAGGTCTGAACATAACTAGTAGAGAAGTTGTTACTAATTATAGAGACGCTTACGAAAAATTAGAAGTTGTAAATAGAGCAGTAAATTTAGTAGTTGATGACGTATCCGAAATACCTGTAGATGTTGGTGGAAAAATAGCTGGAATGTCTCCAGTTTATAAAAATGTTAGAAGAGCTACTGTAAATAGATTATTAAATATAGAGCCTAACCCATTTCAAGATATAAATTCTTTTAGAAGAAATCTGATAATTGATTTATTGATTGATGGAAATATTTTTATTTACTATGATGGTGGAAACAGTGCACTTTATCACTTGCCTGCAGAGAATGTAGAAATTGAAACAGATGATAAAACTTATATAAAGAAATACTCATATCAAGGGCAAGTTGATTATAGTCCAGACGAAGTTATACATATTAAAGAAAATAGCTTCAACTCTATTTATAGAGGAGTACCTAGACTGAAACCAGCTTATAGAACAATGTTACTTTTGAACTCTATGAGAAACTTTCAGGATAACTTCTTTAAAAATGGAGCAGTACCTGGACTAGTACTAAAGAGTCCAAATACATTAAGTGAAAAAATAAAAGAAAGAATGTTAGCAGCTTGGAGAGCTCGTTACAACCCAAGTACTGGAGGTCGAAGACCACTAATACTTGATGGCGGACTAGAAATTTCTAATCTTACAGAAGTTAATTTTAAAGATTTAGATTTCCAAGCAGCAATAAGTTCTAATGAAAAGATTATACTACAAGCAATAGGCGTTCCGCCTTTGCTATTAGATAGTGGAAACAACGCAAATATTAGACCGAATCATAGGTTATACTATTTAGAAACTGTACTACCTATAGTACGAAAGTTTAATTTTGCATTTGAAAGGTTCTTTGGTTTTGATTTAGAAGAGGATTTAAGCGGAGTACCCGCTTTACAACCCGAACTAAAAGATCAGGCATCTTATTACAGTACTCTAGTGAATACTGGAATAATGACACCAAACGAAGCCAGAGAAGCAATGAGAATGGAGCCGTTAGAGGGACACGACGATTTAAGAGTGCCCGCTAACATTGCAGGCTCAGCGGCCAATCCGTCAGTAGGCGGAAGACCAGAAGAAGAAGAGGAAGAAAATGGCGAATAAAAAAATCGTATTAAAACAACTCGCTGATTATTTTGCTGATAAGGGAAGTTTACTTTCTGTAGCTGAATATAAAGCAGCAGAAGACAAACCTATGAGATATATGATAGCAAAAAGACCTTTTGGGTCTTGGCATCGCATGACATCAATGGTTAAAACTAATTTCCCCGAGCAATGGGCCAAAACACAAGCCCCTGCTCCAGCGCCAACTCCTGCCCCAAAAGCAGCGCCTAAAAAGGTCGCGCCTAAGGCAGCGAGCGCCAAGAAAGGAAAATAATTATGCAAAAGATTTTCAATTTAACATCTACTTTCAAGTCTGTGGAAGAAGCAGACGATGGAAGCGTAAATATCAAAGGATATGCCAGCACTAACGATACAGATAGAGCGGGAGATGTTATAGAAAAAGAAGCATGGGAGAAAGGAGGATTGGATAACTATACGAATAATCCAGTTGTTCTTTTTAACCATGACTATAATAGACCTATCGGTCGAGCCACAGGTCTTGAGACCGACGATAGGGGGCTAAGAATCACCGCTAATATATCAAAAAGTGCTGGTGATGTAACGAATTTAGTCAAAGAAGGTATTCTAAGAGCTTTAAGTGTAGGTTTCCGCGTCAATGACGCAGATTATATCGAGGAAACTGACGGACTTAAAATTTCTGATGCGGAGCTGTTTGAAGTTAGCGTGGTATCCGTACCCGCAAATCAAGCAGCCACCTTCTCTGTGGCAAAGTCTTTTGACACTCAACAAGAATATGATGAGTGGAAAAAGCAATTTGTCAAAATAACCGAGCCATTAATGGCTCAAGACACAGACGACAGTCTGTCTTCAAGGAAAAACGAAATGTCAAAAATTACAGAAGACTTTAATCTTGAAGAGTTCGCAAAAAAAGTTGCAAGTGAAACCGCAGCCAAAATTGCAATGCAAAATGCCGAAACTAAAGCGAAAGCCGATGAAGAAGCAGTTGCAGTAGCAGAGAAAGCCGCAGAAGAGCAAATAACTCAAGAAGCCGAACTCGAATCAAAGAAAGCCGAAGTTAAAGCTATCGTTGAAGCAGGAACATCTGGAGCAGAAGAATTAGTTTCTGATCTAGAAAAACGTGTTAACGATAAGTATGACAACGTAGAACAAGTAGTTGATAGCCTTAAAGCAGAACTGAAAGAAAAATCTGAAGAAATCACAAAAATCCGTGAGTCCAAAAGACAATTTGGTAATAGAGGTAGAACTCTAGATCCGAATGCGGATATTAAAGACATCGAAGATGCATGGCTACTAGCCAAAGCATTAGGTGTTAGAAATATCGAAGACACTAAATATGGTAAATCCGTAATGGAAAAACAAAATGCCATGTCAGGTGTTGCGGTTTCTTCCGCTGATTTCGAACAAGTTGTAAGCACTAATATTGAGAGAGATATTGAACTCCAACTCATATTGGCCCCTCTATTTAGAGAAATCCAAATGACGAGTGCTACACAGATTCTACCTATCTTACCAGATAGTGGATATGCTGAATTTACTGCTAACCAAGCAGCTACAGGTTCATCTCCACATGGTAACTTAGCCCAAACTGGTGATACTTATGGTTCACCTTACGGGGGAGTCGACTTAACAGAAAGAACTCTTTCAACTAAAAAGCTAATTTCCACCTCATACTTAGGTAATGAAACAGAAGAAGATGCAATTCTTCCTATTCTGCCATTACTACGTGAATCTATGGTTAGATCACACGCAAGAGGTGTCGAAAATTCAATTCTAGCTGGTGATGATGCTGATGGTGCTTATGGTACCTCAGGAGCGACGTACGAAGGGTTATTGCATTTAGCAAGAAATGACTCTGACTTCACGCAATCAACAACAGCATTTGCCTCAGAATCCCTAACCGCGCTAAATCTTTTAGCCGCTAGGAAAAATATGGGCAAATATGGATTAAATCCTGATGATGTTGTATTTGTAGTTTCCCTAACAGGTTACTACCAATTACTAGAAGACGCTGAATTCCAAGATGTAAATCTAGTTGGTAGCGCTGCTACCAAACTATCTGGAGAAATCGGAAGCGTATTTGGATCTAAAGTAATAGTATGTCCAGAATTCGCAACAGCTGCTGTAAGCAAATTTTATGCTGTAGCAGTCTATGCCCGAAACTTCGTCAGACCCGTATTAAGAGGAATGACAGTTGAATCAGACTACGAAGTTGCTGCTCAAAGAAGAGTACTTGTAGCGTCACAAAGAATTGGTTTCATCGATCTAATCGATGCTGCTACTTCTAAGTGGGCACTCATGTACAAAGGTAGCTAACTTTAAGCTTTCAAATTTATACCACGCAAGTGGATATGTTGAAATATGCTGGGTAACTTGGGAGGGTAATTGCCCTCCCAGGTTTATCCATTTTTAGGAATCAAATGGCCAATTTAATTACACGCGCAAACTACAAAGACTACATGAAAATGGAACATAACAAGGACGATTCTAAAATCGATATTCTTGTAGCTTCTATTAGTCAATTAGTAAAAACTTATTGCGGTAATGGAATTGTCGATTTTTATTCATCTGCTAAAACGGAAACGTTTGACATGGATGATACTTACACTTCGGAGATATTTGTCACAGAATCTCCACTAAATAGTGTTACTTCCCTACAGGAAAGAGACTCAATTGCTGATAGTTATACCACATTAACTGCAAATACTGATTATTACGTAGATACTGAACATGATCGTATTTATAGAATTGATGGTGAAAAATCAACAAAATATTTTAAAAAAGGGTTCGCTTCTGTCAAAGTTGTATATACTGCTGGATATTCCACAATACCAACAGACCTTAAGTTAGCGGTCTTTGACCTCGTAACTTATTACTTAAAAGAAGAACACAAAACATCCCGTTCAATCGCTGGAACCACCCTACGTAATGAAGGTAGTACTTCAATCAGAAATGATATAGGTTTTCCAGATCACATCAAAAGAGTACTAGACCTTTATCGCTTACAGATATAATTTAATGTCCAGAAACAAATTAAAAGCCCTTATAGCCGATGTTATAGATAAATCCGGTAAAGCAAAAGATACTGGTTTCAAGCAAGCTAGTAGGCATATAACAGATACTTTAATAGAATTTAAATCTTTTGACGATATTCTCGCTCATTGGTATGAGCATCAAGCAAGAGATACAGACGGTATTGGGACAGTTAAAGGCGCAAGGATACGGAAGGAGAGATGGCCCTTTTTTATTAGACAGAGATACAAAGCATTTGAAATTTATAGAAAGGAGATGAAAAGAGGTTTGGCAAGGCTGGCTTATGTAGAAACAATGTGGGATAAAAGGAATGAATTTGTATTTAGATACTATTCTTGGAAAGACCCTTCGCCTGGAGGAGGGGCAAAAGGTATTAAGGATGATATTGATAGACCTGCTATGGAAGCAGTAGCTACCTATGTAGAAAATGTATGGAGAAAAAGAGAACAAAAATATATAAAAGCTAACCCAGGTGCAGTAGGTTATGTTGAAAGAGGAGGAGCTATAGGAACACCCGGAGCAAGAAGACATCCAGGTGAGCCTCTTAAAAATCTTGCAACAGGATTTGCACATGGTCTTCATACAGATGTTGGATTTGTAGGAGAAGAAAAGGGTTTTAATAAATTTAAATCTGTAGAAGGGGGTGGACGAGGAGAAGTTGGTTCTACTACAGGAAGTGTAGCAGTATTAGAAAATATATTATCTGGAGAGTTAAAAAGTGCATTTGGAGGAAGTAGTCCAATTGTTCAAGAATTTACAGAGGATATTATGGATATGTTTATAACTGAAGGCAATATTCAAATTGGAGACTTTTCAGTTGATGGGGAAGAACATAAAAATGTTATAAGAATATGGGGACATGTCTCTTCTTCAAGAGATAATGTAAACAAAATGAGAAGGTGGGATAGACACGGTGATGCGGGTATCATGGGGAGAGTTCAAGAAGTTTTAGATAAAAGTATGGAACGTTTAATGAAAGAAGCTGCTGATAAAGGTCAGTTAGGTATT